>Ga0209638_1001187_pt1 | contig 16768 bp, 12 predicted proteins | sample BarGraNGADG00211_FD_184490 | JGI IMG/M metagenome (GOLD analysis project Ga0209638, IMG submission 184490) | Arctic peat soil microbial communities from Barrow, Alaska - Barrow Graham LP Ref core NGADG0002-211 (SPAdes) (version 2) | ecosystem: Environmental > Terrestrial > Soil > Wetlands > Peat...
GGAGCCGATATGGTCCTGGCATTCTCGAGAATTGCGAGCGCGGAAGATGCGCTGGCATTCGCGGACAGCTACGGATTTCTCGGAGCCCAGAAGGATACGGCTGTTGTGAGCATGGGCTTGAAAGCTATCAGTGAAATGGCCCTCGAAATCGTCTCTGTTGGTGCAGAGAGCTACGGTGACGTAGAGCGTCCGGTCGAGATTCTTGCCGACAGGCGCAAGGCTTCCGATCGGCTTCTGATCCTGAGGCAAAAGGACGTCTCAGATGCGACTGCACCGTCAATCCAAATTCATTCGAGTTCGCGCGACCTGCGAGAGAACGTCTCAACTGCTGATGCGACTGCATTGTTAAGAAGGATGCGCAGGTTGTGGCCGGAAAACCCTGGCATACGATCTGGCCGATTTACTCAGATCGTCGAAGTCCGTGGCCTATTAGTTGAGCCCGTAAGCCTGTGGCTTGAGGAAGCGTCCGCACTGAACAAATTGATGGACATGTGGAGAGCGATTCAGGCCAATAACGTGAAAGCCCTGGGGCAAGGGATCAGTCCAGATGGGCGGGGGCTGACGGAATCTCTCAATTACCGCTCTCCCTTCAATGATGCCCGAGAACACGTTAGCGGGTTGAAAGATCGGGCGCCGAGAGATCTTCTTGCGCTCGCCAAGGAGTATTTGGCTCGGGCCCTCAATTTGCATCTCCAGCTCGCCAACTCGGCAACATTCGTGTGTGTCGATTCGAACGGAAACTGGAAGCTCCACTGCCGCCCAGTCAATATGCGGGCAGCGCTGTGGATGCAATTCTCGGAGATTGTGACCGGGACCAGAAAGATTCGGGCCTGCGAAATCTGCGGCGACCTGATGGACGTCACCAACAACACCAGAAGGAAGAAGGTTCACGATCGTTGCAGTCAGAGAGAATGCATGCAGCGATACAGGAGAACACGCAATGGCGAGACGGGGAAACAATGAAGGCTCCATTTACAAGATGCAGGATGGCCGGTGGCGCGCCGCCGTGACTGTCGGCAAGGATGTCGAAGGCAAGCCCAAGCGCAAGACATTCACGGCCGCCACGCGACACGAGGTCGCCGATGAACTGACAACAGCACTGCGCGACCGGCAACGCGGGATCAACATCAACCCTGCGAAGCAGACGGTTGGCGAGTTCCTGGCGTCCTGGCTGAAGGACGTAGTAAAGCCTGGTGTGCGGCCCAAGACCCACCGCACGTACGCAGACTTTGTGAAGCTTCATTTGACGCCGGCTCTCGGGTCGATTCAGGTCGCCAAGCTCTCGCCGCAGCACGTACGGGCATTCCTGAATGAGAAACTCGCTACTCCGCAACCGTCCCGCAAAAAGGCGAACCCCGGAAATCCTTCAGAGCCAGGGAGGCCGCTAAGCCCGCGAACCGTGAAGCACCTGCTCGTTACGCTCCGCGGCGCCCTTGAGTCGGCTGTAAAGGACGGACTGATCCCCCGGAATGTGGCCGCTCTGGTGGACCCGCCGAGCGTCACCAAGCCCCAGATGAAAACCTTCTCGGCAGAACAGAGCCGGACGTTCCTGGACGCTATTGCGGGCGACAGGCTTGAAGCTCTGTTCTCGACTGCGATTGCGCTCGCGTATAGACAGGGCGAGGCCCTCGGTTTGCAGTGGCCGGATGTGGACCTGGAAAGCGAGAACAGCACGCTGACCGTTCGGCAGTCAATCCAACGCATCGACGGCAAGCTGACCATCACCCCAACCAAAGAGGACAAGGTCCACACCGTGAACCTGCCTGCGGTGACGAGATCAGTCCTGGTAGCGCACCGGGCAAAGCAGGACGAAGAGCGACGGATCGCTGGCTCGCGCTGGCAGGAAACTGGCTTTGTCTTCACGACCACCATCGGCACTCCGGTAGACGCACGAAGCGTGATCCGCCGCTTTCATTCGATCCTAAAAACGACCGGTTTGCCGCGTATCAGGTTCCACGATCTGCGCCACAGCGCGGCCACGCTCTTGCTGGCTCAGGGAGTCAGCCCGCGGTATATCAGCGATCTGCTGGGGCATTCGCAGGTGTCGTTCACCATGCAGACCTACGCCCATGTTCTGCCTCACATACAGCGGGACGTGGCTGACAAAATGGACGAGATTCTGAATCCGAAGCCGGTTGCTACCAGCGTTGCTACCAAACCTGATGCGGCAAAGCTGAATTGATGTATAACTGCTTTAGAATGTGGTGCGCCCGGACAGAGTCGAACTGCCGACCTTCTGGTTCGTAGCCAGACGCTCTATCCAGCTGAGCTACGGGCGCACACGGTGGAGGGCCAACTCTTTTAATGTACCCTCTCCCGGATTGTTATGCAACCACCCGAACCCGAGTCACTCCAACATAAAATATTCTTTACTTCGCCAACCCACGATTCATCAGATACTTACGATCCATGGGCCACCCCGGCCCCCGCTTCCTTCCCAACCCCCGTGTGCCATCCTGCACATAGAGGAGGAGATCACTCCCTCCGTTCTCCTGTTGGAAAAAGCGAGCAAACCGGACATGCGTGTCCCGCTGTTTGCTGTTTCCCGCACCTGCTGGACGAAAAACAGGTAAGATTTCCAAATCATGTCTCGAAGAGTCGATCTCCTGCTCGCCCTCACCCTGATCGCTCCGATCCCCTCCCTTGCCGCCGCCGGGGACGTGCAATTGACCCTCCAGGGCAAGCCGGCCGTCGCGGGCGATTACCAGCCGGCCGGTGTCACCGATCTCACCATGCGCAACGGCCTGCTCGCCATCACCTTCGGCAGCGACGGCAGCGCCACCTCCCTGATCAAGAACGGGCAGGAACTGGTCCACAACCTCAACGGCATCGTGCCCCGCGATCCGGACCGTCATCGTACCTGGTACATCGACTACAGCGGAGGCGGCGGACGCCTGGTCGCCGACATCATTCGCGTGGTCAAGAACACACCGGAGATGGCGCACATCGCGGTCATCGATAGCGGCATCGCCAGCCGCTTTTACCTGGAACATCACATCCTTCTGATGAAGGGCGAGAGCGGCCTGTACGGATACGCGATCTGCGGGAACCTCAAGAACCAGCGCCTCGGCGGCGAGATGCGCACCATGTACCGGCTGGATCGCGATATCTTCGATTGGGCCTACGTCTCCGAAAGAACCGGCCAGCAGCCCCGCTACGCGGACCTGGTGAAGTTGCCCGCGATCCAAGATGAGACCTGGAAGATGCCCGATGGCTCGATCTACCAGAAATACGACTACTCCGGCTACATGGCGGAGAACCCCGTATGGGGTCATTACGGGCACGGCTTCGGCGTCTGGTTCCTGCCGGTGAGCACGGAGTATTACGCCGCCGGTCCGCTGCGGCAGGACCTGATGGTGCACCAGGACGCGCTGATCCTGAATTATTTCCAGGGCGCGCACTACGGCGGCGGCGGAGCGGGAGCGTTCGCCGGCAATCGGAAGCTCTTCGGACCCTGGTTCACCTACGTCAACACCGGCGACGCCGCGGCCATGATCGCCGACGCCAGGCGGAAGGCAGCGGCCGAGCAGTCCAAGTGGCCCTACCGCTGGATGGAGGAGCCGCTCTATCCATTGAACCGGACCACGGTGACGGGGCAGTTGAAAGTGTCCGGCGGCCGGTCGGCGGCGAATGCCATGGTGGTGTTGGGTCAGCCTGGAGTGGAGATCTACAAACAGGCCGGGGATTTCCTGTTCTACGGGAAGGCGGATGCCGCGGGAAAGTTCACCCTGCCCCATGTGCGCCCCGGCAAATATGCGCTGTACGCCTATGCCACCCAGGGATCCATCACCGCACAACTCGAAAAGGACGATGTAGTGGCCGGCGGCTCCGCGCTCGATCTGGGTACCGTGCTGTGGTCGCCTCCGCAATACGCTTCGCCGCTGTGGCAGATTGGAACCGCCGACCGGGAGTCCAGCGAATTCAAGTACGGCGATCAGTTGCGCAATATCCGGTGGATTGGGATGGTGCCGGCCGGCCTGACGTACACCATCGGCGCCAGCCAGGAACGCGCCGACTGGTACTTCGCGCAGGGCAAGCCGGGGAACTGGGACGTCAGTTTCAAACTGGACCGCGCGTACAGCGGGACCGCGCACTTGACCGTGGCGATCGCGGGAGTCAGCCAGAATCCGCGCCTGGTCGTCTCGGTCAACGGCCAGGAAATCAAGTCGCTGACTTATGCCAATGATGCGGCCACCTACCGCGCGGCGCTACGCAGCGCGCGCTATCAAGTGGAAGACATCGGTTTTCCCGCCGGCTTGCTCCAGCCGGGCGCCAATACGGTGCGCTTCGCCATGACGGCGGTCGGAACCAACGGCGGCATCATGTACGACACCATCAAACTGGAAATCGAATAAGAGCGATAACGGCCGCCGGTTTCCTATCGGTCAATCCTGGTCGTCATCTTGTCGAGCACGGCGCGGTCGAGTTCCACGCCCAGCCCGGGTTTCGCGGACGCGTACACGTAGCCGTCCTTGGCGACGCGGAACTTGTCTTTCACGTACGCCCGGTCGCTCGATCCCTGCGGCACCGTCATCTCGAACCAGATATTGTTGGGCATCGCCAGTTCGCAGTGGAAGTGGACCGCGTGGTCGTAGGCCTCGCCCCAGTTATGCGGCGCGCACTCCATGCCGAAGCTTTCGGCCAGGCGCGCGATCTTCATGCCGCCGGTGATGCCGCCCACGTTATCCACGATGAAGCGCACCACGTCCATGGCGCCCCGGCGGATGTACTCGGCGTAGTTGTACGGCGAGAAAATAAACTCGCCGATGTGAATCGGGATATCCAGCGCCTGGTTCAACTGCACCAGGCCATCGATATCGTCGGTCGGGATGGGGTCTTCGTAGCAGACATAGTCCAGTTCCTGAAGCGCGCGGCCCACCTTGAAGGCTTCCTCGCGGGTGTAGACGCCCACCGGATCGTTCAACAGGATAAAATCGTCGCCCGCCGCTTTCCGCACGGCTTTGGCCACTTCGATGTCCAACTTGTAATCGTGGCCGCCATTGGGCGAGGGTGGATGAATCTTGTACGCCGTGAATCCCTGTGACTGGATCAGCTTGACTTCGGTCACGAACTCTTCGATGGTGGCGTGATGCTGCGTGCTGGCGTACGCCTTGACCTTGTCGCGATAGGCGCCCAGGATTCGATAGACCGGCAGGTTCACGGCCTTGCCGAGCGCGTCCCACAGGCAGTTATCGATGGCCGACGCGTAGGAGAGTTGACCGAGGCGGCGCAACTCCGGTTTCCATTGCGAAGTCAGCGCCGGCAGATCGAGCACGCTCTTGCCGAGCAGCGTCCGCTTGGCGTACTCCAGCCAGCCCTGGTTGCTCCAGTTGGGGTGCCAGTAGCGGGCGGCCAGCGAGTAGTTGCCCTCGATCCCGCTATTGGTCACGATGCCGGCGATCTGCGTGGAACCGCGGCCGGCGTTGATGTTGTACACCCGAACTTCCTTGATGGTCAGGTCCGGCAGGTCCGCCGGCTTGACACCGGCGCCCTGCGCGGCAGCCAGCCCCGGGTTGGCCAGCGATGAAACCGCGGCCGCCGATGCGCCGAGAAATCCACGGCGCGAACTCGTCTTCGACATAGTCGCCTCCCTATGAGCCCACCTGCTGAGGCTCGCACACTACGGTGACACAACCGCTCCCTGACCGGCGGCCTTGAGCAGCAGCGTCTCGCCGTTGTGCGCCACCAGGAATGCCGCGCCAGGGATCTGGCCGCTGTCCACCAGTTCCTGCAAGCGCGGTGCGATGCCGCCGAGGCGTTGCATCGTGAGGGGATCCGCGGCGCCCGCGGACAGCGCCGCGCCAAAGATCGCGGCTAGCAGGATCAGGTTCCAACGGTGAATCACGCAACGCCTCCGCGGAGATACGGCTTGAGGTAAGAGTTCAACGCATCGCGAATCGCCTGTTTGCCGGCTTCCTCCAGAGGGCGGCCTCCGCGGCCTCCACCGGGAGTTGCGCCCATGCCGGGAGTGGGCCGCGACTTGGTGGTTTCCTTGAAGATGCCGCGCGCCACCATCACATACCCGCTGGCTCCGGTGATGGAATTGAAGGCCAGGATTCTGCCGAACATGTCGAAGGCTTCGCGGCGCTTGCCCGCATGCCAGAGATCGAATGCAGCCGCGTACACATCGGACATGCCGGTGGTGGGGCAGTGGCCCGCGAAACCCAGGCGCATCTCGTCGATCATGGTGCGCACGCCGTTGCCCGAGAAGACCGCCAGCTTGTCCGCCGTCCGTTCGCGGATCTGCGTGACGCGCTGCAACGGGTCGCCGGCTTCGTCTTTGACGCACTTCATAGTGGGAATCTGTTGGAACATTTCGACGATGAGGTCCACGCTCATCTCGCCCTGGCTCTGCACGATCAAGGGCAGTTCCGTAGCCGCGCCGATGGCCTTGTAATAGTCGATCATGGCCTGGCCGCCGGCCTTTTCGGGCGGCAGCGAGACGATGGCGTCGGCGCCGTTCCTGGCGGCATGCTTGGCATACCTGACCGAGCCCGCGAGATCGGAACCCTGCGTCTGGACACCGATCGCCAGCGCGGTCTTGCCGCCTTTTCCAGCGGCAAGGATGGCTTCCGCGCCGTCCAACCGCTCCTGGGCGGACAGGGTGGACCAACCGCTAGCGATCTGCGGCCAGGCAAAGCCGTGCACTCCGCCGCGGTTGCAGAACCTGACCTCGGCGGCCAGGCAGTCCAGATCCAGTTTGTCATCCTCCGTGAACGGAGTCTGCCCGATCGGGAAGACCCCGCGCATCGGCTTCGACGTAGCCGCACTCCCCACCGTCAGGCCGAGCGCACCGGCGCCCAACACCTGGAGGAACTCGCGCCGGCCGTTGCCGTGCATTGGTTTTCTCGATTGCATGGTCCTGCTCCTCTGCCGCACTTCCGGCAATCATGATATCGGAATCGGACTCCAATTGACACAACAGCCGCGGCGGTACGGCCGCGCCCCCGCTTTTGCCATAGTAGAAAGCATGCGAATTCGCGTCATGGCATCGCGCCACTCCGCCTTCTACAGCCCGCTGCTTTGCGGTATCCACTTGCTGAGAGGCGAGGGGCATGAAGTGATCTACAGCGTGCTCAAGCCGGGCCAGCGCAGTTACGCCCTCATCCGGGACGGAGAGATCGACATCATGCAATCGGCGGTGTCGTCAAACTGGAACGCGCTGGAACGCGGCGTGGAACCGCTCCCGGTCCACTTCGCGCAGATCAACCAGCGGGACGGTTTCTTCCTGGTGGGGCGCCTGCCGGACCCCGCCTTCGACTGGAAGAAGCTCGAAGGCCGAACCCTGCTGGCGGACCATGGGCCTCAGCCGCTGGCGATGTTGAAGTACGCCGTGCAGCACAACGGAGCCGAGTGGAAGAAGATCAAGATAGTCAACGCAGGAGCACCCGAAGCGATGGAAGCCGCTTTCCATGGCGGCAAGGGGGACTATGTGCACCTGCAAGCTCCGCTGGTGACCGGCGAGAGCATCGCCTCGGTGGGAGCGTCGATGCCAGCGGTAGCGTTCAGCAGTCTCTGCTGCGCCCGTGAATACCAGAAGACCGAGGCATACCGGGTTTTCTTGGACGCGTACGCGAGAGCCAGAGAGTGGGTTCGGACTGCGCCCGCCGAGGAGATCGGTGCGGCCGAAGCCTCTTTTTTCCCGCTCATCGCTCCCGAACGCCTGACCGCCGCGGTCCGTCTCTATCAAGCGCTGGGCTGCTGGGAAGGAGGCCTCGAAATCCCGCGAGAGCTTTACGAACAAGCGTTGAACGTGTTTCAAGCCGCCGGAGGGATCGCCTGGCGTCATCGGTACGAAGAAGTCGTCGGGTAACGGGAGTGGGCCGTATCAGCCGCGGCCGGTCTGGAAAACGGCGATGGGCGCGCGGTGATGCTCCGGATCTGCAACGACGGCTCAAGCATCGGCACCGCCACCTGCCTTGGCCGCGCTATCCGCTATTCCGCTCTTTTTTTCCTGTCTGCAACCCGCTACTATGTAGCCAAAGGGTGAAAGATGAACATCACCGGTATTTTTATCGGCCGGCCTGTGATGACCACGCTCGTGATGCTGGGCATCGTGCTGTTCGGCGTGGCGGGATATCGCGCCCTGCCGGTGAGCGACCTGCCGAACGTGGACTTCCCTACGCTACAGGTGAACGCTAACCTGCCGGGCGCCAGTCCCGAAACCATGGCCGCGTCCGTGGCCACGCCGCTAGAGCGCCAGTTCTCCACCATCCCCGGCCTCGATTCCATGACCTCCACCAGTTCCCGCGGCTCCACCAGCGTGACCCTGCAATTCTCGCTAGAGCGCTCGCTGGATGCCGCTGCCCAGGACGTGCAATCGTCCATCGCCGCCGCGCTCCGGCGATTGCCGCCGGGCATGCCGAATCCGCCCACCTTCCGCAAGGTAAATCCGGCGGATCAGCCCATCCTCAACCTCTCGCTCAACTCCCCTACCCTGCCCCTCTCCGTGGTGGATGAATACGCCGAGACCATGATCTCGCAACGGATTTCCATGATCAACGGCGTGGCCCAGGTCAACGTCTTTGGCGGACAGAAATACGCCGTGCGCGCCCAGGTGAACCCCAACCTGCTGGCCGCGCGCGGCATCGGGATCGACGAGGTGGAGAACGCCCTGGCTCGCAATAACGTCAACCAGCCTACCGGCACTCTCTGGGGCCCGCGGCAGGCGTTCACCGTGCAGGCCACCGGACAACTGATGAATGCCGCGGCTTTCCGCCCGCTGATCGTGGCCTACCGCGGCGGGCGCGCCGTGCGTCTCGAGGAACTCGGCCAGGTGGTGGACAGCGTGGAGAACAACAAGGTGGCGGCCTGGTTCAATGAGGCGCGCTCCATCACCCTCATGGTGCAGCGCCAGCCGGGAACCAACACGGTGGAAGTGGTGGACCGCATCAAGGACCTGCTCCCCACCTTCCGCGAACAGATGCCGCCTTCGGTGAAACTCGATATCCTCTACGACCGCTCCGAATCGATTCGCGAATCGGTCAACGACGTCAAGTTCACCCTGGTGCTGACCATCGCCCTGGTCGTGATGGTGATCTTCCTGTTTCTGCGCAACATCTCCGCCACGGTGATTCCCGGCCTGGCGCTGCCTATGTCGGTGGTGGGCACCTTCGGCGCCATGGCGCTATGCGGCTACACGCTGGACAACCTCTCCCTGATGGCGCTGACGCTCTCCGTGGGCTTCGTGGTGGATGACGCCATTGTGATGCTGGAAAACATCGTGCGCCATATCGAAATGGGCAAGCCGCGCATGCAGGCCGCCATCGAGGGCGCGAGCGAGATCGGGTTCACGATTCTATCCATGACGCTCTCGCTGGCCGCGGTGTTCATTCCGGTGCTGTTCATGAGCGGAATCATGGGGCGGCTGTTCCACGAATTCGCCGTCACCATCAGCGTGGCGATTCTGATTTCGGGCTTCGTCTCGCTCAGCCTCACGCCGATGCTGTGCAGCCGCTTTCTCAAGCTGCCGGGCGCACGCCAGAACGCGTTCCAGCGGGCCAGCGAGCGTGTCTTCGACGGCATGCGCGATCTCTACGGATGGAGCCTGCGCGGCGTGCTGCGCCACCACGCGCTCACCATGCTGATGGCTACCGGCACGCTGGTGGCCACGATTTACCTCTACGGCCTGGTGCCCAAAGGCTTCATCCCCAATCAGGACACCGGACAGATCCAGGGCTCCACCGAAGCCCCGCAGGACATCTCCTTCGACGCCATGGTACAGCGCCAGCAAGAGGTGGCGGACGTCATCCGCAAAGACCCCGACGTGGACGCGTTCTCCTCCAGCGTGGGAGGAGGGGGCGGAGCCACCGGCGGCAATGCGGGCCGCGTCTTCGTGCGCCTCAAGCCGCGCGAAGTGCGGCAGACCACGCCAGAGCAGGTGATCGAGCGCCTGCGTCCGAAGCTCAACGCCATCCCTGGAATCCGCACCTACCTGCAGAACCCGCCACTCGTGCGCATCGGCGGCCAGGTCAGCCGCAGCCTGTATCAATACACCCTGCAGGCGCCCGAAATCGACGTGCTCTACCGCGCCGCCAGCGACTTCGAAAAGCGCATGCGCGCCGTGCCCGGCCTGACCGACGTCAACAGCGATCTGCAAATCTCCAGCCCACAGGTGACTGTGGATATCGACCGCGACCGCGCATCGGCGCTCGGCCTCACCGCCGACGCCATCGAGAACGCGCTCTACGATGCCTACGGCTCGCGGCAGGTCTCGAGCATCTACACTTCCACCGACGACTACCAGGTCATCCTGGAACTGCTGCCCAAATACCAGATCGACCCGAACGTGCTCAACCTGCTCTACGTCACTTCGGGCACTGCCGGCACTTCGACCAATGGGGCCACCGTCAAGCAGATCGCGCTGGGCTCGGTGGCCCGCCTGCGCACCGGCGTGGCGGCGCTCACCGTGGCCCATCTCGGACAGTTGCCCGCGGTCACCATTTCCTTCAACCTGCAACCGGGCGTGTCGCTGGGGGATGCGGTGGAACGCGTGCGGCAGGCCGCCACCGAATCCCTCCCCGATACGGTGCGCACCACCTTCCAGGGCGTGGCGGCGGCCTATCAATCCTCGCTCGGCGGTATGGGAGTGCTGCTGGCGATGGCGATCCTGGTGATCTACATGGTGCTCGGCATTCTGTACGAAAGCTTCATCCACCCGATCACGATTCTGTCCGGCCTTCCCTCCGCCGGCCTGGGCGCGCTGGTCACCCTGCTGATCTTTCATGACGAGCTCAATATCTACTCCTTCGTGGGCATCATCATGCTGATCGGCATCGTCAAGAAGAACGCCATCATGATGATCGATTTCGCGCTGGACGCGCAGCGCGCGCACAGCATGGCGCCCGACGCGGCCATCTACCAGGCATGTCTGGTGCGCTTCCGGCCCATCATGATGACCACCATGGCGGCGCTGATGGGCACGCTGCCGATCGCGCTCGGTCTCGGCGCCGGCGCCGAGGCGCGCCGCCCGCTGGGCCTTGCCGTGGTAGGCGGCCTGGTGGTCTCGCAGTTGCTGACCCTCTACATCACGCCGGTGTTCTACCTCTATATGGAACGCGCGCGCGGGCTCGCGGGGTCCATGCGAAAGCGCGGCGCCCCCGCCGGGAAAGAGGTCCATGTGGCCGCACCGGTTCGTTAATCGGCAGCCCCGGCCGCGCTTGACGTAGTTGCGGATCAACTGTGCAGTTCGGATAATTGAAATGAAGAGTTTTCCCATGAGAACGGACAAGAATGAAAGCATCGTCGTCTCCGCGCTGCGCGCCCGCGCCAATTTTGGCAAGCTGCTGCGCCGGGTCGCGGATGAGCGCCGGTCCCTGGTGATCGAGAAGCGCGGCGCACCCAAGGCGGTGCTGCTCAGCATCCGCGATTACGTCCGGCTTGCCGCCCCCGAGCCGGAAGTGCTCCGGGTGATCGGGGAGGAATCGCGGCAGAAGGGCACAGATACGCTCAGCTCGCCCGAGATCGATCAGGTCATCAAGGCCACGCGCGCGCGAAAACCGAAGCTTGGATGATCCCGCTCAGGCTCGTCATTGACACCAACATCCTGGTCTCGGCAGCCCTGAAGCCGGACGGGCTACAGCGCACCGTCCTTTTGCTTGCGATCACCAAACCAGCCAGGTTGTACGTCACCGACGCGATTCTCACGGAATACCGTGACGTGCTGGCGCGCCCGGAGCTGAGAATCCGCAAGGGCCTCCGCCTGCAACTCCTGCAGCTCATCAAGAACCATGCGCAGGTTGTCAAGCCTACGCGCCCACTGCACGCCGCGAAGGACCCCAGCGACGACAAGTTCCTGGAGTGCGCCGATGCCGCCCGCGCCGATTACCTGGTGACAGGCAACCAGCGGCATTTCCCGAAGTTCTGGAAGAAGACCAAGGTGATCACGTCACGCGAGTTCATCAGCATCGTGGCACCGCATTTGATCCAGTGAGAACGGCGACCGTGACCGAGTTGTGGGCGTTGACCGGGTGAGCCAAACGGGTCATGCTGTTTGGAATGGCAACAATCATTGACCGGGATGACGCTCCTCCTCACATATCAAGCATCAATGAATTGGACTTCTCCGGCGATCTCTTTGCTGAGCGTTTGGAGGGGCCGTGGTTTAGGCTAGGCGCACAGACCCTAAAGGAGCGCCCGCTCAACTGGCGCAGGCCGTACTGGCGGCGGAATTCGTTGAATCGCGGAACCCCGCGCTCGCGGTCGCGGATCAAACCGAGCGCGGCGACATCGATCTGCTGGGTGGCGCTCTCCAGGCGTCCCATCTTGACGTTTTGCAGGAAGCGCGGATGATTTTCGAGCGCCAGCAATCCCAGGCGCTGGCGTCCCATGCTGAGCGCCCAGTTGCCCAGGCCGCGCGAGTGCATGACGCCGGTCGCCTTGCCGCTGAAGGTCTCGATCACGGGAACCTTGTTCTGAATCTGGTTTGCGTCCTTCCGAAGGTCGCGGTATTCGATCAGGTCCGGCACCAGGGCGTGCAGGCGGTAGACGGTGATGAATTCCTCATACCTGTGGGCCGGAGTATGATTAACCTTGCTGGATCGCATGATCGTACAAGGCGTCTACGCCGCAGTCCTGATACCGCGCCTCCCGGATGGCGAGTTGGATACCAGCGGCTTCGGCGCGATTCTGGAGTTTTTGCGCGGCAAAGGCGTCACGAAGATCGTGGTGAACGGCGCCACCGGCGAGTATTGCCTGACCACGGCGGCCGAGCTGGCCCGCATGCTCGCCATCTGCCGGGAGACGCTGCCCGGCGCCACGGTGCTGTGCAGTATCGGCGCGGCGGGGTTGCCAGGCTGCCTGGAATTGGGACGCATTGCCATCGATCACGGGGCGCGCGCGCTGCTCCTGCCCATGCCGCACTTCTTTCCCTATGCGCAGGGCGATCTTCACGCGTTCTGCGCGGCGGTGGCGGCGCGCCTGGACGCGCCCATTCTGCTTTACAACCTGCCCCGGTTCACCACCCCGCTCACGCTAGAGACGGTGCGCGGCCTGATCGAATCCGTGCCTAACATCCGCGGCATCAAGGACAGCAGCGGAACGCTCGCGCTGCTCGGCGGATTGGGTGCCGGGGCATGCCGGATCGTCGGCGACGACAGCGTTCTGGTGGCCGCATTGGACGCCGGCGTCTGCGACGGCGTGGTCTCCGGCGTGGCGGGTGTGCTTCCCGAACTGACCACGTTCCTCTTCGATCGGCGGAATTCGGCTGCGTACCCGCGGGCGGTGGAGCTACTCAACGAACTGATCCGCCACCTCGCGGCGTTGCCCGTCCCGTGGGGCTTGAAGCTCATCGCGGAGTGCCGCGGAGTCACCCCAGCGTGGTTCTCGCAGCCACTCTCGGCCGCGCGCACCGCCCAGGCCAATCAGTTCCGCGCCTGGTTCCCCAGTTGGTGGGCGCAATGGGAGAGCGCCGTGGGGGGCTGCGCCATTAAACCTTGACGCCGCACATTTCCGCGAAGCGCACTTCGGTGGCCTTGACGCGTCCCGCCACCACGCGCAGGATTCTGTGGAAAAACTCCGCACCCAGAGTAGGGTCGCTCATGCAGTGGGCTTTCAGGGTGGCCCCATCAATCTGCAAGGCGGTAGTGCGTTCGCGTGCCCGTACCTGGAACAGCGTGTCCTGATCGTCCAGCAAGGCGCTCCATCCGAAGACATCCCCCGGCCCCAATGCCTGCACCCGCATGACGTATTGCGGGGTTCGCAACTCCACCACCACAGAGCCGGTCAGCAAAAGAAAGAACGATGTGGAGCGTGCGCCATCCACCAGGACGACTTGGTTGTCCTCAAACGCGACCTGGGTCGCGATCTCAGCCAGACGGTCGATCTGCGCGTCGCTGAGCCCATGCGTGAATGCGTGATCTCTGAGAACCTGCTTTTGAGGCATCTGCCCCACCTCCTGCGTGAAAGCCCGCACTTCGGCGCGGTTAACCCTTTTAGAATGCTGATATTTACCGCGCTCTGTGATAAAAAGTGCAATTCTGGTGCCACGCGCTTCGAAGGCTGGGTAATGGCAGGCGGGGGTACCTTCTGGGTCGCCCTCTGGGTCGCCTGCCCCACCTACTGGCGGTCCATCCGCGGACCCGGCTTCCCGTTGGTGGATTGGCGCACCGTGGCCGGGTCGAAGATCCGCTGATCCACTGGCAGTACTTTATAGACCGCGGGATTGGGTTTCATGGAGAACAGGTCGCTCAGGCCGGTAGCCGTGGCATCGTAGAGATTCAACGGCCCCATCCCCAGCAGCCGGAAGATGGTTTTCAGCAGGCCGGGGAAACTGGTATTGGCGTGCGAGACGTAGTTCGGCTTGATCCACGGGCCCAGCGCCATCAGCACGGTGCGGTGCGCATCGATGTGGTCCACGCCGCTTTGCGCATCGTCTTCCGTCACCAGGACCACCGTCTGGCCCCATTCCTTCCTGCCGGAAAGATACTCCACGATGCGGCCGAGCGCGTAGTCGTTATCCGCCACGAAGCTTTCGGCGTACGGATAGCCGTCGGCGGGCCGGGCGTCGGCCATGTGGTCGTTGGGCAGGTGGATGAAGACGAACTGCGGCAGCGCCATGCCTTCCATTTCCTGGATGAACTGGGTGGCGCGAAACTGGTCGGGAACATTCATGTTGAACCCGGGGTACTGGCGCGAGGTATTGCGGTAGAGCGGATCGGGCATGGGGACATTGGTGAGGAAACGCGCGCCGGTGGGTTCCAGGTCCTTGCCTTCATCCACGCCGGCCAGTTCAAACCCCTCGCCGAAATTGCGAAAGGCGATGTGGTGGCGATCCAGGTGGTGCCAGATGGTGCCGTTCTCCAGTTGCTCTTCGGGATGCACGGAGGAATCGCTGCCCGCGAAGAGCAGGCGCCCGGGCGCGGTAGAGAGGCGGAAATCCTTCTTCCGATCGCTGTAGGCCGCCATCAGCGAGCTTTCCGTCCATGCGTTGGGGTAAGACCCCACCAGCCAGTGATGCCCGTCCACGCTGACGTCGCTATCGGCGTAAAAGTTGTCGCTGATGGCCCACTGGGCGGCCATGGCATGGTGGTTCGGGGTGACGTTGATATCGCGAATGCTGAGCCGCCCCTGCTTCCCGTCCACGTAGCCCCGGGTTCCAAAGCGCGCGATTTCCGGCATCCCCATGGCGCCGGGAATGTCGCCGAAGACTTCATCGTAGGTGCGATTCTCCTTGACGATCAGCACCACGTGCTTGATGCCGGCGGGCAGCGGGCGCTCCGCTTGCGGGCTCGGGCGGAAGCCGTTGGCATCCATCACGAACGCGGTCTTGGCCGCCAGGTCACTGGCGGCGGGCAACTGGAAAATGGAGACGGAGCCGTGCCGCGCCTGCCCGCGCGGCGCATTGGGACCCTGTCCGAACCCGCGCCCGTTGGCGACGAACACGGTGTCGCGACCCATGACTACTCGCGTGGGAAACCAGGCGGCCGGAATATGTCCCAGCACGCGCCGCTGGTTGACGTCGATCACGCCCACGGCGTTGATCCCCGCCTCCGCCACCAGCAGCCATCCGGATTTCTCGTGATAGGCGAGGCCGATCGGCAGCACTCCGCGATAGCGTTCCAGCCCGGGGATGCGAATCGGGATCTCGGCTTCCACCGCCGCGGTCTTGGCGTCGATCACCGTGATGGTGTCGTCGTTGGCGTTAGAGACGAACACGCGCCCCGCCGCGGCGAGGATCCCCGAAGGGCTGCTGCCCCCGTGTACGGTCGGCCCAAAAGGCAGACCGGTGCGGATGAAGGTCTCCACTTTCGGCGTGGCGGGAGCGGAAACATCCACCACGCTGACGGAGTTGGATTGGCGCACGTTCGGGTCGCCCAGGCCCGGGACTTTGACCGGTCCCCGCTCCGTGGCGCGCTCAGCTCCGGCGACGGCTTCGGCGCTGGGGAATCCGAAGGCCGGAAAGGCCAACCCGGTGGCGCCCGCCTGCTTCATATCGGCGCCCGGCACGGCCTGGTATTCAAACATGCCGAGGTTGGTGACGTAGAGTTTGCGCCGGTCGGGGGAAAGCGTCATGGCGAAGGGCAAGCGCCCGACCTTCACCGATGCCACCACCTGCCGCAATCGCGTATCGATCACGGCGACGCGGAAGTTGGCCTGATCCACCACGTAGAGCATGCCGCGTTCGCTATCCAGCGCCAGATCGCCGGTGTAGCTGTCGTCGTAGCCCTTCTGATTGAGGTCGATGGCGCGCCGCCGCCCGTTGGGTGCCGCGCCGCTCCAATCGAAGAGGGCGACCTTTCCGGAGTTGCCTTCCGACACCCACGCGGAATGCTCGTTGACAAAAGCGATTCCCATGAAGACGCTGCGCCAGTCGGCGTCTTCGGCGTCACCGGTATCGCCCTTGGTGCGCGCCAGCAGGTGACGCACCTCCCAGTGGTTGTTCTTGTCGTGCTCCAGGATGGTGAGCGAGTTGCGTCCGGGCCCGCCATTTGCCGTAATTACGGATTTCCCTTCCGGACTTACCGCTAACCCAAAAGGTCCACTACCGGTAAGAAACTGCTCCCCTTCGGGCTGGATGATCCGCCCGCCGGGGAGGATCGCCCCGATAGGGCGCCGCTGGGCGGACCGTATTCCCGCGGGAGCGTTGAAGGACTGGGCCGCCAGGGAACCGGCACACGACAGGACGAGGAGGCAATTCCGCAGGGGGTGGAACACCTCTACATGATATAACCGCCGCCGCGAAATAAACCGTTGCAGAAGTTCAGTCACGAATCGGGAAACCGCTGGCTGAGAAGCTGGGAAAAAAACGCCCGCAAGCGGGCGTGGCAGG
>Ga0209638_1001189_pt1 | contig 16746 bp, 18 predicted proteins | sample BarGraNGADG00211_FD_184490 | JGI IMG/M metagenome (GOLD analysis project Ga0209638, IMG submission 184490) | Arctic peat soil microbial communities from Barrow, Alaska - Barrow Graham LP Ref core NGADG0002-211 (SPAdes) (version 2) | ecosystem: Environmental > Terrestrial > Soil > Wetlands > Peat...
GTGGCGGACTTCGAGAACTACCTCATCGACGGCGCGCGCGCGTTCGACAACTACCTGTCGACGTTCTTCGGCGACGGCACGCATCCGGACATGGCGCGCTACCTCTACGGGCCGCTGCGCAACTTCTCGGAGAACTCGGGGAAGCGGCACCGCCCGCTCATCTGCCTGCTCGCCTGCGAGGCGGTCGGCGGCGATTCGAAGAAGGCATGGCCGGCTGCCGCGGCGATCGAGCACTTCCACACGGCGGCGCTCGTCCACGACGACATCGAGGATTCCTCGCTGACCCGCCGCGACGAGCCCTGCATGCACATCGCCGAAGGGATCGGCCTGGCGATCAACGCCGGGGACCTCGCGCTCGCTCTGGTGTGCGGCACCGTCGTACACGATCCCGGTCTCGACTACCCGACGAAGATCCGCGTGCTCGCCGAGCTGGTCGACATGACGGCGCGCACGATCGAGGGCCAGGCGCTCGACATCGGATGGGCGCGCGACGGCCGGTTCGACCTCACGATCGACGACTACCTGACGATGGCGAACCACAAGACCGCCTTCTACTCCGGCGGCGTCCCGCTCGCTGTGGGGGCGATCATCGGCGGGGGTTCGACCGCGCAAGTCGAGACCCTTCGAGCGTTCGGCATGGCTGCCGGGCTCGCGTTCCAGATCCAGGACGACGTGCTGAACCTCTGCGGCACCGCGGAATCCACCAAGAAGGACTTCCGCAGCGACGTCACCGAGGGCAAGCGGACGCTCGTGGCGATCCATGCGCTTCTCAACGCGCCGCGCCGCGAGCGGTTGCTCGAGATCCTCTCGGCGCACAGCGACGACCCGGCGATGCTCGCCGAAGCGGTCGAGATCATGGAGGAGGCCGGGTCGATAGAGTTCGCCCGGACCTACGCCGGCGACCTGATCGTCGCCGCGAAGGATGGCCTCATCGAAGCGGTCCCGCCGAGTCCGGCGCGCGAGCTTCTCGGGTCGATGGCGGACTTCTTCGTGGAGCGCAGCTCCTAGACGGGAGCGGCGGTCCTGCGGGGCGCGGCTCCCCGCGCGAACCGCCCGCTCGCCGCTGGTTCCGCGGCCTTTGTGGGTATCCTCGCAGAGTAGGTGAACGCGACCACACTCCGAGGAGCGCATCATGCAGCCGGTTCCCGTCTCTCCGCACGTCACCTGGGTCGGCGCGGTCGATTGGGACCTGCGCGACTTCCACGGGTTCGAGACTCCGCGCGGATCCACCTACAACGCATACCTGGTCCGGGGCACGGAGACCACGGCCCTCATCGACACGGTGAAGACGCCGTTCGTTCCGGAACTGCTGTCTCGGATCTCCGAGGTCGTCGACCCTGCCGAGATCGGCCTCATCGTCGTGAACCATGTCGAGCCCGACCACAACTCGGGGCTGCCCGACGTGATGGCGGCGTGCCCGAACGCTCGCGTGGTCGCTTCGTCCTCCGGAGTCCGCGGCGTGGCCGAGTACCACGACGGCCTCGTGGTGGACCAGGTCGGGGCGACGGACGTCATCGATCTGGGCGGAGTGACCCTGCAGTTCGTCCCGGCGCCGATGGTGCACTGGCCGGACTCGATGTTCACGTACTGCCCTGAGGACGCCGTCCTGATGTGCAACGACGCGTATGGGCAGCACCTCGCCACCGCCGAGCGCTTCGCGGACGAGGTGCAGGAAGGGCTGGCGCTCGAGGAGCTGCGCGTGTACTACGCCAACATCCTGCTGCCGCTCGGGTCGCAGATCCACAAGGCGCTGGAGAAGGTCGGCGCCGCCGGGTGGGCGCCCGCGATCATCGCTCCGAGCCATGGCGTCATCTGGAGAGGCGACCTCGTCGCCGCTGCGATGGATGCCTACACCACGTGGGGGAGCGGGGTGCTTCTCGACAAGGCGGTCATCGTCTTCTCGACGATGTGGGGCTCGACCGACGAACTCGCCAGGACGATCGCGGACGCGCTTGTGGCCGAGGGCGTCGACGTGGAGGTCTTCGACCTGGCGATCACCGGGCCCGCGCACATCATGCGTGAGGTGCTGGACGCGCGTGGACTGCTCGTGGGCACGCCGACCCTGCACCACGGCATGCTCTACCGGGTCGCCGGCTTCCTGCAGTACCTCGGGGGCCTCAAGCCCGCCGGACGGGTCGCCGCGTCCTTCGGGAGCTACGGCTGGTCCTCGGGCGCGACCAAGGAGGTCGACGACCGGCTCGCCGCGATCGGCATCGGGGTCGTCCAGGAGCCCTACACGCAGAAGTTCCGTCCGACCGCCGCCGATCTGGAAGCAGTGCGGGCGTGGGGCACCGCGTTCGCTGCGAAGGTGAAGGCCGCACGGGCGGACGCGACTCCGGAGATCGAAGCCGAAGCCTAGTCCGGCTCGGTCGACCTGCACCGCCACGCTTCGAGCGCGACCACCGCTTCCGGGATCGTGAGCGCCGGCGCCGGCGCGCTCGCGTCCGCCTCGCGCAGCCGCGCGAACAGCTCGGCGAGTATCGGCGGGCGGATGTTGCCCGAGGCCATGACGTCCACCCGGCTGAACACCTCGGCGGGCGTCCCCTTCAGCACGATGTGACCACCCTGCTGCAGGACGTAGGCGTAGTCCGCGAACTCGGGCACGGTGTCGATGTCGTGCGTCGACATGACGATCGTGATCCGGCGCTCCTCGGCGAGCCGCGCCAGCAGCGTGATGAGCGACTGCCTCGACGTCGGGTCCAGCCCCTCGAACGGTTCGTCGAGCACCAGCAGCTCGGGGTCCATCACGAGGGCCCCTGCGAGCGCCACCTTGCGCTTCTCTCCGCCGGACAGGTTGTGCGGCACGCGATCGCCGAGGTCCTCGATGCCGAGCAGCGCGAGCGCCGCGCTTGTCCGCGACCGCACCTCTTCTTCCGGCAGCCCGTACTGCCGGGGCGAGAACGCGACGTCGTCGAAGACGGTGGGGGAGATGAGCTGCTCGTCCACGTTCTGCAGGACCACCCCGATGCGACGGCGGATCGCCGGCCAGTTGTGAGAAGGATCGACGCCGAACACCTGGACGGTGCCTTCCTGCGGCGCGAGGATCCCGAGGATGTGGAAGAGCATCGTCGTCTTGCCGGCGCCGTTCGGGCCCAGTATCGCGACGCGGCTGCCCCGGTCGGCGGTGAAGTCGAGCCCGCACAGGTCGACGTGCGAGCCGTCCTCGTAGGAGTGCTTCACGCACGACACCCTCACGACCGTCTCGCACCCCTCGGTGTGCGCGTGGTCGTATCCGGTGGCGATGTACTCCGCGCTGTGTTCGGGCGTCATCGCGGGACCAGCCTCCATGCGGAAGTGACGAGCAGGACCGATGCTGCCAGTGCCGCGGGCAGCCATGAATACGGGGTCAGCGTCGCGCCCGCGAGGCGGAAGACGAGAGCCACCGCGAACAGGGACGCGGCCGCAAGGACGAGCGCGGCATCGAACGGGCGGCTCGCGCTCGCCCGTCGGGAGATGCGGAGCCCGCCCTCGTAGCCCCGGAGGCGCAGCACGTCGTATTCCCGCTGCGACAGGTCGAGCGCGTACAGGACGAGCGAGCCGAGCGCGCTCGCGCTCGCGCGGGCGGCGCGGACCGGCTGCCCGTGCGACAGTCCCGACCTCAGCCGTATCGCGAGCCGCAGGTGCTCGAACTTGTCGGCGAGCAGGAACAGCGAGCGGTAGGTCATGAGCATCGCGTCGCCGACGACCTCCGGCAGCACCTTCTGCAGCGGCGCGAAGACCTGGGGGTACGGGGTCACGAACACGAGCACGATCGCCCCGAGCGCGGCGGTCACCGCTCGCGCGACGAAGAGCGCGCCCGTGAGCAGGTCCGGGGCGGCCGCCAGCGCGAAGACCACAGCGAAGATGCCCGGATACGCCGCGAGCCCGAACACCGCGCGCAGCGGCAGCCGCGACCCCACCGCCAGCGCCGCGAGCAACAACCCGCAAGCCGCCACGATCAGCACGTTCTGCTGCAGCACGACGCCGGCGAGCACCAGCGCCAGGGCCGTGAGCTTCGCTGTCGCGCTCGCCCCGTGCAGCCGCGAGCGGCCAGACGTGGCGGAGAGGTCGATGGCCCGGACGTCCATCGTCAGTGCCACCCCTCGTCGCCGACCGGGCCTCTCAGCGGCACGACGAGCGTGCCGCCCAGCACGAGCTGCGGCCGGACGCGCATCGCGTAGCCGAGGATGCTCGCGGTTATGAGCGCCTCGATCAGCCACCCGATCGGCCCGAGCGTGTACACCACCAGAGCGAACCGCCCGAGGGAGAGTGGGGCTTCTGGCGTCGCCGGCGCGGGTTCGGCCCCCCGCAGCGTGTTCACCGACACGACACCGCTCGAGAACGGGTTCGCGAACGTCAGCGAGTTCGGGTCCAGCGCGCCGGTCTCGCGGCCGGTGGCGGCGCCGCCACCGCCGAGGGCGACGAGCCCCACGAGCAATGTCGTGGTCACGGCCAGGGTCAGCACCGTGGCGATCGCGGCCGCCCAGCGGACGCGGGCGCGTCCGAGCAGCCGGACCATCAAGCGGAACAGCGCCCACCCCAGCGCCATCTCGGTCGCGATCATCAGCGTGTTGAGCCCGATGACCGTGATCCCGCCGTGCCCCAGAAGCGCGAGCATCACGACGACGATGAACGCCGCGATGGCGCCGAGCCACGGTCCCAGCAGCACGCCGGCCACCACAGTCAGGTTCACGTGGTAGGCGATCGGCACGATCTCGGTGGACATCGCTACCAGCACGAGCGCTGCGACGACTCCCAGCAGCGGCACCTTGCGACGGACCTCGGAGGCGCGGGCCCTGCGCGAGGCGTACCAGACGAGCGCGAGGGCCAGCACCCAGCCGGCGCCCACGAGCCACCAGGGGAGAACGCCGTCGGGGATGTGGATGTGCGACATTGCCCGCTACCCGTTCTCGGCGTCGCACGAGCAGCCGTCGGCCGCGCCTCGGTCGAGGTCCGCGCACTTCGCGCACAGGCCGTAGAGGCGAACCTCGTGCGAGGTGACGATGAATCCCTCGGGGACCGCCGGGGCCAGCCCGGGCCCCTGCACCGGACACGGTGTGTAGGCCGTCGCGCCGCACGAGGTGCACACCGCGTGATGGTGGTGTCCGGGTTCCGCACAGCGGGCGTACAGCGCCGCGCCGTCGCGGTCGCCGACCTGAGCCAGGAAGCCGGAGGCCGCCATCGCAGCGATCGAGCGGTACACGGTCGCCGTCGAAACGCCCGGCGAGTCGCGCCGGACGCGCCCGGCCAGCTCCTCGGCGGTGAACGCGCGGCCGAATCGGGACGCGGTCGAGGCGACGGCCCGGCGTGGCGCGGTCGAGCGGCCGGCGCCGTACGCGTCGGCAATGCCCCCGGTCGATCGAGCTGATCGTGTCACACAAGGCCCTTCGTGAGAACGATTCTCACGAATCATACCCCGCATCCGCGGCTATCACACGCACCCGGGCGGTATGATTCGTTCGCCTGATAGTTCGAACCAAGAAGTGAGGCGTCTTCTTATGAACGTCAGTCAACTGCGCACGTTCATCGAGATCGTGGACCGCGGGTCGTTCTCCGAGGCCGCACGGTCGATGGGTGTTTCTCAGCCCGCGGTGACGATGCAGATCCAGGGGCTGGAGGCGGATCTCGGCGCCACGTTGCTCGAGCGTCGCTACCGTCGTGTCGATCTGACCGAGGCCGGACGCTCGCTCCTGCCGACCGCCCGCAAGGTGCTCGCGGAGCTCGAGAGAGCGCGCGCCGCGATCGACGGGCTCTCAGACACGGTCGGCGGCCATCTCGAGCTCGCCGTCTCGACGACGCCGGGCCAGTACATCCTTCCACGGCTCCTGGGGGCGTTCCTGAAGGCGTACCCGGAGATCACCGTGTCGCTGCGCGTGTACGACTCGGCGGACGTGGTGACGCGCGTCGAGTCCGGTGAGGCGCATATCGGGATGACCGGAGCGCGTCTGCCGCACGCGAAGGTCGACTTCGAGCAGATGGGCACCGACGACCTTCTCATGATCTGCGCCCCCGGCAGCTCGCTCGCCGGCATGAAGCCGGTCACGCTCCAGCAGCTCGCCGAGCAACCGTTCATCGTGCGCGAGACCGGATCCGGCACGCGGCTCGTCTTCGAGAAGGCGCTCAAGGACGGTGGGGTCGACCCGGCGGACCTGCAGGTCGTCATGGAACTGGGAACCAGCGAGGCGATAGTCAACGCCGTGGAGGGCGGGATGGGCATCGGTGTCGTGAGCCATTGGATGGCAGACAAGGCCCTGGCGCTCGGAACCGTGGCGAAGGTGGACGCTCCGGGGTTCCCGATCTCGCGGCCGTTCTACGCTGTGCTGCCGAGGGGCGCCCGCTCGCGGGCGGCCGACGCGCTGCTGGCGCACCTGCGCTCCGAGATGGAGGCGTAGGGCGAGATGGGCGCCTGGCCGCAGGGGCTCGCGAAACTGCGGCGGCTCTACGCTCAGGGTGTATCCTCGTGTCCGCGCCGCCGCAGCGGCGCATCTCCGATCCCGGACCGACCTACAGCGGCAGGCGCTCGCCATGGTCACCGGGACGACAGGGTCGTAGCGGGAGACCGCACGGCCTCCCGTGTTTGGAAAGGGGACCATATGCGCCGATCAGATCTGCCGTCGGTATTCCGGCGGGCGACGGGGTTCGTCCTCGTCGCAGCGCTCGGGCTCGCACTCACCGCCTGCTCGCAGCCCTCGGGCGGCACGCCGGCCGCGAGCGGGACCAGCACCACCGACGTTACTCTGGCGTCGACCACATCCACGCAGGACTCGGGGCTGTTCGACGTCCTCATCCCGGCCTTCGAGGCGGCGAACCCCGCCTACAAGGTGAAGGTCGTGGCCGTCGGCAGCGGCGAGGCCCTCAATCTGGGGCAGAACAAGGACGCGGATGTGCTTCTCGTCCACAGCCCCTCGGCTGAGACCTCGTTCGTCGCCGCCGGGTTCGGCACCGACCGCAAGCCGGTCATGTACAACGACTTCCTCATCGCGGGCCCCGCTGCGGATCCTGCCAAGATCAAGGGTGACGCGAGCGCTGTCGACGCGTTCGCCAAGATCGCCGCCGCGAAGTCGGTCTTCGTGTCCCGCGGGGACACCTCCGGCACCTACACCAAGGAAGTCTCGATCTGGGCGTCCGCGACGGTGGATCCGAAGGGACAGGCCTGGTATCTCTCGACCGGTCAGGGCATGGGCGAGACACTTCAGGTCGCGAACGAGAAGCATGGGTACACCTTGGTCGATCGAGCGACCTGGCTCACCAACGCGGACAAGAACCCGGATCTCACCCTGCTTCTCGAGGGAGACACGAAGCTCTTCAACCCGTATCACGTGATCCTGATCCCGGGCGCGAAGAACGCCGCGGGGGCCAAGGCTTTCGAGGACTGGATCGTCGGGGCCGACGGACAGAAGGTCATCGGTGAGTTCGGGGTGGCCCAGTTCAACCAGCAGATCTTCGTCCCGAACGCGAACGCCGCGAACTGACGTCGTGAGCTCACCCGCCGGCCGCGTGCTGCGGACACCGGCCGACGGGCGGCACGACGGGCGAGGAAGAACATGTCCGTCTACATCAACGCGATCAGCGACGCATTCCGGCTCCTGGCGAGCGGATCTTCCGACGTATGGCAGATCATCTGGCTCTCGCTGCGGGTCTCCGGGATCGCGACCGTCATCGCAACCGTCATCGGAATCCCGATCGGGTATGTCCTCGGCACGAGCCGTTTCGCAGGCCGCTGGGCGCTCATCCTGCTTGCGAACACGGCGATGGGCTTCCCTCCTGTGGTCATCGGCCTGTTCGTCTACCTCACGGTGTCGCACTCCGGCCCGTTGGGCTCGCTCGATCTGCTCTTCACTCCTCCGGCGATGGTGATCGCGCAGATCATCCTGGCGGTGCCGCTGGTGGCGGGCGTCACTACCGCCGCGGTTGCCGGCGTCCCGCGGGACGTCCGTCTGCAGCTGCGCGGGCTCGGCGCGTCGCGTCTCCAAGAAGGGGCGGCGATCCTGACCGAGTCGCGGAACGGCGTCATGGCTGCGGTGATCGCCGGGTTCGGCGGCGTGATCTCCGAGGTCGGCGCGGTCCAGATGGTGGGCGGCAACATCGAGCACTCCACTCGCGTGATGACCACCGCGATCCTGTTCAACGTTCGCCAAGGCGAGCCGCAGACAGCTATGGCCTGGGCCCTCATCCTCATCGGCATCGCTCTCGTCATCAACGCCGTGTTCACGGTCCTCCAGAACACCGGGGTCGGCTATGAGAGCTGACCCGACCCTCGTCGCGGAGACCTTGGGCGCACCCCTCGTGGTGGGAGAAGGGCTCGTCGTCCGATTCCATGGACACACGGTCCTCGACGTGGGTCGCATCGAGATCGCATCACGTCGCACGTATGCGCTGCTCGGCGCATCGGGCGCGGGGAAGTCGACCCTGTTGCGTGTGCTCGGGCTCTTGGAACGTCCCACCGCCGGGCGTGTCGTCTTCGACGGAGCCGAGGCGACGCGCCGCGATCCCGCAGCACGCCGCAGCATCGCAGCCGTGTTCCAGAAGCCCTATCTGCTGCGCGGTTCGGTTGGCGACAACGTGGCGTACGGACTCAGACTCCGCGGCGTGCGCGGTCCCGAGCGCGTCGAGCGTGTGGCGCAAGCCCTGGCCCGGGTCGGACTGTCCGGTTGGCAGGACCGGTCCGCGCTGACCCTTTCCGGTGGCGAGGCGCAGAGGGTCGCACTCGCTCGCGCCCTGGTGCTTAAGCCGCGGCTACTGCTCCTCGACGAGCCGTTGTCGTACCTCGACCCGCTCCTCAAGCGGGACCTGACCGCCGAGTTCGCGCGGATCCTAGCCTCGGAGCACGTGACGTCCATCTACGTCACGCACGATCAGGACGAAGCTGCTGTCGTCGCCGACCGGATAGGCGTGCTGCGGGAAGGACGCATCGTCGCCGAAGGCGATCCTGGCGACGTGCTTGGCCTGCCGGCTGACGAGTGGGTCGCCGCCTTCATCGGGATGGAGCCGGCGCTTCGCGGGCGCGTGACGGCCAACGTCGACGGGCTCGCCACGATCGACGTCACCGGCGCGGACTTCTACGCCACCAGCGGCCTGCCCGCAGGCACGAACGTGCTGCTGGCCGTCAGGCCCGAGGACGTGACGATCTACGAGTCCGGTGTAGAGCTGCCGCGCGGAAGCGCGCGCAACAAGCTGGACGCGGTCGTGGTGGAGATGCGGCCCGGCGGCGGGACCGTCCAGGTGGTCCTCGATCACCGCGGCACGCGTATCGCTGCTGCTGTGTCTCGGGCCTCCGCGGCCGAGCTCTCGCTGCGGCTCGGCACGAAGGTCGCCGCCGTGTTCAAGGCGACGGCGGTGCGGGTGCGCGCAAGCTTGTAGGTCGCGCGCGGCAGCGCGGCACGTGAGCGCGGAGGCCCCGCAGGCGTAACATATGTGTTCTTCGGCATCGGCCGGACACCGGCGAGGAACACACCGAACGAAGGGTGAGGATGGTCTCCAGCAGCAACACGCGCATCCCGGTGACCGCTGCCGTCATGGCCGGCGGCCGTTCTATGCGCATGGGCGTGGACAAGACGCTCCTGCCGGTACACGGCGAGCCGCTGCTGGCGCGGGTCGTGCAGGCGGTGTCCAGGGTCTGCGCGCACACCGTCGTCGTGACAGACCGCATCGAGCAGGTCGCGGAAGCGGGGCTGCCGGCCGACACCGAGGTGCTGATCGACGAGGTCTCCTACCAGGGGCCGCTCGGCGGGCTCGTCACCGCGCTGAAGGCCGCTCCCGACGAATGGGTGCTCGCAGTCGCCGCCGACGTGCCGTGGCTCGAGCCCGAGGTCATCCGCGCGCTCTGGGAGGCGCATGACGGCGCCCAGGTCGTCGTGGCTGTCACCGAGAAGGGGATCGAGCCCCTGCTGGCGCTCTACCACCGCGACTGCCTGCCGGTCGCACGCAGGGTGCTGGCCTCCGGGCGTCGCCGCCTGGTCGGGATGTTCCCGGAGCTTCGCGTGGTCGAGTTGCCTCTCGAGACGTTGCGCGCGGCCGATCCGGGGCTGCGCAGCCTCGTCAACGTCAACACCCCCGAGGACCTCGCGGAAGTGCGCGAATCCGAGTTCGAGCCGGCGTCGCAGCCGGGGGCGCAGCCGGTCGTGGTCCGCTCCGGCGACCATCACGCCGGCCGCATGCCGTCAGAAGGCCCGATCACCGTCTTCATGAACGACGTCGAGGTCGCCACGATGCAGGCGAGCCCGGACGACCTCGAGGAGCTGGCCGCGGGCTTCCTGGTCTCCGAGGGGCTGCTCGAGAGTCGCGACTCGCTCCGATCCATCGGCGCCGACCACAAGCGCGGGCTCGTGTACGTCGAGACCGACGAGGCGGTGCCGGACGAACTGACCTTCCGCCGCCGCTACCTGACGTCCGGTTGCGGCAAGGGCGTCACGTTCTCGTCGGTCGGGCATGCGAAGTCGCTCACACCAGTGCCGCCGGGGTTCACCGTTGCAGCGTCCGACCTGCGCGAATGGATGCGTCAGATGAATGAGCAGGCCTCCAAATACCGTGACACCGGAGGCATGCAGGCGTGCGCGCTGGCCGTGGGCGGGAAGGTTCGCATCGTGCGTGAGGACGTGGGACGCCACAACGCGGTGGACAAGGTGCTCGGCCGCGCGTGGCTCGACCGTCTTCCCACGCATGACACGGTGCTGCTGTCCACCGGGCGCGTCTCCTACGAGATGGCCGTGAAGGCCGCCAAGGCGAGCGTTCCTGTCATCGCGAGCAAGAGCGCGGTGACCGACCTGGCCGCCGAGATCGCGGCCGGGCTCGGCATCACCGTCATCGGATATGCTCGCGGCGGGTCCATGGTCGTCTACACCCATCCCGAACGCGTCCGCGAGGACGAAGGAGCGTGAACAGCGAGATGCTCAGCGTTGAAGAGGCCCGCGACGCGGTGCTGGCACGGATCGGACGGCTCGAACTCGAGACGGTCGAGGTGCTCGAGTCGCTCGGGTGCGTGCTGGCTGTCGACGTCGTCTCCGACATCGATGTCGCGCCGTTCGACAACTCCGCGATGGACGGCTACGCGGTCCGCGCCGCCGACACGGCGGGCGCGACGTCCGATGCCCCGATCGTCCTGCGGGTGGTCGACCATATCGCGGCGGGCCGGGTATCGGACGTGACCGTGGGACCCGGCGAGGTGGCCCGCATCATGACCGGCGCGCCGGTGCCCGCGGGCGCTGACTCGATCGTCATGGTCGAGCACACGGAGTCGCTCGAGAACGCCGGGAGCACCGGGGGCACCGTCGCCATCCAGCGCGAGGCCCGTCTGGACGATCACATCCGCCGTGCCGGTGAGGACGTGCGCGTCGGCGAGACCGTGCTGCACGCGGGCGAGGTCGTGAACGCAGCGTCGGTCGGGCTCATGGCTGCGCTCGGCTTCGCGAAAGTGGACGTCTACCGGCGGCCCCGGGTGGCGATCGTCTCCACCGGCGACGAGCTCGTCGGCATCACGGAGACGCCCGGCCCCGGCCAGATCCGCAACTCGAACACCTACTCGCTCGCGGCGCAGGTCCTGGCCGCCGGCGGCGAGCCGCACCTGCTCGGCATCGCCCGGGACAACGAGGCCGACACCCGCGCGCTGCTTGCGCGGGCACCCGAGTTCGACCTCATGGTCACCACCGGCGGCGTCTCGATGGGCGACTTCGACGTGGTCAAGGACGTGCTCGAGCAGATCGGCGTGCTCGACTTCTGGAAGGTCGCCATGCGTCCGGGCGCGCCGCAGACCTACGGCACCGTGGGCGGCACGCCGTTCTTCGGACTCCCGGGCAACCCCACCTCCACGATGGTCGGCTTCGAGCTGTTCGTACGTCCCGCGATCCGCAAGATGCGCGGGTTCACCACTCTGGACCGGCCGCGCACGAAGGCGGTGCTTTCCGAGGACGTCCGCAAGAAGGCGGATCGCCGCTACTACCTGCGTGGCGTGATCGAGCGGGCCGCGGACGATGGCTCGACTTGTGCTCCTGTCTATACTGCCCGCCTCTCCGGCCGCCAGTCCTCGGCGATGCTGACCGCCATGCACCACGCGAACTGCCTGATCTCACTGCCGGAGGGCCTCTCCGAGGTCGCTGCAGGCACGATCGTCGAATGCGTCCGACTCGACATGGAAGAAGGAACACCATGAGCAAGATGACCGAACCCAAGTACGCCGAGCAGGTCACCGAGGAGTTGAAGGCCGCTGTGGTCGCGAAGGCGGTCGACGGCAAGATCACGTGCCCGGTATTGCGCAAGTTCGCCGAGGACCAGGGCGTGGCCTACAAGGTGGCGGGCGCTGCGGCGGACCTCGCGGACGTGCGCGTCGGCGGCTGCGACCTCGGCTGCTTCTAGTCCCCTACCGGAACGGAAGTCAGCCCTAGTGACCGAAACCGCTCGCATACCGGTCGTCTCGATCGTCGGGAAGTCCGACTCGGGGAAGACCACACTCGTGGAGGGCCTCATCCGCGAGCTTGTCGCGCGCGGTTACCGCGTCGCAAGCGTGAAGCATCACATCCACGAAGTGGAGGTCGACCAGCCCGGCAAGGACTCCTGGCGACACGGCCGCGCCGGCGCCGTGACGACGATGATCTCGTCGCCGACCCAGTTCGTCCTGGTCCGCAAGGTCGACCGCGAGCGGACGATCGAAGAGCTCGTTGCAGCCGCCGGCGACGTCGACATCCTCGTCACCGAGGGGTTCAAACGTGCCGGGGACATCCGCATCGAGGTCGCCCGGCGCGCCCGTTCCGACGAGCTCGTCTCCGGTCCCGGCGAGGTCTTCGCCGTGGTCACCGACATGCCCGAGATCGTCCCGGAGGGCGTGCCGGTGTTCCCGCTGGATGCGCACACCTCCGTGGCCGAGATGATCGAGCGCTCGTTCCTCATGGACGGGGAGGAATGATGCCGGAGAAGGGGATCGACGGCTTCGGCCGCCGCATCGACTACCTGCGCATCTCGGTCACCGACCGGTGCAACTTCCGGTGCGTCTACTGCATGCCTCCTGAAGGCGTGCCGTGGCGGGACATGGACGAGATCCTGACGTTCGAGGAGATCGAGCGGTTCGCGGCGGCGGCGGTGGGCGAGGGCATCAGCAAGATCCGCCTCACCGGCGGCGAGCCGCTCGTGCGCAAGGGCATCGTCGAGCACGTCGCCCGACTGCGGGCCATCACCGGCCTTGAGGCGATCGCCATCACCACCAACGGCGTACTGCTGCCCCGCTACGCGGAGCAGCTCGTCGCAGCGGGGCTCAACCGCGTCAACATCTCGCTCGACACGTTCGACGCCGACGTGTTCCGCGAGATCACCCGCGGCGGCAAGATCGAGGACACGCTCGCCGGCATCGACGCGGCCTTCGCCGCGGGGATGCACCCGGTCAAGATCAACGTCGTCGTGGTGCGCTCGCTCGACCAGGACCTGCTCTCGTTCGCGGAACTCACCCGCGAGCGGGCGATCCACGTGCGGTTCATCGAGTACATGCCGGTCGGCGGCGAAGGCGAGCCCGCTCCGGGCGGCGCGTGCAGCGCCGACAGCACAGCCGGTGCTTGGACGATCGAGGACCACGTCCCGAGCGACGAGATCCTGGCCCGGCTTACCGCCGAGGGCGTAGCCGCGGGTTTCGGAGATCTCGAGGTGGTTGCGCGTGACGAAGCGCCCGGTGGTTGGGGCCCGGCCTCCTACTACCGCTTCCCCGGCGCACCCGGCACGATCGGAGTCATCTCGCCTCTGTCGCACCACTTCTGCGGGGAGTGCAACCGCCTTCGCCTCACCGCGGACGGCAAGCTGCGCATGTGCCTGTTCTCGGACGACGAGCTCGACGCGCGCGCCGTACTGCGGGGCGGGACCGAGGCCGACCTGCACGCCCTCATCAAGGAGGCGCTCGCTCGCAAGCCCGAGTCACACAACATGCGCATCGGCACGGTGCGGCGCATGTCCCAGATAGGAGGGTGACGCGCGATGTCCTCGGACAAGCTCACGCACACCGACGAGCGCGGGCAGGCGCGGATGGTGGACGTCGCCGCCAAGGCGGAAACGCACCGGCGCGCCGTGGCCACCGCGCTGATCCGCATGAAGCCTGCGACGCTCGCGATGATCGTGGAGGGGCGTGCGCCGAAGGGAGACGTGTTCGCCGTGGCGCGCATCGCGGGCATCATGGCGGCGAAGCGCACCAGCGAGGTCATCCCGCTGTGCCATCCGCTCTCGCTGACGCACGCGACGGTGGAGCTCGAGCCGGTCGCCGAGGGTGTGCGGATCACCGCCGCCGTCGAGACCGACGGCAAGACCGGGGTCGAGATGGAGGCGCTCACGGCGGCGTCCGTCGCCGCGCTGACCCTGTACGATATGTGCAAGGCGGTCGACCGGGGGATGACTGTCGAAGGCCTGGGCCTGCTGTCGAAAGAGGGCGGCAAGTCGGGCATCTGGACACGCGAGGAGAACCCGCAGACATGACAGATCCCACGAAAGGCACCGTCGTCTCGGTGAACCTGAGCCCGCGCAAGACGATGCGGAAGAAGCCCGGCACCAGCGGCACGCTCATCTTCGACCGCGGCTTCGAAAGCGACGCACACGCGGGCGATTGGCACCGCCAGGTCTCGCTGCTCGCGCAGGAGTCGATCGACACGATGGTCGCCAAGGGGTTGACCGTCGGCCCCGGCGACTTCGCCGAGAACATCACGACCCTTGGCATCGACCTGCTCGCACTGCCGGTCGGCAGCGTCATCCGCATCGGCGACGGCGTCGTGCTCGAGATCAGCCAGATCGGCAAGGTCTGCCACGCGAAGTGCGCGATCTACTACCAGGCCGGCGACTGCGTCATGCCCCGCGAGGGACTGTTCGCGGTGGTCCGCCAGGCTGGAGACGTCGAGGTCGGCGACACGATAGAGGTCGTCTCGCTCGGCGACGGCACCTGCGACCGGACGCCGGCCGAGGCCATCGCGGAGTTCGAGGCCGAGAAGGTTGCGGAGGCCGCGGAGGTCGCCGCGAAGGTGGCGCTGGCCGCCGCCAAGGGCGTTGCGTGCGCGCCTGCGAGCGCCCGCACGCGCATGAGGGGCTGAGCCGCATGGATGCGCTGCGCGTCGGGGTCGTGACGTCGTCGGACTCGTGCGCCGCTGGCACCAAGCAGGACGGCTCAGGCCCCGCACTCATCGAGCTTGTCGAGGCGCGCGGCTGGACCCTCGCCGGCTACCGTCTGTGCTCGGACGACGACGAGCAGCTGACTGCGGCGATCGTCGAGCTGGCGGACGTCGCGGGCGCCGACGTCGTGCTCACCACCGGGGGCACCGGCTTCGGCCCGCGTGACGTCGCCCCCGAGGTCACGGCTCGCGTCTGCGACCGCATGGCCCCAGGCATCGCCGAGCACATACGCGCCGAGAGCGCGAAGGTCACGCCACGCGCGATGCTCTCCCGCGCCGCCGCCGGCCTGCGCGGCCGCACGCTCGTGGTCAACCTTCCAGGATCGGTCAAGGGCGCCCGGGAGTCGTTCGGTTTCGTCGCGGACCAGTTCGAGCATGCGGTGCAGATGATCGCCGGCGGCGGGCATGACTGAGTCCGGCCACGTCGTCTACTTCGACAACGGCGCGACCTCCTGGCCGAAGCCTCCCGAGGTCATCGAAGCCATGGCCACCGCGATGCGCGAACAGGGCGCGAACCCCGGGCGCGGCGCGTATCCGATGGCGCTGGCCGCCTCGCGCGTCGTGTTCGAATCCCGCCGCGCTTGCGCCGACATCCTCGGGGTGCCGGACTCGCGGGACCTCGTCTTCCTGGCCGGCTGCACCGAGGCGTGCAACCTGATGCTCAAGGGGCTGCTCGAGCCGGGCGACAGGGTGGTCGTCTCGTCCATGGAACACAACGCGGTCACCCGTCCGCTGCACGTGCTGTCGCAGCAGGGGGTCGTCGTGGACGTCGTGGCGGCCGACTCGACCGGGCTGGTCGACGCGCTGGATATGGAGCGCGCGGTGAAGGCGGCGCCGACGAAGGCGGTCGTCTGCCAGCACGCGAGCAACGTCACCGGCGCGATCCAGCCGATAGCCGACCTGGCGGACATCGCCCACGAGAACGGCGCGCTGCTGCTCGTCGACGGAGCGCAGGGCGGCGGCCATCTCGATGTCGACCTCGCCGGCCTCGAGGTGGACGCGTACGCGGTCTCCGGTCACAAGGGGCTCCTCGGACCGCAGGGCATTGGCCTGCTGTATTTGCGCCCAGGGCTCGACGCGCGCGAGCTGACGCAGGGTGGGACCGGCGGGAGCTCGAGCGAGCAGGACGCACAACCGCAAGGCCGTCCCGAGCGCTACGAGGCCGGTACCCCCAACACGCCGGGCATCGCCGGCGTGGGTGCGGCCGCCCGTTTGCTCGCAGCGCACGGTGCCGAGTGGCGCGCCGAGGAGCAGCGCCTCTTCCGGATGCTGAAGGAGGGGCTGCTGGCGATGGCGGGCGTGACCGTCTACGGACCGGCCCTGAACGAGCCGTCCGTCCCCATCCTGTGCATCACGCACGACACCATCGAGCCTGACCGGATCTCGTTCCTGCTCGACCGCCGCGCGGGAGTGGCCGTGCGTGCGGGTCTGCACTGCGCTCCGTGGGCGCACCGCACGATCGGTACGCTCGAGACGGGTGCGGTCCGGTTCGGCGTTGGGCACGCCACGACCGAAGCCGACGTGCGCACGGCGCTGGCCGCGCTCGCCGAGGTACTCGCGTGAGCGGGTCCGAACCGCGGCCCTTCGTGGTGTTCGGGTTCGATTCGGTGCACGACACGCTCGCCGCTGAGGACGTGCTTCGCTC
>Ga0209638_1001191_pt1 | contig 16725 bp, 12 predicted proteins | sample BarGraNGADG00211_FD_184490 | JGI IMG/M metagenome (GOLD analysis project Ga0209638, IMG submission 184490) | Arctic peat soil microbial communities from Barrow, Alaska - Barrow Graham LP Ref core NGADG0002-211 (SPAdes) (version 2) | ecosystem: Environmental > Terrestrial > Soil > Wetlands > Peat...
GCATGAGTCATAAGCTGTATTGCCATCCTCAGACCTTCCCTGGGGTTTCCCAAAATATATTCCTCCTGTAAGCTCCCGGATCATCATAATGTCTACACCTTGTACAATTTCTTTCTTTAATGGTGATTTATCGATTAGTGAGGGAAAAGTTGTCACAGGTCGTATGTTTGCATATAATCCCAGTTCTTTTCTCATCGCAAGCAGACCCTGTTCGGGGCGGACCTTTGCAGCAGGATTATTGTCGTATTTTGGGTCACCGATGGCCCCGAAAAGAACAGCATCGGACGATTTGCACAGATCAAGTGTTTCTGCAGGGAATGGGTTACCAGTTTTATCAATTGCCACAGCACCCACTAATCCATGGTTGAAATTAAAAGTATGATTAAATTTTTTCCCGACGGCGATTACTACTTTTTTTGCCTGGTCGATTATCTCCGGTCCGATACCATCGCCCGGTAAAACTGCTATTTTAAAATCCATTCGTTTCATTATTTTCAATAATATTAAGCATTCTTTCAGTCGCCTTTATTGCCGATTCAGTCTGATCTGCATCCAGTCCTTTTGTCTTGAATTCTTTTCCATTGGAGCTCCAGGTAATAACTGTCTCTACCAGAGCATCAGTCTTTCCTCCCGGAGGTATTGATACCTGGTAATCAATTAGTAAAGGGTATTGTTTCCCAAGCTTGTCATAAATTACCCGTAATGCCTTCATAAAAGCATCATACTGGCCATCGCCGGAAGAGGTCTCCTGGTATAAATTACCATCAATTTCGATTTGGACACTTGCAAAAGGTTTTAATCCGTAAGACAGGGAGAGTGAATAGTTTTTAATAAAGATCTTATAATTGATCTGTTCGCTACCAAGCACATCTGCAATGATAAATGGCAGATCTTCTGTGGTTACGTTTTCTTTTTTATCGCCCAGTTCAATCACTCTCTGTGTTACTTTAGTGAGAGATTCAGGATTAAGAAACAGTCCGAACTCTTCAAGATTTTTTCTGATGGTTGCTTTGCCCGACTGTTTGCCGAGGGCATATTTTCTTTTTCTGCCGAACCGTTCCGGAAGGAGGTTATTATAATACAGGTTGTCTTTACTGTCGCCATCGGCGTGAATGCCTGAGGTCTGTGTAAAAACATTCTCGCCAATAACAGGCTTATTTACAGGAATCCTTATCCCGCTGAATGTTTCAACAATTTTACTGACATTGGTTATTTCATATTCTTCCACACCGGTATCAACATTAAGCTGATCACGTAAAACTCCTATAACACTTGAAAGAGGAGCATTTCCTGCCCTTTCTCCGAGCCCGTTAACCGTTGTGTGAATTCCTTTTATACCTGCCTTTACTGCAGAAAATACATTTGCAACGGCCAGGTCATAATCGTTATGTGCATGAAAATCGAAGTGTAACGCAGGAAAACGGTCAACCATTTTTTTGCAGAATTCGTAGGTCTGTTCCGGATTAAGGATACCAAGAGTATCCGGAAGCATAAACCTTTTTACATTTTCATTCTTTAACGAATCAAGAAAATAAATCACATACTCTTCTGAATGGATCATCCCGTTGGACCAGTCTTCCAGATAGATATTAATCTGCATATCAAGTGATTCTGCTTTCCTGATAATCTCTTTGATATCATTGATGTGCTGTTCGGGTGTTTTGCACAGTTGTTTCTCAAGGTGTCTTAATGAACCTTTGCAAAGCAGGTTAATCACTTTCCCTCCGGCATCATTAATCCAGTTAAGTGATACCTCTCCATCTACAAAACCAAGTACCTCAACTTTCCTGTGAAGATTGTTTTGACGAGCCCAATCCGTAATCTGCCTGATAGCTTCAAATTCACCTGTAGATACGCGCGCCGATGCCACTTCAATGCGGTCGACTTTTAAATCTTTCAGAAGAAGTTTGGCTATATGGAGTTTTTCTACCGGTGAGTATGACACTCCCTGAGTCTGTTCTCCATCTCTGAGGGTAGTATCCATTATTTCAACTCTCATAATCGGTGATTAAATTTTTCATACTCAGAAGAAAATCGATATCATCAAGTCCTTTAAGAAGGCATTCTTTCTTATATGGATTTATCTCGAATCTTACGGAATCTCCGGTGGAAACTATTGTAAATGTCTGTTTCTCAAGATCTATTTTAACTTTTATGGCAGGGTTCTTTTGAATCAGGTCCTGTAGTTTTATCTGAAGTTCTTCCGGTATAACTATAGGCAGAAGGCCGTTATTAAGGGCATTATTCATGAAGATATCGGCGAAAAAGCTTGATACAACTGCCCGGAATCCATAGTCAAAAATAGCCCAGACAGCATGCTCCCGGCTTGATCCGCTACCGAAATTTTTTCCGGCAACTAGTACTTTGCCGCTGAATTTCGGATTATTCAGAACAAACTCACTGTTTTTTTCACCTGTCTTCTTGTATCTCCAGTCGCGGAAAAGATTATCTCCAAAGCCTTCCCTTGAAGTGGCGCTTAAAAACCTTGCGGGTATAATCTGATCGGTATCCACATTTTCGAATGGCAGCGGTACACAGGTAGATTCGAGAGTATTAAATTTAACTTTTGGCATATCAGATTATTTTTAGACGTTTTTTTCTTGGGTAATAAATTCACGGGGATCGGATATCTTTCCTGTTATTGCAGCCGCAGCTGCTGTGAGCGGGCTAGCAAGTAATGTTCTTGCACCAGGACCCTGTCTTCCCTCGAAGTTCCTGTTCGAAGTTGAAACTGCATATTTCCCGGCCGGGATTTTATCTTCGTTCATTGCCAGGCAAGAAGAGCATCCGGGTTGTCTCACTTCAAAACCGGCATTTTTATATATTTCTGTCAGACCTTCTGCAACCATCTGTTCTTCTACCTTTTTTGAACCGGGAACGATTAGAGCAGTAATATTAGCGGCCTTTTTTCTTCCCTTTATGATATGTGCAAATTCTCTGAAGTCCTCAATCCTTCCATTAGTGCAACTCCCTAGAAATACATAATCTACCGGGTGCCCAAGAAGCTTCATCCCAGGTTCAAAACCCATATAATCGAGTGATTTTAAAAACGATGAAGAGGCTTCATTTTTTTTATTATCCGACAAAGGAATTGATCCGTCGATTGCCATCCCCATACCCGGGTTGGTGCCATATGTGATCATAGGCTTTATTAAACCGGCCTCAAATTCCAATTCACGGTCGAAGGTAGCATCAGGATCACTTTGTAGTTTTTTCCACTCATTAACCGGTGATTCGAGGTTTTTAAGATAATCGAAAGTAGTTTCATCCGGTGCTATTAATCCACCTCGTGCTCCCATTTCTATGCTCATATTACATATTGTCATCCTTGCTTCCATGCTCAGACTTCTTATTGCAGAACCACAATATTCAACAAAATAGCCTGTTGCACCGCTTGTAGAAATCTCTGAGATAATGTACATGATTATATCTTTAGAAGTCACTCCCTTTTGGAGATTACCATTTACGGTAATTCTCATCTTTTTGGGTTTTGGCTGAAGTATGCACTGAGTTGCCAGAACCATTTCAACTTCACTTGTTCCGATACCGAATGCTATCGCCCCGAATGCACCATGGGTAGATGTATGACTGTCTCCGCAAACGATTGTCATTCCCGGGAGGGTGTAACCCAGTTCTGGACCAATAACATGCACAATCCCGTTTTTCGGATGGTTAAGACCAAACAGTTCTATTCCATGTTTACGGCAGTTTTCGCTAAGTTTTTCAACCTGGTTCCGGGATAATTCGTCCCGTATTTGCAGATGCTGATCTTTAGTGGGGATGTTATGATCTGCAGTTGCGATTGTTTTACCGGGCCGGAATACCGGAATGCCCCGTTCTTTAAGACCATTAAATGCTTGCGGACTGGTAACTTCGTGGATATAATGCCGGTCTATGTAAAGAACATCCGGCCCATTTTCAATGGAACGCACTACATGTCCATCCCAGATTTTATCAAAAAGTGTTTTAGCTTCCAATTCTTTATTTTTAAGTTATTGTATTTTGGCTATCGCGTCTATAAACGCTTCAACCGAAGCGGTAATAATATCTGTATTAGCTGAGAAACCGTAATAAAGTTTTCCCTGGTGTTCAACCTGGATATGTACCTTACCGAGGTCGTCGCTGCCTTTAGTAATGGCTTGAACCAGAAATTCTTCCAAGTGCACTGTTTTGCTTATCAGATGTTTAACGGCTGTGAAAGCTGCGTCAATTGGTCCGTTGCCGGATGCTGTAGAAAAGTGGACTTCACCATTAATTTTAATACCGACTGTTGCTACCGGAACTAATGATTTTCCGCATGAGACCTGTAAGAGATCGAGTTTAAGAGATTTTTCTCCCTGGAAAACCACACCGGCCAATATTCTTATATCTTCATCGTTGATCTCTTTCTTTTTATCTGCCAGCAAAAGAAAGCGATGGTAAATATCGTCAATTTCCTCTTTACCAAACTTGAATCCGAGTAATTCAAGGCGGTGATTAAGTGCAGCCCTGCCACTGCGGGCGGTCAGGATTATTGAAGCCTCCCTTATTCCAACTTCAATAGGATCTATGATTTCATAGTTTTCCCTGTTTTTCAGAACACCATCTTGGTGAATACCAGAAGAGTGAGCAAATGCGTTTCTCCCGACAATAGCTTTATTTGCCTGAACAGGCATGCTCATAAGGGTAGAAACGAGCCGGCTTGTGCTAAAGATCAGCTTTGTATTAATATCTGTCCTTAAGTTGAGGTTATGATGACTTTTTATGATCATAGCCACTTCCTCCAAAGATGTGTTACCTGCTCTCTCACCGATTCCGTTTATTGTTACCTCAACCTGTCTTGCTCCATTTATAATACCCATCATCGTATTGGCTGTTGCCATACCAAGATCGTTGTGGCAATGGGTAGAGATGATTGCCTTGTCTATATTCGGAACATTTTCTTTGAGATACTTTATTTTCTGTCCGTATTCTTCCGGCAAGCAGTAACCGGTTGTGTCAGGAATATTTACGACGGTGGCACCTGCCTTTATTACAGCTTCGATAACCTTAGCAAGGTATTCGTTTTCACTTCTTCCTGCATCTTCTGCATAGAATTCTACATCGTCAACAAATTTTCGAGCGTATTTAACTGCGTCTACAGCTCTTTTCAGGACATCTTCCGGAGTTGTCCTGAGCTTGTACTTTATATGAAAAAGGGAGGTGCCTATTCCGGTATGTATCCTTTTTCTTTTTGCATACTGAAGTGCTTCTGCCGCCACTTCAATATCTTTTTTGACGGCCCGGGTAAGAGCGCAGATCACAGGATTTGAAATGACCTTCGATATTTCGACCACCGATTTGAAATCACCGGGACTTGAAACAGGAAAGCCTGCCTCAATCACATCTACACCAAGAGCTTCAAGAGCCAGGGCTACTTCAATCTTTTCAATTGTATTCAACTGGCAGCCCGGCACCTGTTCTCCATCCCTGAGGGTAGTATCGAAAATAATGACCTTATCGTCCATTGTTTTTATATTATTATTACTGTTTATTTTTTTCTGGTCTGAGTTTTCTTACGGCAGCACCAACTTGCCACAACTCTGAGTCGTGAAGTTCATCCAGTTCTGCAGTTAATTTTGTCCTATAGTCAGATTGCCGGTTGGCCTCAATAGTTATTTGGGCCTCTTTACCACTGGCAACACTTTCATATAGCTCGTCAAAAACAGGTGCAACTGCATCTCTGAATCGTTGCTTCCAGTCAAGTGCTCCCCTTTGAGCTGTTGTAGAACAATTGGCATACATCCAATCCATTCCATTTTCTGCTACCAGAGGAAGCAGGCTTTGCGACAACTCTTCAACTGTTTCATTGAAAGCTTCTGAAGGTGAATGACCTTTTTTCCTAAGCAGGTAATACTGTGCCTCCATTATTCCTGCAATAGCTCCCATGAGAACACCTCTTTCTCCCGTCAGGTCGCTGTAAACTTCTTTTTTGAAATCAGTTTCAAACAAATAACCAGAACCAACTCCTATTCCGAGTGCAAATACCCTATCCTTTGCTTTTCCGGTGGCGTCCTGATAAATAGCGTAACTCGAATTGAGACCCTTTCCTTCAAGAAACAAACGCCTAAGTGAAGTTCCGGATCCTTTTGGAGCGATAAGGATTACATCAACATCTGGGGGAGGCACTATACCTGTCTGATTATTGAATGTAATCCCGAAACCGTGAGAAAAATAGAGCGCTTTTCCCGGTTTCAAGTGTTTCTTTATTTTTGGCCATGCAGCAATTTGTCCTGCATCGGAAAGGAGGAGTTGGATTATTGTACCTTTTTCGCAGGCTTCTTCTATCTCGAACAGGTTTTTCCCTTCTACCCAACCATCTTTTAAGGCTTTTTGCCATGATGGTGTGCTTTTTCTCTGACCTACAATAACGTTGAAGCCATTATCTTTAAGATTCAGTGACTGGCCCGGCCCCTGTACTCCATAACCGATTACTGCGATAACTTCATTTTTAAGTACTTCGCGAGCTTTTGAAAGTGGAAACTCTTCTCTTGTTACTACATTTTCAACGACACCACCAAAATTAATTTTTGCCATGATTTTAAATTTTAAATTTTAAATATTAATTATAAACTTATATTGTTTCGGGTTTGTAGCGATTAGCTTCATCCATCTCCTTCAGATATGAATTCAGCTCTTTCACCTGTTTGGTAACAGCCACCCTGCCAGATCTTACAAACTGCAACACACCATAGGGTTCAAGCTGAGAAAGCAATTCAGTTATCTCTGTCTTGTGGCCTGTTTTTTCAATTACAATGTATTCTGGAGAAACCTCAAGTATACGGGCATGATGGACGCGGACAACATGATCAATAATGTTACCGGACATCAACCCGTTTGTTGTTACCTTAAACAGGGCAATCTCCTGGTAAACAATCTGCTCGGAGGTATGTACAAAAACTTTTAAGACATCGACCAGCTTTTCCATTTGTCTTGCCACTTTCTGGATCATCTCACTTGTTGTTTTTACAACGATGGTGAGCAACTGTACTCCTTTTACTGCCGATTCCGAGGCTGTGATACTATCTATATTTAGCTGCCTTCGTGTTAATATTATTGTTATCTTGCTAAGGGTCCCTATATGATCCTCAGTGAAAAGCGAAATTGTAAATTCCTGTTTCATATATTATTAATAAGTTAATCTTACTTCGGAAACGGATGATCCTGGTTCTATCATTGGAAAGACATTTCCTTCTTTCTCTATTGTAATATCAAGCAGGTAAGGTCCTTTTGCAGCAAGCATTTCTTCCAGGGAATCTTTGAGATCTTCTCTCTTGGAAACCCTTTTTGCCGGAATGCTAAAGCCATTAGCGATCATAACAAAATCTGGATTTATCAATTCTGTTGAGGCATATCTTTTTTTGAAAAACATATCCTGCCATTGACGCACCATTCCCAGGTAACTATTATTAAGAATTATAATTTTAACAGGTATGTTATATTGTAATATAGTTCCCAGTTCCTGTATTGTCATCTGAAAACCTCCGTCTCCAAGGAAAGCAATAACAAGTTTACCGGGGTTCCCTATTTGGGCACCTATAGCTGCAGGAAGACCGAATCCCATTGTTCCCATACCACCTGAAGTGACCAAGCTGTTTGGATTGGAAAATTTGTAATAGCGGGCAGTATACATCTGATTCTGTCCCACATCTGTAACAATTATTGCATCACCCTTTGTAAGCTCAGATACTAGCCTTACAACCTCACCCATCCTTATCTCACCTGTTTCCGGTTTCGTTTCCGGTTTGATAACTTTCTCATATTCAGTTTTATCACAAATCCGGAACTCTCCAAGCCATTTTTCAAAAGAGTTCTCTTTAACCAGGGGGATGAGATACTTAAGAACCTCCTTTGCGTCGTTGTGTATTTCTACATCTACCAGGACATTTTTATTTATCTCAGCCTCATCGATCTCAATATGTATAATGGTTGCTTTTTTTGCATATTTCTCAAGATTTCCTGTAACGCGGTCATCGAAACGCATTCCGATAGCTATTATCAGATCAGCTTCATTTGTGAGAAGATTCGGTCCGTAGTTGCCATGCATGCCAAGCAATCCGGCGAACAAACGGTGATCGGAAGGGAATGCAGACAGACCCAGTAAAGTTAATGCAACAGGAATTCCTGTTTTTTCTGCAAATGCCTTAAGTTCGTCCTCTGCTCTTGACAAAAGCACTCCATGACCGGCAAGAATCAGAGGTTTTTCTGCATGGTTAATCATAATCGCAGCAGATTCAATTGCTTTGTTGTGCAATGGGATACTTGGATTATAACTTCTTACATAGTCACATTTTTTATACTGGAAATTAAGTTTTCCAAGTTGGGCATCTTTAGTTATATCAATCAAAACCGGTCCGGGACGACCTGTTTTTGCGATATAAAAAGCTTTTGCAATTGTATCGGGTATATCCTGTGGCTTTTTTACCAGACAGTTCCATTTTGTTACCGGCATGGAAACTCCTATTATATCAGTCTCCTGGAAGGCATCTGTCCCTATAAGATTCGATACTACCTGGGCTGTAATAAATACAACCGGGACTGAGTCAAGAAAGGCATTGGCGATTCCGGTTACAAGATTAGTAGCACCTGGCCCAGATGTAGCAAAGCAAATTCCCGGTTTTCCGGTAACCATAGAATAAGCCTGGGCTGCATGAGCTGCTCCCTGCTCATGCCGGGTAAGAATGTGACGGAGCTTTCCTTCGTAATCGAGAAGCTTGTCATAGATTGGCATTATAGCCCCGCCGGGATAACCAAAAATAGTATCCACTCCCTCCTCTATAAGGCATTGCAAAAGAGCCTCTGCTCCTGTAATATGTTCTTGTTCTGTATTCATATATTATTGTTTGTCTTTTAACTTTTGTCTTTTATACCAAGCCCCGCGCCTTAAATAAGCCTTATTGCACCTAGATCAGCTGAGCTGACGGTTGCAGCATAAGCTTTAAGCGAAGAAGGGATTTCCCGGTTACGGGCTTCCGGCTTATAAGCTCTGTTGCCTTTTAATTTCTCTTCTTTCTGCCTTTTTTTAAATTCATTTTCAGATAATGCAGCATTTATTTTTCTGCCCGGAATATCTATTTCAATACGATCTCCTGTTCTAAGTAAAGCCAGTTCACCGCCTGCGGCAGCTTCCGGAGAGACATGCCCCACCGACAGTCCTGAGGTACCTCCAGAGAAGCGGCCATCGGTGATAAGCGCACATTTTTTATCGAGCCCCTTTGATTTCAGATATGAAGTAGGGTAGAGCATCTCCTGCATACCCGGACCTCCTTTAGGACCTTCGTATCTTATAACAACTACATCACCGGCCTTTACGAGCCCGTTCAGAATCCCGTCAACAGCGTCTTCCTGCGACTCAAATATCCTGGCATTACCGGTGAATGAAAACAATGATGCATCAATACCGGCAGTTTTAACTATGCATCCTTTTCGTGCAATATTCCCATAAAGCACAGCGAGACCGCCATCTTTACTGTAAGGATGTTTTACGCTTCTTATGCATCCATTCTCTCTGTCTGTGTCAAGATCTTTATAGATAGTGTTATGAGAACCCATTACAAGGCTTTTTTCCATGGCAGGTGCACTTCTGAAAAAATCAAAAGCGACCGGTTGCGTCTTTCCACTCTTAATATCCCAGTCGGAAATAGCGTCATGAAGAGTTGGATAATCTACCCGTTTTACAGAGCTGTTTATTAGGTTACTACGTTCCAATTCACCCATTATCGATAAAATCCCGCCTGCACGATTAACATCCTGAATATGATATTGGGAGCTTGGGGATACTTTGCAGATATTGGGAATTTTACGGGAAAGTTCATCAATATCCTTCATCGTAAAATTGACACCCGCTTCATGAGCTATTGCAAGCAGATGAAGAACAGTGTTTGTGGAGCCCCCCATTGCAATATCGAGCGACATGGCATTCATGAAAGCTTCTCTTGTTGCAATTGAGCGGGGAAGAACCGACTCATCACCTTCATTGTAATATCTGTTGGCCAGACAGACAATTAATCCTGCAGCTCTTTCAAATAGCTTCACCCGGTTTTGATGGGTGGCAACAATGGTTCCATTTCCCGGAAGTGCCAGTCCCAAGGCCTCGTTAAGACAATTCATGGAGTTTGCGGTGAACATCCCGGAGCATGAGCCACAGGTAGGGCAGGCAGATTTTTCAATGTCATTAAGATCATTATCACTTACAGTATTGTCTGCAGCCGAGACCATTGCATCTACAAGGTCGAGATATTTGTTTTTATGACGGCCGGCTTCCATTGGCCCTCCAGAAACAAATACAGTAGGTATGTTAAGCCTCATAGCCGCCATGAGCATCCCGGGAGTTATCTTATCACAATTGCTTATGCAGATCATCGCATCTGCCAGATGGGCATTACACACATATTCAACACTATCGGCAATAAGTTCTCTGGACGGCAGAGAATAGAGCATACCGGAGTGTCCCATAGCAATACCGTCATCAATAGCTATCGTATTAAACTCTGCAGCAAAAAGCCCCTTCTTTTCAATCTCTTTTTTAACGACCTGCCCAATTTCATGCAGGTGAACATGTCCCGGTACAAACTGAGAAAATGAGTTGACAATAGCTATAACCGGTTTCCCAAATTGTTCTTCCTTCATTCCGTTGGCACGCCAAAGGCTTCTGGCTCCTGCCATATTTCTGCCGGTTGTTGTTTTTGAACTTCTGAGTTGATTCTTCATATTTTTAAAATATATTTCAAAAAAAAAAGCTTTCCGGTTTTCCGGAAAGCTTCTGTATGTTTAAGAGTACTACATATTATTTCCGGATCATGTGCGTATAGCAATAATAATGACGATAATAATAATATGTAATAAAAAATTCCTCATCTTCTTGTGTAAAATCTGTTGGCAAATGTAATAAATATTTTAAATAAAAATGAGTTTATTAAATTATTTGAATAATTGTTTTACATTTGCGTACTTCAATTTTATGATAGTATTTAATATAACAACCACATCGTCTACCTCCACAACCATTTTGTGGCGATGAGGATGCTGTGCTTATAATAAATTAATAAACCTAACAGAAGCCATCCTTATTACAAGGGTGGCTTTTTTGTTTAACAAGAAACCCGAAAACGAAAAAAACATAAATAATTATGCGTATTCTAAAATTTGGCGGCTCATCTGTAGCCAATCCGGAGCGGATTAAAAATATAATCCAAATTGTAAAACAATATCTCCCGGAGCATCCGGATCTGGCAATTGTGGTGTCGGCACAATCTGGAGTTACCGATCAGTTGATTAATCTTTGTGAATTGATTCCTACAGACCCGGCAAGATGCGAGGTCTTTATTCAGGGATTGGAACAAAGGCACCTGGCAACTTTAAAAGCATTGCTTCCTGTGGCACAGCAACCTGCTGCCATGGCAGAAGTTATGTCTATGTGCAACGAACTGTTCGACATAGCTAAAGGTGCATCTTTGGTAGGTGAAGTTACCGCTCGCACGCGTGATTTAATACTCAGTTTTGGTGAACGATTATCTGCTTATGTGGTTTTCCGGGCATTTCAATTTGATGTGCCGGATACAATGTATACCGATGCTCGACAAATAATAAGAACTGATGCAACTTTTGGACAATCCAGAGTTGATTTTGAATGCACCAACAATCTGATAAGGGAGTACTTTGCTGCAAACGCAGGAATGAAGGTGGTTACAGGCTTTATAGGCAGTTCTGCACAGGGCCAGACAACAACGCTCGGGCGAAGCGGATCGGATTACACTGCTTCTATTTTAGGGGCTGCTTTACAGGCAGATGTCATTGAAATATGGACAGACGTTGATGGTGTAATGACAGCAGATCCGCGGTATGTTAATGAGGCGCAAAGCATAGACCAGTTGTCTTATAACGAAGCAATGGAGTTATCACACTTTGGGGCTAAAGTACTGTTCCCTGCCTCTCTGCAGCCTGCCATGCTCAAACAAATTCCTATTTTGGTAAAAAACACATTGAATCCAGACCATAAAGGGACTTTTATTTGCAAGGAATCGAGCCTGGATGGCGGTTTTATCAAGGGCATTACTTCGCTCAGGAATATTTGTCTGATAAATGTAGAAGGTGGCGGAATGGTGGGTGTCGCAGGTGTATCTGCACGCATGTTTAGTGCTTTGTCTCAGCACCATATAAGTGTAATTCTTATAAGTCAGGCATCTTCCGAACACTCCATCTGCATAGCATTGATGGAGGAAGACGCAGAACAGGCATGCCAATTACTGAGAGATACTTTTGCTGTGGAGTTGGCTTCCGGTCAGATAACTTCTGTCTGTCCCCAAAGTAAGCTGGCCATAGTGGCCGTTGTGGGCGAAAATATGCGTCATGTGCCCGGTGTAGCTGCAAGGGTGTTTAGTCCGCTTGGAAGGAACGGAATAAATGTAATAGCCATATCGCAGGGAAGTTCTGAGCTTAATATTTCTTTTGCCATTCACGAAAACGATCTTAAAAAAACTTTGCGCATATTACATCAGTCACTGTTTAACAAGGAAATGCGCAAACTGCATCTCTATATTGCAGGGAAGGGCCCGGTTTGCAGCAGATTATTGGAGATGATTGAAAATCAACGTGAATACCTGGCCTCGCAAAAAATTGATCTGCAAATGATGATTGGGGAAAAAGCAGAAAAAACCTGCTTAAAAGACTTTATAGAAGAGATATTGCATCAAAATATGGAAAACAGCGTATTTATAGATGTTACCGATTCCGATGAACCTGTGCAATATTATAATAAACTATTGTTGGGAAATGTAGCCATAGTATCTGCCAATAAACGGGCCAATTCCCAAAACATGGAACAATATCTTATGTTACAAGCTGTTGCAAAAAATCGAAATGTTCCGTTTTATTACGAAACAAGTATAGGGGCGGGGCTTCCGGTAATAAATATATTGCGCAACATAATGGCCGGTGGCGATAAAGTGATAAAGATTGAGGCAGCGTTATCTGGGAGTGGCATGGATGTAGCTCGTAAATGTCTGATATTGGCCCGCGAATGTGGTTTGGAAATTGAATTGGATAATATTCTCATAGACACTAATACTGTTGCTGCAGGTAACAGGTTGCGTTATGTTGCCACAATCGAAAATGGGGCAGCAAGAGTTGGCCGGATAGAAGTTGGGGAGGCTCACCCTTTCTTCTCTTTAGGTGATACAGAAAACTGTATTGTCTTCACTACTAAATATTACAAGCAATATCCGATGGTGATAAAAGGGCCGGGTGAGGGTATAGATGTAACTGCAATTGGTCTCCTGGCAGATATCGTTCGAACTAAATTTTAAAACAATGATACAATACAAATCAGTAACCGCCTTTGCCCCGGCAACTGTAGCCAATGTTGGCTGCGGATTCGATATTATGGGCTTTGCTATAGAGGGAAGTGGAGATAAAGTAACCATTACACAGGGCCTGGACAATGGTCATATTGTAATGACCGGCCCCTATGCAGATCTTATTCCTTATGAAAGAGAGAAGAACACTGCCGGCGTGGCTGTAGACGCGTACCTGGAGGCAACAGGGAATCAAAATGTAAGGTTATGTATTGCCCTGGAAAAGAACCTGCCTCTTGGCAGCGGAATGGGCAGTAGTGCTGCCAGCTCAGTTGCAGCCGTTTTTGCGGTGAATAAATTGTTTGGCAACCCTCTAACTACAAGCGAACTGATACCATTTGCCATGGAAGGAGAGCGAGTAGCTTGTGGTACTGCCCATGCAGACAATGCAGCTCCCTCTTTGCTGGGCGGTTTTGTGTTGATACGAAGTTACAATCCATTGGATATTATTCAAATACGATGTCCGGATGAGTTGTATTGTACTGTATTACATCCGCATATAGAATTAAAAACTTCCGATGCCCGCAGGATATTAAAAAGAGATATTCCCATGTGCGATGTCATTAAACAAAGTGCCAATGCGGCAGGATTTATGGTAGGGCTTTTAACAGAAGATTATGATCTTTTGGGCCGTTCTATAAGCGATTTGTTGGCCGAGCCAAAACGAATCCAACTTATTCCCGGGTTTGAAGCGGCTAAGCAAGCTGCACTAAATGCAGGGGCCATAGGATGTGGAATATCCGGTTCCGGCCCGTCTATATTTGCATTGTGCAAAGGGGAATCAAGAGCAAAGCTGATCGCAGAGGTAATTAGGAAATGTTTTTCCAATGCAGGGCTTGTCTCAGATGCTTTCGTCTCTCCACTTAACGCCCCCGGAGCATGTATCAATGAAATACTATAACATCAATAACCCATCCGAAAAAGTATCGCTCAGAGAAGCTGTACTTAGGAGTGCAATCCATATTTCTGGCTTGTACATGCCGGAAAGTATTCCTCTCTTACCCGCTGCATTTTTTAAAAAGCTGCCTGAATTGAGTTTACAGGAAATTGCTTTTGAATTGTCTAAAGTTATGCTGGGGGGCGATGTTCCGGATGCAGCGTTGGAACAGATTGTTACAAAAGCTATTAATTTTGATATTCCACTTAAACAATTAGATGAAAATCTGTATGTTTTGGAGTTGTTTCATGGACCGACATTGGCTTTTAAAGATGTTGGTGCACGGTACATGGCCGCACTATTTGAATATCTTTTACAAAACGAAAACCGCGAAGTTACCGTTTTAGTTGCCACTTCGGGCGACACAGGCAGTGCAGTGGCAAATGCGTTTTATAACCGTAAAGGGATTAAAGTGGTCATTTTATATCCTTCCGGAAGGGTAAGCAATTTTCAGGAAAAGCAATTAACCACTATGGGCAGAAACATTACCGCATTGGAAGTAGATGGCAATTTTGACGATTGTCAGCGTTTGGTAAAACAGGCTTTTTCAGACGAAGAACTGAATAATCGTATGACTCTTACCTCTGCCAACTCTATCAATTTTGCCCGCCTTTTTCCGCAATCGTTTTACTATTTCTATGCACTGGCACAATTAAGGGCACAGTCTACCAAGAGGGTTAAGCCTGTTATTATAAGTGTTCCCAGCGGTAATTTTGGCAACCTTACGGCAGGGCTCGTAGCCAAAAGAATGGGACTGCCTGTAGATAATTATATTGCTGCAACCAACACCAATCATGCCGTTGCCGATTATTTAAAAAACGGACGGTTTGAGCCGCTGCCCACCCAACACACTATTACTAATGCAATGGATGTTGGAAATCCCAGCAATTTCCCTCGTATACTCGAACTTTACAAGCAGAGCCATCTGGATATTGCTGCCGACATAAAAGGTTATTGGTTTACCGATGCTCAAACCAGCGAGGCTATGAATGATTTGCAAAAGAAATATGGCTATCTGGCAGACCCGCACGGAGCGATAGCTTACCTGGCATTAAAAAAACACCTGGAAAAGCATCCGGTAAAAAATGATTCTACCGGCATTTTCTTAGAAACAGCCCATCCTGCTAAATTTCCTGAGGAGGTTGAGATGGCGACCGGTTTAAAGGTACAAATTCCCGATGCCTTAAAAGAGCTGTTGGTTTTAGAAAAAAAGTCAATCAAAATACCCGGAAACTTTAATGATCTAAAGAGCCTGCTATAAAATCAATAGCCCAACCCCTGATTGTTTAAAATCTTTGAGAAGATAAACAGGTGCAGATCAAGCGCAAAGATCCAATATTTCCATGAGTGCACACCGGGGCTAAGCATCAATATATTGGGAATTTTGAGATCGTCACAACGCTTTGTAAAATCGATGGCGCTTTTGGCCAAGCCGTCTTGTGCTCCGCAAGTAATCAACATTATCCTGTCTGTACCTTTAATTGATTCAAGGCGGTTCAAAGCCGAATTATTTGAATAATTGGGAGCATCATCTGAGTATGGACCCAATACCTCTGTCATCGCTCCGCTTTTGAGCCTGGTGTCGTTAAGGTTCAATACACCGGACATGCTGCCCGCTGCACGAAATCTTTTGACATCGTCCAAAAAGATATTGATTGCTCCATGACCACCCATACTCAAACCGGTTATGAATGTCTTTTCCGGATCCAGATTATAGTTTTTGACCATCATAGGGTAGAGCTCTTTGTCGAAGAAGGTTCTCCACTGCATTTTGGAAGAGTCTACATTGTTCAGATACCAGCCATTGTAAAACCCGTCGGGAGTGATAATTATGAATCCATATTTATCGCTTAAAGATTGAATGTCTGTTTTCTTACTCCAGTCGCTCCAGCAACCGCTCCAGCCGTGAAGAAGGAAAAGTGCAGGAACAGACTCTTTCGAATCTGAATTGTATGTCTTTGGAGTAAACACCAAAACAGTATCGTTTGTCTTAAGGCTTTTCGACTCAATAACTATCTTTTTCTGACCGAAGAGCGGTACGCTTGAAATAAGAAAGAAAAAGATAATCAATACCCTGAAGTTTAAAAGCAAATATTTTTTCATAAAGTAGAGTTTTGAATTTTATATAGTAATTATCTTCAAAAATAGTCAATTTTTCAGGAGTATTTGGGAAAAGTGATAAAAAATCATAAATTTACACTGCATTGTTTAAGACACAGTTATGCGACCCATCTTTTAGAAGCCGGAGTGAGTCTGCGTTACATACAGGAACTGTTGGGCCACAAAAGCAGCAAGACAACTGAGATTTATACTTGGGTTAGTATGCAAGGATTACAAAATATAAAGAACCCGGCAGAAGACTTTGATTTATGAACGAACAAACCACGAAGCCCAAAATATATTATTCAATAAACATGT
>Ga0209638_1001196_pt1 | contig 16708 bp, 15 predicted proteins | sample BarGraNGADG00211_FD_184490 | JGI IMG/M metagenome (GOLD analysis project Ga0209638, IMG submission 184490) | Arctic peat soil microbial communities from Barrow, Alaska - Barrow Graham LP Ref core NGADG0002-211 (SPAdes) (version 2) | ecosystem: Environmental > Terrestrial > Soil > Wetlands > Peat...
CACGCGTGCTGCTGGCAACCGGACTTGTACTGGCTCTCGGCCTGCTCGTCCAGGTGCCGCTGGTGGCGGCGGCCTCGACCACCATCACCTCGGCGGGACCGCTCAACAAGATCGCGATCTCGAGCGAGCTGAACTGCTCGGTCAACCACAACGGCGACCTGGACGGTGAGTTCTACGGCGACACCGCCTGCGCCACCGAGATCGCCGTGGGCAGCGGGCTCTACGGGCCTTCATCCATCCCGGCCGGAAACAGCCCGGGAGGGTACACGGCGGTCAGTCAGTCGGCCGTGACGGGGTCGGGAACGAGCGCCCATCCCTACAAGTTGGTCACCGTCGTCGACGTAGGGACCACGGGACTGCGAATTACCGAGACTGATACGTACGTCGTCGGTCAGGAGTCCTACCGGACCGACGTGCAGGTGACCAATAGAGCCACCACCGCCCGAAGCGCCATCCTCTATCGCGGCGGTGACTGCTACCTCCAGAACTCGGACTCAGGGTGGGGGAAAGTTGGCAGTCCGGCGGGTGCCGTGGCCTGCCTCGCGGGCACGTCGACCACTCCGGGCACGCGGATCGAACAGTGGGTTCCTCTGACGGCTGGAAGCCGGTACATCGAGGGTGCGTACTACAACACGGTCTGGGCGGCAATGAACGCGAAGACCGACTTCCCGAACACGTGCGAGTGCACCACCTACGAGGACAACGGCGCCGGGCTCAGCTGGGCGCTCGCCGCCATTCCGGCCGGTGGGTCGCGCACCGTCTCGCACCTGACCAACTTCTCGCCTCTAGGTAACCTGGCGCTCTCGACGACGAAGACGGCCGACCAGGCAACCGTCAGCGCCGGTGCTCAGGACGGCTACACCATCACGGTGAGCAATCCGAACGCGAGCGTGGTTCACCTCGCCTCGATCTCCGACACGCTGGCCGCCGGTTTCTCCTACGTCACCGGATCTACCACCGGAGTGACGACCTCGAATCCGACCGTGTCGGGCCAGACGCTCACGTGGGCCGGGCCCCTCACCGTCCCAGCGGCCAGCGGTTCAACGCCCGGCCTTGTGACGCTCCATTTCAACGTGAGGGTGTCATCGACGCCTGGGGTGTACTACGACAACGCCACCGCTGACGGCGGCAGCTTCACCGTCATAGCAACCGGCGCCACGGCGCCAATCACCGTCACCGTGCCACCTCCCACGCCGTCGCCGAGCCCGACCACGGTCGTGACGCCGAGCCCGACCACGGTCGTGACGCCGAGCCCGACCACGGTCGTGACGCCGAGCCCGTCGGCCACGCCAACCCGGACCGCTAGCCCCACGCCAACCCGGACCGCTAGCGCGTCGCCAACCCGGACCGCTAGCGCGTCGCCCACACCGGGACGGAGCGCGACACCGCCGACTACCGCCACAGCCAGCGATCGTCCGAGCAACAACTCGACTCCGCTGTTCGCATTGCTGATCTGCCTTGCCCTGGGCTGCCTCGGCCTGGCGGCCGCCCAAGCCCAGCGACGGCGAGTCCGCCGCTGATCAGTCCGTTTCGGCCGCGAGGCGCGGCCACCTGAGCCGTCGGTGATTGGCGGGCCCTTCAAACGGCCCGCCAATCCATGTTCGGTGATGCGCCTGCCGACCCCGACCCCAGTCCCTGCGCCGGCGGCGGTGTGGCGCAAGACATGGACGCCGCTGAGCGGCACGCCGGCCGCTCGCATGTACCGCTGGAGCCGGGCGTAGAACGTGCTCGACGTGACCCCAGATGCCCGAGAACCCGCTTGCCAGAGCGACTCCGCAGGCTCCATCGTGGCGAGGTCCCTGCCGGCGTCCGCCAACGTGATGCAAATGGCCTCGTAGGCCGGGCGGGGCAGTTCCCGGCGCCCGAGATGGTGACCCTTACCAACATACTTGTAGCTGATAGTCTCGCCTTCGATGCTGAGATCGCCAGCGCGCAGGCCGATCACTTCGGAGCGGCGACGGGCGGTCAAGATGAGCACCAAGAGGATGGCTCGGTCGCGTCTGCCAGGCACGGTGTCTGGGACGACAGCCAATAGCCGACGAACCTCGTCAGCGCTGTACCCACGGGCAACCGACTGGACGGCTCTGGGTCGCTCGACCGCGCCAGATCGCGCCCCTGACCGCCTCAGGCGATGCCGCCCCGGCATCGCCATTCTCCATGATCACGATGATCACGGAGTCGGGGATAGGCCCGGGCCCTCGCCCGACCAACCTGGTCTACCCGGACCGCCTCGTGCGGGTCCTTGCCGAGGGTCTGCGCAGCATCGAGGAGCGTCGCGCACGCGAGGAGACGGAACGGCGAAACAGAGCAATCATCGTGCCCCCAAGGATGGAGGAACCAAGCGATGAGCCTGCCCCGGAACCCTGACGACCTGCGCGGCCTGCGAGCGGCTCTCTGGATCAGGGAGAGCACGCGGGGCCAGTTCGATTGCTACGGCCCAGAGACCCAGCGCCGTCTGATCGCGGCCGCCATTGCCCGCCTGGGCCTGGTCAACACCGGCATCGGTTCAGCGTCGCCCGCTCCGGCTCGACCGTCTACCTTCATCGGACGATGCGCGAAGCGATCGCGGCGGCTCAGGCTGGAGCCTACGACGTCTTGGTGGTGGCCTACGTCGATCGCTGGCAGCGCAATCTCCGTCAGACACTCAACGTCCTCGAAGACGAGCTTCATCCGGCGGGCGTGGCGGTCTGGTTCTGCGACGAGGAGATCCTATCGAGTTGCGAGCGCAACTGGGATCATCTGGTCGATCTGGCAAAGGCGGCCGAGTCCTGGCTGCGGCGCCACCGCCGCCGGGTCAAGGAGGGTCTCGCGGCCAAGCTCGCCTCCAAGCGCGACCCGGTGGCCGTCCGCCCTTCGGTTTCCGGCGTGACGACCCCGGAAGGATCCCAAAGAACCCGGAATCTCGGTGGTGCCGTCGCACAGCCTGAGTCAGTCGCCGCGGTGGCCCGACGAAACAATGCCGAAGCTTCCCCAGTGGCCCGTGTACGGCAACCAGTCCACGATCACACGCTCCACGATCGCCGAGGCCGGGCCTTCATTCAGCATCTCGAGCAGCACCTCGAGATCGGCACGCGGACCCTCGGCCACGCAACGAAGGCTGCCGTCCTGCTCGTTGGTCACGAAGCCGGTGATCCCCAGGTGGTTGGCACGCGTGACGACGAAGTAGCGAAAGCCGACGCCGTGGACACGACCCTTGACGAGCGCCTCCAGGCGGGCGAACTCGACGTCGCTCACCGCGGGGCTCCAGGCGCCCCGGACGCGGCCGAGTGGGCGGGGGTGCCGAACGGGGCCGAGTGGCGGGCCGCACCGATCGGTCGCGGCCAGAACAACGCCAGCACGTCCAGCGCCAGCTCGGGATTCACGTTCTCATCGATCTGAGCACCGACCTCCACGACCCGCCCCAGGAAGGCGGGGAGGGCATCGCCGGGTAGACCCCGTGCCGCCGCGCGAAGCTCCTCGACAAGCTCGGGATCCCGGAGCTCCTTGCCGCCGCCGAGACCCGCGACCGCGACGTCCCGCGCGACGGAGGCCCAGATGCGGAGGAGCGTGGCCGCGGCCGAGCGCCGGTCCGATGCCGAGGCTCGGGCGGTGGCGGATGAGTCGCCAGCTTCGGAGGTTCCCGCAGCTGTCTCGTCCGTGGGGGCGACGGTTTCCGCGGCAGCCTTCTTTCCACGGCGCCGGGGAGCGGCGGGAGTGCCCTGAGAGAGCGACGCGCCATCTCCGTTCCGGCGACCCGCCTCCAGCGCGGCATCGAGCGAGGCTGCCGAGGTCATGAGACTCCGGATCGCGGCCAGTCGCGCTTGCGGACCGGCGGCCAGCATGTCCAGTAGGCCGCGCGCGATCTCGCCCCGAAGGCGGCCCGCGTCCGGAGAGCGAGCGTAGGCGAGCGCAAGGCCGGGCGCTCCGTCGGACAATCGGGCCAGCCGGGCGGCCTGAGGCGCATCGGCCGCGCCCAACTCCGCGAGCCAGCGCTCGATCACGCGGCCGGCCACGGGACCGAGACGCACTCGGGCGCAGCGCGACCGCACCGTGGGTAGCAAGCACTCCTCGTCGTCGGCGCAGAGGATGATGGTCACGCCTGCCGGCGGCTCCTCGAGCATCTTGAGGAGGGCGTTCTGGGCGTCCTCGTTGAGGCGATGGGCTTGCTCGAAGAGAGCTACGCGAGCACCTCCCTCGACGGAAAGCAAGGCCAGCTCGGAGATCAGGTGGCGAACCGTGCCGGGTTCCGGGTCGGTCGCTTTGCCGATGCGAATCTGGCCGCCCGGCCCCTCGGGGGAGAGCCGGTGCAGGTCTGGGTGATTGCCGGAGGCAACCTGGTGGCAGCCGCGGCACGTGCCGCAGGGCCGCGCTGCCGGATCGGGGTCGCCACACAGCAGCCCCGCGGCGAGATCCATGGCCAGCGTGGTCTTCCCGCTCGACGCCGGCCCTACGAAGAGCACGGCATGCGGCGCGGGTCCGAGGACCATCGAGCGGACTGCGGCCAGCGCACGTGGCTGGCCGCGTGTCACGACATGTTCCATCGGCTGCTGCCTCGAGACTGGCGCGGTGCCAGCGGCGTGGCGAGCGAAGCCTGGCGGCTACTCGCCCGCAGGCTCGACGGTGACCGCCTTGCGGCGGGCAGGAGCGCGACGCTTCGGAGCGGACGGTTCCGCTGACTCGGCGTCGTGCGCCGGCGCTTCGGCCGGTGCGGCGGCCTCGGCGACCGCCGCAGGAGCGGCGGGCTTCCGGCGAGTCCGCGTCGCAGGCTTGGCGACCTCGGCTGGGGCTTCGGCGGCCGCAGCTTCGGGTGCCGCGGCTTGAGTGGCTTCGGCCATCTGACCTTGCTCGGGCGCGGCCTCGGCCTTGCGGCGACCACCCCTCCGCACGGCCGGCTTCGCGGCAGCCTCAGCGGCCGGCGCGGACTCCGCAGCTGACGCCGTGGTGGCCTCCGTGGCTCCTTCGGTACGACCTCCGACCGGCTGCTCGCCGGCGGGCCTGCTCAGCTTGGTGGCCAGCTGGGCGCGGAGCAACTCCTCGAGCTCCGGCGGAACCTCGCTCCACGGCTCGTTCGAGTCACGACCGCCGCCTCTCGGCAGGCCGCGATGCTGTGGCGCCTGAACCGGTCGCGCTGGACGCTCATCGCGCCTGCGCGGCGGCTGGACCTGGGGCTGCGACTGACGCACGGGCTCGGGGAAGCGTGTCGAGGATCGACCGTACCGCTCCCTGTCGACCGCAGATGCATATGCGCTGCGGGCGCCGCCACGGCCACCGCCCTGACCGCCCCGACCACGTCCACCGCCGCTGTTGTTCCGGTGGCGCTCGGCAAGCAGATACTCGGGGATCTCCGGTTCGGCGAAGTCATCCTCCTCGGGCGCGATCGGGGCCAACCGAGCGGGTCGCCCGGCCATCCCTATCTGCGAGTCCCAGATCGAACCGAACTGGTTCGGCCGGGGAGCCGGGCCAAGTGCGACCAGAGGCTCGGCCTCTTCGAGTTCGTCGGTGAGTTCCTCGCTGCCGGGTTCGGCAGAGCCGGCCTCGGGAGTCCGGCCGTGTCCGCGACCTCGTCCCCCACGACGTCGGCGGCGGCGTCCGGTGCCCTCGGCACCCTGCTCGCTTGCGCCGGCCTCGATTTCGAGGCCTTCCACGAGCTCTTCCGGCTCCTCGCCGGGCTCATCGAGAGCGGCTGGTTCGACGGCCTGGGCGCGAGACAGCTTCTCGCCGGGCAGCGCCACGATGCGGCCTGCGGACTGTGCTGCGGTACTCGCGCCTGCGGCGCCGCGACTGCCCATCCGGCCACCGCCGCGGCCATCTCGTTCGATCGAGCCCGCCGAAACCGCGATTGCGACGTCCGGCGTGCGCGCGCCGTCCCGACCGCGACCACGACCGCGACGTCCGCCGCGGCCCTCGGTCTGCTTGTCGGGGACCTCGGTCATCGAGAGGTCCTCTTCGTCGCCAGCGACCCGTCGCCCGGAACGCGAGGAGTCGCGGTCGACCCTGGCGACGTGCGTGATGTCGGTGAAGACGTCGGCGACCTCGATCAGATCGGAGCTGGTGTTGCCGCGGAAGCTGATGACTTCGACGCGAACGCCCATCTCCTGGACGGCACGGATGGCTGGGGCGAAGTCACCGTCGCCGCTAACCACGACGGCCACATCCAGGTTCCGAGCCGTCTTCATCATGTCGACGACGAGCTCGATGTCCAGGTTGGCCTTGACCTTGCCGTCGCCGTACTTGCGAATGTCCTTGCTCACGACCTTGTAGTTGTTGCGAGCCAGGAATGAATGGAAGTTGCGCTGGTTCTCGTTCTCGGGATCGAGACCGGTGTAGGCGTAGGCCCGGACGAAGTCGCGTCCGGCGACCGCCGCCTTGAGTAGCGTGACGTAGTCGATGTCGGCCCCTGCCGCCTTCGCTGCGTAAAAGATGTTCGCCACGTCTACGAAGACGGCGACGTTTTTGCTCACGAGAGACTCCTTGATCGAATGGCCTCCGACTCCCAGCCGTCGGCCGTGGTACCCGTTGCGCCGGCGCTCTCTAGGCTGCTCGGCTACGACAGGGCTATTTAGCGGGCAGCCGGATCCCTATCCACGACTGCAACGCGATAGATGTAGGTTGCCGCCTCTGCGAAGCCGTGGCGCTGCCAGCACGCGCGAAGCGCGGCGTCCTTCGTCAACATGACTTCAACCGTGGCACAACCCTTGTTCTTTGCCGAACGGAGCATCTCAACGATAAGCGCGTCGGCCACTTCTTCAGTGTCGTAGCCGCGCGCCACAACCAGCACGTCAACCGTGCCGACGAACCCGCCGGCCTCGATGGACGGCCTGAGGGCGAGGACCGCGCCGCCAGCCATCTGGCGACGGGCCTCGGCGATGAGAACGCTCGCGTTCGGTATGTATACGAGCTGGCGAAGCAGACCCGTCGCGTCGATCGAAGAATCCAGGCCAGGGGCGACCCCCATTTCCACGCATAGCGCGGACAACCGCTCTATGTCGGTTATGCGGGCCTGCCTGATCAAGTACTCCACTCGAACGGACGAACCTCAAGACGAGAGGGCGATCGCACAGCCGCGACTGGCAAATGAAAGAAGTCGCTTGCTGTGGCGCCGGGCGCTCTCGGGGTGGCGAGCGGAATCCCGCTCGACAGCCACGCCAGGTCGATTGGCGGCCGCGCTCTTGCGTTCGGCTCGCCGAAATCCACTATACGCCATCGGCAGAATGCCGATCAATCCCAGCTTGCGCGCCGACTAGTAGGCTCGGCGGGAGTCCACGACTTCGAATACGCCCCGGGCGAAGATGAGCAGGCCCACCAGCGCGACCCAGAAGCCGGGGCCACGCAGCGGAGGGATGGGCAGGACCTCATGCTGGATCAGGTCGATCAGCCGCAGGACGAAGCCGATCGCGGCAATCAGGAGCAGCAGGACGTAAGAGAGCGGGTGGTCTATCGCGACCGGAGCCTCTGAGGCCATCGGCAGCGTGACCAGGAACAAGCTCGCCGTCGCGGCCAGAAAGATCAACAGGACGCGCCCGTCGGAGATACCGATGTCTTTCAGCTCGGGAAGACCCGAGCCGCCGCCCTGCTGCCACCACTGCAGGAAGCAGGCTCCGATCAGGGTGATCGCGCCCAGTACGACGACCAGGCGACCGCGTGCTGCCGGGCTCGAACTCATCCGGGCGCCCCCTTACGACTCGTAGGCCTCGGGGCGAAGAACGCCCACGAAGCGCAGGTTACGGTAGACCTCGCCGTAGTCGAGACCATATCCGACTACGAAGGCGTCCGGGATCTCGAATCCCACGTAGTCGAGCGGGATCTCCACCAGACGTCGGGCCGGCTTGTCCAGCAGGGCACAGACCTTGATCGAGCGCGGGTTCTTGCCGCGCAGGTAGCGCAACAGGTAGTTGAGCGTCAGCCCCGTGTCGATGATGTCTTCGACCAGAAGAACGTCCCGGCCATCGATTGGGGCACTCAGGTCCTTGAGTATTCGCACCAGCCCGGACGATTCGGTCGTCGATCCGCCGTAGCTCGAGACCTCCATCAGGTCGATCCGTAGAGGCAGATCGATCTGCCGCATCAGGTCGGCCATGAACGGCAGCGAACCCTTCAGCACGCTTACGAGCGTGATTTCGCGGCCGGCGTAGTCGGCGGCAATCCGCTGCCCGAGCTCGGACACCTTGGCCCGGATCTGGTCCTCGGACAGCAGCACTTCCGCGACGTCCGAATGAAGGTCCTGGGAGTGTTTCATCGCTACCTCTTGCATCAATTGGCAGGAGAGCTGGCGCCACGGGCGGCGGCGGCTCGACGACCGGCGCGGCGGCGGGCCGCTCGGGAGCGCCGCTCGCCTGTTGCCGGTGAGTCGCCGGACGAATCGGCGGTTCCGGATTTCGGCTGCAGGTCGATTGTGGCATCGGCAGAGACTTCCGGTACGACCTCCACGTCCGGCCTCGGACCTACTTGCCCAACGGTGCCGCTCAGCTCGCCCACAAGGGCCGCCCGCCCGTACTTGAGCATCAGCGCTCGGAAGTCGCGGGCGTAGAAGAGCTTGATCCGAATGCCCGGGTAGAGCTCGCGAAGACGCCGGACCTTGCGGTTCTTCTTTCGGACGAGTTGCTGGCGGAGAGTTGTCATTTCGACGAACAGGTCGATGTCGGGAAGGTAGAAGTCCGGAGCGAAGCTCTCCAAAACCGTGCCGGACAGGTCCCACAGGATGGGGAAGACCTGCGGCTCGTACTCCCAGCGCACTTCGTAGAAATCCAGGATGTGGGCGAACTCCGCTTCGCTCGCATGCGCGAACCCATGTTCCGGTCGCGCGGCGCCGGGCGCTTCGACGGCCGTCATGGCGGCCCGTCGGTCTTGCCGCTGTCGGACTCGGGATCGCCGCTGCTGCCTGAATCGGTGGTGTTTCCGGGGTCGGGCGAGCCACGGTTTGGCGCGAAGAAACCTCGGATGTCACCCTGGTAGCCCGCCAGGAACGATGCCATGTCCTGAACGTCCGCTTCGTTCACCGGGGGCGGTTCGGCCGGACGGTTCCTGTGGCGCCGCACGCCGACAGGCTTCCAGCCCAGAGCGACCTCCGCCGGTTGAACGCCGCCGTCCGCGGCAGCCAGGAACGAGCCCGTCACCAGAGCGAGTGTCTGGCTCTGGCAGGCGGCGCAGGCGAGTTGAACGAACGCAACTTCGTCCCGCTGGGCGAGGACTGTGATGCCATCCGCCGGATAGGGGCGGCCACAGCGGGCGCAGCCGGCACCTAGGAGGGCAATGCGCAAACGCTCTCGCGGATCCACCCGCCAAGTCTATCCGTTCCAAGCAACCGCCCGAAGGGTGAGCGGGGTAGGCGGCGGTGAGGCTGGGCTCCGGTTGCAGCCGGAGCCGGCCGCGGTTGCAGCCGGAGCAGGCCGCGGTTGCAGCCCGAGCGGGGCTTGCCCGGGCCCCGGTCAGAGCCCAGGCGCCGTTGCCTCACATACTCCCCGGGGGTATCATTGAGGACCAGGCGCCGAGGAGACGCCCGCCGGAACCGAGAGACGAGGTCCCTTTGGCAACGAACGAAGCAGTCGGGACGCCCGGCGAATCGCGCTCCGGACCGCCGCAGGGCACGAGAGCCGACCCGATGCCAGTCGTGCCCGTCCTTTCGACCAAGGACCCAGACGCGGCCGCCCATCCCGACGGCGATGCCCTCCATCTCGACGCCACTTTCAGGCACTCCTATTCGCGCGACCAGGCGACGCTCGTTCGCAGGCTGCGCCGGATCGAGGGTCAGGTCCGCGGCATCGAGAAGATGATCGAGCGACACGAATACTGCGTGGACATCCTCCAGCAGACGGCCGCGCTGCGTGCCGCTGTGGATTCGGTCGCGCTGTTGATCCTGGAGGATCACGTGCAGGGCTGCGTGAGGACCGCCGCCGAGCACGGAAATGCCGACCGCTACATCGAGGAGGTACTCGACGTGGTGCGTCGGACGCTCGGCAAGCCCGTCCGCAATCCTCGCGTCTAATCGGAGGGTAGGGTGTATTCCACGACACCTACCCCCGGATCCGGGACGAGACCCGAGTTATCCCCAATCGTGGATGACTGCCCGGAATCGGTGGATAACCGCGTTGACACTGCGCTACGCCCCGGGTACCGTCCTGCCTCCGCACTGCTGTTGCGAACCGATGGGTAACGTCACTCGCGAGGGGTCAGGGGAAGCCCGACCAGAGACCGGACGAGTGGAGGAAGACCGAGGGGCGCCGCGTGCGAGAAGAGCCGGCGCCGGGAGCGGCACGGCCGGGAAGCGCTGGCGCTTGGAAACGACGCCACGACCGGTACGTGATCCGCTCCCGACGCGTATCGAGGGCCTGCCGCCGCTCCCGGAGGAGTACAACGCCACGCTGATGGCGGGCCTCCCGGCTATCGCCGGGGTTCACCTCTCCGACCTGGAACGTGAGGCGATCGATGACCACGTTCGGCTGATGCTGGCCTGGAACGAGGCCATCAACCTGAGCGGCATTCGCGACCCTGCGGCGATCGCTCTCGAGCACGTCCTGGACAGCCTCACGGCCCTGCCGATCCTGCGCCGGGCAGGCGTCACGGAAATCCTGGACCTCGGAAGCGGCGCGGGATACCCGGGTCTGCCACTGGCCATAGCGCTGCCGGCGACGCGAGCCCTGCTGGTCGAATCGGTCGGCAAGAAGGCGCGCTTCCTGGCGGTGGTCGCCGAGGCCCTGGGCGTCTCCGCCCGCGTCCGCGTGGCGCCGACGCGGGCGGAGACGCTGGCCGCCGATCCCCTTCATCGGGGTCGCTGGCCCGCCGTCGTTGCGCGCGCAGTGTGCGATCTCACGGAGCTCGCCGAGCTGGCTCTGCCGCTGCTGGCTGACGGCGGCGCGCTGGTGGCCTGGAAGAAGGTGACGCTGGACGCGGAACTTCAAGCGGCCGAGACAGCCATACCCCAGCTCGGGGGACGTCTGGTTGCGATGGAGGCCGTAACGATCCCGGGGCTCGAAGACCACCTCCTGCTGGTCGTCGAGAAGGTGGGCGACACTCCCGCCGAGTTCCCACGCGATCCGGCCACTCGACGGCGCCGGCCACTCGGTCGCGGTGCGAGGCCCTGAAGTGGGCATGCGTGTCGCCGTGATCTCGGACGTTCATTCGAACCTTTGGGCACTGGAGGCGGTGCTGGCCGCCGTCGGATCCGTGGACGGCGTGTGGCATCTGGGCGACACGGTGGGCTACGGCCCCGAGCCGCAAGCGGTAGTCGACCGGCTCCGCGAGGCCGGCGCGATCGGGGTCAGGGGCAACCACGACGACGCTGCCGGTGGCGGGGAGAGCATCGAGTTCTTCAACCCCGACGGGTATCGGGCGATGCAGTGGACCCGCTCCCGGATCGACGAGCGGACGCGGCTCTACCTGGCTGGCCTCCCGGAGCGCCTCGTGCCCGAAGGGTCGGACTTCACTCTCGCCCACGGCAGCCCGAGCGACCCGATATGGGAGTACTTGGACTCGCCGGAGGCCGCCGGGGCGAACCTGTCCGCCTTCGAGACGCCGTACTGCTTGGTCGGCCACACGCACGTGCCGCGTGTCTTTCGGGCGACGCGGGGAGGCATCGCTTCCGGCCGCGTGGATTCACGATTCGCGGATTCGGATGCCCGCCTCGAACTGGATGGCCGGCGCGCGATCATCAACCCGGGCAGCGTCGGCCAGCCCCGCGACGGCGACCCGCGGTCCAGCTACATGACGATCGACACCGACGCGGGAATCGTCGCCTGGCACCGCGTCGCCTACGACATTACGGCCACGCAGGCGGCGATCCTGGCGGCCGGCCTGCCGGCCGGTCTCGCGCGAAGGCTCGGCTCGGGAAGATGAGCGTTCGAGCGTCCAAGTCGGCGCCAGCGCGCACCGCCCGACATGCTAGCCTAACCCGGTTCAGCGGCACGGCGCTATTGGAGGCCTGAGGACCGCCGGCAGGGGCAGCGACGCGGTCGGCTGCGAGACGCCAGCCCGGTATCCGTCGCACAGATACAGAGGAACCACCGCTCGATGACCGCTCCTCGCCCGCCCCTTCGAGGCCGCAAGCTCGGCGACCGTCGCGTCGTGGTGGACCGGCCGCACTCGGCATTCTTCCGATACGCGGGCCCCGGCGTCATGATCGCCAAAGCGGCCGCCAGCGCGCCTACAACTGCCTTCGGCCGCAGGGCGGCTCGGGTCAGGGCGCTCGTCTTCGGCAAGCCGCTCACGAATGCGCAGGAGATCGGGGAGCGCCTGTCCAAGAAGCTGGCACTGCCGATCTTCAGTTCGGACGCGATTTCATCCTCCGCCTACGCGACCGACGAAATCCTGCGGGTCCTCATCCTGGCCGGCCTGGCCTGGATGACCTGGTCCATTTGGGTTGCGGCCGCGATCGCCCTGATGCTGACGATCGTAGCCGTCAGCTACCGTCAGGTCTGCCGCGGCTACCCCTCGGGAGGTGGCGCCTACGTCGTCGCCCGCGAGAACCTCGGACCCAACTTCGGCCTGATCGCCGCGTCGGCGCTGATGGTCGACTATGTCATGACGGTCGCCGTCTCGAGCGCGTCGGCACTGGCCAACCTGGCGACGGCCTTCTCGGCAATTGCACCCTACAAGGTCGAGCTGGGGGCGCTCATCATCGTCCTGGTGACGGCCGCCAACCTGCGCGGCATCCGCGAGTCGGGCAACATCTTTGCCATTCCCACCTACCTCTTCGTAGGAATGGCGCTCCTGGCCATAGGTGTCGGCCTGGTGAACACCGCAACCGGCGCCGCACACCACCTGGCCGCTCCGCCGTTCGCGGAGAGCGCAGGTGTCCAAGCGTTCACGATGCTATTGCTTCTCAAGGCTTTTGCCGGAGGCTCTGTGGCCCTGACCGGCGTCGAAGCGATCGCCAACGGCGTGCCTGCCTTCAAGCCGCCCGAAGCCAAGAACGCAGCCAACACGCTGATCATCATGGCCGTGCTTTTGGGCGTGATCTTCATCGGACTCACTTTTGTCGGCCTCCAGTACGGCGTGATGGCCACAACAGCCCAGGGGCCGACGGTTCTCGGCCAGGTTGGCGGCGCCGTCTTCGGCAACGGCTTCCTGTTCCTCTTGTTGCAGATCAGCGCCGCGTTGATCCTGTTCCTGGCCTGCAACACGAGCTTCAACGCCTTCCCGCGCCTTGCGGCGATTCTGGCCCAGGACGAGTGCATGCCGCGCCAGTTCGCCTTCCGAGGCGACCGGCTCGCGTTTTCCTGGGGGATAGTCGTCCTTGCCGCCGTGGCGATCGGCATGCTGTATGCGTTCAACGCCTCAGTGGATGCGCTCATTCCGCTCTATTCGGTCGGCGTGTTCATTTGCTTCACCCTCTCGCAGGCCGGCATGGTCGTCCACTGGCGCCGGGAGCGAAGTCCCGGTTGGGCGTGGCGCAGCCTGATCAACGGCTTCGGGGCCATCCTCACGGGCGTGGTCTTCGTGGTGGTGGCATACGAGAAGTTCTTCAATGGGGCCTGGATGGTCCTGATCTTCATCCCACTGCTGATCTCGATGATGGTGTTCGTCCGCCACCAGTACGCCTCGTCCTCGCGCCAGCTGGAGATGCGGCCGGGCGCCGCAGTGCCGCAGCCGCATCGCCACAACCGCGTGGTGATCCCGATCTCCGGCGTCAACCGCGCGGTTGTCCAAGCGCTGAACGTGGCTCGGTCCATTACCACGGACATCCGCGCCGTCTACGTCTCCGGCGACCCCGCCAGGAGCGACGAAGTTCGCCGTCTCTGGGCGCAGGCCGTGCCCGACGTACCGCTCGTGCTGGTGGAGTCGCCGTACCGGGCCCTCATCGCCCCGCTGGTTGCCTACCTCGACGTGCTCGATCGCTCCTGGCCCTCCGAGCAGGAGAAGCCCATCACATTCGTACTCATCCCCGAATACGTGGCTCGAAGCTGGTGGGAGCGGATGCTCTACAACCAGGCGGCAAAACAGCTGCGGGCAACCATCCTGGGCCGGCCGCACACGGTGGTCATCAACGTCCCCTACCGGCGGGACGAGGCTCGCGCCCTGGCGGCCGCCCAAGAGTCGCAGCCGGCCGGAGAGCTCCTGCCTGGGGACACGGACCAGCCACATTGATCGGTTGGGATGTCGATGAGTCCGAGACGCGTCGGGTTCCGGCGTGTCCCGACCCGGCAGCCCCGCAGATAGCCCGAGACTCTCGCGTCCGAGGGCCGAACGGCCGGGTCCGAGGGCCGAACGGCCGGGTCCGAAGGCCGAAAGACCGAAACGCACTCCCCGGATTACTGCCGCCAGCTGACCTTCGGCCCGTCCCTAGCGTGGGTCGGTGGTATCGTTCCCCGGCGGACGCGGCCCACTGCCGCGGTTCGCGGCTCTTGCCGCGGATGCTGCTAGGACGAGAACGGAGGTCCGGTGCCCGAGGCGATTGCACCCGTCTTCAGACGCGCCGTTATTGCGCTGAACGGCGGCTCGGTTGACGCCTCGATGGTCCGTCTGGCCTGCGAGCTCGGCCGCGCCAACCATGCCGAGTTGATCGCAGTCCACGTGGTCGAGCTCGACTGGACGCAACCCCTCGACGCGGATGTGGCGGAACGCTCGGAAGAAGCCCAGCGCGTCCTGGACGCGGCCGAGGGCATCGCCGAACTGCTCCACGGCAAGATGGAGTCGGTCCTCGTGCAGGCCCGCGACGTCGGCGCCGCAATCGTAGACGAAGCCGCGGCGCGAGAGGCCGACCTGCTGATCCTCGGCCTGCCCTACCGGACCCGCTTCGGCGGCGACTTCGCGGTCGGCCGGGCCGTTCCGTACGCACTGAAGAACGCACCCTGCGCCGTGTGGGTCGTGCGGGAGCCTATTGGCGAGGAGTCTCGATGAAGATCGTGATCGTGGGCTGCGGCCGCGTTGGTTCGACGCTGGCCGAGAACCTCGACGCGGCCGGCCACGAAGTCATCATTTTCGACATCAAGACGGCTGCATTCGACCGGCTGCCGGAGACGTTCAAGGGCACCGCAATCCGCGGCGACGGCACCGACGAAGAGGTTCTCCGACGCTCCGGGGCGGAAGGAGCGGACATCTTCCTGTCCCTCACCGAGGGTGACAACCGCAACGTCATGGCCGCCCAGGTGGCCACGGAGTCGTTCGCGATACCGCAAGTCATCGCCAAGATCAACGACCCGGTTCGCTCGGCGGCATATGCCGAGCTCGGCCTGGTCACGCTTTGCCGTACGAACCTGATGGTGGCGACGGTCGCGAGGTACCTGAACCTGCCGATGCAGACGGGCCCTGGTATCGATATCCCCACCAGCGCGGCCGACGAGCATCCACATCCAACGGCAACGGGCGTCGCCGTGGCCAGGGTTGATTCGGCCGCCACGGCCGAGGTCGATGAGGCGCCTGCGGCGTCTGCCCGTGGCCAGCAGAGCGGGCGCGGCGCCACCGCGAATCGCAGCGGGGCGGGCGGCCCCAAGAGCGCCCCGGAGAGTGCCCCAAGCGAGGCTGATGCTGTGCAAGCGCAGCGACTCGGCTTTCGACGCTGGCGCGGCTGAGCGCGGGTAGGAGGCAGACGTGTTCGTGATCGTCGTAGGCGGCGGCAAGGTCGGGTACTTCCTGGCCCGCGAGCTCATCCAGTCGGGGCACGAGGTCGCTCTCATGGAACGCGACAAGGCTCGCGCCACGCAGATCACCGAGGAAATCGGGTCGATCGTCATTTCGCACGATGGGTGCGAGGGCAAGTACCTCGGTCAGGCCGGCGCCAATCGGGCCGACATCGTGGCTGCCGTCACCGGCGACGACGAGGACAACCTGGTCATTTGCCAGATGGCCAAGCACCATTTCGACGTTCCGCGGACGATCGCCCGCGTCAACAACCCCAAGAACGAGAGCCTGTTCAAGCACCTGGGCGTCGATGAGATCGTTTCGCCGACGCGCATGATCCTCGGCTCGATCGAGGCCGACATCCCCGTCCACGAACTCCTCCATCTGGCGGTGCTCGGCGGCGGCGAGTTGGAGCTTGTCGAAGCTCAACTGCGCGACGGGTCGCCGGCGGTTGGCCGCCTCGCCGGCACGCTGGCGCTGCCCGACGGCTGCTCGATCTTCGCCATCATTCGCGACGAGCGCGCGCTCTCCATTCGCTCCGACACGGAGCTCAAGGAGGGCGACAAGGTAATCGGCATCGGCCGGACCGAATGCGAGTCCGAACTCCACCGCATCCTGCTCGGCGAGTCCGAAGCCACAGCGTAGCCCGGGGCGCGCGGGCCGCCTAGTGTCCCGATTCGCTAATAGCTGGCGGCTTGCGCACCGCTTTGGCCAGGATCTGGTCGGCTGTCTTGACCCAGTGGAAGGGCGTTGAGCCCTCGTTCCATTTGGCCGTGAAGGCGGCGATCATCGCGATGAGTTCCTTGACCGAGCGGAAGCTGCCTCGTCGGATGGCCTGACGGGAGAGGATGCCGAACCAGGTCTCGATTTGGTTCATCCACGATGCAGACGTTGGCGTGAAATGGAAGCTGATCCGCGCATGCTCGTCGAGCCACTTTCGGACGGCTGGCGTCTTGTGGGAGCTGACGTTGTCGAGCACGACCGCAAGCTCGCCCTCGGGATAGGCCCGTTCGACCTGACGCAGGAACGCAAGGAAGTCAGCGGCGGTGTGGCGAGTACGGGTTTGTGTCGTCACCTTGCCGGTGGCCACTTCGAGGGCAGCGAAGAGGTGCGTGGTGCCGTTGCGCTTGTAGTCGTGGGTGTGGCGCTCGACCTGGCCCGGCTTCATCGGCAGCAT
>Ga0209638_1001199_pt1 | contig 16692 bp, 12 predicted proteins | sample BarGraNGADG00211_FD_184490 | JGI IMG/M metagenome (GOLD analysis project Ga0209638, IMG submission 184490) | Arctic peat soil microbial communities from Barrow, Alaska - Barrow Graham LP Ref core NGADG0002-211 (SPAdes) (version 2) | ecosystem: Environmental > Terrestrial > Soil > Wetlands > Peat...
GGAGGCCGCGCCGGCATCGACCAGTGCCATCGTGACGTCACCGGTCATGACCGCCATGATCGAGTCATTGCTGCCCTTGTAGGGGATGTGCGCGAAGCGCGCGCCGGTCTTGCTGTTGAACAGTTCGGTGATCAGCTGAAACGAGGCCGAGCTTGCGCCGTAGTTGGCCTTGCCCGGGTTTTGCTTCGAAAAGTTGACCAGTTCCGGCACGGATTTCGCCGGATTGGCCGCCTGCGTCAGCAGCAGCAGGGGGAAGGTGCAGACCAGCGAGACCGGTGCAAAGTCCTGCGGGCCATAGGGCAGCTTGGCATACAGCGCATGGTTGAACACCATCGGGCCGCTCGCGCCCATCAGCAGGGTGTAGCCATCGGGTTTGGCCTTGGCCACAAAGGCCGCGCCCACGATCGAAGCCACGCCGGCGCGGTTCGCCACCACCACCGGCTGCCCCAGCGCGAGTGCGAGTTTTTCGGCCACGATGCGGGCCAGCACATCGCTGCTGCCCCCGGCCGAAAAACCCACGACGATGGTGATCGGCCGGGTCGGGTAGTCCGCGGCGGCGGCCGTCAGCGGCAGCAAGGACGCGCTCGTGCATACCAGCGCGCTGGCGAGAAGGCGAAGTCTCTGGTTCATACGCATGGGATTTTTCCTCGGGTTAAACAGGCGGCACCAGTTAGCGGCATCAATTGACCTTGATGTTGTTGTCTTTCGCGACCTGGGTCCACAGCGGGATCTCGGTGGCGATCAGTTTTGAAAATTCTTCAGAGGTATTGCTCATCGGAATGACCGACATGGTTGTCATGCGTTTCTGGACATCAGGCATCGCGACGACTTTGGCCACGCTGTCCTGCAACTGTCTGATGATCTCCGGCGGTGTGCCGGCCGGTGCCAGCAGCCCTATCCACAAGGACACCTTGAGGTCCACGCCCAGTTCACTGAGCGTCGGCACGTTGGGGTAGTCCTTGAGACGTTCTGCCGACGTGACCGCCAGGGCTTTGGCCCGTCCGCTCTGCAGGCCCACGGAAGCCGGACCTGCATCGGCCAGAGCCATGGTGACATCACCCGACATGACGGCCAGCACCGAATCGTTGGCACCCTTGTAGGGAATGTGTGTGAACTTGGCGCCGGTCTTTTTCTTGAACAGCTCCGTGATCAACTGGAACGAGGCCGAGCTGGCGGCGTAATTGGACTTGTCCGGATTCTGTTTTGACTGGTTCACCAGGTCCTGAACGGTTTTTGCAGGATTGTTGGCGTTGACCAGCAGTAGCAGCGGGGAGTCGCTGACAAAAGAGATCGGCGTGAAGTCCTGGGCCGTGTAGGGCAGCTTGGCGTACACCGCATGATTGAAGATCATCGGGCCGGGTGCGCCCATGAGCAGGGTGTAGCCGTCCGGCTTTGCCTTGGAAACATAGGTCGTGCCAACGATGGCACCCACGCTGGGACGGTTCACGACAATCACCGGCTGGCCCAGCACCGCCGGAAGTTTGTCGGCCATGATGCGGGCCATTGCATCGACACCGCCGCCCGCCGAATAACCGACCACGATGGTGACGGGCCTGGTTGGATAGTCGGCTGCGGCCGCAGTCACCGGCACCAGCGCGACGATTGCAAAATAGGCAAGGCAAAGTCTGTTTTTTAGTTGCATTGTTGTCTCCTGGGTAAAAACTATTGCAGACCGATCTGCACATTGAGCACCGCGGCCTGGCCGGCATCGACAGCTTTCAGGCAGCGCGCTATCGCTGCCTCGACCTGGGCCGGGTCACTCACACATTCGCCATAGGCGCCGAAGGCCTGGGCCACTTGTTCGAAATGCCGTTGCTGGCCTTGCAGCCGCGCCTGGAACTCGTCGGCCTGCGCGGCCGCGCCATCGGGGTAGACACGCAGCACGGCCTCCTTGACGGCCTGCCAGCCGCCGTTGTCGAGCACCACCGTGAAGATCGGCAGGCCGTAACGCTGGGCGGTCGCGTAAACCGAGGTCGGGGTGGAAAAATGAAAGCCGCCATCGCCGACGATCTGCAGCACGCGGACCGCCGGGTTGGCCAGCCTGGCGCCCAGGGCCATGCCGCCGCTGTAGCCGAGGCCGCCGCCCGCGCCACCGATCAGGGTCAGCGGCAGGCTGCGCGGGATCTGGTTCAGCACCGCCGGGGAATTGCGTATGGCCTCGTTGATCACGATGTCTTCAGGCGCAATCGCGGCACCCAGGGCAGCGCACAGAAAGGCCGGGGAAATGGCGCCGGCCCGGCCTGGATTTTCAGCGGCCCGGGCCACAGTTGCCACGCGTTGCTGGTTGGCATCGGCCCAGCCGGCGATGCGCCCGGCGACCTTCTGGTGGAAGGCCTGATCGGCCTGCGCCCGCACGATGTCGGCGACCTGGCGCAGCACCGTGGCGCAATCGGCCTGCACCCGCATGTCGGTGGCAAAGCCCCACATCGGGAAATCTTTCTTGATCGCATCGACGTCGATGTGCGTCCAGCGCGTGGCGCTGTTTTCCTGCACGAACTTGGGCAGCCAGGGCACATCGACATCGAGCAGCAGGCCCATGTCGGCGCCGGCCAGCGCCTGGCCGGCATCGAAACCGCCAAAACACGGTGAGCTGCGCGGGATGCACAGGTAGCTCGGGCTGAACTCGAACACGCGCACACCGCAGAGCAGCGCGAGGTCTTCGAGCGCCGCCACCGCCTCGGCCTTGCGGCCCAAATACGAGCTCACGGCGATCGGCTGGTCGGCCTGCATGAGCTGGCTGGCAATGGCCTGCGCGCGCGCCACGTCAATGCCGCCGGCCTGCACGGTGCCGTAGCGCTCGGCGCCGAAAGAGCGCACCTGGTCGGCCGCCAGCGTTTCGGCCAGCATCTCGCGCGGCAGCGTCAGGTAGACCGGGCCCGGCGGGTCGCTTTGCATCACCGAATGGCCGCGCCGCAAGACTTCCTTGGCGATCACGCCGCTGGGCAGCGAATAGTCCCACTTCACATAGGGTCGCACCAGGCTCGCGATGTCAAACGGGTCCTGCACAAAATGCACATAGTTGTCGCGCGAGCCGGGCAGCTCGCCGCGCAGCGTGAACGGCGCCTTGCCGGCGATCAGCATCACCGGCAAGCGGCCGCGGAACATGTTGTGCATGCCCATGGCCGCGTTGGCCGTGCCCGCATCGACGTGCACCATCACCGCCTGCCCGCGGCCGGTGACAGCGGCGTAGCCGGCAGCCATGTGCATGGCGACGTTCTCATGGGGACACAACACGATCCCGGGATGGGGTCGGCCTTCCTGGTCCCAGCGCGCGAGTTCCTCAATCAGCGATACATGGTCGGTGCCGAAGTTGGCAAACACGTAATCGAGGCCCAGCTCCGTCAGGCCCTCGAGAAAATAATGGGCACTGGTGTGCGTCGCGGGGCTGTTCATGGATTGGTTTCAAAATAGAAATGTTTGGTTTGCAGGAAATCGTTGAGGCCCTCGGCGCCGTGCAGCCGGCCGTAGCCGCTGTCGCGGAATCCACCGGTTTCGGCCTCGGCGAACAGCCGGTTGTGGCTGTTGGACCAGACCGTGCCGCTGCGCAGCCGGGCGGCGATGCGGCGCGATTTCTTCGCGTCGCTGCTCCAGACGCTGGCGGCCAGTCCGAAGCGCGTGGCGTTGGCGCGGCTCACGGCCTCGTCTTCGCCGCTGAAGCGTTCGATCACCAGCAGCGGCCCGAACAGCTCGTTCTGGATGAAGTCCGAGGCGAGGTCCTGCACCTCGACCAGGCTGGGCTCGATGAAGGCGCCGCGCGCCAGCGCGCCGCCCGGTACGCGCCCGCGCAGCAGCACCCGCTGGGTGGCTTCGGCGCTGTCCATCAGGGCGTTGATGCGGTCCCGGTTGGCCACATCGATGAGGCAGCCCATTTGCGAAGCCGGGTCGTTGCCCGGGCCGACCTTGACGGCCTTCAGGGCCGCGGCCAGGCGCTGGGCCACGGTGTCGTAAACGGCGTCCTGCACCAGCACGCGCGCAATCGCGGTGCACTGCTGGCCGGCCATGACCATGCCGCCGGCGACGATGTCGGCCACGGTTTTGTCGATGTCGGCATCGGCGAACACCAGGGCCGGCGCCTTGCCGCCGAGCTCGAGCGACAGGCGCTTGAGCGTGTTGGCCGTGCTTTGCGCGATGAGTTTTCCGACCTTGGCGGAGCCGGTGAAGCTGATTACGTCGATGTCGGGCGACGCACACAGGAAGCGCGAGACCTCGGTGCCGGACTCGATGACCGAGTTGATGACGCCGGCGGGCACGCGGGCATCGCTGCTCAGGCACTCGAGCACCAGGTTGTTGACCACGGCGGTCTGGTGTGCCGGCTTGATCACCACGGTGCAGCCAGCCGCCAGCGCCGGCGCCAGCGAGCGGATCAGCAGTGTCACCGGGGCATTCCACGGCAGGATGATCGCGCACACGCCCGCGGCTTCGCGGTCCAGCGAGGAGTAGCAGCCGGGCTCGACTTCGAGCACGCGGCCAAACAGGTTGCGGGCCAGGCCGGCGTAGTAGCGCAGTTCGGAGATGCCGGCGCCGATCTCACCGAGGGCCTCGCGGCGCAGCTTGCCGTTGAGTGTGACCAGCCAGTCGGCGATGTCTTCCTTACGCGCATCGAGCCGCGTGGCAAAGTCCAGCAGGACCTCGGCGCGCAGGCGCGGACTGCGTTTCCAGGCCGTGTGCTCGAAGGCCTGTAGTGCGGCTGCGACGGCGGCCTGTGCTTCGGTCGCCGAGCCCTCGGCAAACAGGGCTGCCACTTCGCCGCTCGCCGGGTTGAAGGCCTCGCCGAGGCGCTCGTGAGCGCCGACCGTGGTGAGCCAGCGCCCACCAATGAGTTGCTTTGCCGTTTGCATCTAAAAAAGTCTTCCAGGGCCTGAAACTGACTGCCGATCGGCAGCCCGGGAAAGGTCCAGGACGGATAGGAATTTCATCCTTAACATGATTTACTCCTCCAATAATGGTTTCCGGTGTTTGGCGCGCTGGCAAAGCCGGCGATTAGAGCGCCGGTTACCAACACTAGAAGTTTTATTTTCATAATGTCTCCTGCTGGTTGAATAGATTTACGCGGCCGCGGTCATTCCAGCTTGAGCAAACGGCGCGCGTTGCCCTCATAAATGGCGTGGCGCTGCTGTGGCGTGATGTCAAGAGCATCGATGATCTCAATGGTCCAGCGTGTATAGGCCGACCCCTTCTCCGGATCGAAAGGCGCATCCGAGGCAAACAACACCTTGTCGGTGCCAAAGAAGTCGAGGCCCAATTCGGTCGCCTTGGCCGCGCCGAACATCGCCGTGTCAGCGTAAAACATCTTGAAATAGTCGAGGGGGCGTTTTTTCAACCGCTTCAAGATCAATGAGTAGTCTTCGTCCGAAGTTCGGCTGCCCAACTGGTCCCAACCGGGGCCGACCCGCCCTTCGAAGTAGGGGATCATGCCACCCATGTGATGGGTGATGATTTTGAGGTCCGGGTGCTTGTCAAACAAGCCTTCGAACACCATGTGCGCCATCGCGACGCTGGTCTCGTAAGGCCAGCCAAGGGTCCACCATATTTCGTAATGGCTTTTCTTCTCCCCTTTGTAGTCGGGGAAGTCGGCACCGCGGGCCGGGTGCAGCCAGATCGGCCGGTCCAGGCTCGCCATGAGGTCAAACAGCGGCAGCGTCTCGGGGGCGGTGAGTGGCTTGCCAAGGACATTGGTGAACACCTGCACCCCCACTGCTCCGAGCTTGTTGATCGCGCGTTCGGTCTCGCGCAGCAGCCCGTCCGGATCGTTCATGGGCAAGGAGGCGATGAAGGCTGGAAAACGCGCCGGGTATTTTGCGACCAGTTCGGCCATGCCATCATTGGCAAGCCGCGCCATTTCGGTCGAGACTGGCGCAGGACCGAACACCTCGATCGGAGGCGAACCCAGGCAGATTACCTGAGCGTAGTCGTCGAAACGGTCCATGATCCGGAAACGCTCGTCCAGATCGACGATGCAGGGAATATCGCGAACCCGTTTGAACATATCCTTGCCGTTGGGTGCCACTTCGAGTGCCCGTTTGAAAAAGGCTTGGGGAAAAATGTGGTTGAAAATGTCGAGCTTCATATCGGTTTCCTTTGAGTTTTCTGGCAATTTCCAGCAACGCGACAGTTGCTGGAATTTCTTGATGGAACAAGAGATTGCACATTGCCACATCTTGATCCATAAGGCAATTTCATTATTTTCATACGTTAATTAAATATTTGCATAAATATCGCCTGTCTTGCACATGCCGCAAAGCGACTTAGAACTTGTCGGCAATCAGCTGCTTTCCGTCACATGGGCCTTGAGGAATACTTTAAAGCTTTCGGCGGCCGGCGAAAGGTCTCTATCCTGGCGCGTAATGACAGACACCTCCCGCCGGACCACCGGCTCCACGAGCTTTCTGATCTGGATGTTGTAGTACTGAGTAATCGGCCTTGCGTAGGAAGGCAGCACCGAGACACCAAGACCAGCCGCCACCATGCCAACGACTGTGGACAGATGAGACACCTCGTAAGCGTTTTGAACGTCAACGCCCGCGTCGACAAAACACTTCCTGATGAGTTGTCCGACGGAATTGTCATCCGTGAGTGAAATAAACGGATGCCCCGCCAATTCCCGCCAGGCCACGCTTGCCTGGTTCGCCAACGGATGACCGGCGGGACAGGCCAGCACCAGCGTGTCTGACATTAATGGTTCCGCAACCAGTTCGCGTCCCGCTTTTTCAAAAGTCCCAATGCCAAAGTCCACGCCAGCGTCGCGAACTTTTGTCTGAATCAATCCGGCGATCGTGTCTTGCAGGATGACGCTGACGCCCGGGTACATCGTGGTGTATTCCCTGATGACATTGGGCAGCCAGATAGACGCCATGAGCGGAGTCGCAGCGACCGCCACGCGGCCGCGCTTCTTTGCTACGAGCTCCTTCGAGCTCAATAGGGCGTTGTGAAGGTCCGCCAGCATCTTCTCTGCCACCGGGTAAAAGTCTCGCCCAGCATCGGCAAGCTGCACGGTTCGGGTGGTCCGATCGAACAAACGCAGCCCGAACTGTTCCTCAAGCTCGCTGATCAGGACGCTCACCGCAGACTGTGTGAGGTGCAGCCGGGTTGCCGCGGTGGTAAAGCTCCCCGCCTGCGCAACGGCCACGAAGGCCTTGATCTGCTTTAAGGTGACATGGTTCGGTTGAATTATCATTATTTGACCTTCACAAGGTACGAGGTTGACGGCTTTCGTCCATTAAGTTTTCGTCAGGCGAGCCAAAGCGTCATTGGACAGCATTCTTTGCAATATTTTGAGTCACATTCTCTTGCCATCTTTACCGACGCTTCATTAGATTTGAATACCCGGGTATGTTCAAATAAAGTCGGTCGGGATTGGCTTATTACTTGAAAAGTGAAAATCATGAAGAAATTATTCGTTTTATCGGCGGCAATGCTTGTCAGCGGGCTGGGCCTGGCGCAGACACAGGAACTGGCTCGCGTGATTTCCGCAACGCCGATCTTGCAACAAGTCGGCGTGCCGCGCCAAGTCTGTAGCAACGAGCAAGTCACGGTGCAGCAGCCCAAGTCTGGGGGCGGTGCCCTTTTGGGTGCCATTGCCGGGGGTGCCATGGGCAACGCCGTGGGTGGTGGCAGCGGCAAAGCAGCGGCCACCATGCTGGGTCTGATTGGCGGGGCGGTCGTCGGCAACAACCTGGAAGGCTCAGCGCCGTCGCAGTATCAGGACGTCCAGCGTTGTAGCACTCAAACTTTTCTTGAAACCCGCACCGTGGCCTATCAGGTCGCATATGAATTTGCTGGCAAACATTACACCGTGCAAATGCCACATGACCCGGGTCCCAGCATTCGTCTTCAGATCACCCCGATCGTCGAGTAGTCATCCGTTTTGTTGGCACCCCGCTTGAATGTTGGGGAAAAGGCCTTATCATTAGCACTCGTAAGAGTTGAGTGCTAACAGACTTCCTGTCTTTCGCAGTCTTCCCTTCAAGTTAACAAGTGCCAGCTTTTCAAGTTGGTGCTTTTGATTTTTAAACCCCTGTTTCAAAACCAAGGAGCTCCTATGAAACTTCGTCCTCTGCACGACCGCGTGATCGTCAAACGCGTCGAAAACGAAACCAAAACCGCCTCTGGCATCGTCATTCCTGACAGCGCTGCTGAAAAGCCTGACCAAGGTGAAGTGCTGGCCGTGGGCCCTGGCAAAAAGAACGACAAAGGCGAACTCAGCCCGATGGCGGTCAAAGTGGGTGACCGCGTGTTGTTCGGGAAATACAGCGGCCAAACCGTCAAAGTTGACGGTGACGAATTGCTGGTTATGAAAGAAGACGACCTCTTCGCTGTTGTCGTCAAAAAATAAATAATTTGCGGGACAGACCGATTAAAGCGCAGCGCTCAATCGCCCTGTCCCCAACTGAATAGCATTTAACATTTTTTAGGAATTTATCATGGCAGCAAAAGACGTAGTTTTCGGCGGCGAAGCCCGCGCACGCATGGTCGAGGGTGTCAACATCCTGGCCAACGCAGTCAAAGTCACCCTCGGTCCGAAAGGCCGCAACGTGGTGCTGGACCGCTCATTTGGCGCCCCTACGGTGACCAAGGACGGTGTCTCGGTCGCCAAGGAAATCGAACTCAAGGACAAACTGCAAAACATGGGTGCGCAGATGGTCAAGGAAGTCGCTTCCAAAACGTCTGATATCGCAGGCGACGGCACCACCACCGCCACCGTGCTGGCCCAGGCCATCGTGCATGAAGGCATGAAGTACGTGACCGCCGGCATGAACCCGATGGACTTGAAGCGCGGCATCGACAAAGCTGTTACCGCCCTGATCGAGCAGCTCAAGAAAGCCTCCAAAGCCACCACCACCAGCAAGGAAATTGCCCAAGTTGGCTCCATCTCTGCCAACAGCGACGAATCCATCGGCAAGATCATTGCCGATGCGATGGACAAAGTCGGCAAAGAAGGCGTGATTACCGTCGAAGACGGCAAGTCGCTCGACAGCGAACTCGAAGTGGTTGAAGGCATGCAGTTTGACCGTGGTTACCTGTCGCCCTACTTCATCAACAACCCGGAAAAACAAGCCGCTTTGCTGGAAAACCCGTTTGTGCTGCTGTACGACAAGAAAATCAGCAACATCCGTGACCTGCTGCCCACGCTGGAGCAAGTCGCCAAGTCGGGCCGTCCTCTCTTGATCATCTCGGAAGATGTCGAAGGCGAAGCCCTGGCAACGCTGGTGGTCAACACCATTCGTGGCATCTTGAAGGTTGTGGCAGTCAAGGCTCCCGGCTTTGGCGACCGTCGCAAGGCCATGCTGGAAGACATCGCCATCCTGACCGGCGGCAAGGTCATCGCTGAAGAAGTTGGCCTGACACTTGAAAAAGTGACGCTGGCAGACCTGGGCTCGGCCAAGCGTGTTGAAGTGGGCAAAGAAAACACCATCATCATCGACGGTGCTGGCGCTGCTGCTGACATCGAAGCCCGCGTCAAACAAGTGCGCGTGCAGATCGAAGAAGCCACCAGCGACTACGACCGTGAAAAACTGCAAGAGCGTGTTGCGAAACTCGCCGGCGGTGTGGCCGTGATCAAGGTTGGCGCTGCCACCGAAGTCGAAATGAAAGAGAAAAAGGCCCGCGTTGAAGATGCCCTGCACGCAACCCGCGCTGCCGTCGAAGAAGGCATTGTGGCCGGTGGTGGCGTGGCGCTGCTGCGTGCCAAACAAGCCGTTGGCAAAATCAAGGGTGCCAACGCCGACCAGGACGCCGGCATCAAGCTGGTGATGAAGGCAATCGAAGCGCCGCTGCGCGAGATTGTTTATAACGCCGGTGGTGAAGCCTCGGTGGTGGTCAACGCCGTGATGGCTGGCAAGGGCAACTACGGCTTCAACGCTGCCAATGACACCTATGGCGACATGATCGAAATGGGCATCCTGGACCCGACCAAAGTGACTCGCACTGCGCTGCAAAATGCAGCTTCGGTTGCCAGCCTGATGCTGACCACCGAATGCATGATCGCTGAGTCACCGAAGGAAGATGCCGCTGGCGGCATGGGTGGCGGTGACATGGGTGGTATGGGCGGGATGGGTGGCATGGGCGGAATGGGCATGTAAAACGCTGTCAATAAGCGACTCAAAAACCCCCGCACGGCGCGAGCCTTGCGGGGTTTTCTATTTCAATGGCACATTGAGTTGAAACATCAAGGCGGCGTTGCCTAGAAAGGTCAGTTGTGCCGACCAACCCGCTTTGAATTCATAAGCCAGCGCGGGAACGAGCCCCGGTGAAAAACCTTTGTAATTCAGTGGTACCTTGTTTTCATAGGGGTCTTTGTAGCCATAGAGCAAACCAGCGCTCCATTTGAAAGACAGCGGCTTGATACCACCAATTGAATGATAAACGTGACCCCAAGGGAAAATGTAGATACACGGTTGACCAAATGAATTGCTAAACAGCGTGATGCCTTCAAGTTTGGCATCAGGGTACTCACGCTCCATGCCTATCATCACCACGTCGCTGTGTGCGCTGTCGTAGGTATAGTGATAAGTAAAAGGACTCAATTGAAGGTATACAGCGGCATGGCCAGCGTCCGGGGACACGTTTTCCTGTGCCAGGGTGTTGCCTGCGAAGTAGCCCACAATCACAATTGAGATGATGCGAATTAATTTATTCAAAGTTTAGGGTGGTACGGTGATGCAACGGATACGCAGTTTAACGGCTGTCGTCTTGATGCTATTTTCACTGCTGTTGATCAGTGGTTGCGCCTGGCTTGATGCCAGGCAGCGTGAGATTATTTATCGTCCGACAGCGGGTGTCCTGGTCGATTTTGTGGGACTGCGCGCAGGTGATGAACGCTATTTTGTCGAAGTACCGCAAGCTGCCAACCACCAGGCCAGTGATGTCGGCAGCGCGGCACAGCGCATAGAAATATGGTGGTTGCCCGATGCCGACAAAAACGCGCCTACCTTGCTCTATTTTCATGGCACGTTTCGCACCCTGTCCGAAAATCTGCACAAGATGGAGGCACTGCGCCAGGCCGGTTTTTCGGTGCTGGCGGTGGAATACCGGGGTTGGGGCTTGAGCTCGCCCATCATCCCCTCAGAACAGACGATTCTGCAAGATGCCGATGTGGCTTGGATGGAGTTGCAACGCCTTGAGCCGCGCGCCAGCCAGCGCGTACTTTATGGCCACTCGATGGGCAGCGGCGTGGCGGTTCAGCTGGCCAGCCGCCTGCACGCCAAGACCGATTACGGCGCCCTGATTCTGGAGTCTGCCTTCACCAGTTTTGCCGACGTGGCGAATGAAGCAGGATTTATTGTGGGCTTGCTGGCATCGTTCAGCAACGAAAGCTTTGCTTCGATTGACAAAATTGCGCAGGTACACGCACCTCTGCTGATGCTTCATGGCAACCTGGATACAACGATTCCCATCAAACTGGGTGAAAAATTATTTGCTGCAGCCAACTCGCCCAAAGAGTGGCGCACCATTGAAGGCGGCGCGCACAGTGACCTCGATCAAATCGATCACGCGCAGTACCAAGCCACACTCCAGAGTTTCAAGGTCAGATACCTTCAAGCGCTTTAGTCCGGGGCAAGATCACCAGGCTCAAGCGTGTGGCCGCTTGCTCGGGTGGCACCAGCAAGCCCTGGACATAAGCACCATGCGACGCGCCTGTATCAGGGACAGCGCAAGCACGCCAGCAGGCCCGCAGTTGAGCCGTCAAGTCCCGTTGAGTCACCATTTGCAAGACGGATTTCCAGATCTTTGGCCAACACCTTGCCCAGCTCGACGCCCCACTGGTCAAAACTGTTGATGCCCCAGATTGAGCCGCTAACAAAGACACGGTGTTCCTGCAAGGCCAGCAAGGCACCCAGGCTGGTCGGAGTCAGCTCATCGAGCAGCAAAAATGTGCTGGGCCGGTTGCCGGGAAAATCCTTGTGGCCTCCGGCATCGGCCTTCCCAATCATCAAAGCTTGTGCCTGCGCCAGCGCATTGGCCAGCAGCAGGCGGTGGTGTCCGACCAAAATGTGCGTCGGCTTTTTCACCACCACAAACTCGACCGGCACGAGGTCGGTGCCCTGATGCAGCATCTGAAAATAGGCGTGCTGGCCGTTGGTCCCTGGTTCGCCCCACAACACAGGTGCTGTGCCGAAGGGCAACGTTTGACCGGCCGCGTCCACGCGTTTGCCGTTGCTTTCCATTTCCAACTGTTGCAAGTAGGCTGGCAAGCGGCGCAAGGCGCTGTGATAGGGCGCAATGGAGCGGCTGGTAAAGCCATGAAAGTTGCGGTACCAGACATCAAGCAGGGCCAAACGCACTGGCAAATTACGCTCCAGTGGCGCGCTGCGAAAGTGCTCATCCATGTCATGCGCGCCCGCCAGAAACGCCCTGAATTGCTGCGCTCCAATGGCAATCGCCAGGGCCAGCCCAATCGCCGACCAGACTGAATAGCGCCCACCGACCCAGTCCCAAAAACCAAATGTGGTGTTGATACCAAAGGCGTTGGCCGCCGCCACGTTGGTCGTCAGCGCCACAAAATGGTGGCCTATATCGCTGCCACCCAGCGCTTCAAACCACGCCTTGGCCGAACGCGCGTTGGTCATGGTCTCGACGGTGGTGAAAGTTTTGCTGGCGATCAAAAACAGCGTGTTCTGGGGCTTGATGCGCTTGAGCAGTGCCGAGAGCTCGTGGCCATCAACGTTGGAAATAAAGTGAAAGTGTTTGCCCGGCAGCACAAATTCATCAAGCGCCAGCACCGCCATCTGCGGACCCAGATCGGAACCCCCAATGCCGATGTTGACAATGTCGGTGATGCCCTCGTCAGCGCGCACCATTTCGGCAAATGCCAGCATCGCGTCGAGCGTGGCATGCACCTGAGCCAACTCGGGCTCTAGCGTCACTGCGATTGCCGCGTCGCTTCGCTCCTCGCAATGACGAAGAGGGAAGCTGCGTTCCTCGCAATGACGGCCCACGCGGCAGTCCATGGTTCCGGGGGGCATGGATTGCTTCACTTCGTTCGCAATGACGGCGTTTGGTGTTCTCAACAACCAGTGCAGCACGCGGCGCTGCTCGGTGTTGTTGATCGCCTCCCCCGCAAACATGGCGTTCCGATGCTGTTCCACGCCGCCCTGGCGCGCCAGCTCAAACAACAGTTGCTCGGTGGCACGATCCATCAGGTTCTTCGACAGGTCGGCAAAGACATGGGGGGCACCTTGACTGAAGGCCTCAAAACGACCGGCATCGGTGGCAAAAGCCGTACGCAGGTCAAAGGCACGACCGCTGGCATTGAACGTGGTTTTCAGTGCCTCCCACGCGGGGGTGCGGTCACAACGGATGGGGTGGTTCATACTGCCATTATCCGACGGCGCTCAGCAGTCGCTGCAAATAGTGCCCGGTGAAGCTGGCCGGATTGAGCGCCAGGTCTTCGGGCGTGCCCACGCCGACCACGGTGCCACCGCCAGCACCGCCTTCAGGGCCCATATCGATCAGCCAGTCGGCCGTTTTGATGACGTCCAGGTTGTGTTCTATGACCACGATGGTGTTGCCAGCGTCGCGCAACTGGTGCAAGACTTTAAGCAGCAGGTCAATGTCGGCAAAGTGCAGGCCGGTGGTGGGCTCGTCCAGGATGTAGAGCGTGCGCCCGGTGTCGCGCTTGCTGAGCTCCAGCGCCAGCTTGACGCGTTGTGCTTCACCGCCCGAGAGCGTGGTGGCGGCTTGCCCCAAATGGATGTAGGACAGGCCCACGTCCAGCAGGGTGTGCAGCTTGCGCGCCAGCGTCGGCACCGCCTTGAAAAACTCATGCGCGGCCTCCACCGTGAGATCGAGAACTTGCGCGATGTTTTTGCCCTTGTACAGCACTTCGAGCGTTTCGCGGTTGTAGCGTTTGCCGCCGCAAACATCGCAGGGTACATAGACGTCGGGCAAAAAATGCATCTCCACTTTGACGACACCGTCACCCTGGCAGGCTTCGCAGCGGCCACCGGCGACGTTGAAGCTGAAGCGACCGCTGCCATAGCCACGCTCGCGCGCTACCGGCACTTCGGCCATCAACTCACGAATCGCTGTGAACAAGCCGGTGTAGGTGGCCGGGTTGGAGCGCGGCGTGCGGCCAATCGGCGACTGATCGACATTGATCACTTTGTCAAACTGCTCGATGCCTTCGATCGACTCGTGCGCAGCCGCTTCGTCGTGGGCGCGGTAGAGCGTGTGCGCCACCGCTTTGTAGAGCGTGTCGTTGACCAGCGTCGATTTGCCCGAACCCGACACGCCGGTGACACAGGTGAACAGGCCAACCGGAATCGCCACGTCCACACCCTGGAGGTTGTGGCCGCTGGCTTTGATGATTTGCAGCCAGCCACCGCCCGGGCGAGTTCGTTGCCGTGGCACTTCAATGCGCCGGGTGCCCGCCAGGTATTGGCCGGTGAGCGAATCCGGATTGGCTTTGACTTGCTCAAATGTGCCTTGCGCCATCACACGTCCACCATGGATGCCCGCACCGGGCCCCATGTCGATGATCTGGTCGGCGGCGTGCATCATGTCTTCGTCGTGCTCCACCACCAGCACGCTGTTGCCGATATTGCGCAAGTGTTTGAGCGTGTCGATCAAACGCGCGTTGTCGCGCTGGTGCAGGCCAATGCTGGGTTCATCAAGCACGTACATCACGCCGGTCAGACCGGATCCGATTTGGCTCGCCAGCCGGATGCGTTGCGACTCGCCACCACTTAAGGATTCAGCGCTGCGCTCCAGGCTCAAATAGTTCAGGCCCACATCGTTGAGAAATTTCAGGCGCAAACTGATCTCACGCACGACTTTGCTGGCGATCTCGCCTTTGGCGCCGCGCATCTGCAAGGCGTTGAAATACAAGAGCGCATCACGCAGCGTGAGGTGGTTGAGCTCAAAAATGGCGCGCGCTTGCGCTCCTTCGCCAAGCTTGACATGACGCGCCTCGCGTCTGAGCCGGGAGCCCGCGCAATCGGGGCAGGGTTGGCTGCTGCGGTAGCGCGCCAGGTCTTCGCGCACGACGCTCGATTCGGTTTCGCCGTAGCGGCGCTGCATGTTGGGGATGATGCCTTCGAACGGGTGCTTCTTGCTGAGCTTCTTGCGGTTTGAGGCGCCCGCAGCGGCGCTGGCTGTATCGGTGTCCATCAGGTAGCTGAACTTGATTTCATCCGCCCCGGAGCCGTACAGCACGGCTCGTTGCACCGCCGCAGGCAGTGATTCAAAGGCCTGCTCAATATCGAACTTGTAGTGCTTGGCCAGACTTTCCAGCAGCGCAAAATAATAAGCGTTGCGCCGGTCCCAACCCTTGATGGCACCGCTGGCCAAGCTGAGTGAAGGAAAAGCCACCACCCGGGTTGGGTCAAAAAACTCCTGCACACCCAGGCCGTCACAGCTCGGGCAGGCGCCCACCGGCGAGTTGAAGGAAAACAGGCGCGGCTCCAGTTCGGCAATCGAATAGCTGCACTGGGGGCAGGCGAACTTGGCGTTGAACAGGTGCTCTTTTTCAGGCAAGCTGCCCGCGCCCAGTTCGAGCGCAATGGCACGGCCACCGGCCAGGCGCAGCGCAGCCTCGAAGCTTTCGGCCAGACGCTGCTGCATGTCGGCGCGCACCTTGAGGCGGTCAACCACCACGTCGATGTCGTGCTTCTCGGTTTTTTTGAGCAGCGGCAACTGGTCAAACTCAAAGGTCTTGCCATCGACCCGAAAACGCACGTAGCCTTGCGCCTGCATGTCGGCAAACACGTCCAGAAACTCACCTTTTTTCTCGCGCGCCAGCGGTGCCAGGATCAGCAACCGGGTATCCACCGGCAGCGCCAGCACGGCGTCCACCATCTGGCTCACGCTCTGGGCTTGCAGCGCCAAGTTGTGCTCCGGGCAGAACGGTGTGCCGGCGCGGGCAAACAACAAGCGCAGGTAATCGTGGATTTCGGTCACGGTGCCGACAGTGGAGCGCGGGTTGTGGCTGGTGGCCTTTTGCTCGATCGAGATCGCCGGTGAGAGGCCCTCGATCAGGTCCACATCGGGCTTGTCCATCAATTGCAGAAATTGACGGGCATAGGTCGAGAGGCTCTCCACGTAGCGGCGCTGGCCCTCGGCGTACAGGGTGTCAAAAGCCAGGCTGGACTTGCCCGAGCCGGAGAGGCCGGTGATCACGACCAACTGGTTGCGCGGAATATCGAGATCGATATTCTTGAGGTTGTGCGTGCGGGCACCTCGAATGCTGATGGTCTGGCGTTGCATGACGCTGGCGAGGTAGCTGCCGTCGGTGGGGGTGTTCAAGGTGAAATGGACTCGGGAAAACCTGTAATCATAGTTAAAGATGGCGGCTATAGCACTTCTTTCCAATGCGGCTGGACCAGATCGGGGACAATTGGCCGTTTTATAAAAGTCGCCATCGGTGACTTGATGCCTTTGGAGAGCCCTGTTTTGTCTAAAGTTGATGCCCTCGATGCGGGGGAAAGCGCCGTCGCCGCAAACAAAATGACGCCGCTGGAGCTGCGCGCCAGTTTTTCTCTGGCCTCGATCTTCGCCTTGCGCATGCTGGGGTTGTTCCTGATTTTGCCGGTGTTCGTGATTGAAGCGGCCAAATACCCGGGCGGCAACGACCCCGCCCTGGTTGGCCTGACGATGGGCCTTTATGGCTTGACGCAAGCCATGCTGCAATTCCTCTACGGCATGGCGTCGGACCGGCTTGGCCGCAAGCGCGTCATTGTTTTTGGCCTGTTGCTG
>Ga0209638_1001200_pt1 | contig 16685 bp, 21 predicted proteins | sample BarGraNGADG00211_FD_184490 | JGI IMG/M metagenome (GOLD analysis project Ga0209638, IMG submission 184490) | Arctic peat soil microbial communities from Barrow, Alaska - Barrow Graham LP Ref core NGADG0002-211 (SPAdes) (version 2) | ecosystem: Environmental > Terrestrial > Soil > Wetlands > Peat...
CATGATGGTCTACAGCGATGAAGCCGATGGCCAGGTGTCGGGCGCCACGCACTCGACCGCCGATACGGTCCGGCCCGCGCTCCAGATCCTCAAGACCGCGCCGGGCTGCAAGCTGGTGTCGAGCTTCTTCGTGATGATTATCCCGAACTGCGAATTCGGCGAGAACGGTGTTCTCCTCTACGCCGACTGCGGGCTCGTTATCAACCCGAACGCGCAGGAACTCGCCGAGATCGCTATCCAAAGCGCGCAGACGATGAAGGGTTTGCTCGGCTTCGAGCCGAGAGTCGGCATGCTCTGTTTCTCGACCAAGGGCAGCGCCTCCGACCCGATCGCGGACAAGGTCATCGAGGCAACGCGCATCGCCAAGGAAACCAGGCCGGACCTGCTCATCGACGGCGAGCTGCAAGGCGATGCGGCGTTAGTGGAGTGGATCGGCCAGAAGAAGGCTCCTGGCAGCCCAGTCGCGGGCAAGGCTAACGTGTTGATATTCCCGGACCTCAATGCTGGGAATATATGCTACAAGCTGACCGAGCGGCTGGCCAAGGCCGAGGCCTATGGCCCGATCCTGCAGGGACTCCGCAAGCCGGTAAACGACCTCTCGCGCGGATGCGACGTCGAGGACATAGTGAACGTCGCCGCCATCACGGCGGTGCAAGCAATACAGTGAGTTACGAATTACGAATTACGAGTTACCAATGGGCGATTTCTCAATTCGTAACTCGTAACTAGTAATTCGTAATTAACAGCTACCACAGGTGTTATATTGAAAATACTAGTTCTCAATAGCGGGAGTTCTTCCCTCAAGTATCAGTTGTTCGACTCCGAGACGGAGGAAGTGCTCTCCAAGGGCCTCGCGGAGCGCATCGGCGTTGCCGGCGGCGGCGGCAAGATCAAGCACGAGTCCTCTTGCGGCAAGACAGAAGTTGAAGTGGAGATGGCTGACCACGATCAGGCAATGGAGCACGTCTTCGAGCTGCTGACCGACCCCAAGTGCGGGGCGATCGCCAGCGTGGACGAAATCTCCGCGGTCGGACATCGTGTCGTGCATGGTGGCGAGAAGTTCGTCCAGCCGACCCTGGTGGATGACGCGGTGCTGGCGGAGATCGACAAGTTGAGCCAGCTTGCTCCTCTCCACAACCCGCCGAACCTCAAGGGAATTCGGGCGTGTATGCGCAGAATGCCGAACGTGCCGCAGGTAGCGGTCTTCGACACCGCGTTCCACGCGACCATTCCCGACTACGCCTACACGTATGCCCTACCCTACAAGTACTATACCGACTATGGCGTAAGGCGTTACGGCTTCCATGGGACTTCGCACAAGTATGTCACAGGGCAGGCGCAGAAGATGCTCGCGGCCAATGGGCTCGATCCCGCAGTCACGCGCGTCATCACCTGCCACCTCGGCAACGGCTGCAGCGCGGCGGCGGTTGTGGGCGGTAAGGTTATCGACACGAGCATGGGAATGACCCCTGCCGAGGGGCTCGTTATGGGCACTCGCGGCGGCGATATTGACCCTGCTATCCTTGTCTACCTCGCCAAGGAACTGCACGCCAAGGCTGATGAGATCGACGACATCATCAACAAGAAGAGCGGCCTGTTGGGCGTGACCGGCGTCTCCAGCGACATGCGCGATGTCGAACAGGCTGCCGCGGAAGGCAATAAGCGAGCGGAGCTTGCGCTTGCGATCTTCTGCTATCGAATCAAGAAGTATATCGGCGCTTATTCGGTTGCGATGGGCGGCTTGGACGCTGTAGTCTTCACCGGCGGGATCGGCGAGAACAGCCCCGAGGTCCGCGCGCGAGTGTGCAAAGGAATGGAGTTCCTTGGCCTTAAGCTGGACGACGAGAAGAATGCAAGCCTGAGAGGCCCGGCTGACATCAGCAAGCCGGAAGCTTCCGTTCGTATTCTGCTGGTTCCGACCAACGAAGAGCTGATGATCGCGAGAGAGACGGCGGAGGTCATCGGAAAGTAGTTCTCAGCTTTGAGTTATCAGTTATCAGCTGTCAGTTCGGAAGCTCGGGCGTGGCTATTTACCACGCCCGAGCGGTGTCTCGGACCGGTGGTGACTGACGACTGATTACTGACGACTGACAACTTACCGCCGTTTGTGGTAACATAAAGGGGCTTTTGCCGCTGCTGCGGTTAGTCGGCATAGATGATCCCCGTAGGCAGGGGAAGCAAAATGAAACTGGACCTTAACGAGATCGCTGCCAATCTGGGTAAGCGAATCAGATACGATATCGACGAGAAACCGATAGTTGACGCCGACAGCGGGCTGAAGTGCGTCGAGCCGATCAAGGGCAGCGTCACTTTCACCAACACCGGACCGACTATCGATGTCCGGGGCAAGTGCAAGACTAGTATAGAGCTTGAGTGCGCCCGGTGCTTGAGGGCGTATAAAATGCCTGTCGAGCTGACCGTTGCGGAAGAGCTGCCGATAGAAGGCCAGCCCTGGACGCCTGAGCAGCAAGAGGAAATAGACGAACTGCCGGAGGAAGAGAGTGATCCTCTGTTCGTGGATAATATCTTCGATCTGGAGGAGTACTTCAGGCAGTCGATATTGGTGAGCGTACCGATCAAGCCGCTGTGCGAGGAAGCCTGCAAGGGTCTTTGCCCGCACTGCGGAGCTAATCTTAACGATGGACCGTGCAAGTGTCCGCCGGATCTGGGCGATTCGCCCTTCGCGGTGCTTGCCTCGCTGGTCGAAGAAGAAGACGAAACGTTATAACGTTGGAAAGTCATAACGTTTGAACGTTATGACCTTATGACGTTATGACGCAAGAGGAGACACTGATGCCTTTACCGAAAAGACGACATTCCAATCAGAGGACACGGCTGCGCAGAACGCACTACAAGCTCACCTTGCCGGGTATCTCTGAATGCGGGCGCTGCCATGCGCCGAAGCTTTCTCACCACGTTTGTCCCTCCTGTGGTTACTACAATGGCCGCCTGGTTGTGACAGTCAAGGAAAAGCATAAGAAGGGCCAGGATTAGTGCCGTTCACCGACGGTGCTGAGGTGATTCACGGATGATCATAGCCGTCGATGCCATGGGCGGCGACTACGCCCCTTCGGAGATCGTCAAGGGGGCAGCCCAGGGCAGCAAGCTCCACGGTGTAGATGTAATCCTTGTGGGAGATGAGGCGAAGATAAGGCCCCATCTCTCGGCCGAATTCGCCAAGTCCACGAGTGTAACAATTCAGCACGCAGCCGAAGCGATCGGGATGGATGAGCACGCCTCGGCGGTTCGCACAAAAAGGGATGCCTCCGTAGTTGTAGCTGCCTCTCTGGTCAAGGAGGGCAAGGCCGACGCCATGGTCAGTGTGGGAAACACTGCCGCGGCGATGGCTGTTGCTACTCTGCGCCTCGGCAGAATCTCAGGCATTGACCGTCCCGCGATAGCGGCTGTTATGCCAAGCGGCAGCGGAGCCACGGTTCTGCTGGACGCGGGCGCGGTTGTGGACTGCAGCGTCGATAACCTGAAGCAGTTCGCGGTTATGGGCGGAGTCTACGCCGAGAAAGTGCTCTCCATCGACAGGCCCCGAATCGGGCTGCTTTCGGTCGGCGAGGAAAAGAGCAAAGGCAACGAGCTCATCCGGGCCGCGCACGAGGAACTTGCGGCGATGCCGGTGAACTTCATCGGTAACGTCGAAGGGCACGACCTGTTCTCGGGGGTTGCCGACGTGATCGTGACCGATGGGTTCGCGGGCAACGTTGCATTGAAAACAGCGGAGGGGTTGGCGGAGTACCTCAAGAAGTTGATTCAGGATGAGCTGCGAGCTCGTCCGCTCGCGATAGTCCCGATTGCTCTGCTGAAGCCGTTCCTGAACAGCATCAAGAACAGACTGGATTACAGCGAATACGGCGGTGCTCCGCTGCTGGGGCTCAACGGGGTCTGTATTATCGGACACGGACGCTCAAATGCTCACGCGGTCGCAAACGCCGTCAAGGCCGCAAGAGAAGCGGTCAACGGCGGGGTTGTGGCGGCGATCCAGAGCACGCTCGAGCGGGCTTCCGGAACCCCGGTTTGCAGCTAACATCCTCCGTTGTAGGAGGCGTCTCCAGACGCCGATATTCGACGTGAGGCTTGGAGGATCGGGTTCTGGAGAACCCTCCTACAACGCCAGATTCTGGCGTGGCCAACAGAAACGTATCAATACATCGGTCAACAAGGATGAGCAATGGGTGAGAAGATAAACGCAGGCATCATCGGCGTGGGTTCGGCGGTTCCGGACAAGGTGCTGACCAACGCTGACCTCGAAAAGATAGTCGATACTAGTGATGAGTGGATTCGCAACATGACCGGCATTCTCGAACGCCGAGTAGCCGCTGAGGGCGAGGCCACGTCAGACTATGCCGCAAAAGCCGCGCGCGTCGCGCTGGAGCGGGCCGGACTTGAGCCGAAGGACATCGACCTTATTATCGTCGCCACCATCACCGGCGATGTGATATTCCCCGCGACCGCGTCAATAGTGCAGAATGCCATCGGCGCCAAATGCCCCGCGTTCGACCTATCAGCGGGCTGTTCGGGCTGGGTCTATGCGCTTTCGGTCGCAAACGGGTTCGTATCGAGCGGGATCTACAAGCGAGTCCTCGTTATCGGCGCGGACCTGCTCACGAGCGTCACCAACTGGACCGACCGCAGCACCTGCGTTCTGTTCGGCGACGGCGCGGGAGCAGCGATTGTCTCGGAAGTGGAGCCGGGAACCGGGTTCCTTGCGTTCGAGCTTGGCTCGGATGGATCGGGGGCGCAGTCACTTTGCGCGCCCGCCGGCGGAAGCCGCGAGCCCCTCACTCACGAGAGCCTCGATGCGCAGCGCAACAAGCTCATGATGGAGGGCCGAGAGGTCTTCAAGTTCGCGGTCAAGGTCCAGGGCGAGGCTGCGGAGCGAGTCCTCGCCAAGATCGGGCTAACAACGGCCGACATCGACCTGATGATCCCTCACCAGGCCAACATGCGCATCATCGATTCCGCCGTCAACCGCCTAGGGCTGCCGCCTGAGAAGATTTTCGTCAACCTGCAAAAATACGGCAATACTTCCGCGGCGTCCATCCCGCTTGCCCTCGACGAAGCCATCCAGACGGGCAGGGTCAAGAAGGGCGACACTATACTGACTGTCGGATTCGGCGCCGGCCTGACCTGGGGAGCGGGGGTTATGAAATGGGCCTACTAGGCAAGAAGCTTGCATTCATTTTCCCGGGACAGGGCTCCCAGACAGTCGGTATGGGCAAAGATCTGGCCGACAACTTCGCGGTTGCCGCCGATGTGTTCAAGCGCGCTGACGGGATCATGGGCTACCCTATCTCCGAGCTTTGCTTCAACGGCCCGGAGGATGATCTCAAGCAGACCAGTCACACCCAGCCCGCGCTCTATATCACGAGCGCTGCCGCGTTCGAGGTAGCTCGCGAGAAGGGCCTGACCCCTAGCTTCACCGCCGGCCACAGCATCGGCGAGTATGCCGCCCTCTACGCAGCCGGTGTGTTTACGCTGGAGGAGGGACTGTCCCTCGTGCGAACTCGCGCGCAGCTTATGCAGTTCGCCGGACGCTCCAATGCGGGCGCTATGGCCGCGATTCTCGGCCTTTCGGCCAATCAGGTAGCCGAGGTCGTGGCAAAGGCATCCGATGCCGGAATCATTGCCGTTGCGAACTTCAACAGCCCGATACAGACCGTGATCTCAGGCGAGACGGCTGCTATCGAGCGAGCCACCCAAATCGCAACCGAAATGGGCGCTAAGCGCGTAGTACCGCTGAACGTAAGCGGCGCGTTCCACTCGCCGTTGATGCAGAGCGCGGCTGATTCTCTGCTCGAAGCGCTGAAAGCGGCGAAAATGGAAGCCCCAGCGGTTCCCATAGTCGCTAACTACACCGCCGATTTCGAGACAAGCACCGCTGAGGTGAGAGACAACCTCGCAAAACAGATCACGGGCAGCGTGAGATGGGTCGAGTCGGTCCAGAGAATGCTTGACGCGGGGGCCGAAGCCTTTATAGAATTGGGTGCGGGCAATGTGCTTGCCGGAATGATCAAGCGCATAGCCCCCGAGGCGGAAGTCATTTCGACCGACCAGATTACGAGTTAGGAGCACCGATTTGCTGTTAGAGGGACAGATAGCGCTGATTACGGGAGCGGGAAGAGGCGGCAAGGGCATCGGCAGATCGATCGCTCTGAGGCTCGCCAAGGAAGGCGCGAAGATCGCGATAGCCGATTTCGTTCCCGAGGCTGCCGATGCAGTCGCAAAGGACGTAGTAGATATGGGCGGCGAGGCGCTGGCGGTCTACGGCAGCGTGTCGAGCCCCGAAGATGTCGAGGCAATGGTTCAGGCTGCTGTTGACAGGTTCGGTAGAATAGATATACTAGTCAACAATGCAGGTATCACCCGCGACAACCTGATCGTTCGGATGAGCGAGCAGGAGTGGGACATGGTTTTGGACACGAACCTCAAAGGTGTGTTCAATTGCACCAAAACCGTCGCCAAGCTGATGATGCGCGAGCGCAAAGGCAAGATAGTCAACATGGCATCGGTGATGGGCATTATGGGGAACGCGGGGCAGGCGAACTACTCCGCTTCCAAGGGCGGCGTGATCGCGCTCACCAAGACCACCGCCAAGGAGCTAGGCTCCCGTGGAGTCAACGTGAATGCGGTCGCTCCTGGTTTCATCCAGACAGTGATGACAGAAGAAATGCCCGAAGACGCCAAGGCTGGTATCGCTCAACAGATACCGCTCAAACGTCTGGGTACGCCGGAGGATGTGGCGGAGGTGGTGCTGTTCCTGTGCACGGAAGCCTCGAGTTATGTCACCGGACAAGTGATTCCCGTTGACGGCGGAATGGTTATGTAAGGAGGTAGAGAGTTGCCGACGACTTTGGATCGAGTTAAGAAAGTTGTAGTTGACAGGCTGAAGGTTAGCGAGGGTGAGGTCGCTGAGACCGCATCATTCGTGGACGATCTGGGAGCGGACTCCCTGGACGTCGTAGACTTGGTGATTGGTTTCGAGGACGAGTTCGAGATTGAGATCCCGGACGAGGACGCGGAGCAGATTCAGACGGTCAAGCAGGCTGTCGAATACATCGACGCCAAGAAAGCCGGCTAGTCCGCGTTCTAGGTTTGCCATTATCAGAGGTTCAAAGGTCTTGTGGCCTTTGAACCTTTGGGCATTGGCAGCCCGTATTATGCACGAAACGCATAATGCGGGGCTCGGGGAGCATTATTCACGCTCCTCGTAAATAATGCGGGGCAGGGGTTAATGCAGGATAGAAGAGTTGTTGTAACCGGGCTCGGAGCCATCACTCCTCTGGGCAATACCGTGGAGGAGTTCTGGGCGTCTGTAAAAGCGTGCAAGAACGGGATCGGACCGATCACGCATTTCGACGCGTCTCAGCACGCGACCCAGATAGCCGCCGAGGTCAAGGATTTCGACCCGACCAAGTATATCGAGCCCAAGACCGCGCGGCAGATGGACAAGTTCGTGCAGTTCGCGACCGCGGCGGCGCTGACGGCATTCAAGGACAGCGGACTGGAGATCACCGATGAGAACGGGCCGCGAGTCGGCGTGCTGATCGGATCGGGTATCGGCGGAGTCGAGACCTGGGAGATTCAGACCCAGAACATTCTCACGCACGGACCGCGAAGGGTGAGCCCCTTTTTCGTGCCGATGCTGATCGCGAATATGGCCAGCGGAATGGTGGCGATCCTCACCGGGGCCAAGGGTCCGAATATGGCCGTTGTAACCGCATGCGCAACCGCGACCCACGGGACCGGCGAGGCCTGGCATATGATCAAGCGCGGCGACGCCGACGTAATGATCGCGGGCGGCGCGGAGGCGGCGATCAGACCGCTGTCCTGCGCGGGGTTCTGCACGATGAAGGCGATGTCCACGCGCAACGATGACCCTGAGCACGCCAGCAGGCCGTTCGATAAGGACCGCGATGGGTTCGTGATGGGCGAGGGCGCGGGCATCCTGGTTATCGAGGAGATGGAGCACGCGAGGGCGCGCGGCGCCAGGATTTACGCTGAACTGGCCGGATATGGCTGCTCGGCGGACGCTTACAATATGGTCTCGATCGATCATCGAGGCGCGACGAGGAGCATGCAGAACGCGCTCGCAAGCGCGAAGTTGAATCCCGAGAGCATCGACTATATCAATGCTCACGGCACTTCGACGCCCATCGGTGACGTCGAGGAGACCAAAGCGATCAAGCTGGCGCTCGGCGATCATGCCTACAAGATCGCGGTCAGCTCGACGAAGTCCATGCACGGGCACTTGCTCGGCGCGGCGGGCGCGGTCGAAAGCATTGTCTGCATCAAAGGGATTATCGAAAGCGTGATACCGCCGACCCGCAACCTGGTCGAGCCGGCTGCGGAGTGCGATCTCGACTACGTTCCGAACGTTGCCCGCGAAGGCAAGATAAGCTATGCGATGAACAACTCCTTCGGCTTCGGCGGCCAAAACGCAACTTTGATATTCAAGAAGTTTGATGGCTAGATAGTCCGATGGTCCGGGAGGACACAGTGGAGAAGCGGGTGTTCTCGCTTTTTGGCGCTCAGGAGCGGAACTGGAGCATCGGGTATGGGGTGCTGTCCTGCCTATACGCAGGCTTTGGCCTGAGGATCTTCTGGCACGACCGCAGTTTACGTTACGCGTGGATGGCGATGCTCATCGCCATGGTCGTGGCCAATGTGCTGCGCTACGTGTATTGCAGGAGTCGTCAGCTTGAGGTGTCGGACCAGGGTCTAGTCATGAGATCTTGGCTGCGCAAGCCGGTGAGCATCGATTGGGATGCCGTTACCTCCGTGAACAGGGGCTATCAAGTGGTGTCTTTCAGGCTCTATAAGCACTATCTGTCTGCGGTGGTCAAGGACGTTGCCGGTCATCGGATTGCCATCCCGGGTACCAGCGCCAACTCACACGAGATAATCGACATTCTGAAGCAGCGCCTACCGGAATCCGTTTTCGAGACGCGGTAAGACATTATGTCGCGGGAGACGACTGTGGAGAAGCGGGTGTACTCGCTGTCGAAGAGCAGCGAAAAAGAGCTGCTAGCGGTAGCGTTGATAGGCTATCTACCGATCCTCGGCATGTCCGTGTTATTGGGCTATCTTACACATGACCCGCAGTATATATATGTTGGTTTTGTTACTGTGGTGTTCTTACACGCAGTGTGTTGGGCAAATCTTCGAGCCAACAAGATGCGCAAGCTTGAGACCAGCGATCAGGGATTATTGCTGGAGAGATGGCTATGCAAGCCCGTTGGTATAGATTGGTCGGCGATCATCGCTGTGCATGTAGTCGCAGAGCCGTATGGAGCGTGTCACGGTCCCTCGGCCCTGGTCAGAGACGATGCCGGACACAGGATTCTTATTCATTGCTTGTGCCGGGATTCCAAAGAGATTGTGGAGGCGCTAAGACAACATCTGCCCGAATCAGTTTTCGTGGCGCGGTAAGACACTATGTCGCGGGAGGCAACCGTGGAGAAGCGCGTGTTTGCGCTATCGCCGAAACGAAACAGGTGCGCGGAAATCCTAATCTGGTTGTGCGCGGGTTGCAATGGCCTGGTAATGTGGCTGTTCTGGCACAACGGCATGATCTTATGGTGGCAATTCGGCATTCCGATGTTCCTTATGGCGTGGCTCTTTTATGTCTCTCCGCAGGCCAGCCAGCTTGAGATATCGGATGAAGGCATGTCCCTTAAACAACAGCGCGGCGTTGGCTACCTGCTTCGGTGGGACGCGATTACATCGGTGAGAATACATACACACTCGGATGCCGCGCGCTTATGGTTGGCGGTTATTAAGGATTCGTATGGCCGTGTAGTCAGGATCCCAAGGATGGGCCAGGATTCAGCCGAGGTATTGAATATCCTAAAGCAGCGCTTGCCCGAGAGCGCTTTTCAGACATGGTAGCTATCAAACTATAAACCATCCGACCATCAAACCGGGAGACTCGAATGGCAGTATCAACAAGAGCAAGCAAAGTAAGCCCATCCCCCACGCTGGCGATTACGGCCAAGGCTAAGGCCATGCAGGCCGAGGGCATCGATGTCGTCAACTTCGGCGCGGGAGAGCCCGACTTCGACACACCGCAGCACATCAAAGACGCCGCGGTCGCATCGCTGCAGTCAGGCTTCACGAAATACACTCCGACCTCGGGCACTGCTGACCTTAAGAAGGCGATATGCGAGAAGCTGCAGCGCGACAACGGGCTCGAGTATAAGCCGTCCGAAGTGATCGTTTCGCTGGGCGCGAAGCACTCGATCTTCAACGCCGTGCTCGCGACTGTGAACCCCGGAGATGAGGTCATTATCCCGGCCCCATATTGGGTGAGCTATCCTGAGATCGTCGGAATGGCCGAGGGCAAGTGCGTCTATATCGAAACCGATGAATCCACCGGCTTCGCGGCGCCAATCGATAAGCTCCGCGCGGCGGTGACGCCGAAGACAAAGATGCTGATCCTGAACAGCCCCTCGAACCCGACCGGCGGGGTCTACAGTCGCGAACAGATCAAGCAAATCGCCGATCTTGCGGTTGAAAAGGGCTTCTACGTGCTGAGTGATGAGATTTACGAAAAGATCATCTACGATGGACGCGAGCACGTGAGCATTGCTTCGTTTGGCGCTGAGATCAAGAAGCTGACGATCACTATCAACGGTTTCTCCAAGGCGTTTTCCATGACCGGCTGGCGGCTGGGCTATGCGGCGGCTGAGAAAGAAATCGTGGACGCGATGGAGGCGATCCAGAGCCACAGCGCGTCGAATTTGGTCTCATTCACCCAGCCCGCGGCAGTCGCGGCACTTCAGGGTCCACGCGAGGTTGTCGATAAGATGGTTGAAGAGTTCGACAAGCGCCGGAAATACATCGTGGACCGCCTGAACGGCATCCCCGGCGTAACCTGCACGATGCCGGGCGGGGCGTTCTACGTATTCCCGAACGTCTCGGGGCTCTACGGCAAGTCGTTCGAGGGCAAGAAGATCGCTACTTCCGATGAGTTCGCCGACTACCTGCTGGCAAACGTAAACGTCGCCGCGGTCGCAGGCAGCGGCTTCGGCGCGGACAACTACATCAGGCTGTCCTACGCGACCTCGATGGCAAACATCGAAAAAGGCCTCGACAGAATAGCCGAGGCAGCAGCGAAGCTGGGATAGGTGACGCATGGCAAGCATTCAGGAGTTGAGAGAGCGGCTGGACGGTCTCGCGGAGATTGAGGAACCGCTGGAGCGCCGTCTTCGAACGCTCGCCATCATCACCGAGTGCCTTGCCCCGACCGGTATCAAGCCCGTCCTCGTAGGTGGGATGGCAGTTGAGTTCTACACGTCGGGCGGCTATTCGACGTTCGATATCGATGTCATTGCTGACACACAGTCGCTCGGGCGCGCGTTGGACGATCTTGGTTTCTCCAGGCATGGCCGCCATTGGTTTCGAGAGGACCTCTCTGTAGCGATAGAAGCTCCGTCGGACAGTCTCGGGGCTGAAGCCGAGCGCATCGCCGAAGTCAAGATGGGTGACCTAAGGTTCTACGTGCTGGGTGTTGAGGACCTCATACTTGACCGTTTGAACGCGTATGTCCACTGGAAATCTGATGAGGACCGTCGCTGGGCGACCCACCTGATCGCGGAGAATAGAGACCAGATCGACTGGGACTACCTGAATCGTCGAGCCGAGGAGGACGGTGTCCGCGGCCCACTTGATGAGATCGTCGGACAGATATGAGAAGCATAGACTACGAGGACTGGAAGAAGAGGCGGCAGGGTCAATTCCTGACGGCGGTGGAAGTCGAGAATAGGTTCATGGGTCCACACATCGGCAGGCGCCCGCGAGATCCGGAGAAGGAGCAGCTTCTGATAAAGCTTGAGAAGGCTCGCCGGCAGCACCTAATCGACACCGGCAAGCTGGAGATTCTCGGCCCGCGTCTCTGGAAATGGCGAATCGATTTCAAACGTGACACTTAGGCCCGCGTTTCCCGAACTTTCAACTTTCAACTTTGGACTTTCAACTCGACCATGACTCTCGACAAGAAAACTATCAAAAAGATCGCGCGCAAGCTGCAGATAGACATCACGGACCATGCTCTGCTGCAGCAGGCGCTGACGCACAGGTCGGCGCTGGGCGAGTCCGAGGAAGCCCTCTCAAACGAGCGGCTGGAGTTCCTTGGGGACTCAGTCCTGGGGCTGGTCGTGGCCGAATATCTCTACACGCAGTTTCCCGATCGCGCCGAGGGCGAGCTTGCCAAGGCCAAGGCCGTAGCGGTAAGCGAGCCGATTTTGGCGGAAAGCGCCAAGAGCCTGGGACTGGCAGATATGATCCTTATGAGCACCGGCGAGGAAACAAGCGGCGGCCGAAGGCGCATGTCGATTCTCTCCGATGCTTTCGAGGCGCTGGTAGCTGTGATCTACTTCGACTGCGGCATGGACGCTGCGAGGCAGTTCGTTTTGCGCGCGCTGGAGTCGATACTCGTCGATATCGAGCGAAAAGAGCACATTCGGGACTACAAATCGCTCTTGCAGGAGCACATTCAGGGCCTCTACAAGCGCGCCCCACAATATGTGGTAGTCGTGGAACAGGGCGCGGACCACGACAAGACCTTCAGCGTGGAAGTGATGCTGGAGGAAATCGTGATGGGCCGGGGCGATGGCAAGAGCAAGAAACAGGCCGAGCAGGCCGCCGCCCTGCAGGCGCTGGAACAGATCGAGAGCAAATCTTTGAGCCTACCGGAGGGCGAATCGTGACCAAGCACAGCGCGGAAATCGGAGTCTTTGGCGGCTCCGGCTTCTACTCACTAATGGATTCCTTCGAGGAAGTCAAAGTCGAAACCCCCTACGGAGCGCCGAGCGATATGGTCGCCATCGGCACGGTCGGGGGCCGCAAGGTCGCTTTTCTGCCCCGGCACGGCAAGCACCACCAGTATCCGCCGCACGCGATCCCCTATCGAGCTAACATCGCCGCGATGAAGGAACTGGGCGTAACCCGCATCATCGGCCCGAACTGCGTCGGCAGCCTGCAGGCCAATATCAAACCCGGAGATTTCGTCGTTTGCGACCAGTTCATCGACCGCACATCAGGCCGCAAGGACACTTTCTACGATGGGCCGGTTGCGGTGCATGTATCCTCCGCTGAACCCTACTGCGCCACGCTTAGGAATCTGGCAGTTCAGATCGGCCGCGAGCAGGGCATCACAATGCATGATGGCGGCACGACGGTCGTCATCCAGGGTCCACGCTTCTCCACCCGCGCCGAAAGCAGTTGGTTCACGAAAATGGGCTGGGCGACGGTCAACATGACCCAATATCCCGAGTGCATCCTCGCCCTTGAGCAGGAAATCTGCTACGTCAACATCGCGCTCATTACGGACTATGACGTCGGCCTCGTCGCCCCTAACCCTCTCCCTGAGGGAGAGGGGAGGGTGAGGGGGAGTGGCGCGGAACCCGTGAACACCTCCGAGGTGATCAAGGTTCTGCACTCAAACAACGAGCGCGTGAAGAACCTGATCCTCGAAATGATCAAACGCATCCCCACCACCCGCAACTGCCCCTGCGCCCACGCGCTGCAGTTCGCGCGGATGGGGTAAGGCGAGTCATCAGCCTTTGGTCATCAGTTGTCAGCCGGGCTCGCCAAGAGTCATTGTGTTGTGTTATGTGGTATACTGATATGTAGAGGTGTGCTGCGATGGGAAACATACTCACGATAGAACAAGCCGCCGAGTTGCTTCACCTGAACCCCCAGGTAGTCAGGCAATACCTGCGCCAGGGCAAACTGCCCGGCCGCAAGATCGGCAAGCACTGGCGGGTGATCGAGGAAGAGCTGACCGACTTCGTGCGGCAGGGAGGCCAAGAGGGCAGCGGGAAGCTGTCAGCCTGGAACGAGCGGGCAAGAGAGTGGCGGACACTCAGCCAAGAACAGAAAATGAAGCGCCTCGATGAAATCGTTGGCAAGTACGCTGACGTGCCATTCTCCAGCGAAGACCTGATGCGTGAACATCGGGAAGAGGTCGAGCGAGACGAGCAGCGGCTGTTCCCCGCCGCACGCAAGGCTGCTCCCGGAACCGAAGCGGCGCGCCGGGAGTGGCTCGCGCTCAGCCAGGAGGAAAGGGAGCGGCGCGTAAACGCGGCATACGGTATGTGCGCGGGAGGGACGCGGACACTGGACGATTTCCTCAGGGAAAAACACGAAGAGATCGACGAGGAAAACCGGCGCGCGGAGGAACGACACAGAGCCTGGTTGGAGCGAAATAAGGACAACAGCCAATGAACCTGGTCCTCGATTCCAGTGCGTTCATTGCCTACTTCCGCAAAGAACCGGGTGGACACCTTGTGCGAGACATTCTCTTTGATCCGGGGAACCAGATCATAGCGCACGCTGCAAACCTCTGCGAGGTATACTATGACCTGCTTAGCGATCTCCCTGAACGCACCGCAGAGGCTGCTCTTGTCGTGGTAACTGCCTTCGGCGTGATCGAGCGTAACGATCTCGACCGTGACTTCTGGAAACAGGCTGGCAAGCACAAGGCGGCGCTACACCGCATATCTCTCGCCGATTGCTTCTGCCTCGTCCTCGCACAGCGTGAAGACGCGGCGATCGTGACTGCTGACCACGACTTCGACAAGGTCGCGGAGCAAAACCTCTGCCGCGTGAGGTTCATACGCTGATGCAACGCACGGTAGACTACGTCAACGGCAAGGTCATTATGATCGACCAGACGCGGATACCCGCGGAGTTGGTGACCATCGAGCTTTCTACTCCCGAGGAGGTCGCGGACGCGATCATGACGATGAAGGTCCGCGGCGCGCCTGCGATAGGCGTGGCGGCGGCCCTCGGGATGGCTCTCGCGGCAAGAAACGCCGAGACGGATCACCCCGAAGAGCTAATCGCGGACCTCGAAAACGCGGCGGCGCTCTTGAGCAGCACCCGGCCCACCGCCGTGAATCTCTTTTGGGGGATCGAAAAGATGCTCTGCGCGGCTAAAGCTGCGCTGGAGGACGGGCTGCCGATACCCGAGGCCAAGCAGGTCGTCGAGGAATGCGCGGTTGCGATGCTCCAGGAAGATGAAGACACCTGCCGCGCGATTGGCTCGCACGGGGCCGAGCTGATGCCCAAGGAGGGTCACGTCCTCACGCACTGCAACGCCGGCGCGCTTGCCTGCGTCTCGTACGGAACCGCGCTTGGCGTTATCCGAGCGGCAGTCGAGCAGGGCAAGCGAATCCACGTCTACTCCGATGAGACGCGCCCGCGCCTGCAGGGGCTGAAACTAACCTGTTTCGAGCTCATGCGCGACAACATCCCGGTAACGGCGATCTCGGACAATATGGCGGGCTCGCTTATGCGCAAGGGGCGCATCGACTGCGTGATCGTTGGCGCGGACAGAATTGCGTCTAACGGCGATGTGGCGAACAAGATCGGCACCTACCCGGTGGCGGTGCTGGCGCATCACCATGGGATTCCGTTCTATGTTGCTGCTCCGACCTCGACCATAGACCTGTCGCTGCAATCGGGGGATGACATCCCGATCGAGGAGCGCGCGCACGAGGAAATGACGCACATCGATGGCCACCGAGTGGCTCCGCTCGGGGTCGAAGTCATCAACCCCAGCTTCGATGTCACTCCAGCCTCGCTGGTAACCGCCATCATAACCGAGAAGGGCATCTGCTATCCGCCGTACAAGAAAAGACTCAGGTGACACGTCATAAGGTCATAAGGTTTGAACGTTAGAACGTTGACGGGAGGGATCCGCCTCGCTTCTCATGACTAATGACTAAGGACTAACGACTCGAACCGGAGGTTCGCCATGCTCAGCGAAGCGACCATGAAAGCGCTCATCCGCGATATTCCCGATTTCCCCGCGCCGGGAATCATGTTCCGCGACATAACGCCCATCCTCCAGGACCCCAAGGCCTTGAAAGAGGTCATAGGGTCGATGGCCGAGAGCATTGCGCCGATGAAGCCGGATGTTATCGTGGGAATCGAGTCCCGCGGGTTCATTCTGGGTGTGCCGGTGGCGGTGGAACTCGGAGTCGGCTTTGTGCCGGTTCGGAAGGCCGGGAAGCTGCCCGCCGAAACTATCCGAGCCGAGTACGCGCTCGAATACGGGACAAATGCGGTTGAAATCCACCGCGACGCGATTTTGCCGGGCATGCGCGTGGCTATTGTGGACGACCTCCTGGCAACGGGCGGGACGGCCAAAGCGGCGGTCCAGCTCGTGGAGGAACTCGGCGGGAAAGTCGCCGGAATCAGCTTCCTCATAGAACTCGAATTCCTGAACGGCCGGCAGCTCTTCAACGGCTACAAGATCTCAACTCTCATCAAGTACTGAACCCCGTCTCGGCTGCGCCTTCCCCCTCCAAGGTGGAGGAGGTTAGGGGGAGGTCCCTCTCGCGCAACGCGCCGCAGACCCGACCCCACCCCAACCCTCCCCACCTTGGGGAGGGAGCACTGCACGAGGGAATTTACGGGTTTTGCGAAAACGGACTCGTGCTCAAGTTGAGCGTGGCGGGAGTTCGTTTTGGCGTTTAATATAGTAGACAGTAGACAGTTCACGGTTAACAGTAAGAACCGGCTCGAAAACTGACGACTGCCGCAGAAGGTTGAGGGTTGATGGTTTGGGGTTGAGAGAAGGGAAGGGCGGGCGCGCATTTGAAAGTACCTCCATAATTATAAGACGACAACTCGGCCCTTTTTACACGCCGAAAACGGTATATTTC
>Ga0209638_1001202_pt1 | contig 16682 bp, 16 predicted proteins | sample BarGraNGADG00211_FD_184490 | JGI IMG/M metagenome (GOLD analysis project Ga0209638, IMG submission 184490) | Arctic peat soil microbial communities from Barrow, Alaska - Barrow Graham LP Ref core NGADG0002-211 (SPAdes) (version 2) | ecosystem: Environmental > Terrestrial > Soil > Wetlands > Peat...
GGCCCGCCGTCAGCGCCAGCGACGCGTGTGAGGAAGCAGGGCTCGAACTGGCGGAGTTCTCCGAGAGAACGCTCGGCCAACTCCGGGTCGTTGTCGCGGCAGCCGGGACGAGCGTTCGCAATCCCGTCGATGTGGGGATGGTGATACAGGGAGCGGCCGAAATCTACGGACCCTGTCTCCGAGCGGTCCTCGCAGACGACGGTGTTGATGCCGCGGTCGTGATCGGCGGATCTCGGATCGACATCGAAGGATTCGGCCAGATGCTGGCCGATGCACGGCGAACAACGGGCAAGCCGGTGCTCTATGTCCTCGGGGACGAGACAGGCCCTTCGCCGATGGCCACCTTCCTGGCGGAAGCCGGCGTCGCCACCGCACCCAGCGCGGAGCGTTGCCTCCGGGCCTATGTGAGGCTCGTGAACCGCTGAATCGCCTCGCGATCAGCGCGGCATCCCGCAGGTCGATCCGGTGAGCCTTCCCAGCCCGGCGCGGTGTCGCGCGACGAACCAGTACGCGGCGTTCGTCGCCCCGGGGAAGAGAACGGCCAGCACCGCGATCGGCCGCCCACGCGGCAGCAGGCGCATCAGTGGTGCGATAGCGTGGCCCGCGCTCCAGCATTTCCCTGATGGGGACACCAGGTGCCAGGACCGCGCCCTGAGTTCCGGTGCCATCGGCGCCAGGAGGGCAGCTTCGGGCGATTGGAGCGGGATCGGTCGGAGGCGCCTCTGCCGGTCCCATCGCAGGATGCAGGCCAAGATCCCGCGGCAAAACCCGCAGTCGGCGTCGTAGAGCAGCGCGAAGGCGGAGCCGGCGATGGCAGTCGGCCGGGGTTGTCTGGGCGAAGTGATGTCTGCTGTACGCATGCGAATCCCTCTGAAGCGTGCGCCGCGGGCTATCAAGAATGCGGGAAGGTCTGCTCGCGACCGACCCGTCCAGCCGCGGCAACGCCTCAGCGGCGGGCGACCAGGTGCAGGTCGACGTGGGGTTGCCGTTGTAACACCCGGTCCGCCAGGGACAGTCGCCGGAACCCGGCGATGCTGCGCTGTGGGTCGGCCAGAATGGTCACGTGAATCGCGTTCTCGGTGACGATCAGGTCGCTGAGTTCTCGGACGAGGTCGAGCCCGGGGATCTCCTTGAGGCGGGCGTTCAGGTCCATCGCAACCGTGAGGATGTGCGTCATGCCCTGTTCGCGCAGCAGTGGAGCCGGGTAGGCCGCCACGAGTTCACCCTCCACGGAATGCGCGAGGCGCCAGGCGCGCCGGATGGCCACCTCTGATGCTGGCGTGTTGTCGATCAGGACGAGGCAGCGTTCGCCGGTCTCCCACCCCTTCAGGTCGTGTTCTCGCATGTACTCATTGAGCTGCTGGTCGGCCTCGAGGGTGACGCGGCGCAGGACGAGGTCGCGGAGGGCCGCGAGATTGCCCTCGCGGAAGAATCCCGCGAGCGCGTGTTCGGCTTGCTCTGACGGGTAGATGTTCCCGTGCCTCATCCGCGCCCGCAGTGCCTGGGGCGAGATATCGACCAGCTCGACTTCGTCGGCTCGATCGACGACGGCATCCGGGACAGTCTCACGCACACGCACGCCGGTGATCCCTGCAACCACGTCGTTGAGGCTTTCCAGATGTTGGATGTTCAGGGTCGAGATGACGGTGATACCAGCCGCAACGATCTCTTCCACGTCCTCCCAGCGCTTTTCGTGTTTCGAGCCAGGGGCGTTGGTATGCGCGAGTTCGTCGACGAGCGCCACCTGTGGCCGCCGCGCGATGATTGCCGCGGTGTCCATCTCTTCGAGGACGACACCGCGGTATTCGATTTTCTTCCGGGGGATTACCTCCAGGCCTTCGAGTGCCTCGATGGTCAGGGGGCGCCCGTACGTTTCAGCGAAGCCCACCACGACATCCGTACCCCGCTTCTCCCGGCGTCGTCCTTCCTGGAGCATGGCATAGGTCTTCCCGACTCCCGGAGCGGCCCCCAGGTAGATCCGGAGCTGACCCCGTGTCTCCCGCTCCTCCTGTTTCTTGATCTTCTGGAGGATGGCATTGGGGTCGGGCCGCTGTTCTTCGTCAGGTCTCACTTCTTCACAGGATATCGCTGATCAAGCGCGATATTGAGTTTGAGGATGTTCACGCGCGGCTGACCGATGAAGCCGAGTACGGTGCCTTCCGTGTACTCGTTCACGAGCGCGCGGATATCGGCCTCCGAGGCGCCCCGCGCTTTCGCCACACGGCTGACCTCCAGGAGGGCGGTCGCCGGGCTGACGTGCGGGTCGAGGCCGCTCGCGGATGCGGTTACGGCGTCGGAAGGGAGCAGGGCGCCCGCGTCAACACTGTTCGCCTGGCGGAACGCTGTGGCTCGGTCCACGAGGCCGTCAAAGTTGGTGCTCGGGTCGGCCTGATTGTGGATGCCGTTGATCAGCTTGTCGCTGGTTGGCGCCAGGTTCGAACCGCTCGAGTTCGAAGCGTCGTAGCCTGCGCCAGCAGCCGACGGGCGGCCCTGGAAGTACTGGTCACCGGTGAACTGCTGGCCGATGAGGCTCGAGCCGACGTCGTTGCCGTTGACCTTGACCACGCTCCCGTTCGCCTGGCGATTGAACGCTGCCTGTCCGATTCCGGTTACGGCCAGGGGATAGAGGACGGCAGTGATGATCATCAGGGCGATGGTCACCGCGAAAAGCGGGCGAAGTTCGGATTTCCAGGCTGCGAGTTCCATGGTGTGGCTCCTCATGCGAGATGGATGGCGGTGACAAGGAGGTCGATCGCTTTGATCCCGATGAAGGGAGCAACGATGCCGCCTAGGCCATAGATGAGCGCATTTCGCGCGAGAAGCGGTCCCGCACCGATTGGTTTGTAGGCCACGCCGCGAAGGGCGAGCGGAACGAGGGCGATGATGATGAGGGCGTTGAAGATGACAGCCGAGAGGATGGCGCTCTGGGGGCTGTGGAGGTGCATGACGTTCAAGGCACCCAGCTGCGGGTAGGCCACGGCAAACGCCGCAGGGAGGATGGCGAAGTACTTGGCAACGTCGTTGGCGATGCTGAACGTCGTCAGCGCGCCCCGGGTCATCAACAGCTGCTTCCCGATCGCGACGATCTCGATGAGCTTGGTCGGGTCGCTATCGAGGTCGACCATGTTGCCCGCCTCTTTGGCGGCCTGGGTGCCGGTATTCATTGCGACCCCGACATCGGCCTGTGCGAGCGCCGGGGCGTCATTGGTCCCGTCGCCGGTCATGGCGACGAGTCGGCCAGCACTCTGTTCTTTTCGGATCAGGGCCATCTTGTCCTCTGGTTTGGCCTGAGCGAGAAAGTCGTCCACTCCCGCCTCGCGCGCGATCGTTGCCGCAGTCAGGGGGTTATCGCCGGTCACCATGACGGTGCGGATCCCCATGCGGCGCAGCTCTCCGAATCGTTCGCGCATGCCCGGTTTTACGGTGTCTTTGAGGTATATGAGGCCGAGAACCTCCGTGCCTTCGAGGACCGCCAGCGGGGTGCCGCCGGCAGAAGCCACGCGATCGGCGGCCTCGTGGAGCCCGGTAGGCGCAGCCTTGCCCGAGGCCGCGAGCACGGCATCAACGGCGCCCTTGTAGGTGCTGGAGCCGTTCATGCGGATCCCGCTCATGCGTGTCTCGGCGGCGAAGGGGACAAACTGGGCGCCGGCGACCTCCGCGGGCTTGATCAGCCGCTCCAGGCCCTGGCTGCGGGCGAGGTCAATGACCGACTTGCCTTCGGGAGTCTCGTCCGCAAGCGAACAGCGCACCGAAGCAGAAACGAGTCGCTCCATGGTCGTGTCGCCGGCAGGGATGAACTCGGCGGCGAGGCGGTTGCCGAAGGTGATGGTTCCTGTCTTGTCCAGCAGGAGCGTATCGATGTCGCCAGCCGCTTCAACGGCCCGGCCCGACATCGCGAGGACGTTGCGCTGCACAAGCCTGTCCATCCCGGCGATACCGATAGCGGAGAGGAGGCCGCCGATGGTGGTCGGAATCAATGTGACGAGCAACGAAACCAGGACAACGATGGAGATGAGGTTGTTGGCGTAGAGCGAGAAGGGCTGGAGGGTCACGGTGACCATGAGGAAGATCACGGTCAGGCCCGCCAGGAGGATGTTCAGCGCGATCTCGTTGGGTGTCTTCTGCCGGGATGCGCCTTCCACCAGCGAGATCATGCGGTCGAGGAACGTCTCACCGGGGTTGGCGGTGATGCGGATGCGAAGGAAGTCGCTGACGACTGTGGTTCCGCCTGTGACGGAACTCCGGATATCTGTCCCGGGCTCCTTCACGACTGGAGCCGATTCGCCCGTGATGGCCGCTTCGTTGACGTAGGCGACACCTTCAACCACGTCTCCGTCGCCCGGGATGACCTCGTTGGTTTCGACCCGGACGATGTCGCCCTTTCGCAGTTCGGCCGCTCCGACTTCCTGGACGGAGCCATCGGCGGCGATGCGCCGGGCGAGGGTCTGCGTCCGTGTCTTACGGAGGGTAGCTGCCTGCGCCTTGCCCCGGCCCTCCGCGATGGCTTCGGCGAAGTTCGCGAAGAGGACGGTGAACCAGAGCCAGATGGTGATCTGGAGCTCGAAGCGTCCCAGGTCGAACGATTTGCCCTGGTAGAGATCCCGGAAATAGAGTACTGAGGTCAGCAACGCCCCGATCTCGACGATCAGGATCACCGGGTTCGAGTACAGCGTCCGCGGGTCCAGCTTCTTGAGCGAGTCCAGCAACGCCCGGTTGACGATCTCAGTGGTCCAGACGTTCGCCTTCTTGCGCTTCTCAACGGGGATTGCAGTCATAGCAGGTGCTCCTTAACTCAACACGCCGGCGCGCATCTGGAGGTGATCGACGATCGGTCCAAGCGCGAAGGCGGGGAAGAATGTCAGCAGGCCGACGATGAGGATCACGCCCGCCAGCAACACGCCGAAGACAATCCCGTCCGTGGGAAATGTCCCGGGGCCCGGAACGACGCGTTTCTTCTCGACCATCGTCCCTGCGATGACCATGACCGGGACGATGAACAGGAACCGTCCGACTAACATGCAGATACCGATACCCATGTTGTAGAAGGTCGTGTTCGCGTTCAGGCCGGCGAATGCCGAGCCGTTGTTTCCGGCGCCGGATGTGAAGGCGTAAAGGATCTCGGTGAAGCCGTGGGGCCCGCCGTTGTTGAGAGAGCTCGTACCAAAGTCGTTCACCGCTCCGATTGCGGTGAAGGCGAGCAAGACGAACGAGAACGAGAGCAGGGCCAGCATCGCAGCCTTCATTTCCCTCGCCTCGATCTTCTTCCCGAGGTATTCCGGGGTTCGCCCGACCATCAGTCCGGCGATAAAGACTGAGATGATGATGTACAGGGCCATGCCGTACATCCCCGAGCCGACCCCTCCAAAGATGATTTCGCCCGTCGAGATGTTGGCCAGCGGCACCAGTCCGCCGATCGGCGTGTAGCTGTCGTGCATGCTGTTTACGGACCCGTTCGAGGCGTTCGTCGTCTCGGTGGCCCAGAGGGTTGACGCCCCGATCCCGAAGCGGGTCTCTTTGCCTTCCATATTCCCGCCCGGCTGACCGTTTCCGGCGCTGTTCGTGATCCCGGCCTGGGCGACGTTCGGGTTACCGGACTGCTCGGCCACGTTGGCAACAACCGCGCCAACAACCAGGAACGACGTCATGACGCCGAGCACGACCCAGCCGTGGCGGGTCGAACCGACCATCTTGCCGTACATGTAAACGAGACCAGCCGAGATCGCCAGGAGCGAGAACATCTCGAAGAAGTTCGACCACGCGGTCGGGTTCTCGAACGGATGGGCGGAGTTTACGTTGAAGAAGCCGCCCCCGTTGGTACCAAGCTGCTTGATGGCGATCTGGGATGCCGCGGGGCCGATGGCGAGGAGTTGTTTCGCGCCTTCCAGCGTCGTGACTTCCTTGTAAGACGAAAAGGTCTGCACGACTCCCTGGGAGACGAGGAAGACCGCGAGCACGAGAGAGAGGGGCAGGAGGATGTACAGCACGCTCCGGACCATGTCCACCCAGAAGTTCCCAAGAGTGCTTGCGGAGTGACGGGCGAGACCCCGGATGAGGGCCACAAGAACGGCCATGCCGACGGCGGCCGAGACGAAGTTCTGGAACGTGAGCCCCAACATCTGGGAGAAGTAGCTCATCGTCGTTTCGCCGCTGTACGACTGCCAGTTCGTGTTGGTCATGAAGCTGACGGCCGTGTTAAAGGCGAGGCTCGGCTTGACCCCGGGCAGGCCCTCGGGGTTCAGGGGCAGGTGCCCCTGGAAACGGAGGATTCCATACAGGAGGAGGAACCCGGCGAGGTTGAAGAGCAGAACGGCGATCAGGTACTTCTTCCAGGTCTGCTCCGCATCACTCTTGATACCGGAGATGCGGTAGATGCCGCGCTCCACGGGGCCGAGCACGGGATGAAGCCACGTCTTGCGGCCCTCGTACACAGCGGTCATGTACAGGCCGAGCGGCTTTGCCACTGCGATCAGGAGGACGACGCTGACGACGAGAAAGGCGATGTCGGGTGCGGTCATCGAGGCGTGCTCCTAGAGGTCTTCCGGGCGGAAGAGGCAGTACAGCAGGTACAGCCCGACCAGCCCGGCGATGATGAGGGCGATCAGATTCTCGGCGTCCATCTCAGACCCTCCAGAGGAACTCTGCGGTGATGACGAAGAGGGCGAACGAGCCAACGCCCAGGACCAGGAAACCGATGTCAGGCACCATGCACCTCTCTTGGTGGGATGGGGTCCGCCGCTCCAGTGGCCTCAATGATGAGCCGCACCAGTGCTTCGACCGGGAAGGGTTTGCCGAGGACTCCAGCCGGCCGGAACTCCTCGACCCTGCTCGGCGCAAGGGGCGAGGCGGAGAACACGATGACCGGGATCCGTTCCCGGTCGCGCGGCGAAAGCCGCCGCAACACCTCCCATCCCGTGAGGTCGGGAAGGTTGATATCGAGGACGAGGACGTCCGGGACCTCCTCCGTTATGGCATAGAGCGTGTCCTTTCCGGTCGTTTCAACACGAACGTCAAAGCCGCGCCGCCGCAGCGCCCGAGAGAGCACTTCGGTAATCGCCGGCTCATCGTCAACAAGCAGGATGGCAGTCATGACGCATCATCCATTCGGAACAGGACGGCGAAGGGGCCGTTGTCGGGCCCGCGGACCTGCGAGATTCGCCAGCCCAGGTCTGTTAACGCCCGGACGCCGCGAACGAACTCGTCCATTGTTGTGTAGTGTTCCTCTCGATAGGCGACATGAATAACCACGGATGACGGCCTCAAAATTCCAGGATTGGTACGCCGACGTCAGGCGCGGTAACCATGGCTTGATGCTAGTGGGAGGGGCCATCAGGGGGATGTTGTGAATTCGCTCCTCAGTGTATGGAAGCTGTTTGGATGCGCCTGTTTCATGCAGGAAACACACACCCGCTTCTCTACGCTCAGCGGTGATTGGTGCAACCATGACTTCGGCGACCTTCGATCGAAACGGCCAGTAGACCTGCTTCGGTGCGTCGAACAGGCTCTCTTCGTACCCCGCTCAGAAGGCGACGGCCCGCGTGCAATTGCGTCGGGAGGCTGGAGGACCCGCTGGGGATTGGTGGTGGGGGCGAGAGAGTCAGCCGGCTCGCCGGTGCGGCTGGTTGCCTATCGGCTCTCGGCCGGAACGATCACCCGTCGGAGCGCCTCGATCGCGAGCGGGTTGAGCCCGGCGCCGCCAGCGGCCGCGTACTCCACCAGCTGTCGGCGGAAGCGCGGCTCCCAGAACTTCTGGACGTGGTCCGCGATGCCGGCCACGGCTTCTTCGTGGGGATAGGCCCCGAAGAAGCGGGCGATTTCGTTGACCTTGTGGATCATCTTCTCGTCGTCCATGGGTCTAGATGCTCCTTGCGGGCCGCTTGCGCCGCGTCGTCTCATCCCGCATTTCTGCGTAGGAAGCCTGCCAGGTCGATGTGTGGCTCGTCTTCGCCACCTGGACAGCCGTGACCTTGTATTCGGGGCAGTCGGTGGCCCAGTCCGCGAACTCGGTAGTCACCACGTTTATCGCGGTGCCGGGGAAATGGAAGGTCGTGTAGACGACGCCCGGTTGCATGCGCTCGGAAACGATCGCGTGCAACGTGGTCACCCCCGCCCGGCTGGCCAGCTCGACCAGGTCTCCGTCATTAATGCCACGGTTCTCGGCATCCCAGGGGTGGATCTCGAGGACGTCTTCGCTGCGCCACGCAACGTTTGGCGTCCGACGAGTCTGGGCGCCGACGTTGTACTGGCTGAGGATGCGACCCGTGGTCAGCAGCAGGGGGAATCGGTCGGTGGTGCGCTCATCGGTTGCCACGAACTCGGTGATCATGAACTGGCCCTTGCCCCGCGCGAAGCCTCCAACGTGCATGATCGGGGTCCCGTCCGGGGCAGCATCGTTGCAGGGCCACTGGATGCTGCCCAGCCGGTCGAGCTTTTCGTAGCTGACTCCGTGGAAGGTCGGCGTGAGCCGGGCGATTTCCGCCATGATTTCGGATGGGTGGGAGTACTCCATCTCGCAACCGAGTGCCTTAGCAAGCGCGATGGTGACCTGCCAATCGGCCATCCCGGTCATCGGCTTGATTGCCCGGCGAACGCGGTTGATGCGCCGTTCGGAGTTTGTGAACGTGCCGTCCTTCTCGAGGAACGACGATCCCGGAAGGAAGACGTGTGCGTAGCTCGCGGTCTCGTTGAGGAAGAGGTCCTGGATGACCACGCATTCCATCGCTTCGAGCCCGGCCACGACGTGCCTGGTATTGGGGTCGGATTGGACGATGTCTTCGCCCTGGATGTAGATGCCTTTGAACGTCCCGTCGACGGCGGCATCGAGCATGTTCGGGATTCGCAATCCGGGCTCGCCACCGAGGGCAACGCCCCAGGCTTCCTCGAAGGTCGCTCTCACGGCGTCATTCGAAACGTGCCGGTATCCGGGGAACTCGTGCGGGAACGATCCCATGTCACAGGAACCCTGGACGTTGTTCTGTCCGCGGAGCGGATTCACGCCCACGCCGCGCCTGCCGAGATTCCCCGTCGCCATCGCGAGGTTCGCCATGCCCATCACCATGGTCGAGCCCTGGCTGTGCTCGGTAACGCCAAGCCCGTAGTAGATCGCCGCATTGCGGGCAGTGGCATACAGGCGCGCGGCGGCTCGTACTTCGACGGCCGGGACGCCGGTAATGGCTTCAACGGCCTCGGGAGAATGGCGCTCGTCAGCAATGAACTCGCGCCAGCGCTCGAACGTTGCCCGGTCGCACCGCTCCGCCACGAAGGTCTCGTCGACGAGTCCGTCGCTGACGACTACATGGGCCATTGCGTTGATGACGGCCACGTTCGTCCCGGGCCGCAAACCCAGGTGGTGCTTCGCTTCAACGTGCGGGGATTTGACGAGTTCGATGCGCCGCGGATCGACGACGATCAGCTGCCCCCCTGCGCGTAGGCGGCGCTTTAGCCGCGAGCCGAATACCGGGTGGGCGTCGGTCGGGTTCGCACCGACGACCATGACAACGTCGGCGTCATCCACGGAGTCGAAGTCCTGTGTCCCGGCAGACGTGCCGAACGTCGCCGAGAGGCCATAACCAGTAGGTGAATGGCAGACCCGCGCGCAGGTGTCGACGTTGTTGTTGCCAAACCCGGCGCGGATCAGCTTCTGGACCAGGAATGTCTCCTCGTTCGTGCAGCGGGACGACGTGATGCCACCGATCGAGTCTCTCCCGTACTGCGCCTGGATGCGCCGGAACTCCCCGGCGGCATAGTGGAGAGCCTCGTCCCAGGAGACTTCGCGCCAGGGGTCGGTAATCTTCTCCCGAATCATCGGAGTGAGAATCCGGTCCTGGTGGGTCGCGTATCCCCAGGCGAAGCGCCCCTTCACGCAGGCGTGCCCGTGATTCGCCTTCCCGTCCTTGAACGGGACCATGCGGATGACTTCGTTCCCCTGCATCTCAGCCTTGAACGAGCAGCCAACGCCGCAATAAGCGCAGGTCGTGATGACGCTGTGCTCTGGTTGGCCGGCCGCGATCACGCTCTTCTCCGTCAGGGTGGCCGTGGGACAGGCCTGGACACAGGCGCCGCAGGACACGCACTCGGATTCGAGGAAAAGCATGTCGCCAGGTGAGATCTTCGACGCGAACCCCCGGCCTTTCACGGTGAGCGCGAAAGTGCCCTGCACCTCTTCGCAGGCCCGGACACAGCGCGAGCAGACGATGCATTTGGACGGATCGAAGGTGAAATAGGGGTTCGATTCGTCTTTCGTCTCGTGAAGATGGTTGGCGCCGGAGCCGTAGCGCACCTCCCTCAACCCGACCGCGCCGGCCATGTCCTGCAGTTCGCAGTTGCCGTTCGCCGGGCAGGTGAGGCAGTCGAGGGGGTGGTCCGAGATGTACAGCTCCATCACGCCGCGCCTGAGTCGCGCCAGCTTCGGCGACTGGGTGGTCACCTTCATCCCGGCTTCAACCGGTGTCGTGCAGGAGGATGGCGTGCCTCGCCGCCCCTCGATTTCTACCACGCAGAGGCGGCAAGAGCCGAACGGCTCGAGGCTCTCGGTCGCGCAGAGCCTCGGGATCTCCACGCCGCATTCCATCGCGGCGCGCAAAACGGAAGTGCCGGCAGGTACGGTGATTGGCTTGCCATCGATTTCGACGCGGACTGGAACTCCCGCGCGTGCCGGTGTGCCGAAGTCGAGTTCTGTGCTGGTCGGCACGGTCAGGCCTCCTGTTTCAATGGCACAGCCCGGTCGAAGTCTTCCGGGAAGTGCTGGACGGCGCTTCGCACCGGATACGGTGTCAGTCCGCCGAGTCCGCAGAGGGAGGTGTCGAGCATGACTTCGAGAAGGTCATCGAGCAGTTGAAGGTTCGCGTCGCGCTGTTCGCCGGCGATTATGCGGTCGATCACCTCGACGCCCCGCTGCGAGCCGATCCGGCAAGGTGTGCATTTCCCGCAGCTCTCGATTGCGCAGAATTCCATCGCGAACCGTGCCTGTTTCGCCAGGTCGACCGTGTCGTCGAAGACCACGATGCCGCCGTGCCCGAGCATCCCACCGGCAGCGGCCATGGCTTCGTAATCGATCGGTGTATCGAGCAACTCGTCGGGGAAATAGGCACCGAGGGACCCGCCGACCTGGACGGCTCGCAGGGGCCGTCCCGTCGCCGTTCCCCCACCGAGGTCGAAGATGGCCTCCCGGAGCGTGAGCCCGAATGGCACTTCGAACAGGCCACCCCGCCGGACGTTCCCGGCCAGCTGGATGACGGCGGTACCGCGCGAGCGACCGGTCCCGGCCTCGGCGTAGGCTTTCGCACCGTGCTGCATGATCGGCGCAGCTGTCGCGAGTGACAGGACGTTGTTTACGACCGTCGGCTTGCCGAACAGGCCATCGATGGCTGGCAGCGGCGGGCGAAAACGAACGAGTCCCTTCTTGCCTTCGAGACTTTCGAGCATCGAGGTCTCTTCGCCGCAAATGTACGCACCCGCGCCCAGGCGGACATCGATGTCGAATGCCAGGTCGGTCCCGGCTACGAGGGCGCCGAGGTAGCCGGCCGCCCGGGCGATCTCCACTGCCCGTGCCATCGATCGGAACGCGCTCGGGTACTCGGATCGGATGTAGATGTATCCCTGGGTGGCCCCGGTGGCGTACCCGGCGATGGTCATTCCTTCAATCAGGGAGAAAGGGTCGCCCTCCATGATCATGCGGTCGGCGTAGGTTCCGCTGTCGCCCTCGTCGGCGTTGCATGCGATGTACTTCTGGTCGGCGGGCGCTTCAAGTACGGTGCGCCACTTCAACCCGGTGGGGAAGCCGGCCCCGCCCCGGCCGCGCAGGCCCGAAGCAGTGATCTCGTCGACGACTGCGGAGGGCGTTAGCGCCAGGGCGCGCCGCAATCCTTCATAGCCACCGTGGGCGACATAAGCATCGAGCGAAAGCGGGTCAATGATGCCGCATCGTGAGAAGGTGAAACGCTGTTGCCGGGCGAGGAGGGGGATCTCGTTGGTCCGTCCGAGCCGCAGGCTGTGGGCGTTTCCTTCAAGCAGTCCTGCGTCGAACAGCCCCGCAACGTCTTCTCCTCGTACGGGCCCGTAGGCGATCCGGTCGGAGCCGATGACGACTTCTACCATCGGTTCAAGCCAGAAGAGGCCGCGTGAGCCGTTCCGCATTAGGTTGACGTTGAGGCCCCGCCGCCCTGCCTCCCGCGCAATCGCGGTGGCCACCTCGTCTGCCCCGACGGAGCGCGCGGCGGAGTCCAGGGGTACGTAGATGGTTGTACTCATGCGATCGTTGCCAGCAGCCCGGTGGCGCGTTCGGGGGTGACCCGGCCGTGAAGCCTGTCGTCGACCATCATCGCTGGCGAGAGGGCGCAGTTTCCGAGGCAGTAGGCCGCGGACAGCGATATCGCACCATCACTCGTTGTATCGCCCAGTTTCGTGGCCAGGCTGGTCTCCAGGTGCTCGACCAGGGCTTCACCGCCCATCGACTGGCATGCCTCGCCCCGGCATATGCGCACGACGTGCTCGCCCGGCGGTGCCTGGCGGAAGTCGTGGTAGAAGCTGACAACCCCGACGACCTCGGCCCGGGACAGGTTGAGCGCCTCAGCGACGATCGGGATCGCGTCCTGGTGGATGTAGCCGAACTCATCCTGCAGCTCATGCAGGATCGGGAGGCAGGCCCCCGGCAGATGAGCCAGTGCCGTCGCGATCGTTTCGGCCCGCCCAGGCTCCCACGCCGCGAAGTCGCGAGTTGATGCTTGTGTTGCATCAGTCACAGATACGCTCTCGTCCCGCATATACGTTGAAGCTTCCTGCCTTGAGGAACCCGACCAGGGTGATATTGAAAGTACTTGCGATCTCGACTGCCAGGCTCGAGGGGGCGCCTATGGCGGCGACGATCGGAATCCTCGCGATCAGGGCCTTTTGCAGCAGCTCGTAACTCGCACGACCGCTGAGGACAGCCACTGATTGCTGTAGTTTGGCCATCTTCCGGGCAAGTAACCGCTGGCCGACCATCTTGTCGAACGCGTTGTGCCGCCCGACGTCTTCGCGGAGGCTGATGATTTGGCCACTGGTGTCGAAGAGCCCGACCGCGTGGACGCCGCCGGTGGCGTCGAAGCCCGCCTGTCCGCTCCGTAGCGCCGAAGGAAGGCTGCGGAGGACATCTGCCGTGATTGTGGTCCCCATTGCGAGTGGCCTGCATCCGCCGAGCCCAAGTGCATTGAGGGATTCCTTCCCGCAAACCCCGCAGGCGCTCGTCTGCGTGAAGTTCCGGTCCATTCGCTTCAGGTCGACCTCAAGGCCCGGCCGAAGGGTCACAATCACGGTATTCCGCCGGTCGTCCTCCGAGATCATCACCTCGTCGCTGTACCGGACATCTACGATGTCGTCGGGGCTTGCGACGATCCCTTCGCTGTAGAGGAAACCAGCGGCGAGTTCGAAATCGTTGCCGGGTGTGCGCATGGTGATGGTGATGGGCCTGGCACCGGCCTCTGTCGCGATTCGCAACTCAAGGGGGGCCTCGACGGCTATCGGGTCGGGGTCGCGCGTCCATGAGCCATCGCGGAAACGGTCGACCGTGAGACTCAGCCGTGCCGGGTCCTGCTGCGCAACCATCCCGACGATTCTACACGGCCCCGCAGGGCCCGACCGGACCTGAACATTCGGGAGAGGCCGGGAAGGGCCAGCCGTAGTCGACGGCGATGTCGGCTCTCCCCTGAAGAGGCCATCGCCCGGAGGCAGGGCGCCGCCCTAAGATGGACGAACGGGCACTGTTGCGTGCCTCGGCAGGCGTCGGTTCGATGCTGCTGACGGCGAGACTGTTGCCGACACCAGAGGAGGGAAGACCGATGGGGACGCACCGAATACTGGTCGCTTTGGGCGCAGATGGATCGGTTTCAGGGGGGCTCGGCAGGGCGCCAAGAGTGGCGGTGTGCGAGGCCAGCGCGGACGCCGTCATTTCATGGGAAGAAACGTCCGTCGGATGGGACGCCACCCACGACACGGTCCCGCACGGAACGCAACACGGGACGATCCTGCGGTTCCTTGTGGACGGCCGCGTCGAAGCCGTGCTCGCGGGGCACGCCGGCGCTCCGATGCAGGAGCAGCTCAAGAAGCTCGGCGTCGTGTTCCTCGAATACGAGGGGGTCGCCGCTCAGACTGCTGCTACTCACGCCGCCGCCCTTCTTGATCGCCGGGCAGAAGGCGCCACCGGGGCCTGACCTGCGGTACAACATCCGACGATGCCTCAGCCCGCGGGGATTTCGTATCCGATCATGAAGAGCGCGGCTTCCAGGGCCCTGAGGCGTCGCCCCGCCGGGAGTTGGCCGAAGCAGTTCCGCGCGCTCAATTGTCCGAGCAGCCATGCTGCCATGATGTTGCCCCGTGTGTGCGCGGGAACGTTCGTGGTGAGTCTTGGAAAGACCAAACTGCCAGACGATGGGTTCCGATTTTTCCGGGTTTCACCACGAGCCGAGCCTTTAGCCACTCCCCACGGGAATCGCAGCTCTTTTGGGACTGTGGTGGCGCGCTTCCTGCAGGTATAGCCGGACGAGGTAGCCAATGGCCGCCCCAACTCGACCGTCGTAGATCGGGAAGTCGTCGAGGAGCAGGGCATAGAGCTTGGTGAAGCCCGCGTTCATCAGGCGAACATTCTCAATCTGGCCTGTGTCCGCGTACCGGGGGGCGAGTTGGTCCACCGCTCCCCGAAAGACAGAAACGGCACCCTCGCCCAGGGCAGCGAGCGTCGTCCCGTTGCGGGCGATGACGCCGCCCCACCGTAGAACATCGCTGCCTGCTGCGATGAAGGCGGTGGAATCACCGACATCCAGTGCCGTCCTTAGTCGTGTCGATAGCGCTTCCAGCGTGTGCTGGTTCGATTCGAAATCCCCATGCCAGTCGTATCTTCGGTATGCGTCGAAGATGGAGGTGCACGACCACTCGCTGAGTTGCTTTCGGTAGCGGTGGGTGAATGCTCCATCAGTGCACAGTCGCGGCGCTACCCATTCGATAAAGGAACGGACGTCAGGTGACGAAAGGTACTCAGCGCGGTTCACGTACCGATCCTAACGGAGATCGCGCTGAATCGACCCGACGGCGCTTTCCGCATCCTGCGGTTTGCGGGCAAACGCGACCGTGATGACCAGGGGCCGGACAACGTAGCCGCCAAAGTCGGCATCGATGAAGTCGGCCAGCTCCGCCAGGAATTCCTCCCGTCGGTCGGGCGCCATTTGCGCGGTGTCCGAATATAAACGGACCAGGTGCGCGAGGTCGAACTGACGCCGGCCCACCTCGTATACCCGCTCTTCGTTGAGGCTGGCCTTCGCGGCCGCGCGCCGATCGGGTCGATGCCGGGCCAGGACCGTCTCGGCCTCGACGCCCTGGCCGCCGAGGCGGACGATCTCGCCCGCCTCAGGGTCCCGGCCGTGCTGCTGTTCGGCCTGCCCGCGTCCAAGGACGAGCGGGGCAGCGGAGCCTGGGCGCGAGACGGAATTGTCCAGGACGCGATCTGGCGTCTGAAGGATGCCAACCCGGAGCTGCTTGTCATCGGCGATGTGTGCCTCTGCGAGTACACCAGCCACGGCCACTGCGGCATCGTCCGGCCGGACGGCTCAGTGGACAACGACGCGAGCCTTCCACTGCTCGCAGAAACATCTGTGAGCCTGGCGGCTGCCGGATGCGACATCATCGCCCCAAGCGACATGATGGACGGGCGGGTTGGCGCTATCCGGACAGCCCTCGACAGTGCGGGCTTCCACGAAACGCCCATCCTGTCCTATGCGGCGAAGTTTGCGAGCGCCTTCTATGGACCGTTTCGGGAAGCGGCCGACAGCGCGCCCGCCTTCGGCGACCGCCGTGGTTACCAGATGGACCCGGCCAACGGCCGTATGGCTCTTGACGAGGTACTGACCGATGTCGGCGAGGGGGCGGAAATGGTGATGGTGAAACCAGCGCTACCCTACCTCGACGTCATTCGCCAGGTGCGGGACGCGGTGGACTTGCCGGTCGCCGCCTACAACGTGAGCGGCGAGTACAGCATGTTGATGGCAGCTGTTCAGAACGGCTGGCTGGACGAAGCCCGCGCGATAGACGAGACGCTGACAAGCATTCGCCGGGCCGGAGCGGATATCGTCATCACCTATCACGCGAAACAGTGGGCAGGTCGACAGTAATCCTCCCACGGGTGCCTTGCTAAGAGCGCGAAGACATACCGGACAGGCGCATCAGCTCTTCAGCAAGTGAACGTCCGAGTTCTATCGCATCTTCAGAAGGTCCTTTGGCTTCGGAGCGAAACACCTTCCCCTCGTTCGCTAGCATGCCGCGGAGTGTCAGGGTGTCACCAGAGTGCTGCGCGTAGGCACCCGCGGGGAACTGGCAACCCACATCCACGGCGGCCAGGAAAGACCGCTCGGCCGCGACGATCTGCCGCAGCGTCGGATCGTCTATGGCCGCGACGTAGCGAAGGGTGTCCGCATCGCTAGAACGGCATTCGAGGGCGAGGGCCCCCTGTGCCGGAGCCGGGAGTACCTCCTCGATGTCAAAAACCTGGGTCGCGCGACTCTCCAGGCCGAGTCGGCGCAAGCCGGCCAGGGCCAGCACGGTAGCGGCATACTGGCCGTCGTCGACTTTCCGGACGCGGGTGTCGACGTTGCCGCGGATCGCCTGGAACTTCAGGTCGGGCCGGATCGCCCGAAGCTGCGCCTCGCGCCGGGGGCTGCTTG
>Ga0209638_1001203_pt1 | contig 16680 bp, 13 predicted proteins | sample BarGraNGADG00211_FD_184490 | JGI IMG/M metagenome (GOLD analysis project Ga0209638, IMG submission 184490) | Arctic peat soil microbial communities from Barrow, Alaska - Barrow Graham LP Ref core NGADG0002-211 (SPAdes) (version 2) | ecosystem: Environmental > Terrestrial > Soil > Wetlands > Peat...
CGGGCGCGATCGGCTTGCGCCGCAGGTCCACAAAGTGGACCGTGATGCGGCGCTCCTTGAAGAACCGCAGGGCGGCCCGGGTCGGCTGGCTGTCCTCGCGGCCGAAGACCTGGACACTGGGCGCCGAAACGGCAGGCATGTCGCGATCGTAGCGCGCCGCCGTCGCGCCGGGGGCTCGAGCAGCCCGCGGTGCCCGGCGCTACCATCGGCGTGGAGGTGATCGAAGGTGTCCGTCTGGTTCACGGTCCGGCTCGACGATGCGCCGGGTTCGCTTGCCCGGGCCGCGGAGGCCCTCGCGGAGCGCGGCGTCAACATCACGGGCATCGTCGGGGTCGCCGAGGACACGGACGGGGAGCTGATGCTCACCACCAGCGACGCGGTCGCGACGCGCGAGGCGCTGACCGCCCTGGGCGTGTCGTTCGACGAGCACGACCCCACCGACCCGCACGGGCTCGCCGGGCCCGGAGCCCTCGCCGACCTGGCCCGCGGCCTCGCGGATCGCTGAACCAGGGCCGTGCCGCGCCCCGACCGTCACCCGCCCCGATGAGCCCGCGCCGGGCCGCCGCTCCGCCGACCGTCGCGATCCGCGTGATCCATGACGACACGCCCGAGGGGCTCCCGGCGATCCTGGCCGCCCTCGCCCGTGCCCGCGCGACGCTCCGCACCCTGAGCACGGTCCGGCGACTCGATGACACCGGCACCGGGCCGACCGTCGAGACCGAGATCGAGGTGGAAGGCGTCGACGAGGCTGCGCTCGACGCGGCCGTGGCCGGCGCGCCGGGTGTCCGCGAGCGGCGGGCGACCCGGACCATGGACCGGATCTTCGGCAAGCGGATCATCGTCGTCGGCGGCGGCGCGCAGGTCGCCCAGGTCGCGCTCGGCGCCGTCTCGGAGGCCGACCGACACAACCTCCGCGGCGAGCGCATCTCCGTTGACACGATCGCCCTCGTCGGCGAGGCGAACATCGCGGGGGCCGTGCGGGCCGTCGCGGACCTTCCGCGCGCGCGATGCCTGGTCCTGGCGGGCTCGATCATGGGCGGGGACATCAGCCGGGCCGCGGACGAGCTGCGCGCGGTCGGCATCCCGATCATCGCCCTGAACATGGTCGGCTCGATCACGGAGCACGTTGACCTGGTGGTCACGGATCCCGTCCAGGCCGGCACGATGGCGGTCATGGCGGTCGCCGACACGGCCACGTTCGACCTGGCCCGGCAACGCGGCCGGCGGTACTGAGCCGGGCGGGGCTGCGCCATGCGGATCGCGACCTGGAACGTCAACTCCCTCAAGGCGCGCCTTGAGAAGGTGGAGTGGTGGCTCGAGCGCGCCGCGCCCGACATCCTGCTGCTCCAGGAGACGAAGCTCGCCGACGACACCGCGCCGCTGCTCCCCTTCTCGATGGCCGGCTACGAGCTGCTCCACCACGGCGAGGGGCGCTGGAACGGCGTCGCGATCGTGAGCCGGGTGGGGCTGGCGGACGTCGTCACGAACTTCGGGGACGGGGCCGTCCGGCCGTCCCTTGCCGCCGCCGCGGGCCCGGGCGACGAGGAGGACTTCGACCCGTCGCGCGAGGCGCGGATGGTCAGCGCGATCTGCGGCGGGATTCGTGTCGTCTCGATCTACGCCCCGAACGGGCGCCTCGTCGGATCGCCGTTCTACGCGGGCAAGCTTGCCTGGTTCGCCCGGCTCCGCCGCTGGCTCGACGAGGCCCAGGAGCCCGGCGCCCCGCTCGTGATCGGCGGCGACTTCAACGTGGCGCCCGCGGACCTCGACGTGTGGGACCCAGCCGCCGCGCACGGGGGGACGCACGTCTCCGAGCCGGAGCGCGACGCATTCCGATCCCTCCTGGACTGGGGCCTGGAGGACACGTGGCGCTCGCGCAACCCGGGCCTTCGGCGATTCACGTGGTGGGACTACCGGGCGGGCAACTTCCAGCGCGACGAGGGGATGCGGATCGACCACCTCCTGGCGACCCGACCGGTCGCGGCGCGCATCGTCGCCGTCGAGGTCGACCGCGAGGCCCGCAAGGGCAAGCCCGTCCCGTCCGACCACGCGCCCCTCGTCATGGACCTCGACGAGCCGGGCCGCCCGTTCAACGCCGGCTGGTCGGACGCCGCCGCGCGAATCGCGGACCGCGTTGCCGCCCGGCGGGGCGCCGCAGGCGCCTGACATCCACCGTCGCGCGGTGGGCGTCGGGTGGCCGACCCCGCGTCCCGCGGGCAGGGCCCGGGGGCTGTTCGGTCAGACCGACTCGAGCTCGACCGTCCTGCCGGCGCCGGCGCGGACCGATCGGAGCGCGACCGCCTGGATGACGAGCGTGGAGGTCACCGCGAGCCCGAACGCCGGACCGATCCCGAGCGGATCGAGCCCCGTGGCGAGGACCAGGAGGAATGCCGCGGTCCCGAAGAGCCCGATGAGCAGCCCGCGCAGGACGTCGAGCGCGCCCGGAAGCCCCTCGAGCCGATGCGTGAACAGGGTAAGGATGGAGACATAGACCGGGAACGTCGCCACGACGCCGCTCGTGTGCGCGCCCAGCAACGGCGCGACGGCGGTGAGCCCAACCACCAGGCCCGTGCCGATCGCGACCCGGGCCGGCAGGTCCCAGAGCGGGTGCGGGGCCGCGGACCTGCGGGCGCCCGAGGGCGGGAGCAGCCGTATCGCGATCCCGAGCGACGCGATGACGACCAGGAACAGGATCCAGGGCGGTGCGTCGAGGATCGGCTGGACGAGCAGCCCGATCGCCCCGAACGCGGCAACTGCCAGCAGGAATCCCAGGCGCGGCCCCGACCGGGTCATCCCACCGGCAAACGCGAGCGTGAAGCCCGCGATCGCCATGAGGCCCATGAGCGACCCGACGGCCGAGGTCGCCGCGAATGGCGTCCCGCGGTCCAGCGCGAGGAAGAACGTGACCGGCCCGCTCGTGAGCGGCAGCGAGACGAGCCAGCCCCCGATCGCAGGACCCCAGCGGCGGCCGGCCAGGCTCGCGCCGCCGATCAGAATCGGCGTGAGGATGAGCTTCAGGGCAAGGATCGGCACCCCGACAGGGTAGTGCGCCCGGTGCGCGCCGGCCGCGTGCCGGCGAGCCGGGTCGGGGTCACCAGGCCGGCGCGGAGCCGGCAGCCATGTGGCGCCCCGACACGACGCGCATCCACGCCGTTGCGATCGTGGACCGGATGCTGAGCTCGTGAGCGAGGTTGCACGCCCGTCGACGTGACCGGCCGGGACGCCCTCAGTCCAGCGTGACGACCTCGTGCCAGCGCGGCACGTGCACGTCGAATCCCAGGGCGGTCACCTTCGGGGCCAGCTCTGCCTGGGGTCCGGGGTCTCCGTGGACAAGGAAGACGCGTCGGGGGAACCCGGGGTCGCCGGGCTTGCGGCCGCCCGCGAACCCGGACAACCAGGCGAGCAGCCCGGGCTCGTCCGCATGGGCGGAGAAGCCGCTGATGGAGGCGATCCGGCATCGGACGTCGCGCACCTGGCCGTCCAGCCGGACGGTCTTCGCGCCCTCCTGCAGGTGGCGGCCCAGCGTCCCCTCGCCCTGGTATCCAACGAACAGGATCGTGGCCGCGGGGTCGTCGATCAGGTTGCGCAGGTGGCCGACCACCCGCCCGCCGGTGAGCATGCCGTTCGACGCCACGATCATGTACGGCCGTCGTGCTCGCGCGATCGCCTGCGACTGCGCCATGTCGCTGACCACGATCTGCTTCGGGTAGTCGAGCGGCGTCTCACCGGACTCGAAGAGCGCCCGCGTCTCCTCGTCGAAGTACTCCGTGTGGCGCCGGTAGATGTCGCTCGCTTTCGAGGCCATCGGCGAGTCGAGGTAGAGCGGCAACGCGGGGATCTCGCCGGCCGAGACGAGCCGGTCCAGCTCCCAGACGAGCTCCTGGGTCCGGCCGATCGCGAACGAGGGCACCAGCAGAACGCCGTTGTTCTCGGCGACCAGGCGGACGGTCTCGGCCAGGATCCGGTGCGCCTCCGCCGTCGGCTCGTGCTCCCGGCCGCCGTAGGTCGACTCGCAGAGGACATAGTCGGCGTCGTGCATGGGGGTCGGGTCCGCGATGATCGGTGCCCCGGTCCGGCCGAGGTCGCCGGAGAACACGAGGATCCGCTCCGGCCCGCCAGGGACGTCCTGCACACGCAGCCGGATGATCGCGGAGCCAAGGATGTGCCCCGCATCCAGGTACGTTGCGTGGATCCCGGGGGCAACCTCCTCCTCCTCGCCGTAGCGCACGGGCCGGAAGCCGCGGAGGCTCTCGACGGCGTCGCGCTCCGTGTAGAGGGGGGCGTCGAGGTCCGGCTTCAGCTCGGGGACCGTCGCCCGAAGCTCGCGCTCGTGATCCGGGCGCCCGGGCCCGCCGACCGGCTCGATCGAGGTGGCGACGTGGGCGCCCTCCGCGTGGGCCGCCTCCTGCGCGTGGCGGATGGTGCCCGGTGCGGCCGGTCCCGACCCTGCGGCAGGGGCGGGCGTCGACGTCGGCGCATCATCGGCGCGTTCGCGGCTCCGCTCGCCGAACGCCTCGGCTTCGGGTGTCGGCGGCGTCCCGTGCTCGCCGGACTCGGCGAGCTCGATGGCCGCCTCGAGCGCCGCCTGCTCCTTGGCCTCCTCCGCCTCGGCGCGGTCCGGGTGCCGCCGCTCCCAGCGATCCTCGCGCTTGCTGAACTCCTCTTGGAGCCTTCCCGAGTCCAGGAGCACCAGGCGGGCGAGCTCGATCGTCCCGGCCGTCGCGCGGATCGGCCCGTGGAATCCTTCCCGCACGACGTGCGGGATCAGTCCGCAGTGGTCCAGGTGGGCGTGCGTCAGGAGGATCGCGTCGAGCGTGGCGGGGTCGAACGCCAGCGGGATCCGGTTACGGATCGCCTCGTTGGGCCCTCCCTGGAACATCCCGCAATCCACGAGGATGCGTGCCTGGCCGGTCTCGAGGAGGAACTGGCTGCCGGTCACCGTGGTGGCGGCGCCGAGGAAGTGGAGGTCCATGCCGCGGATGGTGCCACCGGCCGGGGCCGGCGTCACGCTGTACGCGCAGTCCTCCGATCCGCAGCACGGGACAACGGCCGGCCCGGGTCGCGTTGCCCGGCGGGCAGCAAACCACGTGCGGGCCGCGCCGACGGGCAGCAGGTCGCGCCCGAGCGACGGCCGGCCCGGGTCGCGTTGCCCGGCGGGCAGCAAACCACGTGCGGGCCGCGCCGACGGGCAGGCTCAGGCAGGCCCACGTCGGCCCCCAGCGCCCGTTTGGTGCCCCCTCTGCAACATCCTCGAGCCGATGGGTCCCCGCGCACTGGTTCGGTGCCCGAAGAGACGCTTGCGACCCGCAGCGTGGGCCCGACACCTTCGGTTTGTTGCCTGCCCGGCAGCACGCGCAGGGCAGGGCCAGGCGTCACGAACCGGGGGCGCGGCGGGCCCGTCACGACCCGGGGCGCGGCGGGCCCGTGACGACCCGGGGCACCGCGCGTCGAAAGCCGCAGCACCGTTCGTCCGGGGGCCGCCACGAACGAACTCGGTCGCCGGACATCATGGCTCGCCGCGCATCTCGCCACGCAAGCGCCTCCGCGGTTCGTCGCCCGCTACGATCGACCCATGCGCGATCGCTGGTTCGGGTGGAGCGTCGCCCGGCGCCTGCCCGGGCTGATCGCGGGTCTGCTGCTGTTCGGCCTCGGGATCGCCGCGATGGCGGACGCCGGGCTGGGCCTGGGGCCGTGGGAGGTGTTCCACCAGGGGATCGGGCGCCACATCGGCATGGAGCTCGGCACCGTGAGCATCCTCGTCGGGATCCCGGTCCTGCTGCTCTGGTGGCCGCTCGGCGAGCGGCTGGGGATCGGCACGGTCCTGAACGTGGCCCTGATCGGGACGGCCACCAACGTGGCGTTGCCCGTCCTGCCGCAGCCATCCGAGCCGATCGTGCAGCTCGCGATGACCGCGACCGGGGTGCTCATCATCGGCGTCGCGACCGGCCTTTACCTCGCCGCGGACCTGGGAGCGGGTCCGCGCGACGGCGTCATGACGGGCATGCACCGTCGCTTCGGCTGGTCGATCCGGCGGGTGCGAACGGCGATCGAGCTCGGCATCCTGGCTGCCGGCTTCCTGCTCGGCGGGACTGTCGGCATCGGGACGGTGCTGTTCGCCTTCGGGATCGGGCCGATCGTCCAGGCGGCGCTCGTCGTCTTCGACCGCGAGGGACGCGTCGCCCGCCGGCTTCGGCCCGAGCTCGCGGATGAGCTCGAGTCGTCGGGCACGCTGGGCGAGTAGCCGACCAACCCAGGCGCCCGAGCGGTCATCCGGCGCGGGCGCCCCCCTCCCTTACCCGATCCGCACGGCGACCAGCGCGTCGACGGTGACCGCCAGGAAGAGCAGCGTCAGGTACGTGATCGAGAACTTGTAGAGCCGGATCGCGCCCGCCGTCGTGCCATCGACGGTGCCTTCCCGCGCAAGCCGCCCCGACTGCCACAGGAAGGCCGCACCGAGGACGAGCGCCGCGACCAGGTAGACGAGGCCCATCCTCGCGACCGCGAAGAACACCAGGCTGACGGCGACGAGCAGGACCGTGTAGAGGAAGATCTGGCGGGTCGTCTCGGCTGTCCCGCGGACGACGGGCAGCATCGGCAACCCGGCCGCGGCGTAATCCTTGGTGAGCCGCAGACTGAGCGCCCAGAAGTGGGGCGGCGTCCAGTAGAAGACGAGCGCGAAGAGCATGATCGCCGGCAGCCCCACGTTCCCCGTCACCGCTGCCCATCCGATGACCGGCGGGAGGGCGCCGGCGGCGCCGCCGATGACGATGTTCTGGGTCGACGTCCGCTTCAGGAGCATCGTGTACACGAACACGTAGAAGCCGATGGCGAGCAGGGTCAGGAACGCGGCGACGAGGTTGACGAAGACCGCGAGCAGCCCGACCGACACGATCGCGAGCACGATCCCGAAGACGAGCGCCTGCTCCGGCTCGACCGCGTGGGCGGGCAGCGGCCGTCGCCGCGTGCGCGTCATCAGCAGGTCGATATCACGATCGAGGTACTGGTTGATCGCGTTCGCAGCCCCTGCGGCGAGCGTCCCGCCGAGGAGCGTCCAGAAGACGATGATCCCCCAGTTCCCCCAGTTGACGCCGGGCAGGTCGCGCGTGGCGAGGACCATCGCCGGGATCGTGGTCACCAGCAGGAGCTCGATGATGCGGGGCTTCGTGAGCGCGACGTAGGCGCGCAGCGTCGTGGAGAAGGGCCGCCGGGCGGCCGGGACCGGGGGATCGACCGGTTCGTGGGCTTCCGCCTGGAGGATCGGGGCGGCGGCCGGGGTCGACGGACCGGTGGTCGCGCCGGGGGTGCTCGACGGCAGGCCGGAGCCCGGGTTCGCCGCTCCCTCCCCCACCCTCGCCCGGGCGCCGTAGTAGCTGACGAAGACCGCCGCGACCGCCGCGACCCAGATGAACGCGGCGAGCGCCACGTGCAGCGTCTGGGTCCAGGGTGCGAGCTGCGTCCAGATCTGGAACGCGCCGACGACCGCCTGCACCGGGTAGAGGACCGCGGCGATCGTCACGAGCCGGAAGAGCGTCCGGTTGCCGCGCTGGCTGCGCCAGGCGACGAGCCACGTGGCCGCGAGCAGCAGGCCGACGACGACCGCGACGTAGCGGTGGAGCGCATTGGTGACCGCCAGGAGCTGCGTCGCGGACGGCATGTCACCGAACGGCGGGACGAGCGCGCCGCCCATCAGCGGCCAGTCCGGGAAGACGAGCGCGGCGTCGACGGACGTCACGTTGCTGCCGAAGAGGAGCAGCGCGTACGCCGCCACCGCGGTGAAGACCGCGAGGAGCGTGAAGCGCTGGCTGGCGCCCCGGCCGGGCATCCGCGCCGGATGCCCGGCGCGCACCAGGAGGAACGTGAGCAGGCCGACCACGGCGAGGGCCGTGGCGAGGTGCGCCGTCACCGACGGGCCGGAGTTGCCGAGCCGAACCGTCTCCTCGCCGAGCCAGGCCTGGAAGCCGACGAGGGCGACCGCGCCGATCGAGGGCACGAGCAGGCTCGGCCGGTCCCGGTGGTCGAGGAGGGCAAGGACCGCGATCCCGAGCACGAGGAACCCGATCACCGCGGCGATGAGGCGGTGGATCCACTCGGCCCATGCCTTGAAGTCGCCGAGCGGCGGGATCACCTGGCCGTAGCAGAACGGCCAGTCGGGGCAGCCCAGCCCGCTCTCCGTCGCGCGGACGATGACGCCCATCACGACGAGCGCGAGCGTCGTGGCGAGCGTGACGCCCACGAGCTTCTGGTACCGGGTCACCCAACCTCCGCCGTGCTCCCGGCACGCTGGCTGCGCGCCGGCGAGCCCGCCTGCCTGGACGCCGGCGGATTGTAGCGTGCGTCGCTCGGGGCGGCCGCGAATCGGCCTCCGAATCGACCGCCGGGCCGGCCTCGTGGCGCCCCGCGGAACGGGCCGGCGCTGCGGCAGCGACTTCGAGGGCGGAAGCGTACCCTCCGCCCGTGCATCCATCGATCCGCCTGGCAGCTGCCGGCGCCCTCGTCGCGGTTCTGCTCGGCGCGTGCGCGGGCAGCGTCGCCGTGAGCCCGACGCCGGAGACGGCGGCCGGGTCGCCGCTCGCGTCCGCGGGCTCGGCCTGCAACACCGACGCCCTGCCCGGCTGGCCGGCGGCGGGCCAGGTCGCGACGAGCGGCATCATCCCCGTCCTCGCGAGCTCCGAGAAGGTCGTGGGGAAGACCCGCCTCGTGTTCTCGCTCATCGACCAGTCCAACCTTCCGGTGGCATCGCCGGACATCCACCTGCAGATGGCCTTCTTCGACCTGTGCGCGAGCGCGACGACGCCGACCGAGACACTGTCGCCGATCTTCGCCTGGGGGATCGTCGGCCAGCGCGGCTTCTACATCGTCACCCCGACGCTCACGACCGCCGGGACGTGGGGGGTCGCGATCGTCGCCACGGACGCGAGCGGAAAGCAGACGACGGCCCGGATGCAGTTCTCCGTGGACCAGACCGGCACGACGCCCGCAGTCGGGGCCGCCGCGCCGTCCGTGAAGACGCCGACGCTCGCCGACGTCGGCGGCGACGTGACGAAGATCAGCTCCGACCCGAAGCCCGACCCGTCCTTCTACACCGAGTCGGTCGACCAGGCCCTCAAGGCCGGGGAGCCGTTCGTGCTGGCATTCGCGACGCCCGCGTTCTGCAAGAGCGCCGAGTGCGGCCCGACCCTCGACACGGTGAAGGCGGTCGTCAAGGCGAACCCGATCCGGGCGATCAACGTGGAGCCGTACCAGCTCACCTGGACGAACGGCCGGCTCCAGCCGGTGCTCGCGAACGGGGACTTCGTGACGGTCGAGGCCACCAACGCCTACGGCATCCCCACCGAGCCCTGGATCTTCGTGGTCGGCGCGTCGGGGAAGATCGTGGCGTCGTTCGAGGCGGTCGTGGCCCCCGACGAGCTCGCGGCAGCAATCAAGGCGGCGAAGTCCGGCTGATCCCGGGCGCGCGGCGCAGGGCCGGCCGATCGGCCGGGCGACCCCGCCGGCTATTCCGGGTAGCCGGTGATGGCCCGGATCTCCTCGTAGAGGGGCTTCAGCCGGGCGTACATCGGCAGGTAGACGCGCCGGTACAGCGCGTCGTACCGCGCCTGGGCAGTCGCGTCCGGATCGCGGACCTCGGCCAGGCGGGTCATCGCCGCGACCGCCGCGTCGAACGACGGGTGGATCCCGAGGCCGACCGCCGCGTCGATCGCTGCACCCAGACCGGACGACTCGAACGTGTGCGGCCGGCCCACCGGGAGGCCGAAGACGTCCGCCGTGATCTGCACGACGCGGTCGGAGCGCGCCCCGCCGCCGGAGACCCGCAGGGCCGTGATCGGCACCTTCGTCCGCCGCTCCGTCCGCTCCTTCGCCTCGCGGAGCGCATACGCGAGCCCCTCGACCACGGCGCGGTAGAGGTGCGCGCGACCGTGGACGTCGCCGAAGCCGATCGCCGCGCCCTTCGCCTCCGGCCCGGGGATCCGGACGCCGGGCGAGAACGTCGGCTGGAGGACCAGGCCCATCGCGCCCGGCGGGGTGGTCGCGAGGAGGTCGTCGAGGACGTCGACCGGGTCGATCCCACGGGCCAGCGCGGCCGCTTCCTCGGCGGCGCCGAACTCGCGGCGGAACCACTCCACGAGCCAGAAGCCGCGATAGACCTGGATCTCCAGGCTCCATGCGTCCGGGACCGCGGCCGGATACGGCGGGACGAGCGGGACGGCCTCCACGTAGCGCCGATGCGTCGAGTTGAAGGTCGCCGTCGTCCCGAACGAGAGTGCGCCCAGGTTCGGGGCGAGGCAGCCCGAGCCCAGGACCTCGCATGCCTTGTCGGCGCCGGCGGCGATCACCGGCATGCCGGCGGGCAGGCCGAGGTGCGCGGCCGCGGCCGCGGTCAGCGTGCCCAGCTCGGAGCCGGAGGTCACGAGGTCCGGCAGCATGGCCGGCTCGATCGGTGCGACGCGCCACTTCCAGTCGCTGCGGCCGGCCCAGCGGCGACGCCGGTAGTCGAACGGCAGGTAGCCCACCTGGGCGGCATCGGCGTCGACGTAGCGGCCCACGAGCCGGTGGGCAAGGAACCCGGAGAGGAGCAGGAACTTGGCCGTGCGCGCCCAGGTCTCCGGCTCGTTGACGCGCAGCCAGTTCGCCTCCGCGTCCGCCTGGAACGCGGCAACCGTCTCGCGCACGCCGAGGGCGCGGAACGCGAGGCCGCTGATGCCCCCGACCTGCGGCAGACCATGCGTCCGACGCTGGTCGAGCCAGACGATCGCCGGTCGCAGGGGCGCGCCGTCGCGATCGACCACGACGACCGTGCCGCGCTGCGTGGTGAGCGCCACGCCCGCGACCGCATCCCGCCGCGCGGCGGGATCCGTCCAGAGCGCCGTGCAGGCCTGGCCGATGGCGCTCCAGTAGACCTCGGGGTCCTGCTCGGCCCAGCCCGGATGGGGCGAGACGTACGCCTCAATCGGGATCTTCGCCTTCGCGGCGAGCGTCCCGTCCGGCCCGAACAGGAGCGCACGGACGCTCTGCGTCCCGACGTCGATCGCGAGGACGTGGTCGGCGGCGGTCATCGCACCCGCACCGTCGACGACCCGATATCGACCCCCGCGGGTGGACGTTCGTCATCGGCATCCTCCCGGGCGGGCGGCGAATCCTCCCGGGCGGGCGGCGCGTAGTCGCTCGCCCAGAGCGCGCGGTACGCGGCCTCCTCTGCGTCCCAGCGCGCGTCACTCCAGCCCAGCTCGGGCTGCGCGATCGCCCGCACGCGATCGAGGACGGCTGCGCCGCCCTGCGGCAGGGTGAGCCCGAGGCGGACCCGGCGCAGCAGGAGGTCCTCGAGGTGAACCACGCCCTCGGCGCGCGCCGCCCAGCGGACCTCGGCCCACGTGGAGGCGGTGCCGGGGATGCGCTCGAGGATTTCCCGCCCGCCCGGCTCGCCCGCCGCATCGAGGAGCGACGACGTCGCCCGCCCATACCTGCCGGCGAGCCGCCGCAGGTCGTCGGCGGGCAGATCGCGCGCGCCAGGGCCGAGCTCTACGAGGCGGGGCGCAGGCACCGCATCGACCGGCCGGTCCATCTCGGGCGCGCCCACCGCCGTGCGCCCCGCGAACCGCGGCCCGATCGCTCGCAGCGCCTCGCGTGCCAGCACGTCGAACGTGGTGAGCTTGCCGCCCGTCAGCGTGAGCAGGCCGTGCTCGTCCCAGGCGGCGTGGTCGCGCGACTCCTTCGACGGGTCGGCCCGGCCGGTCCCGATCACGGGCCGAACCCCCGCGAAGGACGCCATCGCGTCCTCGGGGTGGAGGTCGAGAGCCGGGAACGCGGCCGCCATTGCCTCGACGAGGTAGGCCGCCTCGGCAGGCGAGATGCGCGGCTCGACATCGAGATCGCCCGCGTGGTCGACGTCGGTGGTCCCGACGAGCGTCACTCCCTCCCACGGGAAGGCGAAGACCGGACGCCCATCGGCGGGGTGGATGACGTTCACGGCCTGGGCGACCGGGAACCGCCAGGCGGGGAAGACCAGGTGCGAGCCGCGCAGCGGCCGGATCCGCGGGTCCGCGCCGAGCCGGCCGCGCAACTGGTCCGCCCACGCACCCGTCGCGCTCACCGTCGCGGTCGCATGGACGTCGACAGCACGGCCGGCGTCGAGCGCGTCGCGGATCCGGGCGCCGATCACCCGGCCTGCGCCGTCCCGCAGCACGTCCTCCGCCACGGCGTACGTCAGGACCGCCGCGCCCGCGGCGACCGCGTCCATGGCCACCCGGAACGTCAGGCGCGCATCGTCCGTCTGCGCGTCGGCGTACCGGAAGCCGCCGGTGAGGCCGGAGGCGCGGAGGCGCGGCGCCAGCAGCTCCAGCTCCGTGCGACGCACGCGACGGTGCGTGCGCCGGCCGGCGAGGGCGTCGTACACCTCGAGGCCGGCCGTGTACGTCCAGCGGCCCGGCGACGTCCCCCGGTAGGTCGGCATCAGGAAGCCCAGCTCGTCCACGAGCCCCGGAGCGGTCTGCAGGAGTCGTTCGCGCTCGCGGACGGAGTCGCGCACGATGCCGACCTGGCCCTCGCGGAGATACCGCAGGCCGCCATGCACGAGCTTCGACGAGCGGGAGCTCGTACCCCACGCGAGGTCGCGCTGCTCCACGAGGACGACGCGGAGGCCCGCGCGCGCCGCGCGGCGGGCGACGCCCGCGCCGCTGATCCCACCGCCCACCACGAGCACGTCCCACGGCCCCGCCAGCCGCTCCCACGCGTCGTCGCGCCACCCCGGCCCGAGCACGTGGACCGCGGGCGGGATCACGACACGTCCCCGAGGAGGACCCCAGGATGCATCCGGCCGGCGGGATCGAACCGGCGGGCGACGTCCGCCAGGACCGCCATCCCGAGGGCTCCCTTCTCGGCCGGGAGGTACGCGGCGTGGTCCGTCCCCACCCCGTGCTGGTGGCTGATGGTGCCGCCCCGCCGCACGATCGCCTCGGACGCGAGCGCCTTGAGGCGTCGCCAGCGGTCGAGCGTCACGTCCGGGTCCGCGGCGATCCTGAACAGGAACGTCGTGTAGAGGCTGCTCCCCGTCGGGTAGACGTGCGAGAGGTGGGTGAAGGCGTGGACGCGCTCGCCGTCCGCGGCCAGCCCGGACCGCAGCGCCGGGGCCAGCTCGCGCGCCAGCGGATCGACGGCCGCCCACGGGACGGCCGTCTCGAGGGTGTCGACCGCGTACCCTGCATCCCACAGCGCGTTGCGCAGGTACGGCGTGCGGAACCTGCCCGCCTGCCATTGCCGCCCGAAGGGCGCGGGAGCGCGCACGGCCCCGAACTCGCGCGAGATCGCAGCGGCCGCGGCCAGCGTGGCCGCGACCAGCCGGCGGGGCCCGGCAAGACCCAGCAGGACCATGCAGCGTCCTGGACCGGCGCCGCGCGCGGTCAGGTACCGCCGGAGCGTCCGCAGGACCGCGTCGTGCCCGGCCAGGGCGAGGTTCGTGTACGTCTCGGCGGGGGTCGACGTCCGGATCATCGTGATCGGGAGCCGGGCACGCGCCAGCGCACGCGTGAACCCGAGCGCCCGCTGCCAGTCCGGCAGGAAGAAGGTCGGGAAGACCTCCACGGCCGGCAGCGGCGCAACCCGCAGCACCGCCTCGGTGACGATCCCAAGCCGGCCCTCGGAACCCAGCACGAGCTGCCGGAGGTCCGGGCCGGCCGCCGATGCCGGATGTGGCGGCATCTCCAGCGTCCCGGCCGGCGCCTCGAGGGTCCCGCCCGCGAAGAGCGCCTCGATCCGGCCGAACCCGACCGATTGCTGGCCGGAGCTCCGCGTCGCCACCCAGCCGCCCACGGTCGAGTACTCGAAGCTCTGCGGGTAGTGGCCCAGCGTCAGGCTGCGCGCACGGAGGACCGCCTCCACGTCCGGGCCGACCGAGCCGGCTCCGAAGGTCGCGAGCAGCCCGTCGGCGTCGAGGCGCCGGAGCCCGGCAAGCCGTGCAAGGGAGATCGTCAGCCACGGGGCACCGTCGGCGGTGGGCGTCACGCCGCCCACGACGCTGGTCCCCCCGCCGTAGGGGATCACCCGTGCCGCCGCCGCATCCGCGTACGCCAGGAGATCCCGCACCTCGGCGCCGTCCGCGGGGAACGCGACGCCGTCGGGCACCGCGCCCGGGCGGCCGCTCCGCAGGGCGAGCCAGTCCGGGAGGCTCTGGCCGCGCGCATGTCGCAGGCGGGTCTCCGCGTCCGTGACGACCGCGGGGTGCGCGGGAAGCCGGCCGGGCGGGATCGCCGCCACGACGTCGGCGATGGACGCGGCGCGTTGCGGCGTCCCCTCCCCGACGAGCCGCGCGAGGGCGGCCGCCCCGCCGGCGGGAACGCTGTCGTCGATGGAGTCGTCGCCCCAGCCGTTCCAGCGCCGCATGCGGAGATGATGCGCTCGCGCGCGCCGGTCCGTGGCACCGCTCTGGCCCGAGGTCGGCCCGGGCCCAGGTCGCTCCGGCTTCGGGCACGACCCCGGCTCCTGGGCCGCTGCGTCCCCGGCGGACCCGCCCGCGACGGTTCCCCGCCACGGTGCGCGGGCCCTATCCTTGCCGCGAGGCAGCGAGAGGAGAACCGGCGTGGAGTATCGACGGCTCGGCAGGACCGGGCGCATGGTCAGCACGATCGGATTCGGTGCGTGGGCGATCGGAGGCGACTGGGGCGGCGTCGACGATGCCGAGAGCATGCGCGCGCTTCACGCAGCGGCAGACGCCGGCGTGACGCTCTTCGACACCGCGGACGTCTACGGCGACGGACGAAGCGAGCGGCTGATCGGGCAGCTCCTCCGCGAGCGGCGCGGCGAGACGCTCTTCGTCGCGACGAAGATGGGCCGTCGGGCTGCGCTGGACCCGGCGCTCTACACGCCGGAGGCGTTTCGCGGCTGGGTGGATCGGAGCCGCGACAACCTGGGCGTCGACCACCTCGACCTCGTGCAGCTCCACTGCCTGCCGACGGCCATCTACTACCGCCCCGAGATCTTCGCCGCGCTCGACGACCTCGTCACGGCGAACGCGATCGCCGCCTACGGGGTGAGCGTGGAACGGGTCGAGGAGGCGCTCAAGGCCATCGAGTTCCCCGGTGTCGCCTCGGTTCAGATCATCTACAACATCGTCCGTCAGCGCCCGGCGGAGCGGTTCCTCGCCGAGGCGGCGCGTCGCGACGTCGGGGTCTTCGCGCGGGTGCCCCTCGCGTCCGGGCTCCTGACCGGCAAGCTCACGAAGGAGACGGTCTTCGACGAGTCGGACCATCGGCGCTTCAACCGGCACGGCGAGTCGTTCGACGTGGGCGAGACGTTCGCCGGCGTCGACTACGAGACGGGCCTTGCGGTGGTCGACCAGCTTCGCGCGCTCGTGCCGGCCGGCGCGACGATGGCCCAGTTGGCCCTGCGCTGGATCCTCATGTCGGAGGCAGTGACCGCCGCCATCCCCGGGGCGAAGACGCCGGAGCAGGCCCGCGCGAACGCCGCGGCGGCAGATCTCGCCGCTCTCCCGGACGCAACGATGGAGCGGATCGCGAGCCTCTACCGGGAGCGGGTCCGGCCGCTCGTCCACCAGCGCTGGTAGCGGCGGGTTGGCAGCGGGGCTGCCCGCCCCGTACACTCCGGTCAAGGAGGCATCACATGGGCGACAAGACACCAAAGCGACCGCCGAAGCCGAAGAAGCCGAAGACTCCGACCGCAGCGACGCGCTGACAACGGCGCCCGGCCGGGGGCTCGAGAGGGCGACACCGCACGCTACCGCGCATCGGCCTGCCGTGGCCGGGCGGCCGACTGCCGGACCGCGGTCGGGCGGCCGCAGGCGGACCGGCGCGCCCCCGCCGGCCGATCTCCGCGGCGGTCAGGCGCCCGTGGCGCCCGTGCTTCCCGGCGCGTGGAGCGGAATGCCCGCGGCACAGCCCGGGCAGTGTTCCGGCCCGGGTTCGAACGTGGCGATCTCCAACTGCCAGAGGCCCTGGACGGGATAGCGTCGCTCCGTCACCGGCGAGACGAGGACTGCCGTTCCTCCCGAGCGGTCGGCCATCACGAAGCAGGCCACGATCTCGCCGCCAGCCGCCTCCACGGGCGGCAGCATCGCCAGCAGTGAGCCGCCCGTCGTGAGGATGTCGTCCACCAGCAGCACCCGCTCGCCGGGCTCGATGCGGAAGCCGCGCCGGAACTCCCGGCGGGCCGTCCCGTCGACGCCCCTCACCTCCTCGGCGAAGATGCCGCGGACGCCGAGCTGGCGCGCCGTCTCGAACGCCAGCACGATCCCGCCGGTCGTCGGCCCGGCGACCACGTCCACCATCGGACGGCCATCCGCGCCCCGCGCGGCCGCGGCCCAGAGCGAGCACAGCTCGCTCGTGATCGCCGGGTCCTGGAGGAGCAGGAACTTCTCCAGGTAGCGCTCGCTGTGGCGGCCGGACTTGAGCAGGAAATGGCCGTCTTTCAGGGCGCCGGCGCGCTGGAAGAGGGATTCGGTTCGAGCGCCGATCGCGGCGCGGGCAGCGGCATCGAGTGCGGGGCGGAGCGTGGTCATGCGCGGATGGTACGGGCTGCGGCGAGCTGCCCGGTGCGCGTGCCCACCTCGCTCACGGCCGGTACTCCACGCCCTTCGACGACGCCGCACCCGGCCGTCTCGGAAGCGCGGTCCCGACCAGCGCGTCGTACCGGGAGAGCCCGCGGCGGGCGCAGACGGCCGCCAGCTCGTCGACG
>Ga0209638_1001204_pt1 | contig 16673 bp, 13 predicted proteins | sample BarGraNGADG00211_FD_184490 | JGI IMG/M metagenome (GOLD analysis project Ga0209638, IMG submission 184490) | Arctic peat soil microbial communities from Barrow, Alaska - Barrow Graham LP Ref core NGADG0002-211 (SPAdes) (version 2) | ecosystem: Environmental > Terrestrial > Soil > Wetlands > Peat...
CGGCGACAAAGAGGTAAAGCTCAAGCCGATCCCGGTGGAATCGGGTCCGCGCGAGACGCTGTTCCTGCGGGTTGATCCCAGCGGAACGCTCTGGGGCGGACCGACATTTGGACAGACGCTCTGGCATATGGACCCGAAAACAAAGAAGGCCATCAACACCGGCACGATCAGTGACGCCGGCGGGGAAGTCTACGATGTGGCGTTCGCGGGCGGCAAGGTCTACGCAGTCGCTTATGCGGGCGGAGACATAGTGCAGTATGATCCATCGCAGCCGTGGGACCAGGTCGGGATGAAGAACCCGATAGTTATCAAGCGCCTAAGCTCGGCTGGGTATATCCGCCCCGAGGCAGGCGTAACGGTCGGAGCTGATGGGATGCTCTACGCGGGGTGGTTGACTCAGTACGGCAAGTACGGTGGCGCAGTATCGATTACTGACCCCAAGACCGGCGATACTCAGCTTATCGAGAACCCGTTGGGCGAGCAGGCTATTGTGGGCGCGATCCCCGGCGACGGCTTCGTCTACGTCGGCAGCAGCTTGTCGGGAAACGGTCTTCCATACAAGAAAGGCGAGTGGGCTCGGTTCGGTGTGGTCGATCTCTCGACGAAGACCACGGTCTTCCAGCACGAGTTCGATGGCTGCTACGGTGTGAAGGTTCTGGGCTATGACCCTGAATCAAAGCGGGTGGCCTTGTCGGTTGGGGGAAAGCCGGTGCTGTTTGACACGAAGACCCGAGGCTTCGTAACGAAGCTTGAGGATGCCGCTAGCGTTGGCAGCAGATCGGTGGCTGTCCCGGGAGATGGCTCGGTGATCTACGGCAGCGGGAAGTCAGTCGTGCGACTGGATATGCGAACCGGCAGGACCTCGACCGTAGTGGAAGCTCCGGCGAATGTCAATAACGTCGCGGTCGGCCCCAAGGGCGAGCTTTATATTTCATGCGGAGTGGATGTGTACGCCGTGCGCTAGTGCGCCGCCCGTGGAGGAAAACCCGGACGCCGCACCGAACCGTTGTGAGGTGAACGGTAATGAGCGTTAGGATCAAAATCGACAGTGAGCAAATCGCCGAGTTCTGCAGGCGCAACCATATCCGCAAACTTGCGCTTTTCGGATCGGTGCTTCGCGACGACTTCGACCAGGACAGCGATGTTGACGTGCTGGTCGAGTTCGAGCCGGGGTATCCCGTTGGGTTGATTCGCATGGCCGGCATGGAAATCGAGCTGTCCGGCGTTATCGGACGCAAGGCCGATCTCCGCACGGCTAACGATCTCAGCAGATACTTCCGCAACGAAGTAGTGGCCCAAGCGGAGGTGCAGTATGCTGCCTGATGCCGATGTGATCCGGTTGCAGCACATGCTGGACTCCGCCGAAGAGGCGGTCGGATTCGCACGGGGTCGAAGCAGAGCCGACCTCGATGATGATCGCATGCTTACCCTTGCCGTGGTGCGGGCCATCGAGATCGTCGGTGAGGCCGCAACCAATATCAGCACGGAGACGCGGGCTGCTTGTCCAAGACTCCCGTGGCCCAACATCATCGGAATGCGCAACCGCTTAGTCCATGCCTACTTCGACATCGATCTTGATCGCGTCTGGGAAACAATCACGGACGACCTACCCGCGCTGATCGAGGAACTGCGAGCTATCATTCATAGTGACTGAAACACCGAACGCAACATCTGCCGGCTTTCGCAAGCTTGCGGCGGCCTCGGCTGTCGCGGGCCTGTTCGCTTATGCGCTCACGGTAACCGTTACCCCCGCGGCAATCAACCAGATCAGCCCGATCTGCCACAACTCCGACGCGCTGGTTGGGTGGCTCTTCCGCGTATCGATGGCCGGCTTCTTTGTCTGCGTACTGCTGGGCGGCCGATACTCGGACAAGCACGGAAAGCTCCGGGTAATGCTGGTCGGATGCGTGCTGATGGCGCTGGGCAGCTTTGGATTCGCGCGCATATCGAACTACCCCATGGCAGTGGCGATGGCACTCCTAATGGGCGCCGGCGGCGGATTCGTCGAGGCCATAGCGATGGGAGTCATCGCCGACGTCACAAGCGCTGACAAACGCACATCCGTGATGAACTACGCACAGGTGTTCTTCGCGGGCGGAGCGGTGCTTGGGCCGCTGGCCGTAACGTGGCTTCTCGCGGCAAGCACCGACTATTGGCGATGGGCCTACGTCTTGACGGCCGTGTTATGTATCCTTGCCGCTTTGGTAACGACCGGCGCCGCAGCCAAACATGAAGAAAGGCCGGTCGGCCCGGAGCACAGGGGTGAGTGGAAAGCGCTTCTCAAGGACCGATACGTGCTCGCGCTATCACTAGGCATCTTTATATACGTGGCTGCCGAGGCAGGCCAGGCAAGCTGGCTCGCGAAGTACTTCAAAAACGACCTCGGGACAACAGAGCCTTTGGCGGCTGCGACGGTCGCGCTCTTCTGGGGAGGGATTGGGATTGGAAGATTCTTCGCGACGTGGACATCGAAGCATCTGTCGGACTACGCCATTATCTGCATCGCGCACGGCTTCGCACTGGTATGCCAGGTCGCGCTGCTCGTCACCCACTCACCGATACTCGCCCTCATCGCGGTGCCGCTTCTTGGTTTCGGGCTCGCTCCAGGCTGGCCGACGATAGTCAGCCGCGCAAGCGCCCTTCACCCGAAGCAGTCAGGGACAGTGTTGGGCATAGTGGTATCCGCGGGCGCGCTCGGCGCGGCCGTTTTTCCAGCGGCGATCGGCCAGGCGGCGGACTATGTCGGCCTCAGGCAAGCCCTTTGGATCTGCGTGGCGCTGCTGGTGGCCAACCTGTGCATCTTCATTCCACTCTTGAGACAGCATCGAGCACAATCTGAAGCGCCATAAGCTCGATCTCGACTCGCTTCTCGAAGGACAGCTTTGAGGCAGGCGGCTCGATCGTGATCACGTGACCGCCGCATGTGCGGTAGGCGAATATCGCCAGGGGCAGCCGGGTCTTGCGAAAACGTATCACTTTCCGGCGGATGAGCCCGTCCTTGGCCCCCATCCCCTCTATGCACTCGCCATGGTTGATAGGGCACCCAGCCGCTTCCGCCGCGGCGATGATCTTCTCTCCGACGTAGCGCGAGGTATCCTCTGATATTTCGTAGAGGTAGAGGCCCGGCGCGTCAACGTCCTCATGCATCTCGAACACGAGATCGAAGCACTTGCCCTGCAGAGCTTCGGATATGATTGCAGCCTCGGGAGCGGGCTTACGGGCGTTGAACTCGCGGTTCAGATCGATCCCGCTCGCGTTCTCTCTCGTATCAAGCTCCCAGCCAGTCGGGTTGTTGCAGGGAAAGACGATGAAGTGGAACCGGGACAGCAGAGCCTCATTGCCGGAGTTGGTTTCCAGGAATCGGAGCGCAGCCTCTACGCCCGCGGGTTCGTCGCCATGGATTCCCGCGCCGATCATCACGGACGCATTGCCCGGACAGGGACTGCCCATCCGCATCAGGAACATAGGATACGCGCGGAAGTTGGCCTCGAACTCGCCGATTCGCTCCATCTCGACGGAAGGTGACTCAGCGATCTGTTCCAGCCGCCGCACGAGGTCATCGTAGCACCTGACCACCATGGTTATCGCCCGAGGAAAGCCGTGAAGTTGCCGCCGAACAGCCCGTCCACGTCGCGGCGAATTTCTTCGTCGGTCACGGTCCATCCGGTCGCCGCCAGGTTCGCGTATTGCTTCGCCAGCGCCTCTCCGATGACCGCCCTGGAGTGCTCCCACTTGTAGAGAAGCTGATCGAGCACCCGGCAGTCCGAGTGCTGCGGGATCATGCTCAGGCCGAGCAGATCGAGCCTGATTCGGGTCATTTCATCTATGAGACTGGGGTTGTTGAGGAACCACCAGCAGCCGAAAATCATCAGGTTTGGAAACTTTCGCGCGGTTACAGCCAATTCGTGCTGGTTTTCGCGCGAAAGCATGGTCACCATGAACTTGTTCTTAGGGTAGCCCGCGCAAAGCTGCTCCACGGCCTTTATATCCGCCCTGCCAAGCGAATCTCCCGCCAGCTTCAACTCCGGGTTCACCGCCCGCGTCACCCCGATCATCAGCGCGAACGGAATCCCCTTCTCCTCGGCAACCGGCAGGAGACATTCCGATATCAATGTGCCGCGCGAACCATCCTCAGGATACGCAAAATCCGGCGGAAGCGAGACCGCCATATAGAGCGCGCTTGTTCGGTCGATCCACTCGCTCAGGAACCGCCTCACCTCCGAGGCTGACTTACTGTCCACGTAGTCGCTGACGTCATAGCCCCAGCACCGCATGGTCGAGTGCGTCGTCTCCCAGGCATTCAACAGCGCATCCACTCTCAGCGCGGGCTTGAAGCGTGGGTCTAGCTCGACTGCGTCCAGCCACAGAGGCCGCTCGATGTCATCAAACGGATCGTTAGTCATCACAACCGAATCGACACCCGCCAGCTCGAATACGCGATCCGTGTGCTCCTCCACCGACATTGCATCGAAGAACGCCCGATACGCCGCAAGATCGCGCGATGCCACATCCAGCCCAAATCGCTCCAGCACCGTAAGCACGCCCCGGCAGGACTCGCTGATCGGCGAGTGGTCGATGAAAAGAGTCTTCCACACAAGGTCGGCCTGCTCGCGCTGCGAGAGTTGCCAATACGCATCGGCGCTGATCGCGCCCCAACGCAACGTTTCCGCGATCAGGTAGTGATACGTCAGAAGCTCGTCGATGCCTCTCAGCAGCAGACTGCCAAAGCTCTTGGAATAGAGGTGCGTGTGAATATCGAGAATCCGGGCTTCACGTACGGCCTTGCGGACTGCTTCCTGGGTTGCATTTGTGTCAACTATCATCTTTGCCTCTAGCTCCAGCGTTTGCCAGAATACTATACTCTACGCAGGCTCGTCAGGTAAAGGTTCTGCGTCTTGCGCGGGGAATTTCTCCCACATCCCGACCATGCTCTTGAAGATCACCGCGCCCACCAGGAACAGCGCCGCCACGAACAGAAACACGGGGAAGTAGTGATCCGGCCTCACAAGTCGTCCGACTGTCAAGACTGCAAGCATGGAACCGAGCGTGCCCGCGGCCTGCTGGATGCCATAGGCTCGACCGCGAAATTCCCCGGGGATTCTGGTGCAGGTGATGGCGCCGACTGCGGGACTGATCGTGGCCAGACAGATGCCGGTGAGGAAGTAGATAATGGCAAACATCCAGACGTTGTGCGTAAGGAACAGAATCAGCGCGCCCGTGGCTCCGCCCGTGAGTCCGATGAGGATATTTCGCTGGTAGCCCCACTCCTGTCCCAGACATGACCACCGATAGGCCGAAAGCACGAACGCGACTCCGGGCAGGGAGTAGATGAGCCCAGGGAGCCACCACGGGCACCATCCGTGCAGCGTATCGAGGTGCACGACAAGGAAGGGACCAATCGAGCCGCCAAACATCCACGTCAGGGCCATCGCGAGCATCAGGGACGTCATTAGGGGCGACCGAAGAGCGATGCCGAAGTCCTGGATCAGGCTGGTCTTCTCGGTCGGCGACACCTTATTCGGCTCCTGCACGAGCAGCCATACAAGCACGGTGGATACAAGCACAGCCGTTCCCGAAACGACCATCGACAATCGATACCCATGGACCAGCTTCACCAGCAGAGCACCGAACGCCGGACCAATGATCAGCCCCACGTTCGAAAAGCTTTCCAGAACTGCTACATATCGGGGCGCTTCCTCCTCGGGAGTGTTCGTGGCGACAAGAGCGAATGAGCCCGGGATGAAGCCCGTGAGAGCGCCATTCAGGAAGCGGCAGACCACAAGCTGCCAAGGCGCGCGACAGAGACTCATGGCGAAGTAGACGAAGGCCAGGCAGACTCCGGCGCGGATGATCATGGGCTTTCTGCCGAAACTGTCACCCAGCTTACCCCAGAACGGCTGCATGACAATGGCGGCCAAAGATTGAGCCGCAAAGATGAAACTGACCCAGAGAGGGAAATAGTGGCCGCTCGCACCGATCTCTCTGAGGAATTTAGGCAGGAAAGGGACTACCTGCTGCCAGCTAAGCGAGGCAAGAAACACCGTGACGGACAGTATGTATAGATTGCGGCGGTAGTAAGGCATGAGAAAAAGCTCTCCGGTTCTTTTCTAGTCTACCACGACCGGCCAAACCTGAACAGTGCGCGGTAAGAGACTCCAGGAGCCTCGTTCTTGCCGATCAGCCCAGCGCTCGGAGATACTGAGCATCCTGAGCTTGTCGAAGGACGAAGGGCGCTCTGGGCGCGTCCGTACGACCACCGCGTGCTTCGACGCAGCTCAGCATGCTGCCCCAGTGGATACCCAGAACGCCAAGAACCGATACTGCTGCAAGAGACTCGGCACGTAATGAGTACCACGCCATGCTGAACTTGGTTCAGCATTTGGCTCCCGCTAGACTTTCTTATGGTGGTGAAGGATACTAGCTCAACAGTGTTGAACACTGCCCTAAGATTTCCTTAAGGAACGGAGGTGACAACATGCGCTACTTACTAATCGTTATTGCAGTGCTGATGATCGCTGGCTGCGTGCTTGCCGACGACATCGTGACAATGCCGACCGCCAACCAGCTCAAGGCCGGACAGGTGGATGTGGCGGCGTACTATCTCAAGCTCGATCTGCCTTCCGCTGCGCCGCAGCACGTGAACTACGAAACCCTATACGTGGGAATCACGGACCGGCTCGAGTTGGACGCCCACGTAGCGGCTGTGGACAAGGATCGCACTTCGACGGTGCTTGTGGGAAGCTTCAAGGTTCTCGGCGAAACAAAGGACCTGCCGGACCTGGTAGTCGGCTGCAGGAATCTACTCGGAGAGGCGACCACGGACGGGCCACTGTACGACAAGAGCAAGGATCGGTCCTACTTCATCTCGGCTGCGAAGACGTTCTTTATGAACCCGACGCAGCCCGGCCCGCCGCTAGTCAGGGCTCATCTGAGCCTGGGCACGGCGGACTGGACTCTGCTGGGAGAGAAGCGCCACGAGGGTCTGTTCGGCGGACTGCAGTTCCTTTTCAGGCCGGAGATCGGGGCGGTCATCGAGGATGACGGCCAGGACCTGATCACGGGGCTGACCATCATGCCGAAGAATAGCGGCCTTACAATCAAGGGCGGAACATTCGGCGACCATTGGTGGGCAGGACTCGCTTTCCGGAAGGCGTTCTAGGCTTCTTCATCGTTTGGGTGGCGGTGTCGAACCGCCACCCATTTCCTGCCGGTTCTTCAGCCTGTTACAACGCGGCACGCAGACCAGTTCAGTCAGCCGTCGGGCGGTGCGCTCGATCTTGGCCAAGACTTCCGGCTTGAACAGAGCTATCCACTCCTCGGGAACCGTAGACGCGCCTCTGAGGGTCCCTGCAAGCATTGCAGCGCGGCCAGCTATGGTGTCCGAATCCCTGCCGATATTCGTGCCGCCTATGGCAGCCTGACGCACATCTCCATCCGCTATTTTGAACATCGCGAGGGAGAAGCCGAGCAGCTCGATCGGATCGATATGGTGGTAGAGCAGGCACTTCTCGTAAAGCTCCGGGCGCACGGCCAATACGTCATCGTAGCCGCCCGCGATCTCAACGCAAGTTGCGAGGTAGTCGTATACGCTGCCAAATGGCCGCTTGTCGAAGGTCTTGAACGGGCTCTTCGGCGCGGCATTCAGAGCCGCCTGGCAGACGCCCTCCACGGTGGCGTCGGACTTCAGCGCCTCCGCTGTCGCCGCGGCAATGATCGCGGCGGCGGTTACGTCAAGCCCGCGCTGATACATATAGGAGATGGCCGTCGCGTCTATGGCCGCGTTCTCGGGATCCCCCGCGTGGTAGATCCCGACGGGCTCCATGCACATCACCGTGGACCCGGTGACCTGGCTCCAATGACCGATCACCCGAGGATCCCATCCAGCCCGTATGAGATCGTATGAGTTCCCAATACACTGTGGGAAGAAGTGGTTCCGGTTGAGTCTGTCGAACCACGTCTTGCCGAAGTGCCGCGCCATCACCGGCAAGCCTTCGCGCTCGAGGTAGGTCTCCGTCAGGAGCATGGCCATCTGGTTATCATCCTCGTTTTCGAGAGCTGCCGTGTTGAGGATGGTTGTGATGCCCTGTGGGTATTTCTTGTCGATATCCCAGTAGAACTGACTCTCCACCGGTGAGCCCATGGCGTTGCCGATCGCGCCTGCGAGTATGCAGCCGTGTATCTTGTCAAAGAGCCTGGAATCCTTGCCGCCGTCGCCGGCCTGATCATCGACCGTCTTCACGATCACGCGCTCACGTGCGGCTTGGGCTTTGACTACATCCGCCAAGGGCAGCCAGTCCTTCGCGATTGGTTCCGCCCACTCTCGCCACTGCTCGGGGAATATCCGCGCGCCATGCAGCGCCCCGACGATGGCGCCCGCGATTGCGGGAGTGACCATGCACGCGCCCCAGGCCGGAGAGGCGACGAAAAGCGCCGCGAATAGCTTCTGGGGATCATCGGCGTAGCGCGAGAGCAGCGGGAGCACATAGGAGATCGGGTTCGGCGAAATCCAGAACTCATCGTTTGCACTGCTCGGACGACCGCCGTTGTGGAACCACCAGGCAAGGAAACCCTCCTCCGATCCGCCGGATGCGTTGATCTTCTGGTTTATCTGGTAGAAGAGCTCCTTGTTGTTCTGGTGAGCTGTCTTCAGAACTGCCGCACGCACGGACTCAGCGTTGGCATCCCTTGCCAAAGCCGATGCGACAGCCACCGCGCAAAGTGCCGCCCAGTCAGCGCCGAGGCGAGGTTGCGCTACGGACGAGAGTTCGACTCCATCGAGATACGCATATTCCGGGTCGCCGGCATGGAATATCCCCACGGCGGGCATTGCCGCCGCGATCTTTCCCGATGGCGGGCTTCCAAGCCCGCTGATCCGGGGGTTCATCCCTTCTTTCAAGAGCTCCTGAGTGGTGTGAATGTCGTCCCACATAAAGACCGGCCCCGCGAGCCCCGCGTCGTCCACGATTACCGCCGCGAAATCCTCCGGCGTCACCCTCCCATTCTTGCAAAGGTATGCCTTGACTCCAACATCTATGAACGGAGTGATCGACCTGATATCGACACGATGCGCAACTTCCTTGTGGTCAAACGCGGGCTCCAGCTTGACGCTGAAAATATCCGCCGGCCCCACCGACACATACCGGTCCGCGTGCACATACCTGCCGAACCCGAGCTCCGCGCCTATTGCGGCGCCGATCAAACAACCTGCAACTCTGTCTTCGAACACTGCTTTCCTCCGGGACCAAGACCCACACTCACCAACTACTTGGCAGGCTTGGAGGATACTCCGTTTTCCACGGTAGCGTCGGTACGGACGTTGATGAGGCGGCTGTAGCCTGCCTTCCGGGCCGGCTCTCCGGCAACAACAAAGTCGAACTGCACGCCCTGCCTAGCGAGGAGAACCCCCTGCTTGAGCGCGGCCGCGACGACGCTGCCATAGGTGACACCCTGATCGTTGCGCTTCGCGAAGCCGAACCGCTCGTTGTTCCAGATGCCGTTCGGCCAAAACTCGCTCCATCCGATATAGCCCTCCGGGAACGCGACCGCCACCTTTGTCTTCCGAAGCAGTTCGCCGATCGGACGCCTGGGATGGGTTTTCTCATGGGCGCGTAGGGTCTTCGTGAGTTCTAGCTGTTCGCGATAGGGCATGTGATGTGTATGGTCGCTGGTCCAGAACCAGATATACCTCGCGCCCATGTCATACGCCATATTCATCGCCGTCGGAGAGATTGCCGGGTCGGCCTGGCCGTAGATGCTGGTTCCCCACCACCCGTTGAAGCAGCGCGCCGCGCCGCGCAGGAACGCGTAGTGCAGGCTGAGCATCTGCTCGGTGGTCACATCGAAGCCTGACCCGCACACGCCCGCGAGGACTCCGTTGAACATCTTGAGGTCGTAGCGTCCCTCGTGATACACCCCGCTGACCCCGCCTTCCATCTCATGGTAGGCGGCGGAGAAGACCGCCTCCCACGCCGGGATGTCCCGCTGGCGCAAGTCCCACGTGCCCAGGCTAACGCCGATTTTCTCCAGATGCGCCTGAATCACCAAAGGGCTATACAGGTCGCGCCTGGCGATTGAGTCGGCGACCCTCATACGGAGCAGATTTGCGGCGCTGGTGACCTGGCGGCAGTCGGCGAATGACGTGAGAATCGCGGGCTCATCCGTAAACATCATCACGCCGCGGTAGTTGGAGCGGTAGAAGATGTTCGGGAAGTCCTCGAATGCGGGGACCCTGGTGTAGAAAGCCGGACGCTCGTAGACCCAGGATTCCCGCTCCGGCGTGTCACCGATGAAGAAGTTGATGCCCGCGGCCTCCATCTCGTCGTACTCCTCAGCCAAGAACGGGCGATAGTTGTACTCTCGGTCGGTAACGCGCCCCGTATCGATGTCGCGGAAATTGCGGCCGGTCCCGATGATGAGCGTGGGATCGAGGAGGAGGACCTTGGACTCGCCTATCGGGGCGAGAGGCTTGCCAGCGCCCATCTCAAGCATCTGGACACCGTTGCCCAGGTAGGTCCCGGTGGTGGCATACGCGCCCTCGAAAGCCGTGCCGGGAGTCTGCCGGGGAAGCAGTTGCGCGCGGAAGTCGAACTCGGGCAGCAGGGCCTTGCCGGAGGATTTGTCCTTATACTCGACGAACGCCCGGACGCCGTCTTTGAACAAATAGCGCTCCACGCGCCCGACGTCGGCGGCGGACCCGATCATAGGAGCGCGTTCGGAGAGGACCCTGATGGCGAAAGTGGCGCCTCCAGGCTTCTTGGCGGCCATCTCCCACCACACCATGCCTGACTCGGCATCGCCGATTGCGATAGTGATCTCATCGACGGAGGGTTTTGCGTCCTGCTTCGCGAGGACGAACCCGTAGCGCGCCCAGTCTCCGGGCTTCGCCTTGGCCGCGCTGTGCGCGCCGACGGCGGCACCCATTATCAAGAGCGAAACGATCATCATTTTCAGCAATTTTCAACCTCCCCACACGTGGCTATTCGAAGGATACGATCATGCGTCGTCCAGGCCGACATCGACTATACTTTCGGGCAGAAGCCCCTCATAGCTGTCGAACGGAACCAGACGGAGCTGCGCTATGGCCTGCTTCACTTCTTTGCTCAGCTCGTGTTGACGGTAGATGTAATGTGGCAACGGGTCTGTCTGGCGCACAAGAGCGTCGCCGAGAATGTCATACATCTCGGAGAACTTCACCACGCCATCCTCCTGTCTTGTGCCCAACCCCAGCAGTCCAGGACGCCGTCGCCGGATCAGCAGAAGCTCAGTCTCAGGAATCACGGTTGAGATACAGTCTGCCCAGCAGACGAGGCGTTCAGCGTTGGTGCCGCCTCTGGCTCGCACGAGAATGATCTGAGGAGTGAACACGTCCTCGGTTTTCAGCTTCTCATCAATCTCGGGCTGCATCTGTGCGTAGCGCCACCAATAGGTCATCTGCTCAAGAGTCGCGACCGACTTGACTGACCCGGCACCAATGGGTGCAGACCCGTCTGCCACGAGAGCTCGCACGGCAAATTCGTTGTTGTGGCACCAGGATTCGATGAGTTCCGGTGTACTCTGCCGAATCACGGGGTCGTCAGAGGGGCCTTGCGTGTCCCACATTTGCAGACCCAGTGAGCGTGCTATCTCAGTGGCAACTGGCATGGCTTCAAGTGCAAAGAATGTAGGTCTTGCGTAGTTGAGGTTTATCACGAGGAATGGACACTGATCTTTCAGCGGGGGATCGGCCTCGTCTCCCACATCGAGTTCAGCCAGGAAACACACCCCCGTCTGCGGGTTCTCATACATCCACTGCCCTTGTGTCATTTTGCTGATGTAAGGCAGCCCCATAACGACCCGATGCACTTCCTCCTCGTTGAGGGGTGGCGAACCGGTGGGCCGGTGCATGTAAAGATCGAAGCTCATCAGGATAACTCCATCTCCAACGCCTTCCCCGCTTCGATCTTCACCGGTTCGGAGAGCGATATGATCACGTTCTTGCCGTCCATTCGGACGCTTGCGCCGAAGCCTTTGCCTGCGCCGCCGGGTGTGGCTTTGGTCAGAGTCGCGCCCTTGGATACGGCGAGGCGGATTTCGTGAATGTCGAGTTCTCCCCACGTCACGCCGATCTTTGCAGACAGGCTGCTGCCGGAGGTCTGTTGCGAGTAAACGCCCCAGCCGGAACCGGTCGAATAGAAGCACTTGAAGTCGCTCGCGTTGAGCTTGGGGGCGAAGGCAATGAAGCGCTCGTGGGCGTTGTAGTGGAACCCGGAAAGCGCGAGAATCAATGACCAGCTAGCCATCGCGCGAGCGTAGTGATGCCCGCATTCGAACTCGTTCCACGGGTTGCGCGCGATGCCGTCGTGGCGGTCGCGAACGCCCTTGACTACCGCCAGGCCCTCTTCGATCATATCCTCGTAGATCAAATGCCCCGCGACCTGATACTCGATGCCGGTCCAAACCTCGTCGGCGTAGGTGAACGGGTAGCGAGGCCGACCGCCCTTTGGCCACGAGCACAGCAGCAGCCCGGCCTCGTCGTTTAGGGCGTAGGTGCGCTGGACGCTCTCATGGTCGGTGAGGTCCGACTTCCAGTTGTATTGGAAAACCGACTTCAGAGCGGCCTTGACTTCGGCCTCAGGCAGCACGTAGCCGAGATCTACTACCTCACAGAACCACTGACCCAAGAGCTGGTCAGAGAGGCAGCCCGGCCCGAACTGGTAGCGCGGCGCCTTGTCCACATCGACATCCTGAATGAAAAACTCGCCGTTGAAGAGCTTCTCCGCGTGCTTCTTGGAGCCGCTTTCATAGATCGATTTGCACTTGGCGGCGTACTGAGTCTCGCCGAGGATCTCCGATATCTTCTCCATCGCCTTCAGCGCGCCCAGATACAACGTGCCCATCATCGTGTTCGCGCCGAGGAACTCGATATCGTAGGTGTTGTGCTGGATCGTCTCCATCATGCCGTCTTCGTCCTTGTCCCAGGTTAGCCAGGCGAAGCTCAGCGTCTGCTTGGCCGCGGGGTAAATGAGCTTGAGGAACTCCATATCGCCGCTCATCAGATACTCGCGGTAGTACTTGAGAATGCAGCCCATCTGGCCATCAGCCGCGGCGTGGAACTTCCAAAGATGCTTGCCCAGAGGCAGCGTTGTGCGGAACGCCATCTTGCCGTCTTCCTCGACGTTCGTGGTGAAGTCAGTGAGGCGCATCGTGCGCTCAAGGCGCGGGTAGAGATACGCCACAGCCTGCTCGTAGTTCCAGACGTGCGTGCAGTTCATCGGGCAGCACCCGCCCTGGTCGCCGCAGCCCTCGAATGCGTAGAAGCGGTCGTCATCGAGGAACAACCCAGTCTGCGTGCGCATGATAGACATGTTCGCCCCAGCGGCATCGAGCGCGACAGCCGGCAGCGTGCTCGAATACAGCGCGTCCGCGAACAGACGCGTTTCTTTTTCGAGGCGGTCGAGGTTCTTCACCACGTAGCCCGCCGCATCCCAGGCATCGTCCCACCACTTGGAGTAGCGATTCCCCAGCCGCGCGCCCTTGACCTCGGGCTCGCCGTTCCAGTAGTTCTCGCGGTTCGGGAAGTACCACGTGAAAATGAACGGCAGCTCGACCGATTCGCCGGGCGCGAGCGAGAACTTCAGGCCGAGGCTGGCGATGTCGGACGGAGCCTCGACTACGGCAGTGAACTGGCCGTCGGACTTGAAGTCATCCCAGAAGGTCTGAGCCGAATCCCACCAACCGGCCGCCGGCCACGCTTTCATGCAAGTGACGTCCTTGTGGGTCGTAACGAGCGCCATCGAGCCGTTGGCCAGATCGTCGTGAGCGGCCTTAGTGTTGGTCATCTTGACGCCACGCAGCCCGGCTTCATCGACGAACTCGTTTACTTTGCCCTCGCCGTCAACCGCGTTCTGAAGCGACCAGCAGATGGTCCCATCGATCTTCTTGCCGCCGGGGTTGGTCACCTTATAGCGCAGGACGGCGGTCGGGATGGCGGAGTCTTTCTCATTCAATGGGATCATCGGGTTGAACGCGGTCAGTTCGACCTTGACAGGGAGCTTCGTGTCTCTGAAATCGATGTGGGCGAAGGGATACTCGCCGGTGAAGATGGCTTCCTTGAGCCTGGGCAGCCCGCAGACCCGGTTCGGGGCCATCCCCCCGGCCTCGATAAAGTGCGGCTGCAGCTTCGATTCGAGCACCCGCGCCATCGGCTTGCCACCCTCCGGCTTCAGATAGATCGCCGGAAACGTGTACGGCAGTATATTGCCCTTTTGCGGACGGTTGAAGATCTCCCAATCGCGCAGTTGTCCCCTGCCGCCGAGCGAGACCGTCCCGGTCCCAATTCCTCCTAAAGGAAATGCGATCTCTTTCAGAGCATCGCCGGTGAAACTTCGCTGCTTGCCCTTTGCGAAGAGCTTATTCTTGTCGTAAGGTATCTGACTGCTTGCCATCACTGCCTCCAAACCGGTCTTATTCTGCTGCTTCCACCCGCGCGGAGCAAGTTCCTGTCCGACAGTGATATAATACGGCAGAGGGGCGAGATTTCAGGAGGACTCCGGCCTCCGGAAATCGCGCCGGAGTGAACCCTGGCGGCTTTGCGCGCAACTAAGATGGTAGCTACCATTGGGAGGTAACGGGATGAAAAGAGCAGCGTTTCTTTTGACACTGGCGTTTCTGGTCCTGCAGGGTGTGGCATTCGCGGACGGGTGCTTCATGCCGGACGAGCGGACATGGAAGGAGCGGCGCGAACGCTCGCTGATCAACGAACCCGAGCAGAAGGCAGTGGTCTTCTTCAGCAAGGGCACGGAACAGCTTATCATCAGCCCGAGCTACGAAGGCGCATCGACCGGCTTCGCATGGGTTGTGCCTGTTCCAGCAAGGCCGAAAGTAGAGATCCTCAAAGGTGCGATATTCCACGAGTTGGCGAAGTTGGTGGAGCCCGCGCCGCCTATTGGCAGGTCCGACCGCGTTCTGAGCGCGGGGAAGGCACCGCAATCCGTAACGGTGCTTGAGCGCAAGACCGTAGGAGCGTATGACGTGAGCGTGCTCGCAGCCACCGACCCGAAAGCGCTGATGAACTGGCTCGCCGCGAATAAGTATCACCTGCCTGCCAACGCGGTCAAACCGATGAAGAGCTACGTTGAGGAAGGCTGGACGTTCGTTGCCTGCAGGATCAAGGTTCCCGGGAACGCAAAGGGTCTGCGAACCGGGACACTTGCGCCTCTGAGGCTGACATTCAAGGCCGAGAACCCGATCTACCCGCTGCGCCTGTCGTCGGCCAACCCCGAGAGTTTTGATCTTGTCGTCTACGTGATCCTGCGAACGAGCGACATCGGCGTTAGGCAGGATAAGCTGGCGCTAGCCGGATCGCCGGACAGGCCGAATGTATCTGTGGTGACCTACCGCAGGGCTATTGTGCCGAAGGGGCAGAAGTCGTATCCAACGCTTGCGAAGCTCGGTTCGCCGGAGATGCAGGTGTTCATGGAGCACAGCAATCCTCTGCCCTCGCAATGCGTCCGGGATATGATCTGGACGCTTCCATTCCGGAGGAAGTGAGCCTATGAGTTTGGAGATCACGAGCCCCGCGGTCATCCATTGCGGCGCGGGAACGTTCAGCAGAATAGTGGAGGAAGCTCCGAGGCTTGGCAAGCGCGCGGCGATTGTGACGGGCGCGCATTTGCTGCATTCGCGGCTGATCGCCGACCTCCACGAGGACCTCCACAAGCGCGGAATCGGCGCGGCTATCGCTGACCCCGTAACGGGCGAACCGACCGTCGAGATGGTCGATGATCTCGCCGCATTCCTAAGGCAGAACAAGGCCGACTTCGTCATCTCCATCGGCGGCGGCAGCGTGATCGACACCGCAAAGGCTGCGGCAGTTATGGCCACGAACGACGGCCTGACCGAAGCCTACCAGCTCAAGCGACGCGAGATCGAAAACCCTCCGCTGCCGCAGATTGCAGTGCCCACGACGGCCGGCACCGGTTCCGAAGCCACCCGAGTCTCCGTGCTCACAAACGAGCACCTTGGCATCAAACGCAGCATCTCGCACCCGGCGATGACTCCTAACATAGCTATCCTCGATCCTGAGTTGACTGTCTCTCTCGACAAGCGCCTCACGACCCTGACCGCGATGGACGCGTTCGCGCACGCAATCGAAAGCGCGGTCTCGCTCAAGGCAGATTCGTATACGCGACACATGGCCCTGGCGGGGATCGAGCAACTCAACAAGGGCCTGCCTATCTGCCAGGCGCATCCGAGCGACCTTGATGCGCGCCTTGCCTGCCTGATGGGAAGCTGTTTCGCGGGGCTCGCGATGCAAATGGGGCTTGGGGCATCGCACTCGCTCGCCCCGGCGGTGTGCATCGTCGGCAAGATGCGGCATTCAGAGGCAATCGCCGCGCTGCTGCCGCACTCAATCGAGTTCAACGAACGCGAACGCCCCGATGTTTACGATGAAGTCCAACGCGCGATGGGCTGTGATAGCGTCGCCGCTCGTCTCATAGAACTGTGCAGCGCGGGAGGAGTCTCGACCAGCCTCTCAAGCTACGGCCTGACATCATCGGATGAGGATGCCGTGATCGAGGCAATGAACCGCTACGGCAGCCACCGGCAGACAAACCCCGTCGAGGTGACGGATGCCTACGCGAGGGAACTGATCGAGCACAGCCTCGGCGACTGACGAAGGAGAAATGCCCAAT
>Ga0209638_1001205_pt1 | contig 16665 bp, 15 predicted proteins | sample BarGraNGADG00211_FD_184490 | JGI IMG/M metagenome (GOLD analysis project Ga0209638, IMG submission 184490) | Arctic peat soil microbial communities from Barrow, Alaska - Barrow Graham LP Ref core NGADG0002-211 (SPAdes) (version 2) | ecosystem: Environmental > Terrestrial > Soil > Wetlands > Peat...
CAGCGGGCGGTGTGTGGCTCTCGCTCCGCCAAACGTGAACGGGCGACGAGCTTGCCGACGGAGGTGAGGGAGACCCGCCAGCCAAGATGGGGGTCGCCAAAATCGAGCAAGCGCCGTGCTACCTGGTCTTTAGCGACCGATCAATCGAGGCAAGCCTCTCGTGAATGCTGAACAGGTGTTAGACGAGCAACCGTGCCGCGGCTCCAGTCCGGGTTCCGGCGGCGGCGCCACGTCGGCGGCGGTAGCCGCCAGGGTTGGGGCGGACGGCGACGCACGCTGGTGAGCGAAGAAGAAGAACAGGAGTTCCTGCGGCCTTGGGCAGAACCAGCGCTATCGGGTGGAGTGTTGGTGCTGTCGCCGATTCGGGCGGCGCTGGCGCAGCGCTTGGGGCGGAAGGTGGCAACTTCGGTCGTTTACCGGTTTCTGGCGCGTCATGGGTGGCGCAAGGTGGTGCCCGACGCGTCATCCCAAGAGCGATCCGCAAATTCAAGAGGCCTGGAAAAAAACTCCCGCAAGACTTGGCGACCCTGCTGACACCGGAAGCCGTCGGAACACGGACGGTACGGATCATGTTCCAAGACGAGGCTCGCTTCGGACGGATGGTACGGATTCGACGCTGTTGGTCACCGGCACCGTCGCGTCCGAAGGCCGACAACGGCTACCAACGGAAGTTCACCTATGTCTATGGAGCGGTCAGCCCCATGCAGGGGGAACTGGACTGGAAGATCAGCCCGCGGATGAACACGGAGCAAATGAACCAATTCCTGGTACCAGTCAGCCAGGCACATCCGGATGAATTCATCGTCATGGTTGTGGACGGAGCCAGTTCCCACCGATCCCAAGAACTGCGGATTCCCGAAAACATCCGCTTGCACCGCCTCCCCGGTTATTCGCCGGAACTCAACCCCCAGGAGCATGTCTGGGATGAGTTGCGCGAGAAGGAATTTCCCAACCGGGTTTTCGAGTCAATGGAGGCAGTCGTCAGTCAGCTTGAAGCTGGCCTCCCGCGGATGGCGGCAAATACCCAAGCGTTGCGAAGTCTGACCGCTTGGCCCTGGATAATTAGTCTCATCTTGAAAGCGAACTAGAATTAGATAGGCGAGAACCAACTTCTGGGTGGCCGACCTGGCGACGGTCACGCGGACCGTGCAAGTGGCGGCGCGTCCGGAAGTAATTCACTTGGCTGCGTAATGCCTAAACCGTGGAATTGGTCCCTCCAGGAAATCCCAAGTCGCGTTGTGGGAAATCAGTGCGCATGTGCAGCCAAAAGGACGGTCGGCCCACATTCTACCTATCAAGTGAACAGCCCTGTCCTGCTACCCCCCGCCCCTCATGGCCCGCAGGTCGATTCCCAACGCCTGGCATTTCTTATACAGATGACTCCGCTCCAGCCCCAGCGCCTTTGCGGTGTCGGTCATACTCAGATGGTTGCGCTTCAACTCCGCCAGGATCTGTTCGCGCTCGAACACGTCCGTGCGCTCGGCCAGCGAGCCCGCGCGCGCCACCGCCACACCCTGCGCCTCCCCTTCGGCAGCCGGCAGCGCGAGACGCACCAGGGCGGCGTCCACCGCGCCGTCCGCCAGTAGCAGCAGGCGTTCCACCATATTGCGCAGTTCCCGCACATTGCCCGGCCACGAGTAGCGCTGCAACTCCTCGATGGCGTCCGGCAGAAACACCTTGGGCTTCCAGCCGTTCACCTGGCAGACCTGGGCGGCGAAGTGCGCCACCAGCGCCGGAATCTCGCCGTCGCGTTCGCGCAAGGGCGGCAGCAGCAGCGGGAAGACGTAGATGCGGTGGTACAGGTCCTCGCGGAACACGCCCTTCTTGACCAGGTCGTGGAGATTGCGGTGCGTAGCCACGATCGCGCGCACGTCGACCGGAATGGTACGATCGCCGCCCACCCGTTCCACTTGCCCCTCTTCCAGCACGCGCAGGAGTTTCGCCTGCATGAGGATCGGCATGTCGCCGATCTCGTCCAGGAACAAGGTGCCGCGATTGGCCTGCTCGAACTTGCCGAGGTGGCGGGAGGCGGCGCCGGTGAAGCTGCCTTTTTCGTGGCCGAACAGTTCGCTTTCGATCAGCTCGGCGGGCACCGCGGCGCAGTTCAGGGTGACGAACGGCCCGCCCTTGCGCGGGCTGCGTTCGTGCAGGGCGCGCGCAATCAACTCCTTGCCGGTGCCGGTTTCGCCCAGGATGCAGACCCGCGTTTCGCTGGCCGCCACGCGGTCCACCTGCGCCATGACGCGCCGCATGCGCTCGCCGGAGTGCACGATTTCGTGTTTGCCGACGCGCTGGCGGAGGTCCCGATTCTCGTCTTCCAGGCGCTTCAGCTTGAGGACGTTGTCCACGGTGAGCAGCAGCTTATCGGTGGAGAGCGGCTTCTCCAGGAAATCGAGCGCGCCCAGGCGGGTGGCGCGGACCGCCATTTCGATATTGGCCTGCCCGCTGATCATCACCACGGGAAGCGCGATGCCGAGAGAGCGGAGGTCTTCGAGCAGCGCCAGGCCGTCCTTGCCGGGCATGACGACGTCAGAGAGCATCATGTCGAAGGCCTGCGATTTGGCGAGTTCGAGCGCGCGCGCGGCGTTATCGCAGACGGTGGCTTCGTGCCCGGCGAGGCGAAATGCGCGCGCCAGCGAGGCCAGCGTGCTGGGGTCGTCGTCAACGATCAAGAGGTGTGCCATAAGTCAAAGCCGTGCCATAAGTCAAGAAGTGTGCCATAAACCAAAGCCGGAACATAAGTCATACCGAATTTCCGGCGAGCTCGATGCGGAAGGTGGAACCCCGGCCCTTTTCACTTTCCACCGAAATCCGCCCGCCGTGATCGCTGACTACGGATTGCACGATGGCGAGGCCGAGCCCGGTGCCGTGGGTCTTGGTGGTGTAGTACGGCGTGAAGAGGCGGGCGCATTCCTCCGGCGTCAATCCCTGGCCGGTGTCGGCGATCTCCAGGCGCACGCCGCCGGCCACGGCCGCGGTGCGTACCGTGAGCGTGCCGCCTTCGGGCATGGCGTCGATGGCGTTGAGCACCAGGTTGCGCAGCACGCGCGTCATCTGTTCGGGGTCTACGGGCACCGTGCGCACGGCGGCATCCAAGTCGGTAACCGCTTGAACCCGCGCCTGCGCCAGTTGTCCGGCGAACAGCTTCAGGGTGTCCCCCACCAGCGCGTTGAACTCGACCGGCTGGACCAGAGGCGCCGGCATTTTGGCGAAATCGCTGAAGCGGCCCACGATCTGCTTCAACTGCGCGAGTTCGGCCAACAGGGTGGCGGTACCCTCGCGGAAGACTTCGTCGAACTGTTCGGGGGAGCGGTCGCGCGCGCGGAGCATGTTCTCCACGGTGATCTGGAGCGGAAACAGCGGGTTCTTCAATTCGTGCGCCAGGCGCCTGGCCAGTTCGCGCCACGCCGCCACGCGCTCGGCCTGTACCAGGCGCTCGCGTTGCGCCACCAGTTCGCCGGTCATGCGATTGAAGGCGCGCGCCAGAGTGCCGATCTCGTCGGCGGAGGAGACATCGACGGTGGTGTTCCAATCGCCCGCGGCGACGCGTCCGGCGCTGTCGGCGAGGCGCTGCATGGGGCGCGTGACGCGCGCGGCGGCCCACCAGCTCAACAAAATGCCGAACAGAATGCCCGCGGCCGCCACCATGACGCCGGTGCGCACGAGCGAGTTTTCCAACTCCACCAGGTCGCGGCGCGAACTCGCAATCAGCAGCACGCCCAGCAGGTTGTTGTCGAGCCCGGGCAGCGGCACGGCGTGGAAGCTCTCGGCCGCGGCGCCCGAGCCCACGATGCGGGAACTTTCGCGCCGCTCCAACCGCACCTGCTCGATCAAAGGGCGCAAGAGCGCGGGACGCGCCGCGGGGCCCGCGGCGTCGATCAATTGCGACGGGCTGAAACCGGCTTCCAAATTGCGATAGAGCAGAACACGCATGCCGGCGGGGAGCACCAGGGTGGAGAGGAACTCGCGGTCCAGTTCCCGGCCACCGGCGACGTAAAGTTTGCGGTCGCCCTCGGTTGCCGTCCCCACGGCGACAAGCGCGAGCGTCACGCCCAGTGGCAACTCCTCGCGCCGCAGGAATGCGCCGCGGAGTTTCCAATCCTCGCCGGTGGTCAGCCACTCCTCTTTGTAGCCGAAGCGCGCGGGCCACTGGGCGCTGCTCACGATGGCGCCATCGGCGGCCACCAACTCGAGCAGATCCAGATCGTGGGTGGCCGCCTGGGGAGCCGCGTAATCGTAGTATTGGGTGTAATCCGGCTGTATGGCGATGTTGTGCGCCGCCTCCGATGCGGCGATGGCGTTGACGGTGCGGACCAACTCGCGGCGGCGGCGGTCGAATTCGTTGCGGAACTGGAGGACCAGGGCGTCGGCGCGCTGCGTTTCGGAGCGTTCAAAGGCCTGGCGCGTGCGGGACAATACGAGCAGGTCCACCACCGCGACCGAGGCCACGATGGCCACCGTGAAAATCAGCAGGAGGCGCGTGCGGAACCTCATGGGCGTGCGCCTTCCAGCCAGAGGTTGTCGAAGCGCCACTCTCCGGAGGGCGCGATGCCGGGGCCACCTTTGACTCGCGGGCCGACCCCGTAGACGTCGGGGAGGTGAATCAGCGGGATGACGCGAAAGCCCTCGAGGAGCGCGCGTTCCGCGGCGTAGGCCTGTTCGGGCGATGCATTCGCCGCTGCATTCGGCGCTGTATTCGGCGACGCCTCGCGCGGCGGGGCGGGCAAGCCGAGCGCCGCGGCGATTTGGGCGAGCGCCTTCGCCGGGTCCGCCGAAGCGATGCGCAACTCCGCCAGCACGACATCGGCGTTGGCGGTTTGAGGGGTCACGGAAACTACCAGCCCGGCATCGCGGGCGTTGAGGGCGATGCGTTCGGCGATGGGGCGCGCGGCGGCGTCGCTCACGCCTAGAGTGATGGGCCGCGCGCCAGGGGCGAGTTGACGTGCGCGTCCCAGGTCGGCTGCCGCGGGAAACAAGAAAGCGTAGCCGGAAAGCCATTGCGGCAGCAAAGCGCCAGAGATTTCGCCCTGCCGTTGCAGGAGCACGGTGTGAATAGCGGAGCGATCCACCGCCAGCGCCAGGGCTTCGCGCACACGCGCATCCTCGTACCGCGGGGCGAAAACCAGCGCCAGCACGCGCACGGGCGACGAGGACCAGACTCTACGGCCGGCCGGTTGGCGGCGCAGTTCGCCAGGGCCGAGTTCCACCACGTCGGCTTTGCCGAGGTCGAGATCGCTGGCCTGATCGCGCAGCGCGCGCCCCAGATGGAATTCGACGCTGCCGAGGAATGGGCGGCCGCCACCAGCGTTCTCGTCGGCTTCATATACGGCGAGCCGTCCCGCTTCCCAGCGCGCGATGGTAAATCCGCCACCGAGCAGCGCGGGCGGGTCCGGGGTCTCCGCGTTCTGGCGCAATTCGACGCGCAACGTGCCGCCGTATTGGGGGCGCGTCGCACCGGGGGCGGCCGGGTGGAGCAGCGCGGCGACCAGCAGTAGGGCGAAGCTTCCCCCGCGCGCTCCGAAACAAGTGCCAACTTCCGCGCAAGGCCGATGGCGCCAGCCCGCGTCTCTCCGCTCCCTCCGCTTCCTCTGCGTTCTCTGCTTTTGCCTTGCTTCGGTTTTCTCTGCGCTTGTCTCCGCGTCTCCGCGTCTCCGCGTTGAAATCGACAGCCTGTTTGGTTCCGGCTCTGCCGGCTTCAGGGGCGGTTTCCCGATGGGCGCCAGCATTTTCAACTTACCCACCGCAGTTCACCGTAATCAGATATGCCTGGTAGCGCCCGGTGGCGAGGTCGCTGACCACGGCGACGGCCCCGTTGCCGCCGAGACTCCAGAACGCCGTGACCGGACCCGGCAGATCGAGCGGCGCCCCGAGCGGGACGGGCGTCCGGTTGACCAGCCCGAAGGCGCGTACCGCATCGGGCTCACGGGCCTCGCCGGCCTTGGTCGCGAGGATCTGCGAGCCTCCGCCGCAATGCGCCTCGGTTTCCGCCAGGTCGCTGCCCCAGGACGCGACGCTGCCCACCGGGTCGAGCGCGGCGTCAAAAATCTGCGTACGGCCATCGAGCATGGCCAGCAGCCAATACTGGCGCCCGTTCTCTTCGGCGGATGCGGCGGAGAAGAACGGGGCCAGTGTCTTGCGGATGCCGTTGGCCGTGGACACCCGTCCATCGAAGTGATTGCGCCCGGGAGTGAAGCCGGCCAGCAGCACGCCGCGCGCGCCCGCATCCAGGGTCCAGGGCTCGTCGCTGGGGTGACATTCCAGGGTGAGCGATGGGTCGGCCGCGCCGCTACAGGCCACGCCGGGCAGGTACGCCTTGAAGCCGCCGCCATTGACCCGCAGATGGCCGCGCAGGTCGCGCGGCCAGGGCCGCGGCGGCGTAAGCGGCAGAGATTGGGTCACGGCGTCCGCGTGAAGGCTGACGCGGAACGGCGAAAGCACCAGGATCCCGGGGCCGAGCATGACCACGTCCAGAATCTGCTCCTCCTGTTCCCATACCAGCTTCTTTTCCAGTGTGAGGATGGATCCGGCGGGCGCTCCGGTGGATGTGGGGCGCTTCCAGGAGGCGATCCAGACCTGGCGATCGTCGCCCTTGCGGGCTTCTTCCACGATCAAAAACTGCGACAGGTTGCCGGAGACGGTGAGCCGGGCGTCCACGTGGGACAGGCCTCCTGGCCTGTCTTCTTTCTCGCCGACGCGCGCGCCGGCTTCGCGCACAGCGGCATCGAAAGCCATGCGAGCCTGGTTGAAATCACCGGAGGCGAGCGAGGAGAGGTTGCGCCAACTAACCGATACCGGCTCTCCGCGCCCTGCAAACGCAACGGTTTTCCGCGCCAGTTCGCGAACGGCGCCGGCCATATCGTCAGCGGCCCAAGCGTCCCAAGGCAGGAGGATCAGCAGCGCGGAGAGGACCGCGGAGCCCTTCACGCCCGCGATCATAGCACATCGTGGGACAGGCCTCCTGGCCTGTCGCCTTTACTGATCAGGCGGAGCACGCCGCGCAGGCAGCCGCGAGCGACCAGGAACGAAATGGGCAGCGAGACGGCCGCCATCAGAATCCATGCGATCAGGTTTTCCATGGTGGTTTCCCCTTACTGGCCGGCGGGTTCGCCACCGGCGGCTACGAGCGACGGCACGCCGAAGAGGCGCGCGATGTCGGGATTGCGTTCGTCGTAAAGTTCTACCTTCTCGCCGACGGCCACCATTTTGAAGAGTTCTTCGACTTCGCGATTGCGCATGCGGATGCATCCGTGCGAGGCGTTGTGGCCGATCGAGCCCGGCCGGTTGGTGCCGTGAATGCCGTAGCCCTTGCGGCTCAAGCCGAGCCACCGCGTGCCGAGCGGATTACATTTGCCGGGGGGCACGATCTTGCCTTTGGTGTACCAGGTGGGGTCGGCGATGCTGTTGACGATTTGGTAGACGCCGGTGGGACTGGGCGACTTGGGCGCACCCACCGCGGTTTCGAAGATGCGCACGATGCGGTCGCCTTCGAGCACGGCCAGCTTGCGGTCCGGAATGCTGACCACGATGCGGCGGGCGGGGCGAGAGGAGTTGTCCTGGGCCAGGGCCTCAGCGGCGGCCATCAACATGACGCCGGTCAGCGCCGCCATCTTTTTGATCTGTTCTCTTATCTGATTTTGGATCTGATCTTGGACTTTGAGCATCTTCCGATCCTCCGTACTACGCGGAGGTAAGATGCAGGAAGGTGACCAGACTCTAAGTAATTGAAAACACTCGTTTTATCGTTCCTAATCGGCGTGTCAACTTAGACACGTGTGCTTGCGGGACACGAAATTATCCGAAGATCGGTTCCTGGAGGCGAATGACCTTTTTCTGAATCGCGTACTGGACCAGTTGCGCCTTATTGTGGATATCGAGTTTGCGCATCAAGTTGAATTTGTGGGCCTCGACGGTTTTTACGCTGAGTTCGAAGGAACTCGCGATCTCTTTGACGGATCTGCCCTCGGCCAGCATTTTGAGAATCTCGCGCTCGCGTTTGGTGAGCGTACCGAAACGCGGCTGGCGTGTGGGTCCACGGCCTTGCATGCGGAAACCATCCACCAGGCGGGTGAGCAGGCGCGGGCTCAGGTAACTGCCGCCGCGAGAGACTTCGCGGATGGCGGTGATGAGTTGTTCGGCCGGACTGTCCTTGAGGATGTAGCCGCTGGCCCCGATGTCGACGCACTCGGCCAGATAGTCTTCGTCGTCATACATGGAGAGGAAGATCACCTTGGTATCGGGGCGCTCCTTGCGGACCTGACGGGTGGCCTCGAAGCTGCTCATACCGGCCATCCCGATGTCCATGAGGACGACGTCGGGCCGCAATTGCTGGGCCAGCGCGACGGCATCCAGCGCGTTGGCGGCTTCGCCGACGACTTCCAGGTCGGATTCGGCGGCGAGCAGGGTCCGGATACCGTCCCGGAAAAGTGTATGATCGTCGGTTAGAAGGACTCTGATTTTTGACATTTACTTGATACCTTTTACGGCAGGCCGCGGCAATTCCAGAATCACCGTGGCGCCTTTCCCAGGGGCACTCCGCAGGACCAGCGTTCCGCCCAGGAGCGTGGCGCGCTCCTGCATTCCCGCCAATCCGAACGACAAGGGCTTACCCCGTGCCGTTTCCGGACTAAATCCGACGCCATTGTCCTGGATGCTCAACCTAACTCTCTTATCGGCCGAACCCAGTAGAAGCTTTACGGAGCTTGCCTGGGAATGCTTGAAAACATTCTGTAGGGCTTCCTTGGCAACGCGGTAGATCACCTCCTGTGCTTCCAGCGAAAGTCCCGCGACCCCGGGTGAGATACGCAAGCGCACGTCGGCGGCCTGTTGTTTGCCAAAGCGAGCGGCAAGTTGACGCAGCGCCGCCTCCAGGCCGAGCCGCTCCACCACTGCCGGACTGAGCGCGGCTATGGTGCGCCGCAACTCACCCACCGTGCGCTCCGTGATGAGCCGTGCCTGCTCCAACCGCTGGCGTAACGCGGGCGGCGCATCCTTTTCCATCATTTCCAACTGGAGCCGCAGGAGCACCAGCGATTGTCCCGCTTCATCGTGCAGATCGCGGCCGATGCGTCGCCGCTCCCCCTCTTCGGCGCGGCGCGCTTCGGCTTCGAAGCGGCGCACTTCGCCCTGCATGCGGACGCGTTCCATGGCTGCAAAGCAGCGCGCGCCGGCGGCGTGCAGCATGGCCAGTTCGCGCGGCAGCCAGGGATAGGGCACGGCGAAACCCAACTGCAACAGGGCCACACTTTGGATGGGGAACGACCAATAGGACGCATGCGACCCACGCATGGTGGGACACGCTATGAGCTGCTCGTCGCGGCCGCGGTGTTGGATGTAGAGCGGGTGAGCGAGTTTTCCGGTGAGCGGCGCGGCCAGCAACTGAAGCCGCCCGGAACGCGCGTGAAACGTGCGGGTAAGGACGGCCACGAGGCGCGCCAGCAGGTCCTCGAGGCCAACGGCTTCGGCTTCGGCATGGTAGAGCCCGAAGAACGCCTGGGACTCGGCTTCGCGCACCTGGTAATACGCCTGATTCAATACCAGCCGCGTGACCAGTTGCAATTGCTCGCGCGGCGGCGCGAACGCGCCAGCGAGCGCGGTATCGAGCAACTCGCCGAATTCGCCGAGCAGCTCGCAGACCTCCGAGAGAGGGAGGTTCAGCCGGGCCAGGCGGCGGCCATGGTATTCCACCCGCTCGCGGAACTGGTCGAGCGTGCGCAAGCGGCTGGCGGCGGCCGGCGCGATCTCTAGCAGCGCGCGTATCTGCGCGGCATCGTAAGGACGTTGGCGCAATACGGCGCGGAACTGCCGGTCGAGACGATCGGCGAGGGGCCGGATTGCGCGCAACAGCAGGCGCAAGTGGCGGCGCGCGCCGGTCGTGAAAAGGGAATCGTTTCTCATGACGGTAGTGGGTAGGACAGGCCTCCTGGCCTGTCTGTCTTTCCGCAAAAATGCCGACAGGCCAGGAGGCCTGTCTTACCGCGCGCCGTGTTGCTTCAGGATGGCGGCGGCTTCGGGGAAGCCGTTCTTTTCGGCGGCGGCCAGAGGCGTGACGCCGGCCTTGTTGCTGGCGTTGACGTCGGCTCCGCGCGCCACCAGCAGTTCCACCAACTCGGTCCGGCCCCATGCGGCGGCGTGATAGAGCGGAGTGGCGCCGGATTCGGAATCGCGCGCGTCGCGGTCCGCGCCCTTGTCCAGGAGCAGCGCGGCCAGTTCGCGGCGGCCGCTCAGGGCGGAATTGTGCAGCGGTGTCGCGCCGTCTCCATCGCGCGCATTGACATCGGCTCCGTGTTGTAACAGCAGGGTGGCGAACGCAAGATTGCCCTTCAACGCCGCCTGGTGAAGCGGCGTGGCGCCGGATTTGTCGCGGGCGTCCACGTTGGCGCCCTTCTTAATCAATAGATCGGCAATATCGGTCTGACCCTTTATAGCGGACTCGATCAGCAGCGCGCCGATCTCCGCCGCGGCGGGCCCGGCGGCGACAATCAAAAGCTCCAGCGCCTCCGCATGGCGTCCGCGAGCGGCATTCTCGATGGGGCTGGCGCCGGAGTTGTCGCGACGTTTGGGATCCGCGCCCTTGTCCAGGAGCAGCGCCACCAGTTCGCGATGGCCCTTGCGGGCGGCCTCATTGAGCGGCGTGGAGCCGGTGGCCGGGTCGGCCTGGTCCACCCGCGCGCCGTGCAGGATCAGCATCTGGGCAATGGCGCGAAAGCCGCGGCGGGCGGCCTCATCGAGCGGCGCGGAGCCGGCCTTGTCGCGGACATTGACGCCGGCGCCCTTGACCGTCAGCAACACGGCAAGCTGCTCGTAACCGCGGTCCACGGCGAGGTGCAGCGGCGTGGCGCCGGAATTATCCGTCGCGCGCAGGTCCGCGCCGTGGGCCAGCAGCAGGTCGACCATCGAAATATCGTTTTTGATGCAGGCGTACGCCAGAGGCTGGGATCCGCCCTCGGTATGACGGGCCTTAACGTTGGCGCCATGCTCCAGCAGGTAGAGGGCGATTTCGCGATTGCCGCTCCAGGCCACATCGTGCAACGGAGTGGCGCCCATCTGGTCGGGCTGATTGACGTTGGCGCCGCCAGCGATCTCCCGCTTGACGCGCTCGAGATCGCCCGACATTACGGCGTCATGGAGGTCGGCCGCGGCGAGGGCGCTGCCGACGAGTGCAAACAGTGTCACGGTCCGGGCTGTGCCGCTAACCCACGTATTGCACCTCTTCTTCCACTTCGATGCCAAAGCGCTCGCGCACGCGGCGTTTCAGCTCCGCGATCACCTCGCATAACTCGCGCGCCGTGCCTTGACCCGCATTGTAGATCAGATTGGCGTGATGCGCCGCCACGTGAATGCCGCCGAGCTGCATGCCCTTGGCGCCCACCTGTTCGAGGAACCAGGCGGCCGGTATCTTGCCCTCGCGCACCACCACGGCCGGCACCCCGGCGGCCACCGCCGGAGGCAGTTCGCGCAGCAGAAAGTTCTTGAAGATGCTGCCGGCGCATTTCATGGTGGGCGGGAATTTTTCGTTGCGCACCTTGAGGATGCCGGCCGAGATCTGTTCGAGCTCCACGGCGGCCGCCGCGTCGAGAGAGAATTCCACCTGGAAGATGGTCCACTCTTTGTGGCGTTTGAAGAGGCTTTCGCGATAGCGGAACTCGCACTGCCGGTTGTCGAAAGCGCGCATTCTGACGCCATCGAAGAAGCGCACGGCGGCGACGCGTTCCGCGATGGCATGCCCGTAAGCGCCGGCGTTGCCATAGACCGCCGCGCCCACCCAGCCGGGGATGCCGGCAAGCGTTTCCAGCCCTTGGAGCGCGTGATGGTTGGCAAAATCGACGAGGTCCTGGAGCCGTGCCCCGGCCCCGGCCGTGATGCGCGGGCCATCGGAAGCCAGCGTGTCCTCGGAGAAACGCAGCACCAGGCCGCGGAAGCCCCGGTCGGAAACGATCAGGTTGGTGCCGCCGCCCGTGACACAGACCTCGGTAGAGCTCGCGCGGGCGACGGCAACGGCCGCGATGAACGCCTGCTGGTCGCGCGTTTCGGCAAAGAGATCGGCCGGCCCACCGATGCCGAACCTGGTGTAGCCGGCGAGCGGAGTGAGGGCGGAAACAGTTAAATTAGGAATCTCGGCGAGGCGCGACTGCGTCTCTTCCGTGGTCGGCATTACCTTAAGTATAAGGGAGGCATACTTCGTGCGATTCGTATTTCCGGGGTTTCCGGCGGAGGGACTGGCGTTCTTTGCCAGCCTGCGGCGCAACAACCGCCGCGAGTGGTTCCAGCCGCGCAAGGCCGTCTTCGAAGAGACTTTGAAGCAACCCATGCGGGAACTGGTGGGCGCGGTGAATTCGGCGATGCGGAGCTTCGCGCCGGAGTACGTGACGGATCCCGACAAGGCGATTTACCGCATCTATCGCGACACGCGCTTCAGCCAGGACAAGACGCCGTACAAGGACCACATTGCGGCCTCGTTTTGGCGGCGCGGGGACAAGGCAGGCGCGGGATACTATTTTGCGGTGTCGCACAAGGAGGTGGCGATCGGCGGGGGTATCTACATGCCGGAACCGGAAACGCTGCTCGCCATCCGGCAGCACCTGGCGGAGCGGCACGAGGAATTCCGCAAGATCGCCGGGGCGCGCGCGGTTCGCCAGCTCTTCGTCGCGGTGCAGGGCGAGCAGTTGACGCGGGTGCCCAAGGGCTACCCCAGCGATCACCCCGCGGCCGACCTTTTGCGGCTCAAGCAGTACCTGTTATACGTGGAGCTGCCGCCGAATCTGGCGACCACGCCCGCCATATACACCGAGGTGGTCAAACATTTTCGGGCCATGACGCCGTTCGTGGAGTTCTTAAACGCACCTTTGCGCGGGAAACGCAGGGAAGTGTCACTCGATTTTTAACGGGATCGTAACAATCGGAGGCTAAGATGGAGCTTCGCAAAAGACCATCCGATGAAAGATCTCTTCGCTGTACTAATGCAACCAGAAGTATGCGGATTACGCAGCCGCTTACGCCCATTCCATAAGGAGTTGAAGGATTTTTCGCGTGTGCGCATCCAGTCTGGAGCCGTGCGCGCGCTTGAGTTGCCTGGACTCCTTCTGCCAGAATGGAGGATTCATGGGCACTCCCTTTTCTCCTACTCGGCTGGATGTGGAACGATACCGAAGCATGCGGGCTCTCTGCGTGGAGATGAACCAAAGAATCGTCAAGATGATTCCGCGGAAGGCATACGAAGAGATCGGAGACGCGATCGGCATCCGGCACAATGGCGTGCTCGTATTCGACAACGAAGACGTGTCCAGCGTGCTGATGGACTGTTGCGTCCACGATTGGTATGAGAACGGCAAGAATATGGTCCAGCGTTACTCCGAGGCGCACCCCGCGAAGCCAGGAACGGACGAGAGCTACATATTGAATGCCTGCCTCCAAGCGAAATACCGGATACTGTTGGTGAAATCGGCGATGCCAGGCGCTGGCCTCTACTGCAAGGATGGGCTGAACAACGAGGAGTTGTTCTTGATGGATCTTGCTTTGAGCCGGAGTCTTAAAGACGGAAATGCGGTCCTCGCCACCCGGACCATGCCGCTGGGTGAGTACTGGATGACCGGCGGCGCCGGTCTCCCGATAAACTCGAAAAAGGCTATGCTGGATGCCTTGAGCCGATTCGAGCGCGAAAAACAGAAGCCGCCTGAAGGCCGAGCGAGCCTGGCGCTAACGATCGTGCGGTTGTGTCTCGCGGCCGGCGCCGCCGACTACATCGCTTACGAGAGCGCTGAGGCAACCGCGAAAACTCCTCGAAGCCGCCCCCGAATGCCCGGGTTTAAGTTTAAACGGCATCGCTGACTGCCCTGTGTCTGGGCCGCCTTCAACCGGCGCGGAGGCGGAAATGGGGTCCCAGAAGTGCAAAGCTCCAGTCTGGAGCGCCGCTCCTGGTAGATGGCGAGAAGACCGGGGAGTTACCCCCGGTCGGGGCGTTAGGTATTTTTCTTGCGGGGGCGCGAGGTTGGACGCTTCTTCTGACCTTCGCTGCCGGGAGCCGGCGTCTTGCGCGGGGCGCGGGGGCGGCGCTGCACCTTGGGAGGCAGCTCGGGAATCGGGATCTCGCCGGTGGCGGTGGGCTGCCCGGGCACGAGCGGTTGCGGTTCGTCGACCTCCTCGTCCTCGGCGGGGCTCACCTCTACCGGCTGCGGCGGCGCCGCCGGCGGATGGAACTCGGTGCCGAGGAACACGACGAGGCCGCGTTCTTCGTCCACCTGGTTGCGCACCAGGCCCTTATCCTGCGCATAGTTCAGCAGCTCGCTGAACTCCTGGAAGCCGTAGTCGCGCGGCTCGAAGTTGGGACGCTCCTGCTTGACCCAATCGAAGAGTTCGTCGGCGGTGGAGCCGGAATCGACGTCGAGACGATGAATCTCGAGGATGTCGCGCAGCAGCGGGATGGCCTCTTCGGGTTTGGAGCCGGGCTTTTCGGGAGCGCCGCCGCCCTTCATGCGGATCATGTAGCGGCCTTCGCCGCCGGTGACCTCGACGTAATCGGCCTTCTGCAATCTCTCCACGAAATCGGTGAAGGAATTGGCGCCGTAGGCCTTCTCATTGAAGGTGGAATCGAGCTGCAGCATGGTGCTCTTGAGCAGACCAAGCTGGGGGCGGACTTCGCGGCGTTCGAGGACGCCGAGGGCGCGTTCCACCAGCGGCATGGCTTGCGCCAGATCGAGCGCCACGCGCTTGTGCGATTGGCGCTGTTGCTGCTGCTGTTGTTGTTGGGGTGGCGGCTGCTTTTCGGGCCGGTCGGAATGCGGCTGCTGCTGCTGCGGCTGGTGTTGCTGCTGCTGCTGCGGCGGCGGCGGCGGCGCCTGCTGCTGCTGTTCCTTTGGCTGGTGGCCGGAGGCACGCGGGCGATCGTCCATGACGGATTCGTAGGCCACGAACTCGTGACAATTCTTTTGCAGAATTGTGCTGGTGAACGCGCGGCCGCCGACCACGAAGATGCGCTTGTCATACTGCTTGAGCTTGTTGACCAGCGCGATGAAATCGCTATCGCCAGAGACGATGGCGTAGGCGTTGATGTGATCGTGAGTGAAGGCCATCTCGAGAGCATCGAGAGCCAGGTTGATGTCGGCGCCGTTCTTGTCGCCGCGCGGTGAGGGGTCACGCTGAACCATCTGCACGGCGTGCTCGCTGAGCGCGCGTGTAGCGGATTCCTGCCTGCCCCAGTTCGCGTAAGCAAACTTCGTGACAATTTCGCCGCGTTCCTTGAGCGCATCGAGCACGGCCGCGACGTCGAACTCGCGATGCAGGGTGCTCTTCACGCCGATTTCGATATTGTCGAAATCGATGAAGACGGCGATCTTCAGTTTCTGTTCCATTGTTGATTCCTTAAACCCAGCGGGGGGAGTGCTGGACCGTCCGGTCCAGCGCGCCCGGCGCGCCGGGGGTTCGCTGGCGGACACAGTGTCCGCCGGCGAGGGTGCTTTGGCTGATAGCCTCATGGGTAAGTGTATCCTAATTTTACGTACGCGGGGGTGAGGGGGGGAAGAACCCGGGGGGCGCAAATCCCCCGGGGGCGTCATCGGGGCCTCCTGAGTTGGGCGGCCAGGGCCGCGCCGCGCTCGAATTCTTCCTGCAACTGACGGGTGCGGAGGTTCTCGCGCATGTGTTCCAGTTTCTGAATGTAGAGGCTCAGGGCGCGCTCGATGTGATCGGTATTGGTGGCCAGGATGTCGCGCCAGATCTCGTACGATCCCCCGGCGAGACGCGTCATGTCCTCCAGACCGGGCCCGGCGGCGTTCAAGCGCGGCGGCCCGCCCAGCTTATCGGAAACGGTTGCCGCCAGAGCCGTGGAGGCGAGTTGCGCGAGGTGCGAAGTCAACGACACCACGCGATCATGCTCATCGGCATCGAGCGTGAGCACACGCGCGCCGATGCGGTGCAGCCACATGCGGAATTCGAGCGCGCAAGAGGTGTGGAGCTCGGAAGCGTCGTCGGGCGTCAGGATCCAGGTGCGGCCGCGGAAGAGGTCGGGAGAGGCCGCCAGAGCGCCGCGCGTCTCCTTGCCTGCCATGGGATGCCCGCCCAGGAACTGGGCGCGCGTCAGGGTCTGGCGCGCCAGATCGACGATGGCACACTTGGTGCTGCCGGCGTCGGTGACCAGGGTGCCGGGGCGGAGCAGAGGGTCCAGGTGGCGGATGGTATCGAGAATGCGCCCGATGGTTTGTGAAAGGAAGACGAGTTCCGCGTCCGGGATGGCGGAAGCGAGCGAAGCGCCGCGATCGATGGCGCCTCTGGCGAGAGCGTCCGCAATGGCATGCGGGGAACTGACGCCCGTGATGGCGCCGTCGAAGCCCGCTTTGCGCAGGGCCAGTCCGAAAGACGAGCCGATCAGGCCGGTGCCGACGATGACAACGTTTTGCATGCTAAATTCCGGCAGAGACGCTGAGACAAGCAAAAGCAAGAAAGAATGCCCACTTGGAAGTGGGCATGGCAGCCTGAAAGGCTACGCTACGGTGGTGCGGCGCAGAGTAAGCGAGGGGTGTGCGGTGCATGCTAAATGGGTAAGCGAGGGGTGTGCGGTGCATGCTAAATGGGCAAGTGAGGGGTGTGCGGTGCATGCTAAATGGGTAAGCGAGGGGTGTGCGGTGCATGCTAGAGGGTCCTACCCACGGCAAGCGCGATGGCTTGCAGTTGATG
>Ga0209638_1001209_pt1 | contig 16648 bp, 16 predicted proteins | sample BarGraNGADG00211_FD_184490 | JGI IMG/M metagenome (GOLD analysis project Ga0209638, IMG submission 184490) | Arctic peat soil microbial communities from Barrow, Alaska - Barrow Graham LP Ref core NGADG0002-211 (SPAdes) (version 2) | ecosystem: Environmental > Terrestrial > Soil > Wetlands > Peat...
CCGCACGCTGCGAGGAGCGCGGCAGCGAGCACCGCAGCCGGGATCGCCGTGACCTTGCGTCTCACTACGACAGCATGCGCGGCCGGTGCGTCGGCGCGCTCACGCGAGCGTGAACGTCGGCAGTCTCACGATCCGGCCTCCCTTCAGCGCCGACTCGTGCGCGCAGAGCCCGACACAGGTCCAGTTCGCCGAGCGGCGCGCGTTCGGGAACGGCTCCCTGTCCTCGAGCAGAGCCGAGACGAACTCGTGAACGAGGTGGGGATGCGAGCCGCCGTGGCCTGCGCCCTGCGTGAAGCTCAGATGCGTTTGCTTCGCGAGGTCGTAGACGCCCTTCGTCGTGAAGCGCCGGATCGGGGCGGGAAGGCGAGCGGCGAAGTCGGGCGCCTTGACCCGCGTCGGTATCTCGGGCTCCGGCAGCTTCGCCGTATGGAGCACGTGCTTCTCTCCCTCGACGAGCGTCCACTCGAACGACTTCTTCGAGCCGTACACGTCGATGCTCTCACGGTACTGCCGCGCCGTGTCGAAGAGGGAGCGGTAGATCCGCACCGCGAGGTCGGAGTCCTTGAGCTTGACCTGCGCGCTCTCGACCGCGAACGGCGAGCCGTACTTCTCCGCCAGCTTCTTCCGGATCGTCCCCGACCCGAAGCAGGAGACGTACTCCGCCGAGGCGTCCGTCAGCGCGAGCATCGGGCCGACGCAGTGAGTCGCGTACCACATCGGCGGCAGTCCGGGCCAGTAGTTCGGCCAACCGTCCATGTCCTGGTGATGGCTCGCCTGGAGGAACTGCAGCTTCCCGAGCTCACCGTCGTCGTACAGCTGCTTGAGCCAGAGGAACTCTCGGCCGTAGACGACAGTCTCCATCATCATGTACCGGAGCCCGGTCCTCCGAGCGAGATCGACGATCGCCCTGCAGTCGGCGATGCTCGTCGCCATCGGGACCGTGCAGGCGACGTGCTTGCCGGCCTCGAGAGCGGCGATCGTCATCGAGGCGTGGTCGGGGATCGGCGAGTTGATGTGCACCGCGTCGATCTCCGGGTCTTTCAGCAGCTTCGCGTAGTCGGTGTAGCGGCGCTCGACGCCGAAGGCGTCACCGACGTCGTTGAGACCTTTCCGGTTGCGCCGGCAGATCGCCACGAGGTTCGCACCCGGATGCCGCTGGTAGATCGGGATGAACTCGGCGCCGAAGCCGAGCCCCACGATGGCGACGTTCACGCGACGGGCAGCCATCTCACGCACCCGCCTTCACCGATGTCCGGTACGAGACCTTCGCCCGCTCGCCGGACCCGGCGGAGCGGACGATCGCGTCGCACACCTCGGCGGCGCGGTAGCCGTCCTCGAACGTCGCGCCGTACGGAGCGACATCGGCGTCCTCGACGATCGCGGTCAAGAGGTGGTGGATCTCGTGGACGAAGGTGTGCTCCCAGCCGATCATGTGGCCCGGCGGCCACCACCACGACCAGAAGGGCATGTCGGGCTCAGAGACGAGCACGGTCTTGAACCCGGGCGCCCTGTCGCCGTCGGCACGGTAGAGCTGGAGCTCGTTGAGGCGTTCGAGGTCGAACGCGAGCGACGCCTTGCTGCCGTTGATCTCCCACTGCAGGCCGTTGCGATGTCCGAGCGCGAACCTCGTCGCCTCGATCGTGCCGACCGCACCGGCTTCGAACTCGGCGGCGGCCTCGACCGCATCGTCCACCTGCCGTTCGGGGATGAACGTGCGCGTGACCGACGCGACGGAGGCGATCTCGCCCACGAGGAAGCGGGCCAGGTCGATGACGTGCGCGCCGAGGTCGCCGAGCGAGCCCGAGCCGGCCTCGTCGGAGTGGAAACGCCAGGTGTCGAGCGTCGCGTCGTCGCCCCAGTCCTGCAGGTAGCGGCCGCGGAAGTGCCGGATCTCTCCGAGCTCGCCCGCCTCGATCATCTCGCGCGCCATGCGTATCGCCGGCACGAAGCGGTAGTTGAAGGCGCACATGTGCTTCACGCCTGTGGCCGCCACCTCCTGCCAGATCTGGAAGCTCTCGTCCGCCGTGCGGCCGAGCGGCTTCTCGCAGAGGACGTGCTTTCCGTTCCGGGCCGCCGCGATCGTCGGCTCCGCGTGCATGTTGTTCGGCCCGCCGTTGTCGAACAGGCCGATGCTCGGGTCGGCGACGAGCTCGCGCCAGTCCGTGGTCCAGCTCTCGTAGCCGAAGCGCCGTGCTGCGGCTTCGACCGCGTCCGCATTCCGTCCGGCGACCGAAACGAGCTTCGGCACGAGGGGCGGCGGCCACGTCATGTACGCCAGTGTCCGGTACGCGTTCGTGTGCGCCTTTCCCATGAACGCGTAACCGAGCATGCCGACGCCGATCTCGTCGACGTCGACTGCGGCGGCGACCTCCGGAGCGGCTCCGATGCCGCCCTTTGCTGCGTCCTTGTCCGCCATCACGTGCTCCTTTGCATGGCCTTGTCGAACACGACCGCGGAGGGAGCGAAGTCAGTGCGTCGCACGAAGGCGAGTGCATCCTGCGCGCCCCACTCGCGGTCCATGCCGGAGTCTTCCCACTCGATCGAGAGCGGCCCTGCGTAGCCGATCGCGTTGAGCGAGCGGAAGAGCGCCTCGAAGTCGACGTCGCCGTGGCCCGGCGAGACGAAGTCCCAGCCACGATCGCGCTGGCCGAAGTTCAGATGCCCCCCGAGGATGCTCTTGCGGCCGTCGAGCGTCTTCTTCGAGTCCTTGACGTGGACGTGGTAGATGCGGTCGGCGAACTCGATCGCGAACTCAGCCGCATCGAGGAACTGGTGCGCGAAGTGGCTCGGGTCGAGGTTGATCCCGAACGTCTCGCGATGGTCGAGCGCCTCGAGCAGCTTGCGGGTCGTGACGAAGTCGTAGGCGATCTCGGTCGGGTGCACCTCGAGCGCAAACCGCACGCCCTCGTGGTCGAAGACGTCGAGGATCGGGCTGAACCGCTCGGCGACCTCCTCGTATCCACGCTCGATCTCGTCGAAGTCGTTCGGGGGGAACGAGTAGAGGAGATGCCACACGGGCGAGCCGGTGAAGCCGGTGACCACGGTGACACCCATGGCTGCGGCGGCGCGGGCCGTGTCCTTCAGCTCCTCAGCCGCACGCTGCCGGACGCCCTCCTGCTCGCCGTCGCCCCAGATCTCCGGGGACAGCGTGCCGCGGTGCCTCGTGTCGATGCGGTCGCAGACCGCCTGGCCGACGAGGTGGGCGCCGATTGCCCAACACTGCAGTCCGTGCCGTTCGAGTAGCGCGCGCTTCTCCGCGCAGTAGCTCGGCTCGGCCAGTGCCCGGCCGACCTCGAAATGGTCTCCCCAGCAGGCGAGCTCGAGGCCGTCGAAGCCCCAGCCGCCCGTCTTCGCCGCGAGCTCCTCGAGCGGCAGGTCGGCCCACTGGCCCGTGAAGAGTGTTACGGGACGTGCCATTTCTTGCTCCTTTCGGTCAGGAAACCGCCGGCTTCGGGGCGTCGGCGCGGATTCCGGCTCGGACGAAGCCGAGGCCCTGGCGCGCGAGCTCGTCGCCCGTCGCATCGAGCGGCCGCCACATCGAGACCGCCTTCGCGATCTCCTGCACGGCCGGCGTGAACGACTCGATCACGAGCTGTCCCTCGTAGCCGATGTCGTGCAATGCCCCGAACACTTCGGGCCACGCGACGTGGCCGGTGCCGGGCGTGCCGCGGTCGTTCTCGCAGGAGTGGACGTGGAACAGCCTGCTCCCTGCGAGCCTGATGGCGTCCGGGACGGACTTCTCCTCGATGTTCATGTGGAACGTGTCCAGCAGGAGGCCGACGTTGTCGCGGCCGATCCGGTCGCAGAGCTCGAGCGCCTGCTCGGCGGTGTTCACGAGATCGGTCTCGAAGCGGTTGAGCGGCTCGACGGCCAAGCGGACGCCCTTCGCTCCAGCGTAGTCCGCCGCCTCGCGCAGGCTCTCCACCGCCCAGCCGCGCTGCTGCTCGCGTTCGTCGGCGCTGAGCATGCGCGCCTTGCCGACGGCCGAGTACATCGGCCCGACGACGTTCGGCGCCCCGATAGCGGCGGCGAGGTCGACGAGGAACTCGAGATAGTCGATGCCGAGACGCCGGTAGCGCGGGTCCTCGTGCGAGAGGTCGCGCTCCGGGCCGAACGCACCGCAGACGGAGAAGGCGATGTCGGTTCCCTCGGCCGCCGCGAGGACGGCTTCGGCGGTGACGCGGCTCGTGTCTTCGATGCAGAGCTCGAGCACGTCGGCCCCGAGCTCCTTGGCATGCCCGACGAGGTGGGCATCGTCGTCGGTGAACGGCGACACCCAGATCCAGGTGCAGACGCCGGTAGGGTTCATAGCAGCTCCTTTCCGCGTCGCGGCGCTACGCCGGCGACGCTTGCGGAGGCTCGTCTTTCCGCCCCCGCATTTGCCGAGCCACACGGGTGACCGCGGCCCGGACCCACTCCCAGATTCCCAGCAGCCCGTTGGGCGACAGCAACACGATCACCAGGAAGACGAGTCCGATCAGCGTCTCGAAGCGCGTTTGCGTCAACCCGATCCCGCGCAGGAAGCCCACGCTCTGCGCGTAGTCGCTGACGATCACGAAGACAAAGGCGCCGACCCACGCACCCTCGAGCCGGTTGAGGCCGCCGATGACCGCGATCACGAGCAGGTTCAGCGCCGCGGTGATGTCCATCGAGCTGGGGGAGATCTGGTTGTTCCACCAGACGAAGAGCACGCCGGAAAGCGAGGCCACGAAGCCGGCGAGCCCGAAGGCGAGCGTCTTGTGCAGCGCGACGTTGTAGCCGAGGGACGACATGCGCACGGGGTCGTCGCGGATCCCCTGCAGCACGAGCCCGAACGGTGTGCGCAGCACATACCGGAGGAGGGCGTACACACCGATGGCTGTGACAAGCGCGATGTAATAGAGCCGGTTCGCATGCAGGTCGGGACGGCCGAACGGTGTGTGGTTCTGGATGCCGCCGATGCCGCCGAAGCCGGAGACGACCGTGACCTGACCGAAGAAGTAGTTGACCATCACCGCGAAGCTCAGCGTCAGCATCAGGAAGTAGATGCCGGTGGAGCGGCTCGCGACCGCGCCGAGCAGGAGGGCGACGGCCGTCGCAATCGCGATTCCGGCGACGAGCCCGATCCACGGGCTGAGGCCGAGATTGAGCCCCTTCGTCTCGCCCGTCGTGACGGTGTTTCCGAGCACCATGCCGGCGACGCCGTAGATCGACACCTGCGCGAGCGAGGTCATGCCGCCGTATGCGCTGAGGAAGATCAGGCTCGAGGCTGCGATCGCATACCAGAAGACCTGCGTGAGGATGAAGCTCACCCAGACTGAGGAGAAGACCAGGGGGCCGAGCGCGACGAGGACGAACGCGCCCGTGGCGATCGAGCGATTGAGCGACGGGCGAACGAGCAGGGCTGTTCTCACGCCGGTCTTCCGAACAATCCGTACGGCCGGATAGCGAGCACGATGACGAGGAGGGCGAACGTGAGGATGATCGAGTACTGGGTGCAGCAGTTCGGGCCCGTCGTCGGCACGTATACCGCTGCGAAGTTGCTCATAAACGCGTAGAGAAGCGCGCCGACGGCGGCGCCGCCGAGCGAGCCCATGCCGCCGATGATCACGACGACGAGCGAGTTGAGCAGCCACTGCCCGTCGACGCCGGAGTCGACGGCGGCGAACGAGGCGCCGATCACGCCGCCGAGCCCCGCCAGGGCGGCGCCTACGACGAAGGCGATTGCGAAGACGCGCTCGATGTGGATTCCGAGCGCCCGCACCATGTGCCGGTCGTCGACGCCGGCGCGGATGACGAGCCCTGTCCTCGTCTGGTGCAGCCACAGGAGCAGGCCGAGGCCGATGCCGATCGCGACCAGGAGCATGAACAATCGGCTCCACGGGTACGTGAAGCTGCCGATCGCAAGCTGCTTGTCCGGGCCGAGGACGTTCGGCCAGGCCATGGTCTCGGCGCCGCCACGCACGAAGTGCGCGACGATCTGATCGGCGATGATCAGGGAGAGCGCGATCGTGATCAGCGCCTGCCGCAGCTCCTGACCCTGGTTCCAGCGCAACAGCAACTGCTGGACGATGAGGCCGGTCCCGGAGACCACGAGCACGGCGATCACGAGCGGGAGGACCCAGTCCTTCCACAAGGAGACCTGCGAGCTCGACAGCCCGAACACGCCGGCGTGCGCGAAGCTCTTCTGCAGCCGGACGCCGATGTAGCCGGCGAGCAGGAAGAACGAGCCGTGCGCCATGTTGACGACGCGCATCAGGCCGAACACGAGCGTGAACCCGCTCGCAACGACGAACAACAGCCCGGCGTACGTGACGGTGTTGAGCAGCGTGAAGAGGAAGTCCCGAGGGTCGTGGACGGCTGCGCCGAACGTCGTCGTGCGCCAGTTCCCGACTCCCGATTCCGTAGGCGGTGCCGCGATGAACAGAATCCAGGCGATCGCGAAGAGGATGGCGAGCAGCAGCGACGTGCGCCCGATGATCGCGCTGCGCGATCCGTTCCCGACGAGGAGCGACTTCAGGCGGATGCCCAGCTGCGACGGGCGACCATCGCTCAGCAGCGGCACCGGCTTCATGAGTGTCACCCGGCGAACGTATCGTAGGGACCGTGTTGGGTTCATCCGTATTTAGCCGAGTGCGGACTGTGGTGAGCCACTGATGTGCCTCGCGGCGGACGGTGAGAGTGTGTGAGCCATGGCCTGTCGGTCCGGGTGCCGAGCCGTTCGTACGATCCGTGTGCGGTCGGAGCCGAAGTCGCGGGACGCCGGGAATCGGTGGCTGCCGAGCCGGAGCGTGGCTCCGGGCGGCACACAAAGGACATAGGAAGGGGAGGAGCATGGATCGCTTCATCAAGAAGAGCCGCTCCGTCGGGACGAAGCGTCTCGTCGCAGGCGTGGGTGCCTTGTTTGCGATTGCGGTTGTGGCTCTGGTCGCCTCGGGCGCGTTGGCCGCCAACACCGGCAAGGCCAGCGCTTCTGCGACGCCCATCAAGATCGGGATCGTGTCCGACTGCCAGGGCGCCTTCGGCTCGTTCTACAACCAGGACCTCGGCGGCGCGATCGCGGCGTTCTCCGAGTTCGCGGGCGCGAAGCCGAAGAACCCGAACAACCCGTCCGCAGGGATGGTCGGCGGCTCGATCGCCGGGCACCCGATCAAGATCGTCGGCTTCGGCTGCGGGAGCGACAAAGCGGACGTGATCATCACGCAGACGCGTCGCCTCATGGAGCAGCTGAAGGCCGACATACTCATCGGCCCGCTCTCGGGTGACGAGTCGATCGCCATTGCCAACTACGCAAAGGCGCACCAGCAGTGGACGTTCGTGGACGGCGCCGCCGGCGCCCAGGACACGACGCTCAAGGTGCAGGCGCCGAACTTCTTCCGCTTCAACGGCGACGGCGCGATGTGGAACGCCGGTCTCGGTGACTACGCCGTGCGCAAGCTGGGATGGAAGAACGCTGCGGTCATCTCCGACGACTACAGCTTCGCCTGGACGTCCACGGCCGGCTTTATCGCCGACTTCTGCGCGGCCGGCGGCAACATCACGAAGCGGGTGTTCCCGCCTCTGAACACGACCGATTACTCGTCCTATGTCCAGCAGCTGCCCACCCTGGGTTCGGGCGCATCTGCCACGAACGGCGTCTTCTGGGCCGTCGGCGGCTCGGGCCTGCTCTCTGCGCTGAAGGCGTATGAGACGGCCAAGGGGCCGATCAAGGCGAGCCAGACCGAGGGCAACCTGTTCTGGGGCACGCCGGGCGAGTTCCAGGCGTTGAGCAACGACGTCGCCGGCACGTATGTCGGCGGCGGCGAAGAGGCCGGCGACCTGAAGACACCGGCGGCGCTGCACTACAACGCCGTCGTCCAGAAGTGGTTCAAGACGATCCCGCCGTTCGGCTCCAGCAAGGGGCAGGGCGCGAGCATCTTCTTCTACGACTACTACACGAACACCCAAGCGCTGATCCAGGCCCTGAAGGCCGTTCACGGCGACCTGTCCAACAACCAGACCGCACTGAAGGCAGCGCTCTCCAAGGTGAAGCTCACCACCGCGTACAGCAAGATGTCGCTCGATTCGAACCGAAACGCGATCGAGGACGTCTACATGGACCAGCTGTACAAGGACAGCAAGGGCCAGCTCGCCATCAAGACGGTGGCGATGGTTCCGCAGGTGAACCAGACGTTCGGCGGTGTCTTTAGTCACGCGACGCCGTCGCCGGGCCGTTCGTTCCCGTCCTGCGTCCACAAGAAGCTCCCGTGGACGGGGAAGGAGATCCCGGTCGTCAACGGCGTTCTGCAAAAGTAGAGGACACATGACGGCGGTCGCCACCGAGTCCGTGTCGCCTGCCTCGAACGTTGAGCCGACCCTCCGCTTGCGGGGGGTCGGCCGGCGTTTCGGCGGGCTCGAGGCCGTGCGCGATATCGACCTCGAGATCCTCCCGGGCGAGCGGCGCGCGATCCTCGGTCCCAACGGCGCCGGAAAGACGACGTTGTTCAACGTGATCGCCGGCGACCTACCGGCCACGTCAGGAACGGTCGAGCTGTTCGGCACCGACGTGACGCGCCTCCCCTCGCGGCAGCGTGCACGGCTGGGGCTCGCCCGGACGTACCAGCAGGCCCGTCCGCTTCGCGGCCTCTCGGTGGGGGACAGCATCTATCTCGCCATCCTGGGCGTCGAGGGAGGGCACCAACGCCCGTTCAACCTCGGTCGAGACCGGGCGATGCGCGAGCGAGCACGCGAGGCGGCGGCCGCGGTCGCGATCGACGGCAAGCTGGGCGAGCTCGTCGGCTCGCTCTCGCACGGCGAGCACAGGCAGGTCGCGATTGCAATGGCGCTGGCGGTCAAGCCGCGCATCCTGATGCTCGACGAGCCCGCCTCCGGCCTCTCCCGCGGTGAGCGCCAGCTTCTCTCCGACTTGCTGTTAGCGCTCGACCGCTCGATCACGCTGCTCTTGATCGAGCACGACATGGACGTCGCCCTGCGCGTTGCCGAGAAGGTGACGATGATGCACGACGGCCGCGCCATCGTCGAGGGCACGACAGACGAGATTCGCAGCAACGAACTCGTGCGCGAGCTCTACCTCGGCGCGCACATGTCCGTCGAGCCTGCGCGATGAGCGGGCCCGTCCTCAGCGTCGAAGGGCTCGACGCATACTACGAGTCCGCCCATGTCCTTCACGGCGTCAGCTTCGAGATGGCCGAGGAGACCGTGGCCGTCGTCGGACGCAACGGGATGGGGAAGACGACGCTCTGCACGGCGATCATGGGCTTGATGCCGTCTCTGCGGGGGTCGGTGCGCGGATCCATCCGCTTCCTCGGCAAGGAGCTCGTCGGTCGCCCGCCCGAGGCGATCGCCGCCGCGGGGATCGGCTACGTCCCCCAGGGCCGGCGGCTCTTTCCCTCGCTCTCCGTCGACGAGCACCTGCGCATGCTCAACGGCCGCGGCCGCGGGGTCTGGGGTGCGAAGCAGGTGTACGAGCTCTTTCCGCAGCTTGCCGAGCGGCGCCGCCACGGCGGCGCCGAGCTGTCGGGCGGCGAGCAGCAGATGCTTGCGATCGGGCGCGCGCTGCTCACGAACCCGAAGCTGCTGATCATGGACGAGCCCTCCGAGGGCCTCGCGCCCGCGATTGTCGATCATCTCGTCGACGTGTTCCAAAATCTCGCCGAAGGCGGGCTGCACATCCTCCTCATCGAGCAGAAGCTCGGCGTGGCGACCGCGCTCGCCGGGCGGCAGCTCGTGATGGTCGGCGGTGAGATCGTGATCGAGACGACTGCCGAGCAGCTCTCGACGGATCGCGAGCTGCAGCAGCGGTACCTCGGCATCGAGACGCTCGCGGCGCACGATGCGGGCTGAGCGGCTACTCGCGGTCGCAGCCCTCGCCGGCGCGCTCGGGTTTGCCCTCGGTGCGCCGCCGGCCCGCGCCTCCAGCCCTCCGGGCGCGACGCAGCTGGCGGTGCTCCTGCACGGCGTCCCGCAGCACGGTGTCGCACTCGGCGCAGCCTCTGCACCCGTCACGCTCGTCGAGTTCGCTGACCTGCAATGCCCCTACTGCGCCCGCTGGGCGCGCAGCACGCTGCCGGAGATCATCCGAAAGTACGTGCGGCCCGGCAAGGTCAGGATCGTCTTCGTCGGTATGACCTCCCTCGGGACAGACTCGGCGAAGGCCTTCCGCGCCGCGCTCGCAGCAGGGCAGCAGAACCACTTCTGGGATGTCGCGGAGCTCCTCTATCTCAATCAGGGCAAGGAGAACTCTGGGTGGGTCAAGGACCCGCTCCTGCGTTCGATCGGAAGCAAGGTGAAGGGGCTGAACGTCAAGAAGATGCTCGCTGCAAGGAGCTCCGCCGGTGTCAAGGCGCAGCTGGCGGCGGCCTCGAGCATCGTCGCGTCCGCTGGGATCCAGCAGACGCCGTCGTTCGCCGTCGGCCTCACGAACGGGTCGTTCAAGCGCGTCGAGGTCAGCTCGCTCGACGCGGCCGGAATCGAACCGGCGCTCGACGCGTTGCTCTCGCGTTGAATCCGCAAATCCCACGATCGAGGCTGCGCGAAAACACCGACGCGCCGGCTCGACCGATGATGGACTCTTCTGCCAGTGCTCGGAGTCGTTCACACACCGAGATCGGTTGACGATGCCCTGAGCGCGCTTCGCAGCGGCGGCCGGGTGATCGCGGGCGGCACGACGGTGATGGGCGTCGTGAACACGCAGGCGCTCGACTTCACCGAGCTGGTGAGCCTGCGCCGCGCCGGGCTCGGCGGCATCCAGGTCACCGACGGGACAGCCGTCGTCGGCGCGACGACCACGATTGCCGAGCTCGGAGCCGACGAAAAACTGGCGTTCCTCCGGCCGGTGGTCGAGACGTTCGCGTCACCGACGCTACGGAACCTCGCGACCGTCGGCGGCAACCTGTTCGTGCCGCAGCCCGGCGGCGATCTCGCCGTGTGTCTGCTCGCGCTCGGCGCGACTGCCGAGATCGCAGGCCCGGCGGGCACGCGCACCGCCGACGTCTCCGACGTGTTCGCCGCAGGCGTTCGTGAGGGCGAGATCGTCACCGCCGTGCACTTCGCGATTCCGGCGCCGGGCACGTGGTTCTACACGAAGGCGATGCGGCTCCGGCTCGCCTCCGCTGCGGTCGTCACGGTGGCCGCGGTCGTCACGGTGCAGGACGGCGTCGTCAGCTCGGCGCGGATCGCGCTCGGCGGCGCGGGGGAGCGCCCCGTGCGGGCGCGGAGCGCCGAGGATGCGCTCCTCGCCAAGCCCCTCGACCGCGCGACCGTCGACGTGGCCGCGGCCGCGGCGCTGAAGGATGCTGCGCCCCTCGACGACGCCTTCTCGAGCGCGTGGTATCGCGCCCGCGTTCTGCCCGTGCATTTCCGCCGCGCGCTGCTCGGAGAATGATGAGCGGCTCGGCATCCACTCCTCCAGAGAGGCCTGAGATGGCACCGCGCGTCGTCGAGCTCGTCGTCAACGGCAGGCAGCGGACGTTTCTGGTACGTCCCGGCACGTCGCTCCTGATGGCGCTGCGCGACACGCTCGGGCTGACCGCCGCGAAGCGCGGCTGCGACGTCGGCAGCTGCGGTTCCTGCACGGTCCTGCTCGACGGCAAGCCCGTGATGTCGTGCCTCGTGCCGGTCGAGACCGTCGACGGCTCGGCCGTCCGCACGCTCGAGGGCATGACTCTCGAGGGAGGCTCCCTGAGCGACGTGCAGGCGGCGTTCCTCGAGGGATTCGCGACGCAGTGCGGCTTCTGCACGCCGGGGATGATCGTCGCGGCGGAGGGGCTGCTCGCAGAAAACCCGAATCCGACGCGGGACGACGTCGTCCGCGCGATCTCCGGCAACGTCTGCCGCTGCACCGGGTACACGTCGATCATCGACGCAGTGCTCGACGCGGCCGCCAGGCGGCGGGAGTCGGCGGCGGCGGCGCCGGTTGCGAGCTGAGAGGAACGGAGCCCATGGCAGCGGATCTCGACCCGATTGACACCACGTACTTCGCAGAGGAGCGCGCCGCCGACCTCCACGTCGTCGGCACCTCTGTCCAGCGCGCCGACGCGCTCGGGCACGTCACCGGTCGCACGCAGTTCTTCGAGGATCTGCGGTTGCCGGACATGCTGCATCTGAAGATGCACCGCTCCGAGCGCGACCACGCGCTCCTGAAGAGCGTCGACGTCTCCGCCGCGTTGGCCGTGCCCGGTGTCGTGCGCGTGCTCACGCACGAAGACGTGCCGAGCAACTGGTACACGGTCCTGCGGCTCATCGGCGTCGAGCCCAACGACCAGCCCGTGCTCCCCGAGGACCGCGTGCTCTGGAAGGGCGAGGCGATCTGCGCGGTCGTTGCGGAGACGGAGGCGGCCGCGGTCGAGGGCGCATCGCGTGTGCGCGTCGACTACGATGACCTGCCCGCCGTGCTCGACGTCGAGGAGGCGCTCGCCGACGGCGCGCCGATCATCAAGCCGCACGGCACGAACTACTTCGTCTACGAGGGCCATCACTGCCGGCGCATCCGCTTCGGCGATGTCGAGGCGGCATTCGCGGCGGCCGACCACATCTTCGAGTGGCGCTACCAGTCGTCGCCGATCGAGCACGCCACCGTCGAGACCACCGGGTGCATCGTCGTGCCCCAGCCCAACGGCCGGCTGCGCATCCACACCGACACCCAGGCGTGCTTCTTCACGCTCGACAACACCGCGCTGATCCTCGAGACGCCTTTCAACAAGCTCCAGGTCGTCGGCGGCACCGTCGGCGGCGGCTTCGGCGGCAAGGTCGACGTCATCGTCGAGCCGATCGCGTGTATCGCGGCGATGGCGACCAACCGCCCGGTCAAGTACGTCTACAGCCGGTTGGAGGAGATGCAGGTTTCGTCCCCCCGTGCGGCGGAGCGCCTCGTCGTCAAAGACGGCGTCATGGACGACGGCCACATCATCGCCCGCAAGGTCACCCACTTCTTCGAGGCCGGCGCCTACTCCGGCCACAGCCCGTACGGGGTGACGAAGGCCGCCGCGCACATGCCGGGGCCTTACTCGATCCCGAACGTCTGGGCCGACGTTCACTGCGTCTACACGAACCGCACGCCCACCGGACCGATGCGCGGCTTCGGCGTCACGATCGCCGACTTCGCCCTCGAGACGCAGATGGACAGGATCGCCCGTGCGCTCGACCTGGATCCGCTCGAGCTGCGGCTCATGAACGCGTACCGGGACGGCGACCTCAAGGCGCACCGCAAGGTGACCGAGGGCGCCGCGCTCGTCGAGGTGATCCAGCGCGCGGCCGAGCTCGTCGGCCACGAGCTGCCGGAGAGATACCGAGAGATGTCCTCGCTGACGCACGAAGGGGTTGGGGTCTGATGGCCAGACTGCGCGGTCGCGGTTACGCCGCGGTCAACTACCCGACCGGCATGAACCTCGGCGGAGACCCGTCGCAGGCGCTGATCCACTCGACGACGACCGGCACGTTCGTGATCTCGCTCTCGGCCACCGATCTCGGCGAGGGGCTGAAGACGGTGATCGCGCAGATCGCAGCGGAGACGCTCGGGCTGCCGATGGACTACGTGCTCGTCGACACCGCGGACACCGACACCGGGCCGCACGACATGGGCACCTTCGCCAGCCGTGCCACGCATCGCGTCGGCAATGCGGTCATGATGGCCGCCCGCGAGGCGCGCGAGGCGATGTTCGAGATCGCGGCCGAGGAGCTCGAGGTTGACGCGCACGATCTCGAAACCGACGGCACAGGCTTCGTCAAGGTCCGCGGTGCCGAGGAGAGGAAGATCCACATCGTCGACCTTGCGCTCGCAGCGCACTTCAAGCACGGCCGTACGCTCTCCGGACGCGGCATCTTCCTCAAGCAGAAGAGCAATCCGGTGCCGGAGACGGGCGAGATGGACCCCGACTCCTGCGAGGCGCACGCGTGCACGGTCGCCGACGTCGAGGTGGACGACGAGACCGGCGTCGTGCAGGTGCTCTCCCTCTTCAACGTCTACGAGGTCGGCCGGGCGATCAACCCGGCGCTCGTGAAGCAGCAGATCGAGGGCGGAGCGTGGATGGGCATGTCGCACGCCCTGTTCGAGACCACCGAGCCCTACTACCCGTCCCGCGAGCACGCTCCGACGAACTTCGGCGAGTATCTGATGCCAGGCCCCGCCGACATCGCGGAGATACAGAGCGTCGTCATCGAGCGACCCGCCTCGACCGGCCCGTACGGCGCGAAGGGGCTCGGCGAGATGACGGCCAACTCGCCCATCGCCGCGATCGGCAACGCGATCTTCGACGCCTGCGGCGTGCGGCTCGATACCATGCCGTTCACGCCGGAGCGCGTGCTCCGCGGGCTCGACGCGCTGAGCGCCGGCACGCACGCGTAACGGCCTACGCAAGGAGGTTCACCGATGCTCAAGCTGATCTCGCTGCTCCGCCGTCCGGAGGGTATGTCGAAGGAGGAGTTCCGGTCGTGGGTGCTCGACGAGCACGTCGTGCTCGCGCGCCAGTTGCCGGGCCTGCGCTCCTACACCGTGAGCCTTCCCGGCGACGGCGACAGCGCGTATGACTGCGTCAACGAGCTGTACTTCGACGACGAAGAGGCGCGGGCGGCCGCGTTCGCGTCGGAGCTGGGCAAGGCGGTCGCGGCCGACGCGGCGGCGCACGCGTCCGAGCGCGTCCACCTCGTCACGACCGAGTATCGCCAGCTTTGACGTGAGCTCGGAGCCGGGCACCGTCGGCGTTCCGGACTCTGTGACCGAGCTCGAGCACCGGCTCGAGGGCGAGCGCTACTTCGCCGATGCAGGGCTGCTGACCGCGATCCGGCTCGCACTTGCGCTCGGCCGGCCGCTCCTCCTCGAGGGCGAGCCCGGCGTCGGTAAGACCGAGGTCGGCAACGTGCTCGCGCGCGTGCTCGGACGAGAGCTGATCCGCCTCCAGTGCTACGAAGGCCTCGATCCCACGCAGGCCCTCTACGAGTGGAACTACCCGAAGCAGCTGCTTTCCATGCGCGCCGCCGAGGCACGAGGTGCCGACATCGGCGACATTTACGACGAACGATTCCTGCTCGAGCGACCGCTGCTGCGCGCGGTGCGCTCGCCGGCGGGAGTTCTGCTGCTCGTCGACGAAATCGATCGCTCCGACAGCGAGTTCGAGGCGTTTCTGCTCGAGTTCCTCAGCGAGTACCAGATCACCATCCCGGAGCTAGGGACGCTGCGTGCCGCACAGCCCCCGGTCGTCGTCATCACCTCGAACCGCACGCGCGAGCTCCACGACGCGCTCAGGCGGCGTTGCCTCTATCACTGGATTCCCTTGCCCGAGCCGGCGCGCGAGCTAGCGATCATCCGCGCACGCGCGCCGGGCGTCGAGGAGGCTGCGGCGGGTGCGCTCGTCGACGCCGTCAACGCTATCCGCTCGTTACCGCTCCTGAAGCGACCCGGGATCGCCGAGGCGATCGACTGGGCGCACGGCGCCACGGTCCTCGCCACCGACGGCGACCCGTGGCCGGTGGCGCTGCGGCGCGCGCTTGGGCTGCTCGTCAAGGACGAGGACGACCTCGCGCTCGTCGAGAGACACGCGGAGGAGGTGCTCGGTGTCCGCGATTGACGCGACGTCTACGCGACGCGCTGCCGATCACCTGGACGGCTTCCTGCGCAGCCTCGGCGACGCGGGGGTCCGCGTGCCGGTCCCGAAGCGCGCCGACTTCCTGCGAGCGTTGGCCCTGTTCCCGCCGGCGAGCGTCGACGATCTCTACTGGATCGCGAGGGTGACGCTGCTCGCGCGGCTCGAGGACGCCCAGCCCTTCGACGGGGTGTTCGACGCCTGGTTTCGGAAGGAGCCCGCGCCGCGTGTCCAGGTCCGGCTCCCCGCCCTGGACGAGAGTGGGGAGACGCCTGCGCCCCGCGCACAGCGCGAGGGCGAGCTCCCGGCGGAGAGCCTCGGGGAAGGATCGGGGCTCGAGGCGAGCGGGGTCGAGGTGGTCTCCCGCAAGACATTCCCGGCAACCGGAACGCAGGCGCGGGACCTGCTGGGACAGCTCCGCAGGACCCTGCCGGACGCGCTGCCCACGGTCGAGGCACGGCGCCTGCGCCGCTCCCGGCGCGGACGGCAGCTCGACCTGCAGCGCGTCTGCCGCGAGGCGAACCGGACTTCAGGCGAGGTCGTTCGGCTCTACTGGCGGCGCCGGCCGCGCCGGCCCCGCAAGGTGGTCCTCATCGTCGACGTCTCCGGTTCGGTCAAGCAGCACAGCCCCGATCTGCTCCGTTTCGCACACGCGGCGGTCGCGGCGGCGCCGCGCGTCGAGGTCTTCACGTTCGGAACGCGGCTCACCCGCGTCACCGAGCAGCTCCGCACGGCGGACGTCGACCGCGCTCTCGACGCGCTCGCAGGCATCGTGCTCGACGCCGACGCCGGAACGAGCATCGGCACAGCGCTCGATGGACTCCTCGGCAACGCCCGTTACCGCCCGCTCGTCCGCGGCGCACTCGTCGTCGTGCTCTCGGACGGCCTCGAGCGCGGTGACTGCGAGGCGATGATTCGTGGTGCACATCGCCTCGGGTTGCTTGGCCACCGCCTCGTCTGGTGGTCGCCGCTCGCGTGCAGGCCGGGCTACCGGCCGGTCACGCGCGGCATGCAGGGCGTGCTCGCGAGCCTCGACGAGCTCTCCGGTGTACGCGACCTCGACTCGGCGCTCCAGGCAGTGCGCCGCCTGCCGG
>Ga0209638_1001212_pt1 | contig 16619 bp, 13 predicted proteins | sample BarGraNGADG00211_FD_184490 | JGI IMG/M metagenome (GOLD analysis project Ga0209638, IMG submission 184490) | Arctic peat soil microbial communities from Barrow, Alaska - Barrow Graham LP Ref core NGADG0002-211 (SPAdes) (version 2) | ecosystem: Environmental > Terrestrial > Soil > Wetlands > Peat...
AGCGGCCGAGCGAAGCTCGCCGCGTCCGCGCTTTGCGCGGAACGCGAACTCGGGCAGGCGAATCGCCTGCCCCACCCAGCATCGCAAAGCTGTCACAGCACCGGCGAATCGTTCCCGAGCAGCGCGCGGCGCACAATCTTGATGGGCGGATAGCCTTGGCGCAGGAACGCGTCGTGGAACTCGCGCAAGTTGTACTGCGATCCCTTCAACTTCTTATAATCCTCGCGCAACTTCAGGATCTCCAGTTTGCCCAATGTGTAGACCAGGTAGGTGGGATCGGAGGTCCCGCGCTTGGCTTCCTTTTCCGCCACGGGCCGCACCTGCCGGCCCTCTTTCACGAAGAACTCCACGGCTTCCTCGGGGGTCATCTGGCCGGTGTGCATGCGGATCCCCACAAGGAAGCGGGCATTGCGCAGCAACGCGTCCTGCAACCCACCGAGCCGCAGCATCAGGTCGCCGGCGCCGTAACCTTCGTCGAGCATCATCTGCTCGCTGTAGTGCGCCCACCCCTCGGCGTTCGAACCGCAGCCGAGCAGCTTGCGCACCTTCGTCGGCGCCTGCTGCACCCACAGGAACTGCGTGTAATGCCCTGGGTACGCTTCATGGACCGCCGTACTGACGATGGTCCCGCGATTGAAACCTTGCAGATACTCCTCCGCCTGTTTGGCGGGCCATCTCGCGTCGGGCAGCGTCACGTTAAAGAACGCCTCCTTGGCCACTTTCTCGAATGGCCCGGGCGTATCCATGGAGGCCGTGGTCAGCGCGCGCATGAAGGGCGGCGTCTCCTCGACGATCGCCGGCGCCGCGGACGGGATGGTGACGATCCGGCGCTTCTCGATGTATTCGCGCAGGCCGCCGAGCGTGCCGCGAAACGTCTCGAGCAGCTTGCCGGCCGGGGGGTGATCGTTCTCGAGACTCTGGAGGATCTGCTCGGGCGTGCGCTTGGGATCGATTTGCCGCGCCACTTTGTCGAACTCCGCCTGGTTGCGGCGCAGGTCCTGGGCGCCGATTTCGAGCAAGCGGTCGAGCGGAATATCCACCATCTCGTCGTAGAGCAGCTTCTTGCGGTAGTTCTCCGCGCCGATGCGGAAATCGCCGCGCGATCGCGGCAGAAGATCGTTCTTGAGGTACGCCTGATAGGCCTTGAGAGCGTCGAGCACGCCCTGGTTGGTCTTCCGGAATTCCGCCTGGAGCGGCGCGTCCGCGACCTGCCGGAACGCCGCGGGGACATCGTTCTGAAAGAAGCTTACGATCCCCGGCAACTGCTCCAGCGCCACCTCGGTGTAAACGCGCGGCGGATTCTTCAGATTCTCGCGGGCCGATTGAAACGCCCGGGGAATCAGCCGCTCGCGCGCGATCGCCAATTTCAGCCGCTCCGCGGGCGGAGCATAGTTGCGGCTCATGACGACGAAGATCGCGTTGGTTACGCCGGAGGAGTATAGGTCCGGGTTCTTCTCCCAGGCGCGAATCGATTCCAGCGTCAAAAGCCGCCCGCGAATCTGCCCCAGCGCCAGCTCGCGGTCCGCCGCGACGACGGCCGAGAGGCCGCGGGCATCGAAGTTCTGAAACTCACCCTCGAATTTTCTCAAGGCCGCGATTTCAGCCTGGACTTCGGCCCCCGACATGGACGGAAGTTGGGCGTCGTACTGGTGGAAGCCCGCCTGCGTGCCCTGCACGGGATCGAAACGGAAGTAGACTTCGTCGAAGAACCGGCCGGCCAGCTTGTTGAACTCCGCGTCGCGGGTTTGGGCAAAAGACGCGGCGGCCAGAGGAAGAAAAAGGAGGATCTGCCAGGGTTTCATGGTTTTTGTGACGAGGGGAATATCCCATTATAGCGGCGGGCCGCACGGCGAAACTTCCTGGCTTGAAACGTCCCGCGCATCGCCGGGGGTGCGCTTGCGTTTCCCGCGCTACCAGCGCGCCGGTGTCAGTTATACTCAGTCTGTATGCCAATATCACCTGACACCGACTTGCTGGCCGCCGCATTGGTCGGCTACCAGAGCAGACTCACAGAAATCGACGCCCGCATGGCCGACCTGCGGCAGAGGATCGCCGCCCATTCGCCTGCGCCCTCCGTCAAACCCACGGCCGCGCCCGCCAAGAAGAAGCGGCGCCTGAGCCCCGAGGGGCGCGCACGGATCATCGCCGCAACGAAGAAGCGATGGGCGGCAGTCCGTAAGGCGAAGGCCGCGGCGATGCGGTAAGCCTGCGCGCGGGGCGCGCGCGCCGCGAGGATTCATGAGAAGCCGGAACGCGGCGGTCACTCCGATGGCGGCGTTAGGGAGGTTGTGACCACGCTCGAAAGATTGATGGCGAACGGCGCGACGTGCTGACCGCGCTGCTCATCTTCGGCGCCACCTACCTGGTGCTGGCCATCGGCCGCCTCCCCGGCTTTCGCGTGGACCGCACCGGGGCCGCGATCATCGGGGCGGCGCTCATGCTGGCCGCCAACGTCCTCACGGTCCAGGAAGCCTATAACGCGATTAATTACGACACCATCATGCTGCTATTCGGCATGATGATCGTGGTCGCCAATCTGCGGCTTTCCGGTTTCTTCACCCTGGTGAGCGCGTCGGTGGTGGAGCATGCGCGGCGGCCACTATTGCTGCTCTCGGGCATCGTGCTGGTCTCGGGCGTCTTCTCGGCTTTCTTCGTGAACGACACCATGTGTCTGGTTCTGACGCCGCTGACGCTCGAAATCACGGAGCGCCTGCGCCGCAATCCGGTCCCGTACCTGCTCGCGGTGGCCATGGCCTCCAACGTCGGCAGCGTCGCCACCATCACGGGGAACCCGCAGAACATGATGATCGGAAGCTTCTCGCACATGGGGTACCGCGCGTTCGCCGCGGCGCTGGCGCCGGTTGCGGCGGTGGGGCTGTTGCTGACCGTGGCGGTGATCGCGCTCGTCTACCGCGCCGAATTCCGCCAGGAAAATCGCCTGGCGATCGAGCATCGGCCGGTGCGCGTGAACCGCATGCTGATGGCGAAATCGCTGGCGGTCTCGGCGGCCATGATCGTCTGTTTCTTCGGCGGCTGGGACGTTCCGAAGGTCGCGGTGATCGCGGGCGCGCTGCTGCTCGTAACGCGCCGCGTCAAGCCGGAGAGGGTCTATCGCGAAATCGATTGGAGCCTGCTGGTGCTGTTCATCGGCCTGTTCGTCGTGATCGCCGGCCTGGAAAAAACGCCGGTTGCGGCCAACCTGTTCGCCGCCGCGGCGCGCTACCACCTGGAACGCACCGCGCCCATGAGCGTCTTCGCCGCCCTCCTCTCGAACTTGGTGAGCAACGTACCCGCGGTGCTGGTGTTCAAGGGGTTCGTGTCGCATCTGGCAAATGCGGCTCACGCTTGGCTCACGCTCGCTATGGCCTCCACGTTGGCGGGCAACCTCACGATTTTGGGGTCGGTCGCAAACCTGATCGTGGTGCAGCGGGCGCGCCATCGCGTCGAAATCTCTTTCTGGGAATACGCCAAGGCGGGCGTGCCGCTGACGGTTTTGACCCTGGCCGCCGGAATCCTGATGCTCTAGCGCCTTGACCGTGTGGATGTGTCCAGCGGCCGTGGGCCGGGCATGCCCGGCCCCTACACTGGAGGCGTTGTAGGGGCGAGGCACTAACTCGTCCGCCTACCGCCCGATATTGTCTGATGGCGGCGCATTGGGCTATACTCGCTCCAAATCCCAGATTCGGAGATAAAGGATCTCAATTATGGCTAAATGGTCTTCCCGCCGCGCCTTCCTGGCATCGGGGCTTGCGCTCCCCGTGGCTGCTTCGGCCAATCAGACGCGGACTGGCGGCCCGCCACCGGTCCCGCGGCCGGAGGGTATGGCCTACGGTACGCTCGGCAAGACGGGGCTAAAGGTCAGCCGCCTCGGCTTCGGCGGCAATGCCGCGTCCGATCCGAGCGTCATCGCCGCCGCTTTCGATATGGGGGTCAACTTCTTCGACACGGCGCGTATTTACAACAACGGGAACAGCGAGCGCATGCTCGGCGCGGTTTTCGCGGGGAAGCGCAAGGACGTCGTCTTCGCCACCAAGACCGCGGCCACCACCAAGGACGAGGCTCTGCGGGACCTCGATGCCAGCCTCAAGGCGCTGGGCACGGATTACGTCGATATCTGGCACCTGCACGGGCGCAACGCCCCCGCAGACATCGCCGACGGCGTGTTCGAAGCGCAGCGTATAGCCAAACAGCAGGGCAAGATCCGCTTCGCCGGCGTCAGCATGCACTTCACCATGAAGGACATGATCCCCTACCTCATGAAGCTCGGCCAGACCGATGTCATCCTGGCCGCTTACAACTTCAGCATGCCGCCGGATATGGAAATGGAGAAGACCATCGCGGCGGCGCGTCAGGCGGGCATCGGCATCATCGCCATGAAGACCATGGCCGGCGGCTTCGCCAGAATCCAGCGTGGCGACCGGCTCTACACCGACAACCCCAAGGCCCTCACGGACCGTCTGAAGCAGCCCGGCGCCATGGTTTCCGCGCTGAAATGGGCCCTCCGGAACAAGAACGTGGATACGGCCATCGTCGGCATCACCGACCGGGACCAGCTCGGCGAAAACGCAGCCGCCGTGGCGCAGCCGTTCACGGATGGCGACCGCGGGCTGCTGTCCGCGCAACTGGACTTCATCCGGCCGCTGTACTGCCGCATGTGCGGAGCCTGCGCGGGAGCGTGCCCACGAGGCCTCCCGGTGGCGGACATGCTTCGGATTCTGAGCTACGCGGATGGCTACGGCCAGTTCCCGCTGGCCCGCGAGAGGTTCCTGGCGTTGCCCGAGGGCGTCAGGCAAGTGCGCTGCGCCGATTGCTCCGTCTGCGCCGTGCAATGCCCGAACGGCGTGCGCGTGCCCGACCGGCTGCGCAAGGCGCAGGAATGGCTGGCGTGACAGAGCGGCATAGCCGCAACGACCCGGTGGGGCGGACCTCCGGGTCTGCCTTCTTGTTGCCGGGCGGCGGTTGAAAACCGTCGCGACTCGTTGAGAATATGGGCGCCGGGCTTCCGTCGAGTTGCGAGCGCTTCTCGAACGTGCGCCGCGGCAAGAAGGCAGACCGGGAGCTCCGCCCCACTGGCCTGTCAGACCTTAGAGGGGGCCTCGAAGGACTTGCCCTCCAGGCCACCAATGATACTTCGGACTTCCGCCGAAACCGTTACGGGTTTGTTGCGTTTGTAGTCGAGCATCACCAGAGTCGAGTCCACCTCGGCGGCGATGTCGTCGAGATTCCGGCTCACGATGCGGTGCTCCATCCGGATGCTGCTGTTGCCGATTCTGGCGATCCGAGTCCCGATGTAGACCGTGTCGGGGTAGTTCAACACGCGCCGGTAGTCGCACTTCATGCTTGCCAGGATCGGCGCGGTTCCGGCAGGCGGCAGCTCCGGAAACTGCGCGATGCGGAGGAGGTATTCCACGCGCGCGGTTTCGGCCCAGCGCAAGTAAACCAGGTTGTTGACGTGCCCGAAGGCGTCCTGGTCTCCCCATAACAGGGGAATCGTGATGATGACGGGAAAATCGGCGAGAAGCCGATGACGATCATGCATGCGGAAACCGAATTATCGCATGGCGGCCGAAGGCGGATCTACCGGCGTCGGCAATTCATGCCAGATCTCAACCTCATATCCGTCCGGATCGCGGAAGAAGACGTAAGGCTCCCCCGGGCAGAACTCGCCCTGACTGAGAATTGCGCCACCGGCCTGTTCCACCGAAGCGATCGCGACAGCGATATCCGCGGCATCTTTGAGCCGAAACCCGAAGTGGATGATGCCGCCCCCGGGACCCGCCATTGCAGGTTTCCGCTCGAAGGAGAGCGCGTCGAAACTGCCGGGCGTCTGGGCCTGAATGAACTCGTGCGTGCGATATACCGCGACGACGCCCAATACCTGTTCGTAAAACCGTAGCGAGCGCTCCGGGTCTTCCACCGCCAGCGCAAGGTGAGTCAAGCCGTAGGTCCCGACCATCGGAGGTTCCTCCCGCCCTATCCCAACGCCGGTTCGACGGAGCTGTCCCGCTCCATCAGCCGCATCAACTCCAGCCGGATGGCATCCACCAGCGCCTTCCAACTCGCCTCGATCACGTTGTCCGATACGCCGACGGTGGACCAGCTCCTGCTATGGTCGCTCCATTCGATCAGCACGCGCACGTTGGCCGCCGTGCCCTTGCGGGAATCGAGCACGCGGACCTTATAGTCCGTCAGCCGCACGCCGGCGATCTCTGGGTAGAGCTTCGACAGGCACTTCCGCAAGCACTCGTGCAGCGCATGGAACGGGCCGTGCCCGGTGGCCGTGGCCGAGTGTACGCCGTCCTGAGCGCGCAGGGTCACGGTGGCCTCGCTGTGCGATTCGCCGGACGCCCCGCCGGCGCGCGTGGAGACTTCATAGCTGTCCACGTCGAAGAGATGCATACCTGGATTCATCGCCTCTCGCACCAGCAGCTCGAAGGTGCCCTCGGCGGCTTCCAGCTCGTAGCCTTCGTACTCCATCTGCTTGATGCGCTCGAGCAACTCCACCCGCGCCTTTTCGTCCAGACGGCCGGCCATGCCGTGCTGGTTCAGCTTAAAGAGGATGTTGCCGCGGCCCGAGAGGTCGCTCACCAGCACGCGCTGCCGGTTGCCCACGGTTTCCGGCCGGATGTGTTCGTAGGTGGCCGAGTCTTTCAGGACCGCGCTGACGTGGATTCCGCCTTTGTGGGCGAAGGCGCTCTTGCCCACGAAGGGCTGGTCGTTGCGCAGTGGCAGGTTGGCCAGCTCGGCGATGAACCGGCAGGCCGAGGCCAGGGTGGCCAGCTTCTCCGGACCCACGGTTTCGCGGCCCATCTTCAACTCCAGATTGGCGATGATGGACGCCAGATTGGCGTTGCCGGTTCGCTCGCCATATCCGTTCAGGCAGCCCTGCACGTGGGTGGCGCCCATCTCGACCGCCGCCAACGCGTTGGCCACCGCCAGATCCGAGTCGTTGTGCGGGTGGATGCCGATGACGCCGTCGAAGCGCCGGCGCACCTCCTGGACGATTTCCGCCAGCCGGCTCGTCAGCGTGCCGCCGTTGGTGTCGCAGAGGCACAGCACATCGGCGCCGGACGATTTCGCGGCTTCGAGCGTGCGCAGCGCGTAATCGGGGTTGGCGCGGTAGCCGTCGAAAAAGTGCTCGGCGTCGTAGATCACTTCCTTGCCGTGCAGCTTGAGGAAACGCACCGTATCGGAGATCAGCGTCAGGTTGAGATCCTCCGAGATGCCCAGGGCGCGCTTGACGTGGAGGTCCCACGACTTTCCGAAGATCGAGACCGCCGGCGTCGCCGCCTCCACCAGCGCCCGCACGTTGCGGTCCTCTTCCACCGGGTTCTTGGCGAAGCGCGTGGAGCCGAATGCGGTCAGCCTGGCATGGCCGAGCTTCAACTCGCCGGCGCGGCTGAAGAACTCCTTGTCCTTCGGATTGGAGCCGGGCCAGCCTCCCTCGATGTAGTCGATGCCCAGCTCGTCAAGCTGCCGCGCGATGAGCAGCTTGTCCTCCACGGAAAAAGAGACCATCTCGCCCTGCGTCCCGTCTCGAAGCGTCGTATCGAAGGTATAGATTCTCATGCAACCCCAAACTGGGGCCAGGAACCGGGGGCCGGGGGCCGGAAAAGGCAAATCCCCTGGCCCCCGGCCCCCGGTCCCTGGCCCCTGCTTCCGGCCCCTTATTCTTGCGGCACGCCTACTTCCTTCTTCTTCTTGAGGAACGGCATCATTTCGCGCAGCTCGCGGCCCACCACTTCAACGGGCTGATGCCGCGCCGCTTCGCGCATCGCCAGAAAGTTCTTCCGGCCCGACTTGTTTTCGTCGATCCACTCTTTGGCGAACTGGCCGGACTGAATCTCCGAGAGAATCTTTCGCATTTCGGCGCGGGTCTGTTCGTTGACGATGCGCGGGCCGCGCGTGTAATCGCCGTATTCGGCGGTGTCCGAAACCGAGAAGCGCATGTAGGCGAGGCCGCCTTCCTGGATGAGGTCCACGATCAGCTTCAACTCGTGGAGGCACTCGAAATACGCGATTTCGGGCGCGTAGCCGGCCGCCACCAGGGTCTCGAAGCCGGCGCGGATCAACTCGCTCGCGCCGCCGCACAGCACGGCCTGTTCGCCGAACAGGTCGCTTTCGGTCTCTTCGCGGAAGGTGGTCTCGATCACGCCCGCCTTGAGGCAGCCGAGAGCCAGCGCATAGGCCAGCGCGCGCTCCAGGGCCTGGCCGGTGGCGTTCTGTTCCACGGCCACGAGCGCGGGCACGCCCACGCCTTCGACGAAGAGCTCGCGAACGCGATGCCCGGGCGCCTTCGGGGCGATCATGGTCACGTCGATATCCTTCGGCGGCGTGATTTGCTTGAAGTGGATGTTAAAGCCGTGGGCGAACATCAGGGTCTTGCCCGCCGTCATGTGCGGCGCGATGTCCTTGTTATACACGGCGGCCTGGACATGATCCGGAACCAGGATCATGATGACGTTGCCAGCCTTGGCGGCCTCGGGCGTAGTCATGACTTTCAGTCCGGCCGCTTCGGCCTTGGCCCACGAGGGGCTGCCGGGGGCTTCGCTCACCACCACATCCACGCCGGAATCGCGCAGGTTCAGCGCGTGCGCGTGTCCCTGGCTCCCGTATCCGATGATGGCGACCGTGCGCCCCTTCAAGTAGTCGAGATTTCCGTCTTTTTCGTAATACCGTTTCGACATTTGCGCTCCCAGTAGCCGTCAGCCATCAGCTTTCAGCCATCAGCTCAAGGCAAGAACCGCTCTCTTACGTTCGCGGCTCGGAACTTGGTTTTAGCTGATGGCTGACGGCTGATAGCTGATGGCTGTTTTTCTAATACACCGTCTCTTCCAGTTTCGAGCCCGTCCCGGTGGGCACGGGCGGCTGCAACTTCAGTTTCCTGGCGTCCAGCGTGATCGCCACGGCGCCCGAACGCGTCACGTCGATCTCGCCGTAGCTTCCCATCACATCGACGAATTCGTTGAGTTTCTCCGGGGCGCCGGTCACCTCGATGGCGAAGCCCTCGGTGGAGGAGTCCACTACGCGCCCGCCGAAGATCTCCGCCTCCTTCAACACCGCCGGGCGCGATGCCTGCACGGTGCGGATGCGCACCAGCACCAACTCCCGAACCACCTTCGGCGAATCGGTCAGGTCGGTCGCCTGAAGCACGTTGACCGGCTTATTGATCTGCTTGATCACCTGCTGGCGCAGCGCGCTATCCACATCGACCACGATCGTCATGCGCGACACCTCGGGGTCGAGCGTACGCGCGACCGTGAGACTCTCGATGTTGTAGCCGCGCTGGCTCAGCACTCCGGTGACGCGCATCAGGGCGCCGGGCTTGTTTTCGAGCAATAGCGAAATCACTAGCAGCATTTCTTCCCTCCGGTCATCTCGCGGCCGCCGCTTCCGCTTGGGGCGGTCCCAGAACCATCTCGTTGATCGCGGCGCCGGCCGGAACCATGGGATACACGCATTCGAACGGCGTAACCGCCACGTTCAACAGATACGGCCCCGGTTCCCGTACGGCCCGCTCCAGCGCGGCTGCCAGATCCGCGGGCTTATCGACGGTCGAGCCTTGGAAGCCGTACGCGGCGGCCAGTTTCTCCGCGTCGGGGAAGCAATCGAGTTGCACCGCGCAGAGGCGATCGTTGAAAAACAGCGTCTGCCATTGCCGTACCATTCCCAGGTGCCCGTTGTTCATCACCACGATCTTGATCGGCAACTTGTTAGCCATGATGGTGGACAGCTCGGGGATGGACATTTGGAAGCCGCCATCGCCCACGATAGCGAAAACCAGCTTGTCCGGCCGCGCGAACTGCGCGCCGACGGCGGCCGGCAGTCCGAAGCCCATCGAGCCCAGGCCGCCCGAAGTGATCCACAGCCTCGGCTCGTTGAAGCGGATCAGTTGCGCCGCCCACATCTGGTGCTGTCCCACGTCGGTGGTGACAATGGCATGTCCGCCGGAGAGGCGGTCGATTTCCCGCATGAGGTGCTGCGGCTTGATTTCGGAATCGGACACTTCCGCCACCAGCGGGTGCTCTTCCATCCACCCCCGGACCTGGCGCCACCACGCCGCGGCAAGGTCTTCGTCCAAGGGGCCCATTTCCGAAAGTACCTTGTTCAGTTTGGCGAGGACGCGCTTCACGTCGCCCACGATGGGCACGTCCGGCGCACGATTCTTGCCGATCTCGGCGGGGTCGATATCGACGTGAATCACTTTGGCGTGCGGCGCGAACGCCGCCAGCCGTCCCGTGACGCGGTCGTCGAAGCGCACGCCCAGCGCAACCAGCAGGTCGCACTCGGTCAGCGCCATGTTGGCCGCATAGCTGCCGTGCATACCGGGCATGCTGATGAAATTCGGATGCTCGGAAGGCAGGGCGCCGAGGCCCATCAGCGTCTGCACCACGGGCGAATCGGTCATCTCCACGAACTCGCGCAGTTCCTGCGCCGCCCCCGACGCCAGGATGCCGCCGCCGGCGTATACCAGCGGGCGGGCGGCGTCCTGCATCAATTGGGCCGCGCGCTTGATCTGCCCGGTATGGCCCTCGGTGAAGACTTTGTAGCCGGGCAGGTGAATCGAGCTCACCGGCTGGTAATGCCCTTGGCCCTGGAACACGTCCTTGGCGATATCCACCAGAACCGGTCCGGGCCGCCCGCTCGACGCCACGTAGAACGCTTCGTGAACGATGCGCGGCAGGTCCTCCAGTTTCGTGACCAGATAATTGTGCTTGGTGGCCGAGCGCGTGATGCCGAAGGTGTCGGCCTCCTGAAAAGCGTCGCTGCCGATGAGCTTGCTGGAGACCTGCCCGGTGATGGCGACGATCGGGATGGAATCCATGAGCGCGTCCACCAGCCCGGTGGTCAGGTTGGTGGCGCCCGGTCCCGAAGTGGCGCAGCACACCCCGACTTTTCCCGTGGCGCGCGCATAGCCTTCCGCGGCGAAGGCGGCATTTTCCTCGTGGCGCACCAGGATGTGCTTGATCGCGCAATCGTACAGCACGTCGTAGAAGGGAAGCGTCACCCCGCCCGGATAGCCGAACATGCAATCCACGCTTTCCCGCGCCAAGCACTCCACCAGCATTCTCGCGCCGCTCATTAACGTTGACATATTCCGTTCCGCCTCAAATCTTGTTTTGCCTCGGAAGAACCGCCTTACGACAAAAAAGGCCATCGGCCGGTTTCGCCCCGCCGATGGCCTTTAGGAACCTGGGTTCCGGCTGGCCTTCAAGCGGGGCCGGCTACGATGACCACAATAATAATAACGATGGGAGAAAGGTCGCGGGCTGGAAGACGGTCGAACATCGCAGAACTAAGGGACAGTTTAGCGTAGAAGTTCCCTAAATGCAAGAGGAGCTTGATATAAATTAAATTAATTGGGCCATTTGCGGGTGGATCGGTAGCCGTCAGCTATCGGACTGTCGGCTTTCAGCCAAGGCGCTTCGGCGTTGGACGTTTCGGAGCATGTCGTCCCTTTCGTTCCTATTGATCCGGCGCACGGCGAACTTTTGGGATGTTCAATGTCGTTTGAACCTGACTGCTTGGCTCTTGTAAAGCGCGGGAGCCTTTTCAAGTGCCGGAGTGGGCCGCCTGGCGCCAAGACCGCGTGATTTCTTCCCCGGCCATGGGGTAGCATGTGGCGCGAGGGCGAGGCGATGCCTCGCCCCTACAAAGGCGCGGCGTAGGGGCCGGGCATGCCCGGCCCGAGGCGGCGAGGAACAAATCAAACGGCCGCGTTACCAGGGCGCGAACGCCAGCGAGCGGTTCTTGTCCCGGCGTCACAGTGCCATCATCGATAGCAGCGCTAAACTAAAGGGCGTGGCCAGTATCACGATTCGCCGGATGGAGGACGCCGCAAAAAGCGTCTCCGCGTAGGCGCGTCCCGCCATGGCCGCTCGATGGAGGAGGAAGCCCGCGAGATTCCGAAGGTGGCCCTGGCGGGCGGACGCGGCTCCGGCGGGAACTTGGCGCAATCCATTCGCCGGCGTTTTGCCGCGCTCGGCGGAGTCGAACTCTCTCTGCCGCCGCGGTAACCGGTGCGCCGGCCTTCCAAGTTGGGCGCGTGATCGCTCTGGGTACGGACGTCGGCGCCGAATGGGTCGGGTATCGAGACAGAGATGGAAGTGGAGTTCACCTCGTGCTGCCTGAGGCGACAAGAAGACCGGGAGGTCCGCCCCGCTGGGCCTGCCAACCGATTTTCTCTCAGCTTCTGAGATTTCGCCGATTCCTCACACACCGCTCATGCCTGGTTCGCACTCGGGCCGGAACATGGTGGCAGGAGGCTAGCATGAAGCTACTGAAGATCACATTGGTTCTGGCGGCGGCGGCGCTGCTGCTCGCCCAGGCGGACACCACGCTGCAAAAGGCGATTCGCAAAGAGACGGTGGAGGGCGACCTGAAAGGCGCCATCGAGCTTTACCAGAAGGCGATCGGCCAGGCCGGAAAGGACCGCGCCACCGCCGCGCAGGCTTTGCTGCGGTTGGGCGACTGTTACGAGAAGCAGGGCGACAAGCAAGCCCGCCCGGCGTACGAGCGACTGGTGAAGGAGTTTGGGGATTCGAAGGAAGCGTCGCAGGCCAAAGTGAAGCTGGCGGCGATGGGAATTGCGCCCGGTTCCGGCAGGCCAACTACGGAGCGTATCTCGGAAGGGTATCCAACGTCCGTGAGCGGCATGCCAATGGACCGGCCGCTTGCCGCCTTCACCGACTGGGGCACCGGCGATCTGATGCTGCGCGATCTCCTTACCGGCGAGTCCCGGAATCTGACCAGGAATGGCCCGGCCCAGCGAGCAAAGGAGTATGCCCAAACCTCGTTGATCTCAGCCGACGGGGAGATGGTGGTCTATGAATGGCTTGGCCCCTCGGGCGCCTGGAGCGAAATCCGCTCGATCCACACTGACGGCGCCGGCATGCGCACCCACCTACGCCGCACGCCCAGGACGGAGTACCTTTCTCCGGTCGCCCTGTCGCCAGATAAGAAGACCGCCATAGTTCAGATGGGCAATCAGCTTGAGACGCTATCCCTGGCGGACAACTCACTGAAGCCGTTCGCCGATGGCGGCCGTCTCGGCCGTTCTGCCGCGAGTTACTCGCCCGATGGCAAACAAGTCGTGCTCTCAGTCACCGGGCCGACGGGAGAGAGCGGCCTCTTCCTGGCGAATGCGGATGGCGGCGGCTTGCGTCCTCTGCTGACCGGGTCAACCACTAGCCCACTCTGGACGCCGGATGGCAAGTGGATCGTATTCGTCAGTGATCGGACGGGCAGCAAGGCAGTGTGGGCCATCCCGCCTAGCGGCGGGGATCCCCGTCTGCTGAAGGAAGATCAAGGCATTGCGCTGCTTCGCGGGTTCACCCGGGACGGATCGCTGTACTACAGCGCTTCTGTGAACCAGAATGATGTTTACGTCGCGCAACTGGACACCGCAACACTCGCAATCAAGGGAGCCCCCAGCCAGTTCATCAACACCTTCCTGGGCCGAAACCAAAGACTGAACTTCTCGCCGGATGGGAAGTGGATCGTGTGGGCGTCAGCGCGGGGGCAGGCGCCGTCGGTGATCTTGCGGGCGGCCGCGGGGGGAGAGGAGAAGGAAATGCCCATGCCCGGGGTCACGTACGCTCACCCTCGGATCTGGTTTCCGGACAGCAAGGCGCTGCTGAATCTGCGCCGCGATGGCAGCCAGGTGATCTTCGAGCGCATGGAAGTTCCGGACGGCCGGATCACCGAACTCTATCGCAGCGCTCCTCTCCGTGGAGTTCCCGGCCCCCCCGCTCCGGTTTTCCTCTTTGAAGTGTCTTCCGATGGGAATGCGGTCGTGGGGTACCGATGCGATCATTCCACGTCCAAGCCTTGTGACCTGGTCCGCTATGATTTGCAGAAGAAGTCGGAGACCATCGTAGAAACGCTAAGCGAGATTAGCGACATTCGGTCAATCGGGCTTTCACCCGATGGCAAGCAGGTTGCCCTAATCGGCCTATCTGGGTCTGGATATCGTCTCTTTGTGAGGCCGGCGCCAGGCGGGACGCTGGTGGAGTTGGCTCGGGGGACCGAGGCAGAAGGGGTTCAGGGAGAGATCGTCTGGACGCCCGATAGCAAGCAGATCATCTACGCTGTTACGGCGCCCTCTGGTGGAATTTGGGGGTTCAAGGAGTTCAGGGCCATTCCAGTCGGGGGCGGAGCACCGACGATTATCCCGTTGAAAGGCACGTTGTCCGGTCTCGATCCTGGTGGGCGGCTCGCCTATACCGTGAATTCATCCCGGACCGAGCTATGGGTGGCGCGCAACCTGCTGCCTTCGAACTGATGCTTCCCAATTGGACGCCGCGGGCCGGCCAAGACCGGCCCGCGCGGAAGCCCTAACGGATTCTTGACACTGGCTGGTTCCATCCTCAATCTGAAGGTGCTCCAATAACACTAATGTGACGAAGATCGGGTCGCCGAGGAGCGGAAGTTCGAGCCGGCTCGCAGTGGTGTTTCTGGCTGTGCTTCTTCCGCCAGCCATGACATTGGTCTGGCTGGGTTGGAAACTCCTGGATCAGGATCGGGCACTGGCCGCGCAGCGCGCATCCGAGCGGAGGCAGGTCTCGGCGGAGGCGGTGGTCGCCTCGCTCGATCGATCCCTGGCCGAGGCGGAACATTGGCTTTCCGGCGACGAGCCGCCGGAGGGATCGCTGCGAGCGACCGCTTCTGCGACGGGGCTGCGCGTGGAACCGGCCAATCGCGCGCTGTGGGTCCCGGTCCCGCCAGCCGCGCTGGAAGCGGCCGATGCGCCGTTTGCCGAGGCGGAGCTGCTGGAATTCCGTGGTCCGGCCGATCACGCCCTCCCCATTTACGAGAAGATGGCGCATTCGGGGGAACCGGCTCTCCGGGCCGGCGCTCTTCTGCGCTTGGCGCGCACGTATCGCCGGACGGCGCACACCGGCGAAGCCCTGGCCGCATATCGCGCGCTGGCCAATGTGCGCGGCATCGCCATCAACGGAATGCCGGCCGATTTGCTGGCGCGCCGGGCCGTTTGCGATCTCCTGGAGTCGGCAGGGCGGAAGCAGGAACTCGGGCGCGAAGCGGCGTCGCTCGCGGTGGACTTTGCGAACGGCCGATGGGTTCTGGACCGCCCCAACTGGACCCTGGCGGAGGGAGACCTGGCGCGCTGGACCGGCGCGCCGCTGCCCATCCCCGCGGACCGCAAAGCGCTTTCCGCGGCCGCCGACCGGGTATGGAGCGAATTTCGTGACCGGGCGAACTCGCTGCCTGCATCCGGGCGGCGGGTGATCGACGTCGAGCAAATCCCGGTGACCCTCCTCTGGCGCCGCGACGGCCAGACGCTCGGCGCGGCGGCCATCCTGCCATCTTTATTGAATGGGTGGATTCAAGCGGCCGCGAAGCGCAACGCCGGCCCGGCCTATCGCGTCGCTTTGACCACGGAATCGGGCCGCTTGATTGCGGGGCGCGAACCGGCGTCCGGCGCCGGAGTCCTGAAGCTCCCCACCGCGGACACGCGCCTCCCCTGGACGGTGGCGGTCGCCTCCGATGGTGGCGCGGCGGACACGCGGGATCTCGCCGTCCGCGAGCGCCTGCTTTCGCTGGGGTTGGCCGCAATCGTGCTACTGCTGGCCGGCGGAAGCTGGTGGCTGTGGCGCGTGATGCGGCGGGAACTGGCCGTCGCGCGGCTCCAGGCCGACTTCGTCTCCGCCGTTTCGCATGAGTTCCGTACGCCTCTGACTTCCCTGCAACACGTGACCGAACTGCTGGACGAAGACGACGACCTGCCTCCGGAGCGGCGCAAATCGTTCTACTCTTCGCTGGGGCGCAATACCGAGCGCCTGCGCCGGCTGGTGGAATCGCTGCTGGATTTCGGGCGGATGGAAAGCGGCAGAAAACCCTATGACCTGCGCCCCGAGGACGCCGGCGGCATCGCCGCCCAGGCCGTCGCCGAGTTTCAAAAAGACGCCGGCCCGCGCGGCTTCACCGTGGATCTCGACCCGGACGGCGCCCGGGAGTTCCAGGTGCGGGCGGACCGCCTCGCGCTCACGCACGCGCTCTGGAACCTGCTCGACAATGCCGTCAAATACTCGGCGGAGAGCCACTCCATCTGGGTATCGGTTCGCCGGCAGGCGGACGGAATCGCCATCGCCGTCCGCGATGCGGGCCTGGGCGTGCCCAGCCGCGAGCGTAAGGAAATCTTCCGCAAGTTCGTGCGTGGAGAGAAGGCCAAGCAACTCGGAATCAAGGGCACTGGCCTCGGCCTGGCGCTGGTTTCCCACATCGTGGAAGCGCACGGCGGCCGGATCGAACTGGAAAGCGAGGAGGGCGGCGGCAGCACGTTCAAGCTGGTGCTGCCGATCCTGGGATAGCCTATGGCGCGAATTCTGATCGTCGAAGACGAGCCCGACATCGTCATGAGCCTCGAAGAGGATCTTCGCCGGCAGGGCTATGAAACCGGCGTAGCGACCGACGGCGCGCAGGGACTGGCGCTTGGGCAGGAGAGCGGCTGGGACCTGATCCTGCTCGACGTGATGCTGCCCCGGATGGACGGCTTCGACGTGTGCGCCGGCCTGCGCCGCGCCGGCGTGCGGACGCCGATCATTCTGCTGACGGCGCGCGTTCAGGAAGCGGAGAAAATACTGGGGCTCGATGCGGGC
>Ga0209638_1001213_pt1 | contig 16613 bp, 20 predicted proteins | sample BarGraNGADG00211_FD_184490 | JGI IMG/M metagenome (GOLD analysis project Ga0209638, IMG submission 184490) | Arctic peat soil microbial communities from Barrow, Alaska - Barrow Graham LP Ref core NGADG0002-211 (SPAdes) (version 2) | ecosystem: Environmental > Terrestrial > Soil > Wetlands > Peat...
GGCTGAAGTTGCCGCCCCGATCCGCCGATACCTTGCTCGGTTGGGCAAAACCGTGCCAATGGAGCCTGCCGTGCTTACAAGGGCGACGGAACAACCCGACGCAAGCGCAGCCCAAAAGGACCGCCGCCTGCGGGCGGTTTACCGTCGGGAGCTTCAGGAGAGCGTCTTCTTCTCGGCGATCGTAGTGACCATCATGATCGCGGGAGCCACGGCGATCATGTGCTTCGTCGTGCCTAGCGTCGCCGTAACGGAATCGGCTCTGAACCTACCGCTGATCGCGGTCGGGCTGGTCATCGCGTACCTGTCCCGCTGTCGGGGTCGCCGCTACATCATCCCGCTCGGGATGGTTCTGGGCCTGCTGCCGATCATGTCGTCGCTCGACTCGATCGTTCTGTCGCCCACCTCCGAGCCGCTCGCTCTCGGGACGCTGGGGCTCATCCCGCTGGCTTTCGCGATCTTCCTGCCGCTCGAACGCCGGCAACACCTGACGTGGCTCGTAGTGGCCAACAGCCTGTTCTTCGGCTGCTTCCTGTTCGCAGGCCTCGGCGCCTCGTGGCAGAACGAACTGACTGCCCTTGCCTCGTCCGCGAGTCTGGCCTCGGCGCTCAGCCTGGGCGCGAACGAAGTCCAGCTGCGCCGGCGCCGCCAGATGAACGGCCAGCTTCTCGCCGTGCGCAGGCTGTACGGCCGCATGAAGGAGCACGAGCTCGATCTGCGCCGGCAGGACGAGTTCCTGTTCATGCAGCAGGAAACCCTGGTGGTCCAGCAGGCCGCGCTTCTGCGGCTCAACGAGGAGCTCGAGAGTATCGCTCGCCTGGATGCGCTCACGGGTCTCGGAAATCGGCTGCGGCTCAACGAGGACCTAGCCCAGATCGCCGGGCGGATCGAGAGCAACGGCGGGACCGCCGGCCTGTTGCTCATGGATCTGGACCGATTCAAGCGCCTGAACGACACGCTCGGCCACCTGGCCGGCGACGCGGCCTTGCGGGGCGTCGCGGCCGTTCTCAAGCACACGAGCCGCGTCGGCGACGGCCTGTACCGCTACGGCGGCGAGGAATTCCTGATCATCCTTCACGACGCGGACGAGACGGTCCTCAAGATCGCGGGCCAGCGATACCTGAGCGCGATCCAGGCAGCCGGGATGCCTCATGGCGACAACCATCCGTGGGGCGTGGCCACGGCCAGCGCCGGCGCGACCGAGCTATCCCAGCGCAACTGCCTGGACGTGGACGGGGCGCTGCACCTGGCGGACGAGGCGCTGTATCGGGCCAAGGATCGCGGCCGCAACAGGTGTGAGGTCATGATCCAGGAGGCCCCGACGGTCGTTCCGATCGACCGGCAGCGAGCGGCCAGCTAACGGTCCTGGCGGGCTAGCGCCTCGGGCGCCGCGACACCACTCGCTCGCCCCGCCGCTTCCCCCGCCGCGCCGCCACCCAGCGCTGCGGTGCGCCCAAGCGGCACGGCCGGTGCGATGTTACCGTCTCGGTCATGACTCGAGACCGGGAATGGTGGCTCGCCGAGCTGAACTTCGCACTCTCTTGCTTCGCGGCGCTCATGGCCGTGCTCATGGTGTTCGCCGCCATAGATGGCATCTCGCTGGCCATCAGGGACACGGCCAACGGAGATCGAATCGCCGAGGCGATCGCCTGGACGTTGGTCACCCCCGTGCACTGGGTCGACGTGCCTTTCGCGCAGTTCTTCCTGGCGTCGTTCCTGGGCTTCCGTCTTCTCGTCCCGACGTTCGCGGGCGCGCCACCCCGGACAGTGGCTCTGATCGTTGTGACCGGGCCGCTCGCTTTCGCCGGTCTTGCCAACTACGGCAATGTGTCGAGCGCGTTGTGGTTCGGCGCAATCGGAGTGTCTTGGGCTCTCATCATGCCGCTTCCCAGCAAGAGCCTGCTCGTCTACGGCCCCGTTGTCGGCGGCATCATCGCCGGCCTCGCGTTCAGTTCCTTTTCCTTCGCACAACCCAAGTTGGGGCTTGAGGCTGCCATCGTATGGTGCGCGTGGCGCCTGTACCGACGGCACTTGGACGAGGTGGCTGCCACGGCCATAGCGGCGGCCTTCGTGCCGGCGGTGCTGGCTGCGCACGATCTACCGGCCGGTAGGTTTACGGGTGCGGCTGTCCTCCTAACGACCGAAGTAGCCATCCTCCTGGCCCTGGCCACTGCCGCCCTGGTGTTCTCGGATCTCAGGGCTGAGCCCACGGACACGGCCGCCGACGAGTAGTCGCCGATCCAGTAGTCGCCGATCCAGTAGTCGCCGATCCGACGAACGGCCCGCGTCGCACAAGAGAGCTGCCCCAAACGGCCGAAGTCGGCGACTTCGTCGAAATCCTCGACCAGATGGCTCGCCTGGGCTGACCACCGGTCGGCCGGGCCTCGGTCGGCGGCCTCCGGTCGGCGACCTCAGGGGTGGTAGAAGTCGATGACCACTCGGACGCGGCCGCTCGTAACCCAGATGCCGACCCCGGCCCGGTCGAACCCCGGGTTCATGATGTTTCGGTAGTGGCCACCTTTGGTGGACGCCTCAGCCTGGAAGTAGGTCGCCAGCGCCACCATGCCGCCATCGAGGACAGAGCTCGGGGAGCCGATGTTCTCGCCCCACTCATAGCCCGTGTAGCCTGCCCTCGCCAGGCGCTGTGCCGGCGTGCCGTTTGCGTTGTGGCTGAGGATGCCGCGGTCGGCCATGAACTTGGCGAAAGGTCGGGCGACGTTTGTCGAGATACCGTCGTCGATGTTGAGCGCACGCGCTGCGGCCAGAGTGTGCGGACCCGACGATTGGCACAAGCCTCCGGCCAGGACCCAGCCGCCCGTACGGGTGCAGTTGGTGAGCTGCAGGAAGTAGAGCTCTTCCGCGTGCCATTGGGCACTGCCTACCGCGACGCCTCCCGTGGACGGGATCTTGGTAGTGCTGGTGGACTGGGTAGTGCTGGTGGACTGGGTAGTGCTGGTGGACTTGGGAGGGCTCGTCGGCTTCGGCGCCGGCTTCGCCACCGTGAAGGTCGCCGACGCGGGCGCCGCCAGGTGGAGCCCGCCGCTCGAGATGGCGGCCGTCGAAACCTCGGCCACGACTTTCGCGCTCGCCGGGAGCGCTGCGTTCGGCGTCAGCGCAAGGACGGTGTCGTCCTCGGTCCAGGTCGTGTCGCCGGTGATGGGCTTGCCGTCGGCCGTCACAGAGAACGCGGCGACCGTCGCGGTCTCAGCCATGCTGGTCGTGAAGCGGACCGAGATGACCTGCCCCGGATCCACACCGGTCGAGCCGTCCCGAGGTCGGAAGGTCACGACCGAGGGCTCAACCTGTGTCGACGCCGCGAGCGGCGCGACCCAAGCCAGCGGGGCGCCGGCGGCGTCGTTCATCACGGCGGCGCTGAAGCTCACGACGTAGCTCGTTCCCATCGCCAGCGGCTCATCAGGAGTGAAGGTGAAGACCTGCGACCCGGCGTCGCTCGGATCGTCGCCGACGAGGGTACCCGACACGAGTGGCGCGATATTGAAAGCGGTCTGGACGGTGGCGAGCTTCACGGGCCCCGAGAAAGTGACCACGAAACTCGTCGTCGGGGCGATGGACTCGCCGACGACCGTGGCGGCTGTGATCCTGCCCGCCGTCCCCGCCACGGTCAGGAACGAGCCGTGAGTGACCACGCCGAGCTCGAGCCCATCGCGATCTAGCGCGGTTGTCGCGACGTTGACCGTGTAGTAGGTGTCGGGCGCCCAATGGCCGTCGGGCAGCAGCGAGACCGTCCGTCCGGAAGCGTCCCATACCAGGTGGTAGTCGACGAAGGGCACCAGCGCGATCGAAGCCGCCACGCTGGCGCGATCCATCGGCTTCGAGAATTCGATGCTAAAAGCCGAGCTGAGGCCCAGGTCGCTAACGATGTTCGGCTGGGCGACGGGGGGCTTGGGCGCGTAAGTTGGCGCCGCGTTCGCCGAGACGCTCTTCGAGGGCAGGCCGAGCAGAAGGCCGCCGGCCACGAGGGCGACGACCAATCCGAGGGCAACGAGCTGCCCCAGGACGGACCTGCGGAGGAAATCGGTGAAGTAGACGAACCCGAGCACGGGGATCGCAAGTGTTGCGGCTGCGAGCTTTCGCAACAGGTGTATGCCTCTGTAGCGGGTCGGCAGCTAGCGTGGTGGGTGCTGAACCTCGGGCAGCCTAACACCGCCCTACCCGATCCGGCAACCCAAACGGGCAGCGTGACGCCCATTCGTGGCAGGACGGCGAACGTCTAGGCTTTTGGTTTGCCCGAGCTGTCCCCCAGCGAGGTCCAGTTCCGCACGGTTTCGTCACTACCGAGCGACGACTCCCCGCCCGCCGCCGACCTGGCCGGACCTCGTGCCGCAGCACCCGCTCGCGCGGCGTCTACCAGTCCGCCTCGATCGTGCCGCCTACCAGCTGGGCGCTGGTGGCCGTGTACTGCTGCACCTCGAACCGGTTCCCGTCCGGATCCTCGAGCCAGATCTGCCAGGTGTCGTCGACGCCGAGCTTCTTGGGGCCGAAGGCGACGCCGCGCTCCGCCAGCTGCGCCATCGTGGCGTCCAGGTCGTCCGTCTCCAGGCAGAAATGGGAGATGCCGTTGTTGACCACAGGACCGAGGTTCGGGTCCTCGAATATCTCCACGTACGTGCCCTCGGCGACGACCATGTAGACGCCGAACTTCGAGCCTTTGCGCGTGAAGCGGAACCGGATCCCGAAGCCGAGCTTCTCGTACCAGACGACGGACCGTTCGAGATCGGTGGTGTTGAGGCAGACGTGGGCGATGCGTGTGAACATCGATGGGCTCCCTGGCGGACTGGCGAGCTGGACGTGGCCATCGTAACTGGGCGCGGCGCCGGGCGAGATGCGGCGCCGAGGCGCGGCCGGCCGGGGAAGTCCGCGACACCAACCCCGGCGGTGCTATCCCGCAGGTCGGGCCCTTTCCGCCAACGGAATTGCGCGACACCGGTCCCAGTAATGCAATGCGGCCGCGCGGGCCGTGAGAGGCCGGGCCCCGGCTCACGACGACGGAATGGGAGCCGGATTTGAGCGTGGCTCGGGTTGCGTCGGGCCCCTGAACGCAGCCGAACCCGCGTGGCGCCGCCGTCGGCCCGCATTCGATTACTCGGGTAGGTATTCCGTAGAATCTGGCGCTGGCGGGCGATCGGGCTGCCGCTGATCCCCCCGATCGGGCGGATGCCGCCGCCGGCCGCTACTCCTCGGTGACCTCGAGCACGAATACCGGGATCTGGCGGTCCGTTCTCAGCTGGTAGTTCGCGTAGTCGGGCCAGGTTTCGACGGCACGCTCCCACCAGACGGCCTTCTCGTGGCCGGTGACCTCGCGCGCTGTGTAGTCGCGTTTCGTCACGCCGTCCTGCAGCTCGACGTGGGGGTTCGCCTTCAGGTTGTAGTACCAGACCGGGTTCCTCGGGGATCCGCCCATGGACGCGACCACCGCGTACGCGCCATGGTGTTCGACCCGCATCAGGGCGGTCTTGCGGAGCTTGCCGGTCTTCGCGCCGACCGACGTCAGCACGATGACCGGCCGGCCGCGAAGGTCGCCGCCCTGCTCGCCGTTCGTCGCCTCATACAGCTCGGCCTGCTTGCGCGCCCACCCGGCGACGCTCGGTTCGTATTGTCCGGTGAGAGGCATGCTCCCCTGTTCCTTCTCTATGGCGTGCGGCAGTGCCGGCACTCGATCGAATCGACCGCACCGAGATTACGCCTTCCTCCGACAATGGGCCGGCGTCGCCGCCCCCACGCGAAAAGGCCGCCCGCGAGTTGCGGACAGCCTTTGCGATTACGGCGAGCGGCTGGTTTGACGCGGGCCCGCCGGCCTGTTTCGACTTCGAAGGATCAGGCTTTGGCAGGGCTCCAACCCGGGTAGTTGCCGTTCGTATCGCCAGGAGCGGAGTCGCCCGAGTAGTGGTGAAGCGGCAGGCCGTTGTAGGTGACCTGTGTCGTCCCGTCGTCGCGGGTGATCGTGCCAAGCTTGCCGCTGGCGCCGCCGCCGGCGGACGGCGTGGATCCGCTCGCGACCGTCATGGGCGGCCACGTGGTCGCGCAAGTGGAGTTGCAGGCACTCTTGCCGCTATTGGCGACGTCGTTCGCGAAGACGTAGAGAGTCATGCCGCTCGAGCCGTCGGTGAGGATGTTGGCGCCGCCGATGCTCTTGACCGTCACGGTCGTCGAGCCGGCTGCGGGGCTGCCGCTCTGGCCCGCCGGGGCCTGGGTCGCGGCGGAGCTGCCGCATGCGGCTGTCAGGAGTGCGACCGCCATCGACGCGGCCATCAACTTGCGAAACGAAGTCATCGGAATACCACCTAGAAGTTAGGGACGCGGAGAGGGTTTCGCCGCTCATAGCTGTTACGCCTCCGAATGCCGGCGTGGTTGTGTCCGGCGCTCTCAGATTCGCTTCAGCGAGAACTGGCCCGACAGGCGGGACTAGGCGACCGAGAGGGCCGCCGACCGCTTCTGACTCGCTGGGCGTGACATTCCCCGCGGCGCCTGCAGGGCGAGCGAGAATTCCGATCGGTCACATCGTCGCGGGAGATTCCGGTGTCGGAGCGACAGACCATCGGCGCGCTGCTCGACGCGGCGCGATCGCGCCTCGAGCGCTTGGAGCCGCAGGTGGCGTTTCGGGCGCAGGCGGAGGGCGCGCTGATCGTCGACACGCGCTGCGCCGAGCTCCGCCGCGACGACGGCGTGATCCCCGGCTCGGTGCACGTGCCGCTCTCGGTGCTGTTCTGGCGGCTCGACGCGACCTCCGGCCACGCCGATCCTGCGTTGACCGACACGGAGCGCCAGATCGTGCTCTGCTGCGGCCACGGCTACTCGTCGAGCATGGCCGCGGCCACGCTCCGCGATCTGGGGTTCGGCCGCGCCACCGACATCGTGGGAGGCTTCGAAGCGTGGGCGGCGGCCGGTCTGCCGGTCACGCGCGCTACGGGCCGCCGGCGCGCCGCCCCTGGCCTCGACCGTCAAGCTCGGTCGTAGACGGCGACGTACCAGAGCCCCCGCGTCGCGCTGCCGCTCAGCTCGAACCCTACCGAACGAAGCGTTCGGTCGATCCGATCGAGGTCGTGGACGAAGGTCGTGCACGAGCGCCGGCGCAGTCCATTCCAGCCGTTGTCGAGCCGGCGGCCCGCTCGCGACGCCAACCCGCGCCAGCCGCGCGAGTTCGGGACGGAGAAAGCGTACCGGCGGCGGGCCACCCGGATCGAATTGGCGAGGAGCTTGTCGGCGTCGGGGTAGCAGCAGATGACCCGATCGAGCACGACCCAGTCGGCGGCATCGAGCGCCGCCTCCGCCCCGTCGCCGAGCGTGAGAGTGGCCCTGCCGGCCAGCCCCGACGCGGCGAACCGTTCGCGGGCCCGCTCGATGCTGGCGCGCGAGAGCTCGACACCGGCGGCGCGGGCAGCTCCGGCGCGCAGCAGCTGCAGCATCAAGCCGCCACGGCCGCAACCGAGCTCCAGGACCGTTCGATCGGTCGGATCGCCAAGGAGACCCACGAGCGACTGCGTCGTCGCATGCAGCGACGATCCCGCGCCCGACCCGGCACGCTCGACCTTCGAGTCGAAGTGGGCGCCGATGCGCGCGCCGATCGATGGCCCCGCGTCGCAGTCGCAACCCGGCACATCCCGATCACTGTCGGGCTCAGCCACGCCGAGCCTGTGCTTGGTCATGCCCAGAGGGCGGTGATCGGGGCCGCGACGATGCCCGCGCCGAGGCTATAGGCGCGCGGCCCGGCGTGGAATACGACGCCTGCCACGAATGACTCGCCGGCTCGATGACGCAAGGTTGCCAGGTGCCTTGCGTCATCAGGTGTGGGAGCCGAGCTGGCTTTGACTTCGATCGCCACGATACCGCCACCCCCGAGCTGTGCCAGCAGATCCACCTCGATGCGCCGCTGTTGCTGGCGGACGTGATAAATGCGTGGTCTCGCCGCGGTGACGGCCAGTTCACATCTGAGCGGGGACGCTACGAAGGTATCACTCTGCCGCAGCTTCTCGTATCACTTTGCCGCACGGCTCAGTGCCTCTTTGCCGCATCCGACGCTCTCGCCAACGGCGCAGAGCCTGGGCGCCGACCAACTGGCCGTCGCGCCCCTCGACACCGAACCCCATCGCGCACGCCACGCCTGTACCGTCGCTGCGGGCTTGAACCCACTACAGCAGGTGGAAGACGGTGTCTGATCACAGAGATACGCCGGATCCGCGGACCGACATCGCCGACCTGTACGTCTTTCGGGCGCCCGGGGGCGGCGATCAGTCGGTTCTCGTCCTGAACATCAACCCCGACGCGTCCGCACTCGAATCCAGCTTCGATCCGGTCGCCAGCTACGAGCTCAAGATCGACACCGACGGCGATCTCGAGGCCGACGTCGCCTTCCACGTCATCTTCGCGTCGTCCTCCGACGGTGGGAGCACCGCCACCGTGTACCGGTCGACCGGAGCGGTGGCCCGGGGAACCGGTCAAATCGGCGAGGTCGTGATATCCAACGCGCCGGTGTCGGTTGGCGGCACGGTCCAGGTCGTCGCCGCGGACGGATACCGGTTCTACTCGGGACTGCGCAGCGATCCCTTCTTCCTCGACGCGGACGGTCTCCGCAATGGCTTCCAGTTCACGGGTCACGAGACCTTCGCCAATCGAAACGTCTTCGGCATGGTGCTCGAGTACGACCCGTCCGGCCCGGGCGGCTATCCCAACGGCCGACGCCTAACCGACGATGTCGTCGATCCCATGATCGCAATGGTGACGATGGGACGGGTGACAGCGAAAGGCGTCGGCCCGCACACGGACCTGCTCGACGAGTTTCCGTATCTCGGCGCGCCGCACGCAGTACGGGGCTGAGTGGGCCGACGCCGCAACCCCTGACTAGTTCGCCACCGCTCGCGCCAGCTCCACGAGAAGCTCCTGCTTGCGCGCCTCCGTAGCGAACGAGCCTGAGATGGCGTTGGTCGCCAGCCGGGCCAGATCCGAGCGGTTCAGCCCTAGCGCCGCCGTTATCGCCCGGTAGTTGTCGCCGATGTAGCCGCCGAAGTAGGCCGGGTCGTCCGAGTTGATCGTAGCCGCCACATCGGCCGCGAGCAGCGTCCGGATGGTCGAGCGCTCCATCGACGGGAAGACGTGCAGCCGAACGTTCGAAATCGGGCAAGCCGTCAGCGTGACTCCGGATTCGACCAGGCGGCGCATCACGGCCGGGTCGTCGGCGGCCCGGACGCCGTGGTCGATCCGCGACACGCCCAACGCGTCGATCGTACGCGTGACCAGCGACGCGTCGCCCTCCTCGCCTGCGTGTGCGACCACGCGTAGGCCCAGCGATCGAGCCCGAGCGAAGGTGCCCGCGAACGGCTCGGGCGGAAAGCCTATTTCGCTCGAGTCGAGCCCGACCGCCACGATCCGATCCAGCCACGGCTCCGCAGCCGCGAGCGTCGCATCGGCCGCCGCCACGGGCAGATGGCGCAGGAACGACAGGATGAGGCCGCTCGTGATGCCGAACTCCCGCTCCCCCTCTGCCAGCCCGTCGAGGATGCCTCCGATCACGTCGCCGATCGGAATGCCGCGCTCGGTGTGCGTCTGCGGATCGAAGAACGGCTCGACATGGCGAACGCCGTCGGCATGGGCGCGCGCCAGATAGGCGCGGGTCAGGTCGCGAAAGTCCTCGCGGGTGACGAGCACGGAGCAGGCCGCGTAGTAGACGTCGAGGAACGACTGGAGGTCGCTGAACTGGTACGCCGCCCGGATCTCCTCGAACGAGCCGAACGGCAGGGCGACGCCGTTCCTGGCGGCCAGATACAGGGCCAGCTCCGGTTCGAGCGTGCCCTCCAGGTGGACATGCAGCTCGACCTTTGGCAGGCGGTCGATCAGGTCAGCGAGTTCCGGGTCGAGCGCGCCGGGTGCGTCCGAAAGCATGTGGGCAGTCTAGGCGAACCCGCCCTCCGTCAACGACACCCAGCAGGACAGTCGCAGATGATCGGCGGATACGCGGCCGTAGCCATGCTCGCGCCATGCCGACGCTCCTGCGCACGGGGGTCGATGTGAAGGCCGCACTCATCCGGGACGTCCGGCCGGGCTCGACATCGACCGGAACTCAGTTCGCACCTGACGACGAGCCGCGCCTGGGGCAGCAAGGTCAATTGACGGCTTCGATTCTCCAGCCACGAGCCAGGCGGGGCGTACGATGCTGCCATGCCGATCCCCGTCGTCAGGCACCAACCCTCGTTCCTGGGCATTCGCGGACTTGCCTGGGCAGCGGTCGTCGTCATCCTGGGGTTGGTGGCGACCTGTAGCGGCAAAGCCCCAACTACCACCGGCGGCCCAAGACCTGTCCCGTTCTTCGCTGTGCCAACCCTGACGGCGCCGCCGACCCCGTCGCCGACACTGTCGCCCTGGCCGAAACCCTCACCTTCACTTACACCCTGGCCGAAACCCTCACCTTCAGCGACACCCATTTCGACCGTCGACAGCTTCAAGAGAGTCGTCACAAGCAGCGACTTCCAGGCCCAAGGGTCGATAAGTGGGTCGGTTGCGGTGGCGCTCGTCATTGGCTCAACGTCAGGCGCGATCACGGGAACGTTCATGGTCAAAGGCGCCGACAGCGCCGTCTCGATCGCCTGGGGCATCCTGGGCATCACGACCTCGAGCGACAACATCGTCGTCGGCGACTCGGCTTACTCGCGCACGAACGGAGGCCAGTGGTCAAAGGCGCCGGCCTCAGGCAAGACACTTCAGGGCTTTGTCGGCAGCGGCATCGTGCTCACCGATGAAGGCGTCGAGTCCAAGTTCGGCAAACAGCTCCACCGCCTCAGTGTCGCGGACATCGCGAGCGTGGACCTCGCTGCGTTCGGCATCACGGCCGGGCCGGGTCAGGAGAACCTCAAGGTAAGCAGTGTGTCGTTCTGGGCAGAGGACGACGGCACTCCGGCCGGCCTGAGCATTCAAGCTTCCCTCGACCAGCAGATCATCGGCACGCCGTCCCACGAGACCGTGACAGTGGACATCAACATCGACAGGTTGTCCGGCGTGACGATCACGGCGCCAACGAGCTAGGCGCCAACGAGCCAGGCGCAGCGCCGCCATAGCAACGTTCGCTTTGCTATGTTCGCCCTCTCTTCCTGCTTGCTAAACAAACGCGCCATCTGTTTGAACAAGGACGTGAGCGAGAACTTCCGCACTACTTCGACACGGGCGGGCCGCTATGTTCGGCAGCTACTGGCTACAGCGCATTCCAGCGATGGGACGAAGCGTGCGAAGGCGAGTCGATGTGAAGGCCGCAGTCATCCGGGACGTTCGCGTGGACGATCAGCAGATCACGTTCGTCCTTACGGACGGCCGCGAAGTTTCGGCACCCACTTCTTGGTCAGCACGTCTGGCCCAGGCGACGGATAAAGAGCGCGCCAATTGGCGGCTCGGTGGCTTCGTGACCTACGCGGAGTGGACGGCGATCGATGAGCACGTCGGCCTCTGGACCTTGCTCGGTGTCTCCGAAGAGGACGTCATGGAAGCCGCCGGCTTCGATATCGAGCAGAAGTCAGTTCGCACGTAACGACCGGCTCGCGCCCGTGGCGGACGAACCGGGGCATATCACTTTGCCGCGCAGCGCCGATGCGCAACGTTATCCGCCCTCCGCGCCCTTCGACTCGGCTCTCCACGGAGTAGAGTCCGCCTGCATCGAGACAGCGAGTGGGGGTGAGCGTGGAAGGGCGGATCTGCTCCAACTGCGGCGGCGCGGTCAGCGCCGGCGATTCGGCATGCCGCCACTGCGGCACGATCTTCATGGCAATCATCCGACCGAAGGGAACCCTGCCGAACGCCCTGTTCCGGGCGTTTCTCGTCGCCTGGTCGCTCAGCCTGCCTGCGCTGTGCCTGTGGCGGGCGATCACGGCTCCGGAAGGCTGGGGCGCTGTCTTCGCCTGGCTAACGAGCCAGTTTTACTTCGACCCCTGGCTGATGGTCTTGATCACGCTGGCCGTGCTTACCTGGGCCACAGAGGAGCGCCGATGACCGGCGCCTCGCCGAAACCGACGTGCCCCAAGTGCGAGACCGCCATGGTCCTCCGGCGGAGGCGGAGCGACGGTGCGGAGTTCTGGGGTTGCCCACGATATCCAGCCTGCCACGGCACGCGTGAGCTGGCGGTAGTCGAAACGACCGCGCCGGAGCACGAGATGCTCGAGGTGCTCGACCTCGAAATGCCGACCCGGCCCTCGATCGCCGGCGGGTCTGCCAGGGCCGAATTCGAACGGAGGCGCACACGCGACCGAGCCGTGATTCGAAAACAGAGGCCGCTCATCCTGGCCGTCGGGGCAGCCTTCGCCGTCGGCGGGCTTGTGCTGGCAGCTTTCGGGCCGGTGCCGTCTGGGCCGCTCGGTCCGAGCTACCGGATGCTGTGGCTGCTCGTCCCGCTGGCGGCCGTGTCGGCGACGCTGGGCGCGCTCTTCCTGCCGAACACTACGTTGGCCTGGCGAACCGGAGCCCTCGGCGAGGAGCGCACCGCCGAACTTCTGCGGCCGCTGGAGGCGCAGGGCTTCCGCGTCATGCACGATCGGCTGATGCCGCGTTCGAGGGCCAACATCGACCACATCGTGGTCGGGCCGCCCGGAGTCTTTATCGTCGAGACCAAGAACTACGGCGGCAAGCTCAGAGTGCGTCGCGGCGAGGTCTGGGTTGCCGGCCGCCGCAAGACCGAGATCGTAGCCCAGGCCAAACGGGAGGCCGCGGCCGTCGCCGGCGTGATCTCACCGGTCTCCGTCACTCCCCTACTCTGCGTCCACCGAGCCGATTTGGGCTGGTTCAAGATGGAGGCCGATGGGGTGCGGATCGTCGCCCCCAAGGAGATGGTCAGGGTTCTGGGCAAGGCGCCACTCCTGCTCACGCCGGACGACGTGACCCGTCTAGCCGACCAGATCGACAAGTCGCTTGTGCCGGCCCCCGGACGCGGTTCAGTCGGCGCCAGTTGGTCGCCGCAGGATGCCAACGATCGTTGACATGGCGCCTTGGGCGCCTATGATGCAAACATCTGTTGACATTGCCGACACGCCATGCGACGGCCAGCTTTAGTGTCAACAGGCGTTTACACACCGGTCAGGTGAATTGATGAGCGCAACGGACATCTTCAACACGACAGATCTTGGGGCAACCGTCCGCGAGCTCCGAAAGGACCGCGGGTGGACCCAGGCGCGCCTCGCGGGGTGGCTCTCGGTCTCCCGCCCGACGGTCGCCAAGCTAGAGTCGGGCGGCGCGGTCAACGTCGACATCGCCCTCCGGGCGCTGGCGCTGCTTGGAGCCGTCGCGACCATCCACTCCAAGGGCAGCCGGCTCGTCGAAGAGAACCCGGAATGACGAGCACTCTTGCAGTGTGGCTTTCCGATCGACGGGTCGGAACGCTCGAGAGAACTGCCGCTGGTGAGGTCGTGTACTCGCCCGGCATCGACGTGCCACTCACCGTCGCGGCATCCGGGCTGGCCGCTTGGTCACCGCAGTTGACCCGGAATTGGTTCGACGGATTGCTTCCGGAGGGCGACCGCCGGGTACGCCTCGCAGCCAGATTCGGTCTGCGGTCCGAGGACACGTTTGGGCTGCTTGCGGAGATCGGCTGGGAGTGCGCCGGCGCGGTCGCCGTCCTGCCGGAGGGCCAATCCCCCGCCTCGGGCCGGTACGAACAGATCGACGAAGCGGGTGTCGCGAAGCGGCTGGACGCCTTGCCCTCGATCGACCTCGATCCCGACGACGCCATCCGAATGTCCCTCGGCGGTGCGCAGGACAAACTGCTCCTCGCTCGAATCGGCGACCGATGGGCGCTCCCGATCGACGGCGCTCCATCGACCCACATTCTCAAGCCTGAACCGGACTTGTGGCCGGGGCTTGCGGCAGCCGAAGCATGGGCGTTGCGCGTAGCCGGCGCGGCGACGGAAGCCTCCGAGACGATCGTTACGAACGAACTCGGCGTACGGCCGGTCATCGTCGTGACGCGCTACGACCGCCAACATCCGGGCGACCGAATCGTCCGGCTCCACCAGGAAGACCTCTGCCAGGCGCTCGGCCTGCCGGTCGGACTCAAGTACGCTCGACCGGCGCACCCGGAAGATCCGTCTCTCGCGCGCCTCGCGAGAATCCTGGTCGAGCGGGCCGTCGATCCGCCCACCGAGTTGATCCGGCTCCTGCAGCAAGTGGCGGCCTCGGTGGCGCTGCGGAACGCCGACGCTCACGCCAAGAACATCTCATTGCTGCATCAGGGAAACGCCGTGCGTCTTGCGCCGCTCTACGACGTGGCGCCGACGATCGCCTTCCTGCCGCGCCAGACGACTCTCGGGCTTTCGATCGGCGGCAAGTTCAAACTCACCGAGATCGGAACCGAGCACCTCGTGGCGGAGGCCATGTCATGGGGCATCCCCGGACGCGACGCGACGGAGGCGATCGTCGCCGTCGCGGCGGATATGAGCAACGCAGTCGAAGAGGCCGACGATCTCTATCCCGGCATGCCGGCCACTGCGCGTGAACTGGCGATCGCCGGGATCTTCCAGATCCAGCAGCAGCGTCCCGGCAAGTGGGCGTCTGCAGCGGCGTCACAGTCGAGGGCGAATCGGCAGGTCGGCCGAGTCGAAGACGCGGGCGACGCCGACAGCGAGTAGATGCCCCTCAGCCCCTTCCGTACCTTCCGGCCGGGTCGGGATCGGCATTCAACTGCGTCTCCCAAGTGAGGGCCTTCAGGATGCCTAAATGAGTGCCTGCCGCGTCGATCTCGGCCGGCTCACCGACTACATCGGAGCCTTACCCGCCTATTCATCGTCGAGGACCTGCCAGCTTGGTCTCCGGCACTGCGCTCGCGAGGCGTTCTGCGGTCGTCGGTGACGCGCCATTTCGTTGACCCGTCGCTCGCTGCAGCGGCACTCGGCGCCGGCGTCGATCGACTCCTCGGTGACCCGGAGACCATCGGGTTTCTATTCGAGTCGCTCGTCATTCGCGACCTGCGCATCTATGTCCAGACTGTGGGCGCGACGGTTTGGCACTACCGCGAGGCAAAGGGGGCAGAGGCCGATGCGATCCTTGTGCTTCGAGACGGCCGTTGGGCGGCACCCCCACCGCGACTCGAATGGTCGCGCCCGCTACTACCTTGTCCTCTCCTTCGGCGTGAACGTGCCATTTCAGGGGCACCGGGACCCTAGCAGCATCCCGCTACGCAGCTACGCCAGCGTCATCCTCGACTATGTGGAGCTGCGAGCAAGAGCCCGCGCTGACTGCGTAGGACTGGCGCTCCATGTCCGAGTTGCGAACGAGCGCGCTCAGAGGCTCTACCGGCGGCACGGCTTCGTGGACGAAGCCGACGATTTCATCGAAGACGGCCGCGCCACGATCGAGATGAGAAAGCTGTTCTGAAGCGGAGACGCCCACCTGCTCGCAGATGGGCGGCCCTGGCTCGCTAGCGACTCGCGTAAGGATCCTCGTCACCGAAGTCCGGGAATTCGAGATGTCCGCTTGCGTTGCGGGCCTCTGTCTGTCTGATCTGCTCTTGGACGGCGAGGACGTCTGCGAGGTGGAAGCGACGCTGGCGACCGGCGGTTCGAACGGCTCCCGGGAAGTAGCCCTTCTCGAGCCAGTTGTGGATGGTCGTCGGCGACGAGACGCCGAGCATTCGCGCGACTGCGCTGACGCTCATCAGTTTCTCGCCGCAAAGTAGCTGCTCGACTTCCTGGAGTCGCGCCTTGTCCTCTGGTGTGGCCGGCGTTGCTCGCGCCACCGCGGTGGCCAGCGTAGCGAGGGCGGTCATGGGTTGGCTCCCTTCTGTGCCGACCCATAATCCTCCAAAACCTCCACTTGTCAAGAGCCGCCCACGCCTCCCCTTCCCACGACCACGGGGCGCGCGGCCGTTCGGCCTCGGACAGTTCCAGCTTCGCCAGCCGGCCTTCGTAGTCGCCGAAGACGGCCCGCGTGTTCGCCCGCGCGGAGCTCGCCTGCGGCGGGGCGTCGCGCGTGTGGCGGGCGAAGCCGTCGATGAAGTCGTACTGGCTGCGGTGGGCCTCATCGGCGATGACGACGATATTGCGCCGGTCCGAAAGCACGGCATTGCGGTCGCCCATCTCGGCGGGCATGAACTTCTGGATGGTCGTGAAGACGACGCCACCGACGCCGACGCGGAGCTTCTCGCGCAGGTCGGCACGGTCGGCGGCCTGGACTGGATCCTGGCGCTCGAACGAGTCAGATAGGCCTCAGCGAAGGCGACGCGGGCATCATGCGTTCGCCCAGAATAGGATCGTCTTACATCACCTGGGTATGGACTGATATCATGTCAACCGTGATACGAACCCAGATATCGCTGACCGAAGCGCAGATGGACCGCCTTCGACGCGAGGCCAGGCGGCGGCATACCTCCATTGCAGCCATCATCCGGGACGCCGTCGACGCAACGGTGACGGAAGACTCCGATCGATTGACCCGACAGCGACGTGCTTTCGGCCTGGCGGGCGCATTCTCATCCGGGCGGTCCGACACCTCGGAGCGCCACGACGAGATCCTGGGCGAAGAGACCCGCTGGTGATCGTTTTCGTCGACACCAGCGCGGTCTATGCGCTCCTCGACGCCGGCGACTCGAACCACGAGCGCGCGCTCCGCGCCACCGCACGCCTGCTCGGCGAGGAGCT
>Ga0209638_1001214_pt1 | contig 16603 bp, 19 predicted proteins | sample BarGraNGADG00211_FD_184490 | JGI IMG/M metagenome (GOLD analysis project Ga0209638, IMG submission 184490) | Arctic peat soil microbial communities from Barrow, Alaska - Barrow Graham LP Ref core NGADG0002-211 (SPAdes) (version 2) | ecosystem: Environmental > Terrestrial > Soil > Wetlands > Peat...
GAACCCCGGTGGCATCCGCGCCGACCTGACCGTCGCCAAGTCGGGGCCTGAGACCGAGGATGGCATCGTCCGCTATGGAGAGGCGTTCGCAGTCCAGCCGTTCAACAACTACCTGGTATCCATGGACATGACCGGTGCGGACATCTGGAGTCTGCTGCAGCAGCAGTGGTCGGGCGGCAACGCCTCGTCCATCAAGTTCCTGCAGATCAGCAACGGCCTGCACTACACCTGGACGGGCACTTCGCCCGCGCAGAGTGTCAGCGCCGTCAGCATCAAGGATCCGGTCAGCCTGGCCTATGTTGCCGTGCCGAATGACGCCACCAAGGTGTACCGCATCGTGACGAACAACTTCCTCTCCGATGGTGGCGACAACTTCGCGGCGTTCAAGAACGGCACCGGCAGGTACTTCGGCGGCCTCGACATCGACGGCTTCGCAAAGTACCTGCCGACCGTGTCGCCGTACACCCCGTTGCCGCTGGACCGCATCACCCAGCAGTAGCAGCCACTTCCACCATCTCGACCGAACACCGCGGATCGCGTGTTTCGACCCCAATTTGGGCCGGATTCGCGCGATCAGCGGTGTTCGGTTGGAAGTGTGCGTCAGGCGTCAGGCGTCTGCGAGCGTCTCCGTCTCGTCTTGCGTTTCCTGGTCCTGGGTTCGGGGCTCGGCGTCTGGCACGAACCGGTAGCCGACGTTGCGCACGGTCCCGATCAGCACGTCGTACTCGAGCCCTAGCTTCGCCCGCAGCCGTCGCACATGGACGTCGACCGTGCGTGTGCCGCCGAAGTAGTCATAGCCCCACACCTCCTGCAGCAGCTGCGCCCGGGTGAAGACCCGTCCGGGGTGCTGCGCGAGGTGCTTGATCAGCTCGAACTCCTTGTAGGTCAGGTCGAGCAGTCGTCCGCCGATCCGCGCCGAGTAGCTGGCCTCGTCGATGACCAGCTCGCCGGCTGTGATCTTGCCGCTGACCTGGTCGTCGTCGGCGGACAGGGCGAGCGAGCCGATGGCCAGCCGCAGGCGCGCCTCGACCTCTGCCGGTCCGGCGGTGTCCAGCAGGACGTCGTCGACCCCCCACTCGGCGGTGAGCCCGGCGAGCCCGCCCTCGGTCAGGATCGCCAGCAGTGGCACCGATACTCCGGTGGCGCGCAGCATTCGGCACAGGGACTTGCCCGCAGCCAGCTCCCGACGTGCGTCCACCAGGATGACGTCGGCCGGCGGGCTGTCGACCAGGGCGGCGGGCTCGGCGGGCAGGATGCGCACCTGATGGCTGAGCAGGGCCAGCGCCGGCAGCACCTCGACACTGGGTGCCAAGGCGTTGGTCAGCAACAACAGGTGGGCCACCCTTGGCAGAATAGGACAGAGCCAAGCCGTTTGGGGTGTTAGTTCGCCTCGTGAGACCCTCAAAACGTGCAAGAGATGCCGGTATGACGAGTCGCCCCTCGGCGCCCACCCGCACCAGCGTGAACGTCACGGTCCGCTACTGGGCTTCGGCGCGAGCCGTGGCCGGGTGCGATAGCGAGCGCTTCGGCGGCCTCGATGTCGATGGCCTCCAGGTCGGCGACGTGCTGGCAGCGGCCTCGGCCGCGCATACCGGCCTCTCGGTCGTCCTGGACGTGTCGACGATCCTGCTGGACGGGCGTGCGGTGACCGCCTCCGAGCCATTGACCGAAGGCGCCATCCTCGAGGTGCTTCCCCCGTTTGCCGGCGGGTGATGGGAGGATGCCGCACGTGACTGACGCGACGCCTGACCCGCCCGCGATGACGCGCGCGCAGAGGCGGAGGAAGCTTCTGCAGGCGAAATATGGGACACCGGAACCATTTGCGGCGCCGGAGTCGGCTGCACAGTCCAGGTCATCTGCGACTCCGGACCTCCCCGCGACTCCGGACTCACCCGCCCAGAATCCCGACTCATCTGCGACGCCCGACCTTCCCTTCGCACCGGACACGTCTGACAAGCCTGACTCACACCCGGCGCAGGACTCGCCCCCCAAACCGGACAAATCTGCGAAACCGAAGGCGAAGCCGCCCACGTTGACCCGCGCGCAGAAGCGGGCCGCCGCGGCCGCTGAGGCAGCCGTCGACCCGGTTCCCGAGATGCTGTTGCAGCCCTTGGTGACGATCGCCGTCCTCGCTCTTGCCGGGCTGGTGACCATCAGCGCGTTTGCCGGGCCGGTGCTGGTTGCCGTTTCGGTCGCCCTTGCCGCCGGCGTCATGGCGTGGGGCTGGCCGGCTCTCTTGGGCTTGCCCAGCCCGCGCGGATCGGCTTTCATCCTGGCCGTCGGCTCGTTGGCGGCGATCGGGACGGTGCTGACAACGACGTCGGATCCCTACCTGAACCGGATGCCGGCGGCACTCGCCGGTTCCATGCTCGTGGCGTTCGTGCACCAGCTCGCCCGCAGGGATGGCCGGCCTCGGCTCGTGGAGTCCATCGCCTCGAATATCACGGCGATCGCGATCGTGGTCTCGGGCGCCAGCCTCGTGGCCCTGCCGCGTACCCCGCACGGCGATTGGGTGGTCGCCATCTCAGCGAGCGCGGTGGCGGTCTCCGCGCTGACCGACCTGGTGGGTGGCTCGCGCAGGTTGCGTGCCTGGCTGCTGCCGTTGGCGATGCTGTTCGGGGGTGCTGTCGCGATCGTTGTCGGTGTCACGCTTGCCGATGTCGGTTGGGGAGCGGCGGCTCTGCTTGGGGTGCTGGCGGCCGGGATCAGTCACGCCACTCGCCGCGCCCTGGCCATGCTGCCGTCGATCAGCGCCGCCCGCTCACAGCTGGTCAGCGCCAGCGCCTCGGTGCTGACCGGTGGTGTCGTGATCTACGTCGTGGGCCGCTACTTCCTCGGCTGACCGGGTCAGCTCCGGCCGCGCTTACCGGGTGAGGGGGGTCGTATGCCGCCACGTGTTCGAAGACGTGCGGTCGCAGCGGGTCAGGCGGGTCGTATGCCGCCACGTGTCGGAAGACGTGCGGTCGCAGCGGGTCCCGCACTCAGTAGACCAGCGCCTGCGCGCAGTCTTGCAGGACTTCCTCGACAAACGCGGCGGACCCCCGGATCTGCACGCCTGGCAACAGATCGGCCTCGGTGAGGTCCCGTCGCGCCGCGCACTGGCTGCACACCGTGAGGGTGCCGTCGGCGATCACCGCGTCGCGCAGCTCGGACAGCTCGGCCGCGTGGGGTAGCGAGAACTCCTCGGCCCGGCCGGGCACAGCCAGCCACGTGGACTCACCGGTGAGCCAGAGGCTGACCCGGGCGCCACTGGCCAGAGCCGTGGTGGCAACGGTGAAGGCCTGGGACAGTTTCTCGGGGGACTCGATACCCGCGGTCAGTTTGATGATCAGTTGGCGCGTCTGAGGCATGGGGCAAGGCTACGATCAAGCCCGTGGTCTTCGAACTCGACGTCAATCTGCCGCCCGCTCTGGCTCCACTTGCGTGGTTGGTCGGTCGCTGGGAGGGCTCGGGGGTGGTGGGCTATCCGACCATCGAGTCGGCCCATTTCGGCCAGGAGATCATCTGCTCCCACGACGGTCGGCCCTTCCTGGAGTGGCGCAGTCACACCTGGCTGCTCAACGACGCCGGCGAAAAGGTCCGCCCCTTGGCCACCGAGCTGGGGTTCTGGCGGGTTCTCGAGGACGGCGAGATCGAGCTGCTGCTGACCCACCCTTTCGGGGTCATCGAGATGTATGCCGGCCGCCGGGACCCCGCCAAGCCGTCCATCCAGCTGCGCACCGATGGGGTCCTGCGCAGCCCGGCGGCCAAGGAATACAACGCCGGCACCCGGTTGTACGGGCTGAAGGACTCCCGGCTGCTTTGGGTGATGGACATGGCCGCCGTCGGCCAGAGCCTGCAGAGCCACGTCTCCGCCCAGCTCCAGCGTGTGGGCTGAGAGCCCCTGAGCGTCCTCGCTCTTGTCCCGCGCCTTTGCTGGCAGCGATCAAACCTTGCTTACACTACTTACTGAAAGTAATGTAAAGACATGAAACTGAGTGGCAGACCGCTGCTGGACACGCGTCCGGACCATGAGCTCTTCGTCGATCGCGTCGATGAGATCGCTCGGGTTCGTGCCGCGCTGGGCCAGGGGCTCAACTGTCTTGTGGTCGGTGAGCGGGGGAGCGGGAAGACCTCGCTGGTGCGGGCCTTGATGTTCGAGGAGCGCCAAGATGCCGATCCTCACAATGTGGGTCTGCCACGGTTGCTCTATGTTCGTGGCTCCGGGGCCGAGAGTGCTTCGGACCTGCTCCGGCGGGCGGTTGAGGCGCTGGCCCAGTACCAGGGCGAAGAGCAGGCGGCTGGCACGTCGAGCGGGCCGGGCACGTCGAGCGGGCTGATCGTCGAGATCGGCGAACGCGCAAGGAGGGGCTCCGTGCTCATGGTTTTGGACGACGCTCCAGCGGCTGCGGGCAATGCCCTGTTCGGCGCGCTGCGAGATGAGCTGTGGTCGATCGACCTGAGGTGGCTCGTGACGGTCGCGACAACCGACAGCGCCACCCTGCTGCGGCCGCCGGCTGATGCGTTCTTCGAGTCCCAGATCGCCCTCGACCCACTCCCGGCGGACGCCTCGATGGAGATCCTGCGGCGTCGGATGGGCGAGGCGCCCGAAAGGCTGCTGACGGAGGCGGCCGCAATCGGTGGCGGCAACCCGCGCCGGCTCCTTGACGTCGCCCGCGAGTTCGACGGGGACTACTCGAAATGGTCGGACTTCGCCTCGGCCGCCGCCGAGCGTGAGAGGGCCCTGGCCGCGCTGGGCAGACCGGCGCACATGCTGGCGGTCGAGCTCGAGTCGTTGGGTGGGGCCAGTGCCTCCGACGACCGACTGCTCAGCGCGATGGGGTGGACCCGGCCCAGGGTGGTCCAGGTTCTCGCCGAGATGGAGGCGGCCGGCCTGGTCACGGCGAGCAGCCTGAAGAGCGGGCAGGGCAGGCCCAAGAAGGTCTACAAGGTGCTATCGCCGGCGCAGTTCCTCCAGCGGCGCACCCAGGCTCAGGCCAAGGGGTCGACGTCATGAGCCGCGAGTCACTGGCCACGCTGCAGGAGGCCCACGCGTTCAACCCGGCGCCGTTGCGTGGCGAGCTCCATGAGCTCCATGTTCCGTTCGACGAGATGACCGGCGGTCACGGGTGTGAGCAGTCGCTGACCGATGCGCTGCGCCGCGGCCAACGGGTGGCCCTCGTGGGCATCAGCGGATCGGGCAAGTCGAGCATCACCCAGAACGTGCTCGGGCCGCTGGTCGAGGGCCTGGCCCCGCTGCCGGTCACGGTCGCGATCGAGCGGCCCGAGATCGCCCAGGACCCGGCAGAGTTCGCCGGACATCTGGTGCAGCTCGTGGAGCAGTGGGTGGTCAACGCCCTGCCCAAGCAGGCCGGCCGCGGTCGCGAGATCACGACGCCGCACGGGTCGCCGGGGCGGGTCAGCAGACAGCGGTTCAGCGTTGCGCCGCAATGGCTTGCGGCAAAGGTCGAGCTGGCCTACGAGCTGCAGCAGGCGAGCGCCCAGACCCCGCTGACCAGCAGCCAACGCATGGACCAGGCCCGCCAGCTGCTCGACCTGATCCGGTCAGAGGGTCTGCAACCGGTCCTGGTCCTGGACGACACCGACAAATGGCTCAACACGACGTGGCAGCCCGACGCCGCCATGGTGCGGGCGGCGTTCTTCGGACGGGTGGTCCGGGTCCTGGCCGAGGAGCTGGCGACGGCGGCGGTGCTGGCGGTGCACCCGGCATACCTCGAGGACGACGAATACCGTTCTGCCGCAGTGTTTCTCGACACCACGATCCACGTGCCGAAGATCCCCGGAGCCGCCGCGGTCGGGCAGATCCTCGGCCGACGAGCCGGGCTGGCCCTTGACCTTGCGGACGAGCAGTCGGCGTTGGGCCAGGCGATCGACCCCACCGCCCTGGCCGAGCTCTTCGAGCACTACTCGAGGCACAAGCCGGATATGCGCCAGCACGTCCTGCTGACCGCGCACGCTGCCCTCGCGATCGCCTGCGACGACAACGCGGACCAGATCCACGCCCGTCACATCACCGTCGCGATCACCGAAGCCAACGAAGGCTGAGCGCGTCGATCCAGACAACACGAGTGGACAACTGTCACAAACGTTGTATCGATCGGGCCCCGTGAGGTCTATGCACTGTGTGCCCCCCCTACCCGGGACGTATCCGCTGATGGATTACCCCCAGACCGGCACTCTCATAAAATTGGCCTTCAAAGGCTGGTCACGCACCAGGAGTCGGATCGGTGCAGGTCAGCTGCCGGATGCGGTCGAACCCGAGGTTCGTCCTAGGGAGAGACATGTCAAGCAGCAGTCGACTTCGACGGATCACCGTGCCCTGGCGCAAGGTCTGCGCCGCGCTTCCCGCGGTCGCGTTGCTCGGTGCCGGTATCGCCGTCTCCGCCCCGGCCGCACTCGGGCACAACATCCATGGTGTCGCCGTCTCAAGCGGATCGCCCGTGGTCGTCGTACCCGACACCGCGCTGAACTTGCCCGCTCCTGCGGGGGCCTCCACCGGAAGCCTTCCCCTGGCAGTGCCAGAGGCGCCTGCACCGGTGACCGGAGTGCCCCCCACCTCGTCACCTGTGAGCCTGGACAGCACCGGGATCCCGGTCCGCGCCCTCGAGGCCTACCGGCGGGCCGCCACGTTGGTCAACTCGGCCGACCGCGCCTGCCACATCGACTGGGCGCTGCTGGCCGCCATCGGGCGCGTCGAGAGCGATCACGCGCGCTTCGGCGGCAACCAGCTGGACGCGGCCGGCGTGGCCCAGCCGGGCATCATCGGCATCCAGCTGGACGGCACGAACGGGACCGCTCGGATCACCGACAGCGATGGCGGCCGCCTGGACCGGGACACCGTCTACGACCGGGCCGTGGGCCCGATGCAGTTCATCCCCAGCACCTGGCAGGTGGTGGGCGTCGACGCCGATCGTGACGGTGTCAAGAACCCGCAGAGCATGATCGACTCCGCTTCGGCAGCCGGGATCTACCTCTGCTCCGGTCCGGGAGACCTCAGCATCCCGGGCGACCTGCATGCGGCGATCATGCGCTACAACGCCTCTGACTCCTACGTCCAGATGGTGACTGACCTTGCCGCTAGATACCGCCTTGGGGTCAGCGCCCTGCCGAGCCCGGACCCGACCCTCGCCACCACCCCGTCGACCACCGCCGGCCCCCCGATCCTGGCCACAACGCTTGGGCAGAAGGCAGCGGCCACCGGTGCACCCATGCCGCTGACCACGTCAACGCCCGCTGTGACGATTCTTGGCACGCCGGTCCCGACCGTCACGACCGACCCGACTCTGGTCCCCGACCCGACGGCGACGGTGGTCCCCGACCCGACGCTGACGACTGCCCCCGTTCCGACGGCGACGGCCACACCGATCCCCGACCCGACGCTGGTCCCCGACCCCACGCCCACGGTCACGGTCCCCGACCCGACGCCGACGACCGATCCGACACTGGTCCCCGACCCGACGCCCACGGTCACGGCCCCCGACCCGACGCCGACGCCCACTCTCTGACGCCAGCCGCGGGGATCCCGACGCTGACCTGGGGCTAGGACGTCTTCGGCCACGTGCCGGCATACGGGCCACTTCTGGCTCCGGACCGGGACGTCTTCCGACAGGTGCCGGCATACGCGCACTCGGCCCCCCACCGGGAGCATCTCCCTAGAACCTCGCAGGTTCCCTTGCATTGCTACTGATAGTAGTTACTATCAGTAATATGACTTTCGAGACGGAGATCGCCAAGCGGTCCCAGCGTGCCGATGAGCTGGTTCGTCAGGGCCGCGCCCAGCTCCGCCAGGTAGTCGTCGACGCGCACCGCCGCGGGCTCAGCCAGCGACGTATCGCCGCGCTCACCGGCCGTAGCCAGCCGGAGGTCGGTCGCCTCCTGCGGGAGATCGCTGGGCCAGTGCGTCCCTGGTTGACGGCGATCGCCGCGGCCGAGGCGATCAAGGGCGAGCTCGAACGCGGCGATGAGGACTTCGCGCTGCGCACGCTCATTGGGGCCATCAACGACTTCCGCGGGTTGCAGGACACGGGTGAGATTGCGGACTTCCTGCGCCGACCGCGCCCGACCGGTGACCGGCGATGGGACACGCTGCTCGCGGCGTCCGTGGCTCAGGCTTGCCGGCGACGGGGGATCACCGCGCCGAAGTGGACCCGCCGGACGCCGCTGCCGTCCTGGTGGTTCCCGGCCGACGGTGGAGGTCTCTTGGCCGCCCGCACCATGTCACGCACACCCATCGATTTTTCGCGTCTCGGTATCTGGCTGGACGCGTCGGCGTTCCAGACGGCGTAGGAGGCACCGATGAGCCAGGGGTTCGACCGCGACGACACGGGATTCGACCGCGCCAAGGTCGTCGAGCTGCTCACCGGGCTGGGTCGTCGTCTGTCCGCCAAGGGTGTCGCGGGTCGGCTGTATGTCGTGGGAGGAGCCGCGATGGCCCTGGAGTTCGACACTCGGCGTACGACCCGTGATATCAACGCGATTTTTCGCCCACCGACATCGGTCGCTGATGAGGCCGCATCCATGGCTGCGGACCTTGGCCTTCCGCTGGGCTGGTTGAGCGCCGCCGCTCAAGCGTTCATTCCCCTGCCCGACGAGGACCCGGTCTCCTTTGACGTCGAAGGTCTCCAGGTCGCGGTGTCCTCCCCCGCCAACCTGCTGGCTATGAAGATGGCTGCCGGCCGCCCCCAGGACATCACTGACCTGGTCGTTCTGTTCCGGCACTTGAAGATCAAGAGTCCGGAGCAGGCGGTGGACATGGCCGAGCGGATGTACGGCGGTGACTCGGTCGTGCTGAGTGAGCCGCGGGAGTCGTTGCTCCTGCTTGCCGAGTCGGTCCTCGCGCGAGCGCGTCGACAAGGCGAGTAGGGCCGGCCCAGCCGGCATGCGTCCCACCACCACCATCGGTCCCGCTACGTGGTCGGGAAGCTGGCCATGTTGTCGGATCTGAGGGCGATCGACAGCAGGGCCATCCGTGAGGTGTTCACGACGTCGATCCGCGTGCCCGTCGCGCTCTTCCCGAGCCCGGTGATCGGTGCCGTGATCGTCGCAATGTCCTTGCTGCCCAAGCCTTTCAGGGCCGAGGCCAGTGAGCTCATGTCCTCCGTGACGAAGGCGTTGTCCACGGTGAGGTTCGCAGTGGCGGCGTCCCTGAACTCGGCGAACGCGATCCGGTTGGTCAGCGCGTCCTTGCTCAGGGCCTTGACCATCAGTGCCTTGATGAAGATCAGCGCTCGACGCCCTCGGGTGATGTCGGTCTCGCCGGGCTGGCGTCGTTCGCGGATGAACCCCAGTGCGCCCACTCCGTCGAGGTGGTTGACGCCTTTGGTCAAGGTGGTGAGGCCGGGCCCCGAGCTTGCCGTCCCGAGGGTGATGTCGACCCCGTCGAGCCCATCGGTCATGCCCTGGAGACCAGCGAAGTTGATGACGCCGGCATGGTCGATGGGAACGTCAACGAGTTGCTGCAACGTGCGCACGAGCAGCTGCGACCCGCCATACCCATAGGCGGAGTTGATCGTGCCTTTGCCATAGCCCGGCACGTCGACGTACATGTCGCGGGGGAAGTTCACGAGATAGACGTGCTTGCGGTCGTTGGTGATGTGCGCCAGGACGATGATGTCCGAACGTCCTTGGGCCACCGTGCCGCTGCGGTCCGACCCGATCAGCAGGAAGTTCTCGGCGTCCTTGGCCGCTGGATCCTTGTTCGGGACCGTCTCGCCCGGTCTGAGGGCGATGCCGGGGGCGGGCAGCAGAGCCGCGTGCTTGATGTTGAGCTTCGGGGTGTGGTTCAAGAAGGCCTGGTATGCCGCGCCCGTCCCGACCGTGAGCAGCACCAGGAGCGCGGCCAGGCTGGCGACGATCCGACGAATGCGCACCCTGCTCGTGGCACGGGCGAATGCGGTCACCGTGATGGTCCGCTCGTCGAGCATGACTCAAGGTTAGGTTTCGGCCAATCTTGGGGACTCCCACGAATGATGTCTTGGGGAGACCCTCAAATGGATGAGAGGCTTGCCGTATGAGCGACCTCGGCGAGTCCCTGAGGGCCAGGGGTATGCGGCTGACCCCTCAGCGGTCGCGGATCATTGATGCCGTCCGCGCGCTCGGGCACGCCACCCCCGACCTTCTCGCCGCGGCCGTTGGCCAGGACGGCGGGCCGACGTTGTCCCTGTCCACGATCTACCGCAACCTCGAGGCGCTCGAGGAGGTGGGCGTCGTCTCCCACACCCATCTCGACCACCGTTCGCCGACCTATCACCTGGCCGACCACGCCGAGCATCTGCACCTCGTCTGCCTGTCGTGCGGGGTAGTGATCGAGAGCCCGGTCGTCACCGCCGATCCGTTCGTCGGGAATCTTTTGACCCGCCACGGCTTTGTGGCGGATGTGAAACATATGGCGATCCACGGATGGTGCAAGGCGTGCTCAGCTCAACAAGCACAGGCAGCGCAGGCGGCTCAGGCAGTTCAGGAAGCTCAGTGAGCGCGCCAACTGTGGCGGCGCCGAGCCCGTTGCCGCCGAGTCCGTTGTTGAGCAGACCCCGTGCAGTCGCGGGTGAGGGCGTTGATGCCGAGGTCGCCGCACACTACGGCGATCCCCTGCGCGAGCAGCGACTCCTGGTCGAGGGCATGGCCGCGGTCGACCTGTCTCACCGCGGGGTCCTGACGATCGCCGGGCCGGACCGCCTGACCTGGTTGCACTCGATCACCACCCAGATGCTGACCGGACTGGCTCCGCGCACCTCCGCCGAGACGCTGGTCCTCAGCCCCAAGGGGCACATCGAGCACGACCTGCACCTCGTCGATGACGGCGAGACCACCTGGGTCACCGTCGAGCCCGGCACCGCGGTCGCGCTGAAGACCTGGCTTGACTCGATGCGGTTCATGCTGCGCGTCGAGGTCAGCGATGTCAGTGCCGACTACGCCGTGATCGGTGAGCCGGTGCGTGCCGAGACCACGTCGTCGGAGCCATTGGCCTGGAGCGATCCGTGGCCGTTCCTGGTGGGTGACACTGCGGCATACGGCGCGGTGGTTGACCCAGCCCAGCACCCGGGGAACGAGCGTCCCTGGCGCGAGGTGATCGTCCCCCGTGACCAGCTGGAGGCAACGATCGGGGACCGACCGATGGCGGGGATGTGGGCCGCCGAGGCGTTGCGCGTTGCGGCCTGGCGTCCGCGTCTGGGATTCGAGACCGACAACCGCACGATCGTCCACGAGCTCGACTGGCTGCGCACCGCCGTTCACCTGCACAAGGGCTGCTATCGCGGGCAGGAGACCGTGGCTCGCGTTCACAACCTGGGGCGGCCACCGCGTCGACTGGTGTTCCTGCACCTCGACGGCTCCGGCCACACCCTGCCCGCGCAGGGGGCTGAGGTCGAGGTCGTCGGTCGGGTTGTCGGCCGGGTGACGTCGGTGGCGCGTCACCACGAGCTTGGCCCGATCGCGCTGGCCGTTATCAAGCGCAACACGGCCCTCGACGCCGTGTGTCTGGTCGATGGTCGTAGCGCCAGCCAGGAGGAGATCGTCCCCCGCTGAATACACCGCAGCCCGGGTCAGTTACACGCCTCGACGGAACCGACAGACCCGGGCGCTGGCAGGATGTCGGCCATGAACACGCTGATCACCGTCGCGCCCACCGGAGCCGAGACCGCCAAGGCCGACTGCCCCCAGCTGCCGACGACGCTGGACGAGCTCGTCGAGACCGCCATCAAGTGTGAGGCTGCCGGCGCCTCGCTGATTCACATCCACCGGCGCGACGCCGACCACCAGCCCACCCTGGATCCCGTCTACTTGCGCGACGCGGTTCAAGCTTTGCGCGAGCAGACGTCGCTGGTCCTCCAGCTCTCCACCGGCGGCAGCGTCCACGACCCGCTCGAGAAACGGCTGACCGTCCTGGACGCCGAGCCGGACGCCTGCAGCCTGACCTGTGGCACCACCAACTTCGGCAATGACGTCTTCCTCAACCCTTACCCGTTCATGTCGCAGCTCTACCAGCTGGCGCAGGAGCGCGAGATCGTCCCCGAGTTCGAGCTGTTCGACCTTGGGCATGTGGCGGCGCTGCGTCATCTGATCGACGACTTCGGCCTGCCCTATGGCGGCAAGGTCCACGTCGACTTCGTCACCGGTGTCCCAGGCGCTATGCCCGGCACGCCCGCCGCGCTGATGGCCGGCATACAGGCCCTGCCGCCTGAGGTGACCTCCTGGTCGGCGACCGGGATCGGTCGCACGCACCTCTCGATCGCCGCGGTGGCGCTCGCGTCCGGCGGGCACCTGCGGGTCGGCATGGAGGACAACCTGAACTTTGCCAAGGGGCAGCCGGTGCAGCACAACGTCGAGCTCGTCACGCGGGCCGCGGAGCTGGCTCGACTGATGCAGCGCCCACCCATGACGACCGACGAGGCGCGCGAGCTGCTGTCCGTCAAGGGCCGTCGCACCTCCTGACCTCCTGACCTCCTGCCCCCTGACCCCCACCCCCATTTGGCCTTGTTGCGGCCAAACGACCGTTCGCGGGTCTGAACCGGCCGGAATCCGTGGTTTGGCCGCAACAAGAGGGCGTATGGGCGTGTGACCGGTGCCATGCTTGCTGGGCTTGCAAAGTGCTAACTAGAGCAAGCATACTTGAGGTATGACCAAGTTCCCTCCGATCTCCGTCCACAATCTGGGCGACTACCTGCGAGCGCAGCGCCACTCGGCCGAGCTCTCGTTGCGCCAGCTGTCCGAGGTGGCGGGCATCAGCAACCCTTACCTCTCCCAGATCGAGCGCGGCCTGAAGAAGCCCAGCGCCGAGATCCTGCAGGCCCTCGCCAAGGCCCTGCGCATCTCCGCGGAGTCCCTCTACGTCCGCGCCGGCTTCCTCGAGGAGCGCACCGATTTCGGTGAGGCCGCCCGCGTTGATGTCCAGGCCGCCGTGCTTGCCGACCCCGCGTTGAGCAACCGACAGCGCGCCGTCCTGCTGGACGTCTACGAGTCCTTCGTGGGCGAGTCGGCACCGCACACGGCTTCCCGAGCCCGCAGGTCCACGCAGGCCGCGGAGGCCACCCGGCCCATCCGGCCCACCAAACCCCGTCCGGCGAAGACACCGGCACATCACTCACCCGACCCCGCAGTGAATACCACCAAGGAGAACTAGCCATGACTCTCGCCAAGGACATCCGAAAGACCGTTACCGACACCAAGCCCGTCTTCGCCGCCGTCGGCGTGACCGACCTGGCCGTCGAGAAGGTGCGCGCCGCCCGCGATCGCGCCCTCGCCGCACGCGCAGACCTTGACGTCAGCGCGCTTCAGGACAAGGCAATGGACAAGGCCGCCAAGCTGCAGGGCAACGCCATGGACAAGGCAACCCTATTGCAGGACAAGGCAATCAAGCGCGCCGAGAAGCTTGCCGAGCAGGCCCAGCACGTGCCTGCGCTGGCCCTGAACCAGACGCTCGAGGTCGCCGGCAAGGCACAGGAGACCTACGCCGAGCTCGCCGTTCGTGGCCACAAGCTGGTCAAGCGCATCCGCAACCAGAAGTCCACCAAGGACCTGTTGGCCCAGGCCGGCAGCACCGTCTCCCTCGGCAAGGGTGCCGTCACCACCGTACGCAAGGCCGCGGTTGACGCCGAGCGCGTCGCCAAGGCCACGCTGACCACCGGTCGCCACGAGGCTGAGGTCGTCATCGAGGCCGTCGTCGCTTCGGTCAGCCGCGAGGCCAAGGTCACCACCGGCACCGCGCGCAAGTCCGTCAAGGCCACCCGCATCCCGGTCAAGCGAGCCGCCACGACCGCCAAGAAGAGCACCACCTCGGCGCGGCGCGCGACCAAGTCGGCCGTGACGAGCGCCACCAAGACCGCGGCCGCAGCTGCCGCGGCCGCCAAGGTCGCCACCCCCAAGGTCGGCGACTGATCCAAACCCACCCCCAAACCCACCCCCACCGACTTTGCTCAGTTCAGGCCGCTCGGAGCCCGCGGTTTCGGCCTGGGAACCGGCCTGAACTGAGCAAACCGGTTTGAACTGAGCAAGGCAACGCGGCCGGTGTCGATCCCTCGACACCGGCCGCGTTGTCGTCGGAGCGTAGGCTCCCAGCCGTGAATATGCAGCGAGTTCTCCCGTGACCGAGCAGCGAGTTCTCCCGTGACCGAGCAGCGCGTTCCCCTGTATGACGCCCCCGTCGTCGCCCACGTCATCCGCTCCGGCTTCGTCGAGTCCGTGCACCACGGCAGCGTGGTGGCACTGGACGCGGACGGCTCGACGTTGCTGGCGATCGGTGACGTCGCCGGCCCGATCTTCCCGCGTTCGTCGAGCAAGCCCATCCAGGCGTTGGCCATGCTTCGTGCCGGCCTCGACCTGGACGGTGAGCTGCTCGCCATGGCGGCCGCGAGCCACTCGGGGGAGCGGTTTCACCTCAACATCGTCCTGCGGATTCTCGCCGGCGCCGGGCTCACCGAGCAGGACCTGCAGAACACCCCCGACCTGCCGTACGACGAGACGGAACGCACCGAGTGGATAGCTGCCGGGCGCAAAGCGACCTCGCTCGCGCAGAACTGTTCCGGCAAGCACTCGGCCATGCTCGCGACCTGTGTCGCCGCAGGGTGGGACACCGCGACCTATCGCGACCCGCAGCACCCGCTTCAGCGGCTGATGGAGCAGACCTTGGCCGACGTGAGCGGCGAAAGCGTTGCGGCCACAGGGATTGACGGCTGCGGCGCGCCGGTCATGGCAGTGTCCCTGACCGGACTGGCGCGGGCCTTCTCACGTATAGCGGCCGCGCCCAAAGGCACCAACGAGGCCAAGGTCGCAGATGCCATGCGGGCCTTCCCCCAATGTGTGGGCGGGACCCGCCGAGACGTCACAGCCTTGATGCGCGGCGTCCCGGGCCTGATCGCCAAGGACGGCGCCGAGAGCGTCTATGCCGTGGGGCTGGACGACGGGCGGGCCATCGCGCTCAAGATCGCTGACGGTGGTCAGCGCGCGCGACCCATCGTGATGGTGGCAGCGTTGCGGCGCTTGGGGATCGACTCGGACGTCTTCGACAAGATGGCCCACGCCCCGGTGCTCGGCCACGGCCACCTGGTCGGTTCGATCGACGCCGTGGGCATCTGAGCGCGCTCTGCAGACCGACATCTGAACCTAGGTCGGCCACTACGCTTGGAGCATGTCCAACATCTTCGGCAGCATCCAGGAGCTCATCGGGCTCGTCTTCGGGCTCGCCGCTCTCGTGCTGGCGGTGTTCGGCTTCGTCGATGCCCTGCGACACCGCCCCGACGCGTTCACCGCTGCCGGCAAGTTGTCTAAGCCCATCTGGCTGGCGATTCTGGGTGTCGCTGTCGCGCTTGCCTTCTACACCGTCCTATCCCCGTTCTCAATGATCTGGATCCTGGCCGTGGTCGGCGCCGGTGTCTACATGGCCGATGTGCGCCCCGCGCTGCGCCGGGTCATGGGGCACGGCCGCTGAGGGCGCTGGTCCCAGTCTGGATCGTCGTCCCCGTCAGGGTCTTCGTCCCCTGTCAGGGATCTCGTCCCCCGTCAGGGCAGGGGTTGTACCGCTGACCAGTTGACGGTGATCTCTCCCAGCCGCCACCGCGAGGGACCGTCCAGCAGCGGCCACCCCTGATCCCGCATCGCCGCCGCGCAGGCTATGAACCGTTGCCTCACGCCGTATGACGACTGCGGTGCCTGGCGCGCCCATGCGTCGTCCAGCGCCTCGAGATAGGCATGGATCGGTTCCCCGCTGACGTTGCGGTGGATCAGGGCCTTGGGCAGCCGCTCGGCGATGTCGGAGGGGCGTGACAGGTCGGCCAGGCGCATCGACAGGGACAGCGACAACGGTCCAGAAGCATCCAAGGCCACCCAGGTGCTGCGTCGACCGAGCTCATCGCAGGTGCCATCGACCAGGAGCCCACCGGGGGCCAGTCGAAGGCACACCGTCTGCCAGGCGGCGGTGACCTCGCTCTCGTCGTACTGCCTCAGCACGTTGAAGGCGCGCACGATGGTCGGGCGCACGCCAGTCTCGAGGGGGACTTCGAAACCCCCGAGCCGGAACGAAAGACCCTCTCGTTCAAGGGTTTTGGCGGCCAGCACCCGTGCCGGGTCGATCTCGATCCCGACCACGCGCGTGTCAGGCCGGAGCTTGCGGAGGCGGTCATGCAGCTCCACTGTGGTGACCGGCGACGCGCCGTACCCCAGATCCACCACCACCGGCGGGCCCACCGCGCGTCGAAAACGGAAGCCTTGCGGCCCGACCAGCCAACGGTCGACGCGACGCAGCCGGTTGGGGTTGGTCGTTCCGCGCGTGATGTTGCCGACCGGGCGCCTCGATGCCACAGACCGCAGCGTATGCCGTGTCTGGTATGTGGTGACTTGGGCGGGGAAATAGGTAACGGCGCCGCAGCGTTGCGACAATAGATTCAACGCCCACGTGCCCGCCTCGCGGCCACGTGCCCAGGATCAAAGAGGGATGTATGTCGTCAATGCCGAAGTTGCGCCGAGTGGCGATGCTCAGCGTCCACACTTCGCCGCTCGAACAGCCCGGCACCGGTGACGCGGGTGGCCTGAACGTCTACGTCGCAGAGGTCTCCAAGGAGCTGGCACGACGCGGCATCGAGGTTGAGATCTTCACCCGGATGACCGCTGGCGA
>Ga0209638_1001215_pt1 | contig 16601 bp, 16 predicted proteins | sample BarGraNGADG00211_FD_184490 | JGI IMG/M metagenome (GOLD analysis project Ga0209638, IMG submission 184490) | Arctic peat soil microbial communities from Barrow, Alaska - Barrow Graham LP Ref core NGADG0002-211 (SPAdes) (version 2) | ecosystem: Environmental > Terrestrial > Soil > Wetlands > Peat...
TCACCCGCCTGTCGAAGCGGCCGGGCCGGAGAAGGGCAGAGTCCAGAATGTCGGGCCTGTTGGTAGCAGCCAGCACCACAATCCCGATGTTCTTGTCGAAGCCGTCCATCTCCACCAGGATCTGGTTGAGGGTCTGTTCCCGCTCATCGTTCCCGCCGCCCATCCCCCTGCCGCGCTGGCGCCCAACAGCATCGATCTCGTCGATAAAGACAATGCAGGGAGAGTTCTTCTTGGCCTCTTCGAACAGATCGCGGACTCGGGACGCTCCAACCCCCACGAAGAGTTCCACGAACTCCGACCCGCTGATGTGGAAAAAGGGAACGGAGGCCTCGCCGGCCACGGCCCGCGCCATCAGCGTCTTCCCCATACCCGGCGGGCCTACCAGCAGCACCCCTTTGGGGATGCGCGCGCCGACCGCGCTGAACTTCTGAGGGGATCGAAGAAACTCCACAACTTCCTGCAGCTCCTCCTTCGCCTCGTCCACCCCCGCCACATCGGTGAAGTGCACCGCGGGCTGATCCGCGGAAATCTTCCGTGCACGGCTCTTACCAAAGGAGAGAACATTGCCGTTGCCCGGCTGTGAATTCCCTCTGCGCATGAACACAACCATCATCAGCCCCAGGAAAAGGAGCGGAAGCAGCCAAATTGATGAACTGAGCCAACCCAAGTCGGCCTGCCCCTTCACCTGCAGATCGATCCTGGACAACTGCTCCTCGGTGACGCCGAAGTTCCGGAGCGACTGAGTGAGCCCAGTATCGGGCTCCCTCCGTGACTTTACGGCGGTGCCATTGGTGAGCGTGACGTCAAGACTGTTGCCGTCCTCCACAATTCTGGTGATCTGCCCTGCCTTTGCATAAGCCGCCACCTGGCTGAAGGTGATGTCGGTGGCAGCCTCAGCAGGCTGAGTCTGTCGATTGGACAGGCCGAGTAAGGCGAACACCACCAGGGCAGCCACCACGAAAAGCCCGATTGTGCGCCGCGACTTCCTTTGCCCTTCCCCCACGTCTCTCAAGCTTCCCCACCTTCCTGGCTCCGGTCATCCGTGACCTTTTGCCTGTCCCACATCAGCACAGCCATCACGCCCGGTTGGCGGGTGCAATGGCCCGGTCCAGGCTCCCGCGGTCGCTAGTCCCATGAATCGATAGACGCACGAACCCGATCTTGGTATCTTTGCAATATCAATACCACAACAATGCACGTCTCATGCCTTCCTCGGCGTCCTGGAGCATGGTTCACGACAGGGATGGCAGGTGTAGCGTCGGGGACGAGCCCCGACGCTACAGACTCACACTGTAACTCTATCTACCCCTCTCCTGAACCATGCCCGTCCTGGTTGTGTGCCGGTCAGGTAGCGCCAGCAACGCATCCAGCGCCTCCTCGGTCGCACTGAGTGGCGTTTCATGTGACCGGCTAACTTGCTGAGGGGCTTATCCGGGCTGACGCAACAGACCTCCGAGGTCATGATCTCGGAATGTGCACGGATACTATCGTCTCACGCGACCTGGGAAGGCGGCCAGCAACGCTGCCTCGGTGGCAAACCAGATCCGGTTCTGCTCTGCCCAGCTTTTCCAGTAGCTGCTGTCACGGGACGTGTAGTAGTTGGTGCGCGAGGATACGCTGGTCACCCACTCGCCTGCCGGGCTGGGGCTGATTGTCCCCCCGGTGAAGGATCGGGGTGTGGGAGGGGTTGTGGGGGAAGGGCGCGCCGTGGCAGAGGGCTTAGCCGTAGGGGATGACGGAGAGGGCAACTGGCGGGGAGTCGGCGTCGGCACTACCGTGGGGGGTGGAGATGCCTGGGGTATCCGTGCCGTGGCGGAAGGAATTACGCCCGCTGGATACTCGGATCCGCGCGAAGGGGCTGCGATAATCTGGACGGTTGCCGCGGGCTCCACGTTTGGGCCAGGGGAAGGCAGGCTGGTTCCCTGCGTCCCCGCCGTTCCCTGCATCCGCTCGATTGATTCTGACAGTGACGCTTCCCACGGGAAGCGCTCATCGTTTCCCCTTTCCTGCAGCCCGAGAGGGCCGTTGACCCAGCTTCGCCACCCGTTGGTGAAGGCGGTCCAGTTGTCCGCCTTGCGCCACACCATGAGCCCGGTCGTGGTCAACTCCAGGGCGTCGCCGTTGGCGGGGTTGTGCCGCTCCTCCTCCAACGGCTCTCCGGCGAGCGTGGGGACCTGGTCGGCGAGAAGCTTGAAGCCAAGGCGGAATTCGGGCGCAGTGCCGGCAAGGGGAACAAGCGGAGCCAGTGCAAGCATCGCCAGAGCAACCAGAGCCGCGGGAACTCCGGCTAACATCTTCCCATACCTCAACTGCCTCCGGTGCCCTGCCTGCCGGGCGCCGGATCACAGGAGCTGGGACCTCAGACGTAGAATAGGCCTGGGTCCCCGCCCTCGCACCACAATCCTGCCTGGATACAAACTGGTCCGGCACTAGATTCCACTTGGCCGCCAGCCGGATCGTACAGCAGATCGAGAGCCTCTGACGTCTTGGAAGTGCCCTACCGGACAGACTGAGCGGTTTGATCCCTACTTGAGGAGGAACTGACTCTTGAGCGCGAGCAACTGCTCGCTGGACAGGTCCTTTAGATCATTTCGGGTCATCAGGTGCGCCAGAACGGGGCTGGACGCGCCACCGAAGATTCGGTCGATCACGTCGTCGATCAGTCGCCCGCCCAACTCTCCCCGAGCCATGACCGGCGAGTAGACGTAGACCTCACCACCGGAGTCACGGAGTAGGATGCCCCTATCGCTCAGCCGTCGGAGCACCGTCAACACCGTGGACTGCCCCAACCGCTTCCGCTCCCGCATCTTCTCGAAGATCTCCCTGGAGGTAGCCTGGCCCATCTCCCAGATGACGTCCAGAACCTCCATCTCAAGAGGCCCAAGGCCCTTCGCCAGGGTCGCGCCGATTGGCTTCGCGACCCCCAAGCCTTCCGCTGCCAACTGTCTGCCCTCCTTGCCAGCGATATTTTGCTTGATTGCCCGTACAGCTACTCCAACGTGTACACTGATAAACCTACGCCACAGTATAGCCAGCGACAGCATCAGAGTAAAGCCTTTTCAACAACTTCATGGCTTGCCGCGTGCTAATATTACACCGCCACGTGGCTGGAAAACCAGTTGGCACAGGCCCGGGCCGCCGCTGGATCTACGGCACGATAGGCTCAAGCTAGAAGGGAGCCGCAAGATGCCAGAAGGAGAGCTGCGCCGCAAGGACAGGGAGACCTCCCGTACCGACGTCCAGGACTGTCTGGATAGGGCCCTGGTGGGTAGGGTGGGCACGGTGGGGCCCGATGGAGGACCCTATGTGGTGCCGATGAACTTCGTCTTCGACCCCGCAAGTAAGAGGGTGTACCTCCACTGCGCCAACACGGGGCACCTCCTGGACAACCTGGCCGGCAACGACAGAGTGTGCTTCGAGGTGGACGAGCCAGGGGAACTGTTGGCCACCGGCCCGGCGGGTTGCGACACGTCCCAGGCGTTCCAGAGTGTCATCTGCTTTGGCAGGGCCCACATCGTCACCGGCAGCACCGAGCGGGACGACGCGCTTCGGATCTTCGTCCAGAAGTACGTGGACCGCCTGATGCCCAACCGGGTCTACGATCCTGAGATGAAGGCACTGGACGAAACCACGGTTATCGCCATCGACGTCGAGCGGATGACCGGCAAGCGGCGACCGTCCAATTAGGGAGTGGCGATGATCCTGAAGCTGCACATACAGCCTGGATCCTCCCGGGACGAGATGGCCGGGTGGGATGGCGATACCCTGCGCGTGCGCCTGCGCGCCAGAGCCGTCGAGGGGAAGGCGAACCGGGCGCTGCTTGAGTTCCTGGCAGACAGGCTTGGCCTCCGCCCGCGACAGGTAGAACTGATCAAGGGCGAGAGATCCAGGGAGAAGTTGGTGGAGGTGGAGCTTCCATCGATGGAAGAGGTTGCGGCCCGCCTTGGCTCCGGCTGAAACCCTACATAGTTCCATGAAGTGGGGGCTTCAGCCGGTACCGCCTGCCCGCGACCACCTTGCCAGAATTCGCCCACGCATTAAGCGGGGCACAAGCGTGACGGCACACTCGCTACCGTCACGTGCCCTAAGATTCGGGAAGGCCGCAGACATGTCCGGGCGGGACACCGCCCGACGTTTGCTCAGTAGGCCACCATCGCCTGCAAAATCAGATTCTGCATGAAGCTGAGCAACAGGATCGCCACAATAGGCGATATGTCCAGCATGCCGATCATCGGGATCACCCGACGCATCGGCCCTAGGATCGGCTCCGTTATCTCATACAACAGCCGAATGATGGGGTTGCTTGGGCCCAGGTTGAACCAGGAAAGCAGCGCTCGCCCCACGATGGCGTAGATCAGAATAGTAAACAGTAGGTCCACGAAGCGCACAAAATAGACTAGCACTATTCCTCCTGGGGCCAGCTCACGGTTCTACCCGCCGGAGCGCTCTCCGAAAATGGCCCGTCCAATTCTCACGATTGTGGCCCCCTCCTCTATCGCCATGGCATAGTCATCGCTCATGCCCATCGATAGGTGGCGCCACTCCACGGTCGGGTAGCCTGCCGCCAACCTGTCACGCAGCAGCCTCAAATGCCTAAAGACCCCCCTGGTCCCATCCGGATCGAGCCCCATCGGAGCGACGGTCATCAGCCCCCCAACGGCCAAATGTGGTAGCGCGATCAACTCGCCTATGGCACTCTGCAACTCCTCTGGAGAGAACCCCGAGCGCTGCGGCTCCCTGCTGAAGTCCACTTCTAGCAGTACCGCCGGCCTCCTGCCGGCAGCCGCGGCATCGGCGTCCAGCAAACGGGCCAGCCTAACGCTATCCACAGATTGGATTATATCAAACAGATCGACGGCCAGCTTTACCTTATTGGTTTGGAGATGGCCGATCATGTGCCAGATGGCACCGGGCATAGGACCGAGCGCCGCCAACGCGTCACGCTTCTCCCGACACTCCTGCACCCTGTTCTCCCCAAACTGCCGCTGACCCAGGTGGAATGCCTCCATGATCGTTTCGGCCGGCACCGTCTTGGACACCGCGACCAGTTCCACATCGTCAGGGGATCGGCCCGCTTTCTGTGCGGCCAGAGCGACCCGCCCGCGCACCCCCTCCAGCCGTTCTCGAAGGCTACTCATTCCGTATCCCTGCCACCGCCGCAAACCTCCCGGACGGGCTACCGGACGCTCGGTGGGAGAAGAAGAGGTCGTTCCGGCATCGGGTGCAAATCCTGGCCACAGATATGTTCTCTTCGGCCACCCCTGCCCGCATCAACGTCTCCGTGTTGGCAGCCCACAGGTCGAAGTGTGGCGTCCCATCCTGCGCGGATGCCACCACGCCCGCACCGGTAAAGACGTGCTCTGCCTGCGTGGCAACCTCCGGCCCCACCTGGTAGCAGCAGGGCCCTATGGATGGGCCTATCCCTGCCAATACATCGCGCGGCTGGGAACCATACTTGGAACTCATGAACTCCAGGGCGGCGACCGGCACCCCGGCCACGGTACCCCGCCAGCCCGCATGGACCAACGCGATAACCCGGCGCACGGGATCCCACATGACGACGGGCACGCAATCGGCGAACTTCAACATCAAGAGGAGGCCGGGCTGGTCGGTAACCAGGGCATCCGTCCCGGGCAACTCCGGGCCGTTTGCCATCTCTCCGGTAGCGGATACCACGTGGGTTCCATGCACCTGCCGGGCAGAGACGATGAGCGCCGGGTCCCAGCCCACGGCACGGGCCATCAACCCTCGGTTGGCAATCACCCTCCGGGGATCATCCTGCACCGCGAAGCTGATATTCAGGGAGTCGTATGGAGCGAGACTCACTCCCCCGTGTCGGCCAAAAGCCCCAACCGTGAGTTCTGGCCATGGCGCGAAAAGGTCAAAGGAGTGGAACGAGATGTCGTTGGTGCGTAGACCGTTCATCACTCCGCCAGAAAGTGCAAATGCTGGGCCCTGGGGCCTGACACGTGGCCATAACGGCGCCGTTGTAGCGGCATGTAGGGCAAAAACCGAGCTCCACCTCTCAACTCAGTATGCGGGCGGGCCGTCCCAGCCCGCCCGCATACTCGTCTTCCCGGCCTAGAGTCCCTGCCGCCTCCTGAGAAAGGCGGGCACGTCGTAGTCGTTGCGATCGACCCTCTCCACCGGACGTGGAGCCACCAGGGGCTGGCTCGGGACAGGGCGAATCCTGTCCATGCGGTCCGCATGGGAGGTTACGGCAACAGAGCCGTCGAATCCGGTAGCGATGACCGTAATCCTGATCTCGTCCTCGATCCGGTCGTCAACAACGGCCCCGAAGATGATGTTCGCCTCCTGGTCCGCAGCGGCAAATACCACCTCGGCCGCATCGTTGATCTCGTTGAGAGTCAGGTCCGTCCCGCCGGTCACGTTGAAGATCACCCCCTTGGCGCCCATCATCGATACGTCCAGCAGCGGGTTGGCGATTGCGGCCTTCGCCGCCTCGGCGGCCCTGTTCTCTCCCTTTGCCCGACCGATGGCCATCAGCGCGGAGCCCGCGTTGGACATCACGGTGCGGACGTCGGCAAAGTCCAGGTTTATCAGCCCTGGCTCAGTGATCAACTCGGAGATGCCCTGAATGCCCTGGCGCAAGACGTCGTCCACCACCCTGAGTGCCGACTCCACTGGAGTGTTTCGCTCGATCACTTGAAGCAGCCTATCGTTGGGGATGGTGATCAGCGTGTCCACCTTCGACTTGAGGGACGCGGCCCCCTCCTCCGCAACCTGGCGGCGGCGGGCACCCTCGAAAAGGAAGGGCTTGGTCACAACACCCACGGTGAGGGCGCCGATCTCTTTGGCGACCTGGGCGATCACCGGCGAGGCCCCACTGCCGGTGCCACCGCCCATACCTGCCGTGATGAAGACCATATCCGCACCATTCAGAAGCTGATAGATCTCCTCCGCGCTCTCCTCGGCGGCCTTCGCACCCACGGTTGGGTTGCCTCCAGAGCCCAGCCCATGTGTGATCTTGTCGCCGATCCTGAGCCGCACCGCCCCACGTTCGGTCATGGCGAGGGCCTGCTGATCCGTGTTCACGGCAACAAACTCCACGCCTCGCACCTGGGCCTGGATCATACGGTTGACCGCATTGCCCCCGCCCCCACCGGTGCCGACGACTACTATCCGAGGTATGCCTTCTCTTTCCACCTGTTGCCCCCTATTGACGACCACTTCCCCACCTTTCAGCCTCGCCCGAAAACCTCGGGGGCCGGTATTGGGCTCGACCCATCCGCAGACCTAAGGAAGAAATGCTTTGGCCAGCCCCCTCAGCCTGCCACCCCACCCCACGCGACGTCGCATCGACCTGCCGGTGCCAACCTCATCCGACTGTGCCAGCACCCACTTCAGCAACCCCGCGCCGGTGGCGTAGGCGGGAGAACTGATGGAGTCGATGGATCCTGCTAACCCCTCCGGAAGCCCTAGCCGTACCGGAACCCTGAAGGTCTGCTGCGCGAGCTCGCGAATCCCCCTCAACTGGGCGGTCCCGCCCGTCAGGACCACACCGGCGGGCAACACGCCGTCATATCCACGGCGCCCCATCTCTTCCATGGCCAGTCCGAAGAGCTCCGAGAGCCGAGCCTCCACGATCTCCGCCATGAAGCGCCGGGAGACCTTGCGGACCTGCCCCTCGGTGAATGACTCCGCGTCTATTGTCTCATCATCGTTGATATTCCCCGGCAGGGCGTGGCCAAAGCGCACCTTCATCTCTTCCGCCGCCGAGAAGGGCACTCCAAGCCCGACAGAGATGTCGTTCGTCAGGTGATTGCCGCCCAGTGGGAGCGCCCCCGCGAACTGCACCATACCATCCTTGAACCAGGCTAGATCGGTGGTCCCGCCTCCCAGGTCCATGAGAAGCACGCCCAGCTGCTCTTCCGCATCGTTCAGCACCCCCTGGGCCGAAGCGAGGCCCGCGGCCACGAAGCCGTCTATCTGGATTCCGGCCCTGTCCACGCAGTGGGCAAGGTTCTGTATGGGGGCAAGGGGAGATGTGACTACGAGCCCCTCCATCTCCAGGTTAGAGGCCACCATCCCGGTGGGGTTCTGTACCCCGTCTTCGCCATCCACCACGTAGCCCCTGGGGAGCACGTGGAGCACGTGGCGCCCATCGGCCACATCTTCCAGTCCGGCGGCCCGCTGCACCCCCAGAAGATCCTGCCGCGACACCGGCCTGTCTCCGGGAAGTGAATGGGCACCGTGGATCACGTCCGAGTCCAGGTGAGCGCCCGAAACCGCCACAAAGGCGCCAATGATCTTGTATCCAGAGAAGGTCTCGGCCTTGCGGAGCGAGGCGGCGATGGCAGCCGCGGCCTCCTCCATATCCATCACCATCCCCTTCTTGATGCCATGGGAGGGGGAGATGCCGACCCCGACAACCTGCACCAGGTTGGCCCTCTTCACCTCGCCGATCAGCGCGCTTACTTTTGAGGTGCCGACGTCCAGGCCGACAACTATCTGCTCTCCAGCCATATTATCCTTGGCCCGCCCTCAACCGCTGCCATCGTCGGAGCCTGGTGACGAAATGACGCCGAACGATGGCCAGGTTGTTGAATATCCGTGCACCAAAGGCCACGATAGCGGCAAAGTAGAGCTCCACGCCCAACCTGTCGCCCAGGAAGGTCAGGGTCCCTGCCAACAGCATGTTGGTAAAGAGCCCCGCCACGAAGACGTCATTCTCGTATTTGCCGTCCAGTTCGGCAGCAATCGCCCCTAGGATAGAGTCCATAGCCGCCAGGATGGCCATGCCGGTGTACCGAGCGTAGTCGGCGGGTATCGAAATGGAGAAGGAAAGCCCTATAACCACTCCGGTCAAAAGACCGAGAAGAGGAAGCCACATTGGAGATACCCCTCCGCACGGATGCCGGCGAGATCCACCAGCGCTGCCTCACCGACTCCGCGCCGACGAGGCACAACCCTCGCTCGCGCACCTAGCGAGTGGGGCCCTGCTTGCCCGCAGGAGCGGAAGGTGAAAGTACATATACCGGCCGGTCCTTGAACCGAAGGTCGATAATATCAGCTTTTGCCTTCGCCGTATCGAGGTGCTCGCGAATTGCGGCGAGACTGCCGAGCTTAGAGTCCAGGTCGGTGGCATCCCCGAACACCACCCGCGGCCCTCCTTGCACTGGGACCGCAATGCCGCTGCTTCGCGAATAGTCGAACCAGGAGGGACGAAGCCCCGCCTTCTCCGGAAGGGCAACCTGAAGTGTCCCGATGGCGGACAGGACGCCGGTGTCGACTCGACTCCCCACGTCCATCGGCGGGCCGTCCATTTCCTTCACCAGGATCACGCCCTCAGGAGGAGCCTCGCGGCTGAAGACTACGCCCTCTCTATCTACCAGAAACGACCCCTCCCGAGCCTGCCACTGCACGAGAGGGGTTCTCTCCACGACTTCGACACCCACGCGACCCGGGAGCTCCGTCGTAGCCCGCACGTCCCGCACGACGCTGATCTTTCGGACCGACTGCTCGATCAGGTCGCTGCGAGCCAGAAGAACATTGCGCCCCAGCGTCTCGCTTGAGTCGGATGCCTGATTTATGTCGAGCAGCCTGCCTCCCGTAACCACAACCTGTCTGACTGCAAAGTACGGGGAAACGATTGAATAGTATAGCAACCAGGCAGATAGAATCAATACGGAGAGGTACAGCACCGTGGGTATGGCACGGAGAACCCATCGGAGTGAGGCACTCCCTCTCTGCCGCAGATTGACCGACGACGCCGACTTTACGCTGCGCCGCCGAGTTCTCCGCTTAGGAGTTACAGCCTGATTACGCATGGGTCACTCTTTTGACTCTTTCTTTTTAAGCCGGCAAAGCACGTGCTCGCCGACCTTATGCACGTCCCCCGCACCCATCGTGATCACCAGATCACCGCGGCCAATCTCGGATTCCAGCAGCGCCGACGCTTCCGGCAGGCTCCCGACACACCGCGCCCCGGCGTGCCCCATCTTCGCCAAGAGGTCGCGGCTGCTGACCGCCTCCCCCTCCTCCCGACCAGCCGGTTGGTAGATTGGCAAAACGAGCACCCGATCCGCGTCGGAGAAGGCCGCTGCAAACTGACTCAGTAGACGCTCGGTGCGGTTCACGGTGTGGGGCTGGAAGACGCACCAGATGGTCCCGGAGTGTCGCTCCCGGGCTGCCCCCAGCGTAGCCCGTACCGCGGTCGGGTGGTGGGCGTAGTCGTCGATGATTGTGACCCCGCCCGCCTCGCCCACCAGCTCGTACCGCCTACGAGTCCCCCGAAAGTAGGACAGGGCGGATGCGGCCATCCCCGGCCTGATCCCCACCTGGGCTGCGACCGCTACCGCAGCAAGGGCGTTCAAGGCGTAGTGCCGCCCAGAGAGCCGCAAGTTGCACTGGTGCACGGAGCCGCCCGGCGAGGTAAAGTCGAAATGGGTGCCAAAGGGGCGAACCGGCACGCAGTCGGTGAGCATCCAATCGGCAACATCAGAGCTGCCGTAGCTCTGCCTCGGCACGGACAGCTTCATAGACTGCAGAATGGGGTCCTCAACGCAGGTGATCAACATGCCATCGGAGGGAACCCTGGAGGCAAACTCAGTGAAGGTCCTGGCGATGTCGTCCATATCGGCGTAGCAATCGAGGTGGTCCTCCTCCACGCTGGTAATCACCGCCACCTTCGGCCATAGCTGCAGGAAAGAGCGATCGAACTCATCCGCCTCTGCTACCAGGTACTGGCTGTGGCCGAGAAGCCCATGACTCTCGAAGTCCAGCGGCTCCCCGCCGATCAGAGCCGTTGGGTCCAGTCCCGACTGGTATAGGAGATATGCCACCATAGCGGTGGTGGTGGTCTTGCCGTGGGTGCCGGCTATGGCGATGCCGTAACTCTGACTCATCAGCCATCCAAGCAGTTCGGCTCGCTTCACCACCGGCAGCCGCTGAAGGTTCGCCTCGACCAACTCGGGATTATCGGACCCTACCGCCGAGGTCGCCACAACCAACTCTGCACCTGCCACCGCGTCCGCGGTATGGCCGATGGTGATGGTTGCGCCCCTGGCTTGAAGCCGATCAACGATAGGCGAGCCCTTCACGTCCGAGCCTGTCACCTTCTTGCCCTGGCCGAGCAACAGCTCGGCCAGGGCACTCATGCCTATGCCGCCGATCCCTATGAAGTGGATCGTCTTGGCCTTTGCGAGGACACTGGGATCGCTGGCTTGCGGTTTTTCAATCATTGATCAGATCCCTCGACGAGAACGGGTTCGCCGCTTTGGAGCAAGGCTGGCCTCCGACGCGGCCACACGCTGGCGAGAAGGCTTCCGCTGAAACAGCTTGACCATGGACTGCTGACCGCCACCCGTGGTGGAATTTGCCATCCCCCGCTCGTGGCGAGACACTCCCAGCAGGAGCCCTACACCCGCCATACTGACTATAAGCGAGGAACCCCCAAAGCTGATGAACGGCAGGGTAATGCCGGTATATGGAATGGAGTTGGTGACCACGGCCACGTTGGTCACAGCCTGAACAAGGACTGTGCAGGTAACTCCGGTGGCCAGCAACCGGCCAAAGCGATCCGGCGCTCGAAAGGCGATGCGGAAGCCCCGCCACGCGAACAGCGCGAACAGCATGATCACTGCCGCGGCGCCCACCAATCCAAGTTCCTCACCGATGATGGCAAAGATCGCGTCGGTCTGAGCGTTTGGTACATAGTAGAATTTCTGACGGCTGGACCCCAGGCCGAGGCCGGTGATCCCGCCTGAGCCGAGAGCTATCAGCGTCTGTATGGTGTGATAGCCGGTGTCCTGCGCGTCGCCCCACGGGTCCAGGAAAGCCTTCCACCGATCGTGCCGGTAGCCGGAAACTACCACCAGGTATATGAACCCCAACACGCCACCCGAAGCCGCGACCCCAAAATGGAGCAGGTTAGCTCCGGCGACGAAGAACAGGCAGCCGGCTGTGGCCACCACGACAAAGGATGTGCCCATGTCCGGCTGTGCCATGATCAGCGCGGTCACGACCACCAGGAACAGGGCGAAGGGTATGAACCCGGAGGTCAACTCCTTCACCTTTTGCCCCCGACTGGCCAGCCAGGCAGACATGTAGATTATGAGTGCCAGCTTGGCAAACTCGCTGGGCTGGATGGGGGGCAGAAACGGCCCGATCCTAAGCCATCGGGTGGCGCCGTAGTTGCCAACCCCCAGACCGGGAACGAGAACCAGGATCATTGCACCCACGGTGGCCACCATAATCAGCACCGACAACCGCTCCAATCGGTGGTAGTCCATCACGGCGGCAGCTACCATCAACGCTCCACCCAGGATCGCCCAAGTCACCTGTTTGGTCAGAAAGTAGGTGTGATCCCCAAACTCCGATTGGGCCACCACGAAACTGGCGCTGTACACCATCTCCACGCCCAGCACCACCAGCACAAGGGTAACGATGGTCAAAATTATGTCTGGTGTTGCCTTGGGATGCGCCCTGGCACTCATATGCCTCTCTTGTCGTTAGATGTCGTTAAATGTTGTAGGAGACGGCCGCCGGCATCAGGGTCGAAGCCGCCCTCCTACTCACGTCTAGGTGTCGGGGTAGTCCCCGACCCCGACGGTCGCGCGCGAGTCGCCCGCACTCCGACCACGCCTGGGGGCCAGGTTCCGCACACAGTGGCGGAAACAGTCGCCCCGCTCTTCGAAGTCCTTGAACTGATCGAAGCTGGTTCCTCCGGGAGCCAGCAATACCACGTCGCCCGGCTTCGCGGCCCCCCTGGCCAGATCCACGGCTTCCACCATAGTCACTGCCTTGAGGATCGGAGGGAGAGCAGGCCCCGGGGCTTCCAGCACCGCCCGCTCGATCAGCGGGGTGGCCTCCCCCAACAGCACCAGCGCTTTCACGCGGCGCCGGATCAACGCTCCCCACTCTTCCATGGGCAGATGCTTGTCGCGCCCGCCTGCTATCAACACGATGGGCTCGTCGAAGGAGCGAAGGCTGGCCATGGAGCGCTCAGGTGCCGTGGCGATGGAGTCGTTGCAGTAGATGACCCCATCCAGTTCCCCGACAATCTCCAACCTGTGGGCGACTCCCCTGAAGCCAACCACAGCGTTCTTCATCGCCTCCACCGAGACTCCCACCGCGGAGGCGATGGCAGAGGCGGCCGCGACGTTGTAGAGGTTGTGGCGGCCGCGCAACTGCACCTGGCTCACATCGCACACCGTCTCAACTGCAGACCCCCGGCGCAGCACAATCCGGTCGCCCTCCAGGTAGCTCCCATCCACCGGACGCTCCAGGCTGAAGCCAAGGCTGCGTCCCACGGGTTTGAGACCGGAGGCAACCGGGTCGTCGGCACTCAGGATCGCCCAGTCCTCCGGGTGCTGGTGGCTCAGCATGTTCCACTTGGCCGCGGCATAGCTCCCCATATCGTCGTGGCGGTCCAGATGGTTTGGGGTGACGTTCAGAATTGCACCAATGCCCGGGCTGTAGGGCAGAGTCTCCAACTGAAAACTGCTCATCTCCAGCACCACCCAGTCCTCGGTCCCTATCTGGTCGATCTTCTCCAGCAACGGCACACCGATGTTGCCGCCGACGTGGACGGGCATACCGGCCCGCTTGAGCATCTCCCCAACGAGGCTGGTAGTGGTGGTCTTGCCGCTGCTGCCGGTGATTCCTACCAGCTTTCCACGGCACAGCTCAAAGAAGAGCTGCGTCTCGCTGCTGAGGGTTGCCCCCTGCCGCCTGGCCTCTACCAGGAAGCCCAACTGCTGCGGCACCCCGGGGCTCACGAATACGGTCTCCACATCCCGAAAAATCTCCTCGGGATGGCCGCCCAGGGCAAATCGCACCGGGAGACCGGCCAACGACTCCAGCGCCGTGGCAAGCTCTTCAGCCGAGGAGTGGTCGTTGGCAGTGACCTCAGCCCCAATCCCGGCCAGGAACCGCACGAGGGAGACTCCCTCGCGGGCCAGCCCCACCACGGTCACTCGCTTCCCCGCGAAACGTTCGCGGGCGATATCGCTTGGCAATCTCATTTGCATCCACATTTCCATTTGGGGGCCGGCATGGTCCCCGATGCCGGCACGTCGGGGTCAGGGACGACCCCGACTCCTACTACTTCTAGATCAGCGCCAGGGCTATGCCCACCATACCGGAGAGCATGGAGAGCAGCCAGAATCGCTGTGTGATCTGGGTCTCGGACCACCCCTTCAACTCGAAGTGGTGGTGGATCGGAGTCATCTTGAACAGCCTTCGGCCGTGGGTCAGCTTGTAGAAGCCCACCTGGGCCATGACTGACAGCGCCTCCACCACGAAGATCGAGCCGATAACCGGCAGCAGCAGTATGTGGCCGGTCATTAGCGCCACCACCGCCAGAGTCGCGCCCAGCGACAGTGACCCGATATCGCCCATGAAAACCTGGGCCGGGTGGGCGTTGTACCAGAGAAAAGCCAGAGTAGCCCCCACCATGGTGAAGGAGAAGGTAACCAGATACGCCTGATGCTGTAGGTAGGCGATGATCCCATAGCAGGCGAAGGCGATGGCCACGGTGCCCCCGGCCAGCCCGTCCAACCCGTCCGTTAGGTTGACCGCGTGGGCGCTCCCCGCCACGGCGATTGCAGCCACCAGCGCGAACAAGAACCCAACCTTATACTCCCCCAGTCTCGGGAAGTAGAGGGTATCCATACCCATCATCTGGTAGAGCACCCAGCCCGCGACCAGCCCGATGGCGCTGAGAAGAATGAACTTCACCCTCACGGATAGACCGTGGCGGCTGCCGCCGACCAGGCCCATCATGTCGTCCACCGCCCCCACCGCGGCGCAACAGGCCAGCACACCCAAGGGCAGGGTAATCGAATAGCGGCCCACCAGGTTGGCCACCATAGTGACCGCCACCGCCGGCACGATTATCAGGATCCCCCCCATTGTGGGCGTCCCGGTCTTCACTATATGGGAGCTTGGCCCGTCCACCCGGATCTGCTTGCCAATGCTGTGGCGCTTCAGGAACCGGATCAGCGGCCCGCCCCAGATCACCGTTATCAGAAAGGTAAGTGTCCCGACGGTCAGGGCGTAGGACATCGAATCGCCTCTACAATTTGCTCCATCTGCATCCCCCGGGAGCCCTTAACCAAGACGCAGTCGCCGGGGCGAAGAATGGTGCGGAGTTTCTTGATCGCATCGTCGTTGTCTCGAGCCAGGAAGACCGCCTCCGCGTCCTTGCCGTCGGCAAGAGCCTCCTGTCCAACCAGGGCACCAAGCTCCCCGACGGTGATGAGGACGTCGGCGACGTCCGCCGCTCGTCGGCCCACCATCTGGTGCCCCTCCGCCGCGAAGGAGCCCAACTCCAGCATGTCGCCAAGCACGGCCACCCTGCGACCCGACAGCTCATTTAACAGGGTAAGAGCTGCAAGTGTGGAGGCGGGGCTGGCGTTATAGCAGTCGTCCACTACCGTGGAACCGTTGATCCCGGCCTCGGCGATCAGCCTCAGGGAGGTGGAAACCTCGTGCAGTCCCCCGGCAATCTCCTCCAGCGGCATCCCGAGGTGGTGCGCCACGACTGAAGCAGCCAGCGCCGCGTGAACGCTGTGCAGCCCCAGCAGCGGCATCCGTACGTGGAGCCAGTCTCCACCGTGGTGCAGATCGAACTCGATCCCCTGGAGTCCCCTGCCCTGCACTGAGTCGGCCCAGAAGCCGGCCTCGGGGTCTAACCCGTAGAAAGCGACTGCAGCCCTGCTCTTTTTCTCCATGGCGCGAACTCGAGGATCGTCGAGGTTCAGGACTGCCAAGCCGCTCGCCGGCAACTCCTCTACCAGCTCGCCCTTGGCCTCGGCTATCCGGTCTATCGTGCCCAGCCGCTCCAGGTGGGTGGGTCCAACGTTGGTGACGACTCCAACGTTGGGCTCCGCGATCCGGGCCAACGCTCGGATTTCTCCCAGTGCATACATCCCCATCTCCACTACGGCCACCTGGTGCCTGGGGGTAATCCGGAGCAGGTTGAGCGGCAGGCCGATCTCGGTGTTCAGGTTGCCCTCGCCCTTGAGTACGGAGAATCGGTTATCGAGCAGGCTGGACAGGACCTCTTTGGTGGTGGTCTTGCCCACACTGCCGGTCACGGCAACCACGGTCAACCCCACCTTGCGGCGCCACTGTCGAGCCATCGCCTGCAGCGCCAGCAGGGAGTCCTTCACCTGGATGAGGGGAAATGTGGCGACGGCCGCGAGTGGCCACTCGACCGGAGGCTTCTCGACCAGGGCAGCCCCGGCGCCCCTGGCGATGGCGTCGGCCACGAAATCGTGGCCATCCTGAGTCTTACCTTTGAGAGCAACGAAGAGCGACCCCGGGATCACCTGGCGAGAATCCACGACCACCGAGGTGAATTCAGCATCCGCTCCCGGCACCCAAATGAGGTGCCCTTCCACTGCCTCTGCGATTTCCTGCATAGTCAACATGATTTCGGGCTCTTTCCCTGGACTCACATACTCTCTGGCGGCTGATGTGTCGACTCGTCCGCTCTTCCGCTACCTGGTAACCGAGGTTGTCGGTGCTGCCCTGGCCGCGGTCGGCGTGACCATAACCAACGGCGCAGTCCTTATGGCCTTGGCCACCGTCGGTGTGGCCGCCGCAACCGGCACAGTTGGAGTGGCCACCAC
>Ga0209638_1001216_pt1 | contig 16579 bp, 15 predicted proteins | sample BarGraNGADG00211_FD_184490 | JGI IMG/M metagenome (GOLD analysis project Ga0209638, IMG submission 184490) | Arctic peat soil microbial communities from Barrow, Alaska - Barrow Graham LP Ref core NGADG0002-211 (SPAdes) (version 2) | ecosystem: Environmental > Terrestrial > Soil > Wetlands > Peat...
CCCGACGGTACGGCTCGCGCCCGCGCGAGCGCGAGACGAGGTTCGCCCGCTCCGCCATCTGGTGCTGCAGCCGCCGGATGTAGGCGCTCTGCGGGGCCAGCTCCACGGCCTGCGACTCGCGCACCACCATCCCGATCGCCTCCTCCGTCTCGAGAAGCGCGGCCTGGCGCGGATCCACCTCCAGGCTGAAGACCGAGGTCAGGCTCGCCTGCATCTGGATCGTCGTGTTCGCCTTCAGGACGTAGACCGGCATCGCCCGGCTCTCCGCGTCGCGGATCGTCGGGCCCTTCTGGCGATACTCGCTGCGGAGCGTCATCACGAGGTCGGCCTCGTCGATGTCGCGGGCGACGATGACGGGCAGCTGGAGCTCGCGGATCGCCTGCTCCAGGCGCTTTCGGCTGATCCCGAACGGGAAGACCCGGAGCGTCGGGAGGATGCCGTGCTCGACGTGGAGCGCAGGGCCGTCCTCGTCGCGTGCCGCGGCGATGGCTCGATCGGCGAGCGCCTCGTCATCGGCGGCCAGGTCGGCCGCGTTCGCCGGCCCGGTCCCCTCCTCCGCCTTGAACGCCTCCAGCGCGCGGCTCGCCTGGTCGCGCCACTCGCGGTGGCGATCCAGCTCGCGCACCTCGCGCGCGCGGACCTCCGCCGCGGCGACGGCCGTGCCTGCCCGCTCCAGCGGGCCGCGGTCGGCGATCTCGCCCGCGACGAATGGCGCGTCGGTGATCGCGAATCGGCTGGCGGGCCTGGCGCCCGGTCTGGCGCTCGTCGCTCCGCCGTCGGGCGGTCCGCCGCTAGGCGGGCCGCTATCCGCCGAATTGCCGCCCACGGGCCCCCGATCGTCGCGATTTGCGATTCGCTCCCCGGGCATCGTCCGCCCGGAGTCCGCGCCCGTCGACGACCGGGCGCCCCGCGGCTCGCGCCAGCCGCCGCTCGCACCCGGGCGGAAGGCCGGCGGACGCGTCGGCGCGCCGCGATCCCCTTCCCACGTCGCGCTCCGGTAGGTCGTGTCGCCGCGCCAGCCGGGCTCCTGCCGCCAGCTGCTGCCGGCGCCGACGAGCCCGGCAAATCGCTCGCGGCCCAGCTGCTCGCGCGGCGAGGGGCGCGGCCGCGACTGGGAGCGATGGACGCCGCCCTCGTCCTTCCAGCGCAGCTCCGGCGCGACCGGGTCGCCGCGCAGCATCGCGTCGATCGTCTCCCCGACGTCCGCGTGGACCATGACCCGCTCGCGGTCCTGGATCTCCACGATCACGTCGAACGTCGGCGGCGCCTTTCGCTCCAGGACGCTCTTCTGGGTCCGGCGGCGGCGCGCCTCCTCGTCCCCGAGGGTGACGCTCTGGATCCCGCCGATCAGGTCGGAGAGGGTCGGGTTCAGCATCAGGTTGTCCAGGTTGTTGCCGTGGGCCGTCCCGATCAGCTGGACGCCGCGCTCGGCGATCGTCCGCGCGGCCAGCGCCTCCAGCTCCGTGCCGATCTCGTCGATCACGATGACCTGGGGCATGTGGTTCTCCACCGCCTCGATCATCACCTCGTGCTGGAGCGACGGCGTCCGGACCTGCATGCGGCGGGCCTTGCCGATGGCCGGGTGCGGGATGTCGCCGTCGCCCGCGATCTCATTTGACGTGTCGACCACCACCACGCGCTTGCCCAGGTCGTCGGCCAGGACGCGGGCGGCTTCGCGCAGCATCGTGGTCTTGCCGATGCCGGGGCGGCCCATGATGAGGATCGACTTCCCGGACTCGACGAAGTCGCCGATGATCTCGATGGTGCCGTAGACGGCGCGCCCGATCCGGCACGTCAGCCCCACGATCTTGCCGGCGCGGTTGCGGATCGCGCTGATCCGGTGGAGCGTCCGCTCGATGCCGGCCCGGTTGTCGTCGCCGAACGAGCCGATCTTTTCGACGACGAGCGCGATGTCCGCCTCGGTCACCTCGCGGTCGAGGAGCGTCACCTCGCTGTCCGGGAACCGCGCCTCCGGCACGCGGCCCAGGTCCAGCACGACCTCGATGAGCGCCGACTGGTTGGGCAGGGCATGGATCGCCGCCACGATCTCCGGCGGCAGCGCACCGAGGAGCGCGTCGAGGTCGTCGATCAACTCGCGGGTCGGATGGTCGGCCATGCCCTCCCCTTCAGCGGATCGCCGGCAGCATGGCCGGCTCGGCGACGCGGACGAGCGTCTCTTTCATGAGGAGCGTGACGGTGGCGACGTTCGTGAACCCTTCCTCTTCCACCCGGTGCTCGAGGGGCGATTCGTAGGTCCGGATCGGCGAGATGACGCCGTGGTCGTGGCCGTGGTCGCGCTTCTCCGCCCGGGCGCCGATCACGCCCAGGCCGAATCGGATGAGGGGCGTCGCGTCGGCGCCCGGACGGACCAGGACGCGCAGGTAGTGCGGCTGGTCTTCCTTCGCCACGCCCACCTGCACGAATCCCTGCAGCTGGGTCGGGTCCGGTGCACCCTCCGGCGCCTCCTGCAGGAACGACTCGACGTCGGCGAAGCGGAGGATCGGCGTGAGGCTGGAGCGCGGCATCAGCGACCCGGATGCGTGGCGCTCCCAGTCCGCGATCCGGTGGATCTCGAGGCGCGCGACCGGCGCGGGCGTCACCGCGTTGTACAGGCGGAACAGCGCGACCGCGTCCGTCCCACCGACCGGGCGAATCCCCAGCTCGGCGGCCTCCTGGTCCGTGAAGGGATCGGGGAGCGGCAGGCTCGACGGCCGGAAGCACACCAGCTCGTCCCCATAGCGCATGAAGCCGGCCTGCATGAAGAGCTCGACGTTGCCGTCCACGTCCGCGCAGGCAACGTGGAAGCGGGTCGCCCCGCGCTTCGTGCCGTCGCGGAGGCACGCCTGGACCATCCGGTAGCGGATGTCGCCCGCGTCGGCCAGGCCCACCGCGTCGAGCTCCACGATCGTCCATTCGTCGCGCGCGCTGTCGCGCTCCACGCGGAGCAGCCCGCCCACGTGCCCGTCGCGCTCGTGGACGTAAAGCAGGTCATTCGGACGGAATGCGCCCAGCGGGAGCCGGAAAAGCGTGAAGACACCGATTGGCGGGCCCGCCAGGGGCAGCCCGAGCGAGCGAGCGCCGGTCCCCTCGGCCTGGGCCAGGCGCGAGAGCTCGCCGAGCGCGGAGAGGTCCGTCAGGCGCGCCGGCCGAACCTTGCCCCCGCGACCCGGGATCGACGGGTGCCGGCCGGTCATGCGTCGGCCCTCGTGCGCCGCGTGGGGTGATGCCGCCGGCCGCTGCCCTCGCCCGGGTCGGCGTGCTCCGCGGCCATCGTCGCGACCAGGCGGTGGAAGCGCGTCTCCCCGGCCAGCTCCGGGTGGAACGCGGTGGCGATCACGTTCTTCTCGCGGACCGCGACGATCCGGCCGTCCTCCAGTCGCGCGAGCACGTCCACGTCCGGGCCGATCTCCTCGATGATCGGGGCACGGATGAAGATCGCGTGGACCGGCGTGTCCCCCAGGATCGGAACCGGCAGCTGGGTTTCGAAGGAATCGAGCTGGCGCCCGAACGCGTTGCGCTCCACGACCACGTGGAGGAGCGGGAGCACGGGCTGCTCGCCGCCGGCGATCTCGGTCGAGAGGATGATCATCCCGGCGCACGTGCCGAAGATCGGCGCGCCGGACCGACCGAGACGCAGGATCGGCTCGCGCAAGCCCCACCGGTCGATCAAGTGGCGCATCGTCGTGCTCTCGCCGCCGGGCAGGATCAGGCCCGCCACGTCGTCGAGGTCCGCGGGCAGGCGCACCTCCACGCCCTCCACGCCGATCGCGGCGAGGGTGGCCATGTGCTCCCGGAAGGCGCCCTGCACGGCCAGGACACCGATCTTCACGCTGGGGCTCCGGTCACGGTTCGTCGCGTTCCGGCGGGACGTCGCAGCGGGGTCCGGTCGGTCGACGTCACCGGCCGGGTCCGCCGAGGCGCGCGTCGGGGTATCGTCGACTACCAGCCCCGGGTCGCGAGGCGCTCGGCATCGGGGATCGCCTCGAGCGCGATTCCGCGCATGGCTGCCCCCAGGCCCTTCGAGACCTCGGCCAGGATCTTCGGGTTGTCGAAGTGCGTGGTGGCCTGGACGATCGCGTTCGCCATCCGGGCCGGCTCCTCGCTCTTGAAGATGCCCGAGCCCACGAACACGCCGTCCGCCCCGAGCTGCATCGCGAGTGCCGCGTCCGCGGGGGTGGCGATCCCGCCGGCCACGAAGTTGACCACCGGCAGGGCGCCGGCCCGGGCAACGTCGCGGACGAGCTCGAGCGGCGCGCGCAGCTCCTTGGCGGCGACGAACAGCTCGTCCTCGCGCATGGAGGCGAGCCGGCGAAGCTCCGCGTTGACGGTCCGAATGTGGCGGACTGCCTCGACGATGTTGCCGGTGCCGGCCTCGCCCTTGGTGCGGATCATCGCGGCGCCCTCGGAGATCCGGCGGAGCGCCTCGCCCAGGTCGCGGCAGCCGCACACGAACGGCACCTTGAAGGCGTGCTTGTCGATGTGGTTCGCCTCGTCGGCGGGGGTCAGGACCTCGGACTCGTCGATGTAGTCGACGCCGAGCGCCTCGAGGATCTGGGCCTCGACGAAGTGGCCGATCCGGGCCTTCGCCATGACCGGGATGCTCACCGCGGCCATGATCCCCTCGATCATCGCCGGATCGCTCATGCGGGCGACCCCACCCGTGGCGCGGATGTCGGACGGGACGCGCTCCAGCGCCATGACGGCGACGGCGCCGGCGTCCTCCGCGATCTTCGCGTGGTCGGGCGTGACGACGTCCATGATGACGCCGCCCTTGAGCATCTGGGCGAGGCCCTTCTTCGTGGCCCAGGTGGAGGTTTCGACGGTCATGTCTGAATGCGTTCCCTGATCTGCTGGGCGGAGGTTCCGGGAGCGTCCGACCGGGGGGTCATGCCCGCCTTGGGTCGCGCCGTCGCCCGCGCGCGTGGCCCGATTATAGCCGAGGCCCCGGGAGCACCCGGACGGGCGCCCCAGCGGGGGTTCGGGAGCGAGGGGGCGGGCCGCGCGGATCGAGGAGCGTTCGGTAGGATCGGGCGGTGCACGACGACCCCGGCCTGATGCCCGCCGCTGCGCTCTCCGCGCTCGCGGCCGAGATCACCGCGTGTCGCGCCTGCCCCCGGCTCGTGGAGTGGCGGGAGGCGGCCGCGGCGAACCCGCCGGCGCGGTACCGCGGCGAGACGTATTGGGCGCGACCCGTGCCTGGCTGGGGTGATGCAGGGACCCGGATCGTGCTCGTCGGGCTGGCCCCGGCCGCGCATGGCGGCAATCGAACGGGCCGCGTCTTCACGGGCGACCGGTCGGGCGATTTCCTCTTCGCCGCGCTCCACCGGGCGGGGCTCGCGAACCAGGCCACGTCGACCCGGCCGGGCGACGGCCTGGAGCTGCAAGGCGCCTACGTGACGGCGGCCGTCCGATGTGCGCCGCCGGGCAACACGCCCACCCCGGCCGAGCGCGATCGCTGCGCGCCGTACATCCACCGCGAGCTGGCCGCGCTTCCCAGCGCGCGCGTGATCGTGGCGCTCGGCGCGTTCGGTTGGGCCGCGGCGCTTCGCGCGATCGAGGCCACCGGCGGAGCGAGCCCCCGCCCGCGGCCCCGGTTCGGCCACGGCGCGGAGGTCCTGGTCGGCCGGGTCACGCTCCTCGGCACGTTCCACCCGAGCCAGCAGAACACGTTCACCGGCCGCCTGACGCCCGACATGCTCGACGCGGTCCTGGCGCGGGCGGTCGAGCTGGCGAGGGCACCCCGCGACGACCTCCGGTAGTCTTCCCGACCATGAGCACACCGGCCCCCGGCCGAACGGGCCGCGTCCACCAGGTCAACGTCTCGAGGGGCGGCGTGCCCAAGCTGCCGGTGACCGGCACGCAGGTCCGCCGGCTCGGCCTCGACGGGGATGGGCACACGGAACCCGAGCCGACCCACGGAGGCGAGCTGCAGGCCGTCTCGCTCTATTGCGTCGAGGCGCTCGCGCGGGTCGCGGCGGACGGCCACCAGGCGTTCGCGGGCGCATACGGCGAAAACCTGACGCTCGAGGGGATCGACTGGTCGACCCTCGCTCCGGGCGACCGCCTCGCGATCGGTCGTGGCGGGCTCCTCGTCGAGCTCACGAAGTACGCCGCGCCGTGCCAGACCATCGCCCACTGGTTCATTGACCGCCAGGTCGCGCGGATCAGCCAGAAGACCCACCCGGAGGACGCGCGCTGGTACGCGCAGGTGATCGTCGAGGGACCCGTCGCAACGGGCGACGCGGTCGAGGTTGTCGCCGGCGGAGGCTGACCACCGGCCGGGTGCGCCGATCGGCTTCGAGGCCCGCCCGGCCTCGGCGCGTCAGAGTCGCGCGAACCGGACCCCGCAGAGGTCGACGAGCAGGTGTTCTCCTGCCGTCGCGAGAATGCCGACGCGAGCGGCCGGCTCGGACCCCGACCCATGCCCGGATCCGGCGTCCGACCCTGGCTTCGACCCGGGCCGCCCGGTCGGCGACGACACGAGCCGGATCGAATGGTCGCCGACGAGCGCCTCCAGCTCCCCGGGACCCGCGCCGGGTGCAGGGCGGAACGCGACACCGATCGTCTGCGCGAACGCTGACGCGACCTCCGCCGGGCGACCGACCGCCAGCTCGAGTCCGACGATCCGCGCCCGACCACCGAACGGGTGGACAAACGCGGCTCTCGTATCCCGTGCCTCGTCGCTCCATTCGGGGCCGCCGCGCTCGTGCTCGATCAGGAACGGCGGCCGGTCCGCGCCCAGCGGCGGCGCGAACGCCACGTGCCATCGGACCGCTGCGCCATCCGGACGGATCCGCTCGCCGGGCACGGCGTCGCCGATCGGAGAGCCAGCCGAGCGCAGAGAAGCGACCTCACGACGCGCGTCGTCCGTCGCGATCGCCCAGGTCACCAGGCCGGGCATCCCGGCGTCGAGCGCGGAGAGCGCCGCTGCACCGATCGGGTTCGCCGCCGCCAGGGCGCGGTCCCACACGCCGATGAGCTCGACATAGGTGTCGGCCAGGAAGATGAGCCGGTTGAACGTGCCGGCCTTCTCGTGTCGGCCGCCACCGGTCGCGGCGAGGCCGAGCGCCGACTCGAGGTCCGCGGCGGCGGCGTCCGGGTCCGCGACGGCGATCACGAGGTGGTCGATGCCGAGGAGCATCGACGCAGCGTACGCGGCCCGGCGCCACGCCAGGCGGCCGGGTGCCGCGACGCGGCGGCGAGCGGCCCCGCGGCGGGCGATCGGTCACGCGGCGGCGTGCGGTTGCATCCGGGCCGCCCGACCAGCTCCCCCGACCCTGTCACGCCACGCGGCCCAGGACCCCGTGCCCTTCGGCCCCTTGACGAACACGGGACGGGGACGCCACCCTCGGAGCATGTTCATGCGTCTCCGCCGGATCCACCCGGCGCTCATCCTCATCGCCCTCGACCTGTTCGGGCTCGCGGTCGCCTCGTACCTGTCGGTCGTCGAGCTCGGCGGCGGCGTCCCGGTCTGTGGTCCCATCAAGGGCTGCGAGACCGTCGCGACCTCGCCGTACAGCCGCATCGACGGCGTCCCCGTGGCCGTCTTCGGCGTCTGCCTCAGCCTGATCCTGCTCGTGGCCGCGATCGGCTGGTGGCGGACCGGCGAACGTCGGCTGCTCGCGATCCACTACGGGTTCAGCCTCGTGGGCGTCACGTTCGAGGCGTACTTCACGTACCTCCAGGTCTTCGTGATCGACGCGATCTGCGTCTGGTGCGCCTCGTACGGGATCAGCCTCGTGCTGCGCTTCCTCGTCGCGCTCTGGGTCTGGCTGCGCCGGGATCGCATCGCGACGCAGGCCGCGGGCTGGTAGCGCCAGCCCGACCGGCCTCGCGCCGCCCGGCCGCTTGCAGCGGATCATGTCCCGCCCGAAGGACGACTGCGCCCGAATGCCGCGCGCGGCCGAACAAACGACCCCGCGGGAAGGCTGACTCGCGCGGAGCGCGCTCCTGCTACGATCGGGCCGCATGGACGGCGTGGTGCTCGTGCTCAACCAGAACTACGAGCCGCTGAACGTCTGTAACGTGCCCCGGGCATTCCGCCTCGTCTTCGGGTTCAAGGCGGAGGTCGTGGAGTACGACCACCAGACGTTCCGGACGCCTCGCGCCGCGTACCGCGCGCCGTCGGTGATCCGCCTCCAGCACCAGGTCCGCCGGCCTCGCCCGCGCGTCAAGCTGAGCCGTCGAGAGGTCTTCGCCCGCGACCACCACACCTGCCAGTACTGCGGACGGCTAGGCACGGACCTCACGCTCGACCACGTCATCCCGCGCCACCGGGGCGGCCTTCACACGTGGGAGAACCTGGCCACCGCGTGCCGCAGCTGCAACCATCGCAAGGGCGGCCGCACGCCCGAGGAGGCCCGCTTCCGCCTCCTCCGTCAGCCCTTCGAGCCGCGGAGCGACGTCTACTCGATCTTCACCCCGTTCCTGGCGGACGTCCGGAACGAGCCCTGGCGCGACTACCTCTTCCTCGGGAAGAATTGACGCCGCTCGAGCCCACGCCGGCGGCCGATCCGACACGCGGCCGCGATGACCCGGTCCCGGCCGCCGTCCGCACGATCGCGGGCACGCTCCGGGACGCCGGGCACGAGGCCTACCTGGTGGGCGGCTGCGTGCGCGACCTGTTGCGCGGCGTCGAGCCAGCCGACTGGGACCTGACCACCGACGCGCGGCCGGAGCGGATCGTCGACCTCTTCCCCGGCGCGCGCTACGAGAACCGGTTCGGGACGGTCGCGATCGACGAGGGCGGCGAGACATACGAGGTCACGACCTACCGCCACGATGGCCCGTACACGGACCACCGCCGGCCGGATGCCGTGGTCTTCGGCGAGCGGCTCGACGACGACCTGGCCCGCCGCGATTTCACGGTGAACGCGATGGCGCTGGCCGTCGGCGCGGCCGCCGGTGCCGAGGCCGGTGCGGAAGTCGACCGGAACGCCGGAGCTGAACCGGGCGCGATCCGCGACCCGTTCGGCGGCCGGGCCGACCTCGCCGCGGGGATCCTGCGGGCGGTCGGCGATCCCGCGTCACGCTTCCGCGAGGATGCCCTGCGGATGCTGCGCGCAGTCCGGTTCGCGGCCACGCTCGGCTTCGCGGTGGAGGAGCAGACGCTCGCGGCCATCGGAGAGAACGCCTCGCTCGCGGGCTCCCTCTCCGGCGAGCGAGTCCTGGCGGAGCTGCTCACGCTGCTGGCGGCGCCCGTTCCATCGATCGGCCTTCGGCTGGCACAGGAGACCGGCCTGCTGGCTGCCATCGTGCCGGAGCTTGCCCGCCAGCGCGGCATCCCGCAGGGCAAGGTGCCCGGCGAGGACCTCTGGGACCACACCTGCCGCACGGTCGACGCCGCGCCGAGGCCGAGTCCCGACGAACCGCCGCTCCTTCGCCTAGCGGCCCTGCTCCACGACATCGGCAAGCCAGCGACGTTCGCGGACGGCCATTTCGTGGGCCACGACACCGTGGGCGCGGCACTGGCCGAGGCATGGCTCAACGAGCTCCACGCGCCTCGCTTCCTGACCGGGGACACCGTGAACCTGGTCCGACACCACATGTTCGCCTACGAGCCGGGCTGGTCGGACGCGGCCGTGCGCCGCTTCATCCGGCGCTGCGGCGCCTCGGCGGTCGACGACCTGCTGGACCTCCGGGCCGCCGACAACGTCGGAAGCGGTCTCGCGCGCGACGTCGACGGCCTCGAGTCGCTGCGCACGCGCTGCCACGACCAGCTGGACGCACGCGTCGCGCTTGACCTGTCGGGCCTCGCCATCGACGGCGACGAGCTGATGACGTCGCTCGACATGCCGCCCGGGCCCTCGATCGGCGCGCTGCTCGATCGCCTCCTGGAGATCGTCGTGGCCGACCCGATGCTCAACGACCGTTCGCGCCTGCTCACCCTGGCCCGCGAGCTCGTCGCACCGGGCATCGCGCCGCTCGGCCCTGGAGACAACGGGCCGACGGACGGGACGGGGCCCGGGTGATCGAGCAGCTGCTGCGGGCGGAGAACGCGCTCGCGCTCGGGCTGCTCGACCAGGCCGAGCAGATCTACGCCCAGACCCTGGCCCACGACCCGGCGAACGCGATCGCGCTGGTGGGCCTCTCGCGCGTGGCCCTCGAGCGCGGCGACGATCGCGCATCGCTCGGGTTCGCCCGGAGGGCCCGGGCGCTCGACCCGGAGAACGCGCAGGCGGGACGGATGGTCGATCGGCTCGAGGAGGTCATGCGCGAGCGCGGAGACGCGATCCCGCCGAACGAGTCCGTCCCGGCCGACCACTCCTCCACGACGCCGAAACGGCGCGGCGTCCTTCGCCGGCTCACCGGGAGATCCTGAGATGCGCGTGCTCGTCACCGGCGGCGCCGGCTACGTCGGCTCGGTCTCGGTCGAGGCGCTCGTCGACGCGGGCCACGAGGTCATTGTCCTCGACGACCTCTCGAAGGGCCACCGCGACGCGCTCCCGGCGGGCGTGCGCCTGGTCCAGGGCAGCTATGGTGACCCGGCCGTCGTCGGACCGCTGCTGGCGGGCTCGCCCGTCGACGCCGTCCTCCACTGTGCCGCGCGCTCGCTCGTTGGCGAGTCCGTCGCGAACCCGGCCCTCTACTACCGCGAGAACGTGGCCGGCGGCGTCGCGTTCCTCGAGGCGCTCCGCGCCGGCGGCGTCCGCCGCCTCGTCTTCAGCTCGACGGCCGCGGTCTACGGAATCCCGGCGCGGATCCCGATCCGCGAGGACGCGGCGCTCGCCCCGATCAACCCGTACGGCGAGACGAAGCGAACCTTCGAGGGTGCCCTGCGCTGGTACGCGGCGGCGTACGGGCTGCGGAGCGTCAGCCTGCGCTACTTCAACGTCGCCGGCGCGTCCGGGCGAAACGGCGAGGTCCATGTCCCGGAGACCCACCTGATCCCGAACGTCCTGGCGGCCGCCGAGGGCCGCGCCGAGCTGACCGTCTTCGGCATCGACTATCCGACGCCGGATGGGACGTGCATCCGCGACTACATCCACGTCGAGGACCTGGCACGGGCCCACGTGCTCGCCCTCGAGGCCACGGCGCCGGACGACCCGCGGACCGGCGGGAGCGACGGTGCCACGGGGGACGACGCAGGCGCCGCAGCGCTCGCCATCAACCTCGGGAACGGGGGCGGCTTCAGCGTCCGCGAGGTGCTCGCAGCGGCCGAGGCCGTGGTCGGTCGTTCCATCCCGCACGCGATCGGCGAGCGTCGCGCGGGCGATCCACCCGTGCTCGTGGCGGATGCCGGCCGCGCGGGCGAGATCCTGGGCTGGCGGGCGGAGCACCGTGACATCGTCGAGATCGTCCGCTCGGCGTGGGCGTGGCGGAGTGCCCATCCGGACGGCTATCGAGCCTGACCCCCGAACCAGTCCGGTCGGGGCGCGGAGCGCGTCCGGCGGGCTCCGACGAACAGGCTCGACCTCCCGCAACCGAATCGCAACGGAAGCGGGCCCCCGGCGCTACTGACCGGGTCGCCCGGCTGAAGGTACGTTCAACCTCCCGGGACGCTGTCCCCGGCGGCAGGCCACCCGGCCGCGTCGCTGTCCGCGGGCCCACCGCCCAGCTGAGGACGAACCGATGAGCGCACTCGACCTGCAGTCCTCCATCGCCTCCCATCTCCGCATGCCGCGGCAGGCCGGTGTCGCGAGCCGCCTCGAGAGCGGGACCATCGTCTGCGAGGCCTGCGGCTGCCGCCTCACGACGCGCGACAGCGTCGACGACGGCGCGTTCGGCACTGCCCGCACCTGGTGGCATTTTGCCGGCCACGCCGGCCGCGACGCGCGCGGCTGCACGGTCGCCTGCGTGGAGCTGGCCCACCGCCTCGCCTGATCGTCGGCCGGGGGGTCTCGGACTCCCGACGCGCCACCTCGCCCGTCTCGCTCAGCAACCGCGACGCCCCGGTCCTCCTCCACCAGGGCGTTCGTGCGTCCTGGCGGCCGGCGATCGGGCACTGCGTGCCGACCCGGCAGTTCCGGTCCCTGGATCGCTGGGTCCGGCGCGTATGATCGCGACCATGGACGCTGATCGACGCGCGTGGCGACCGCAGGCCTTCGGACATCGTCGCGCGGGGAACGTCTCGGACCCCGTGATCGAGCCGGCATGGGATGGCGTCCGGGTGCTCGCCCACCTCGACGTCGCCGCGGCGCGTGTGGCCATCCACGACGCGGGCGGCGACGACCTGACAGATGACCACGCGACGATCGCGGACGCGCTGCTCGCCGCGCTTGCGGCCGACAGCGCCATCGTGGACGGCTACCTCACCGACCAGGCGACGCGCGCCGTCGACGATCGCGCGATCGTCACGAGCGAGATGCCGTCGTTCAGCGAGCACACGCGCCAGCTCTTCCTCGGAGGACGGGGCTCCGAGCTCCTGGGCGGGTCCGGCCGTCCCGGCCGGACCCGCCTCGGCCGGACGAATCGCGAACCCGAGCTCCTCGAGGGCGCGACAATCGCGTTCGTCGCCGTCGACCTGGTCGCGCTCGATGGTGAGCCGCTCACCGAGATCCCGCTCCTGGAGCGCAAGCGGCTGCTGGAGAGCGTGCTCGCGGAGGGCGACCTCGTGCGTCGGACCCCCTACGTCCGGCCGCCGGGGGGCTCCTTCATCCTCACCTGGCGCTCGTTCGGGTTCGGGGGCCTCGCCTACAAGGCCGCGAACAGCCGCTACCTCCCGGGCCACGCGAACGACGACTGGTGTATGGCGCCGATGCCGCGTCGCTGACGGTCGCGACGGCCGGATGCGATCGCGGCCCTCGCTGACGGTCCCGCCCATCGTGGTACGGTGCGTCTGTGCCCGCTTCCCTCCTGACCCCGGCCATCTCGGCCGAGCTCCAGCGCCTGGGACACGCCGACATCATGGTCGGCATCCCCAGCTTCAAGAACGCGGCCACCATCGGTCACGTCGTGCGCGCCGCGCAGGCCGGCCTGGTCCAGTACTTCCCCGACCTGCGGCCGCTGCTCGTGAACGCGGACGCCGGCTCGCCGGACGGGACGCAGCGCGTCGTCTCGGAGACGGAGCCGCCGGACTACGTCGAGCGGATCCTGCTGGTGCGGCCCACGAACCGCCTCGAGCGCCTGACGCTGACGTACCCGGAGGTCAACGGGATCGGGGGCAAGGGGGCGGCGCTGCACACGATCTTCGAGATCGCGGCCGCGCTCGAGGTCCGCGCCCTGGTGGTGGTGGACTCCGACCTCCGCTCGATCGGGCCGGAATGGGTCGAGCTCCTCTCCGGCCCGATCCTCAAGGGCGGCTTCGACTTCGTGACCCCGCTCTACGCGCGCCACAAGTACGACGGCACGATCACGAACACCGTCACCTACCCGCTCACCCGGGCGCTCTACGGCCGGCGGATCCGGCAGCCGATCGGCGGCGACTTCGGGGTCTCCGGCGACCTCGTCCGCCACTACCTGGCGCAGGACGACTGGACGCCCGAGGTCAGCCGGTTCGGGATCGACATCTGGATGACGACCCACGCGCTCACGGGCGGGTTCGCCGTCTGCGAGGCGCGCCTTGGCGCGAAGATCCACGACCCGAAGGACCCGTCGGGGGATCTCGGGCCCATGTTCCGCCAGGTCGTCGGGACGATCCTCGCCATGGCCGGGCGCCACCCGGAGGCGTGGCTCGACGTCCACGCCAGCCACGAGATCCCCGCCTACGGCTTCGAGCGCTGGGTCGAGCCGCCGCCGCTCCACGTCAACACGCTGCGCCTCCTCTCCGAGTTCGACGCCGGGCGACTGACGCTCGCCCCGACCTGGCGGGCGATGCTCGCGCCCGACCACGCGACCGCTGCCATCGAGATCTCGGAGGTGGCGGGGGAGCTCGCCGAGGCGGCCGCGCGGCGCCTCGGCCTCGGCGGCGAGGCCGGTCCGAACCGCGAGGTCTCGACGGACGAGATGTCCGATGCGGTGGCGCCGTACTGCTTCCCGGACGAGCTGTGGGCGGGCATCGTCTACGACCTCGTCGTTGCCGCCCACGCCCGGGTCCTTCCGCTCGAGACGCTCGTCGCGGCGCTCGTGCCGCTCTACTTCGGGCGGGTCGGGAGCCTGATCGTCGAGGCCCGGCACCTGGACCAGGGCGACGCGGAGGAGCGCGTGGAGCGCCAGGCGCGCGCCTTCGAGCTTCGCAAGCCGTATCTCGTCGAGCGCTGGAATGCCGCGGAGCAGGCGCGCGTCGCGGCCGACGCGGCGGCATCCGCGAGCGTTCGCGCCGGCGAGGCCGCCGGATGACCCCCCGGCCGCCGCTGCCGGGCCGGATCCTCATCCCAGTCGCGAACCCCGCCACCGCCGAGGAGCTGATCCGCATCGGCGCGGCGCTCCTGGATCCTCGCTCCGGGGAGCTGACCGCCCTCGGGATCGTGGAGGTCCCCGAGGAGATGCCGCTCTCCGAGGGCGCCACGAAGGCGCGCCAGGCGCGCCGGCTGCTCCAGAAGGTGCTCGACTACGCACCGGAGGGGACGCAGGTGCGGCCCGTGGTCCGGATCGGACGTCGCGCGGCGGAAGGGATCGTGGAGGCCGCGATCGAGCTCGAGGCGGACCTCGTCATCTTCGGCTGGGGCGGCCGGGCTGGCGGCCGCGCGGCGGGCGGGCGCGGCGGCGCGAAGGCCGGGTCCGGCAACGGCGACGCCTCGGCGCCGGCGGCCTCCATATTCAGCCCGACCATCGACGCGGTGGTCCGCGAGTCGCCGTGCGACATCGCCGTCGTCAAGCAGCGGCCGATGAGCGAGATCCGCCGGATCCTCGTTCCCGTCCGCGGCGGGCCGCACGCGGAGCTGGCCCTCGACTTCGCCGATGCGCTCGCCCGCCGGCATGGCGCCCGGGTCACCGTGCTCCACGTCGTGCCGCCCGGCCTCACGCCCGCGGTCCGGACCCAGGCGGAGCACGCCCTCGCCCTCTTCCTGAAGCAGCACGTCCGCGGCCACGCCGACGGCCTCCTGCGCGAGGCCCCGAACGTCCGCAACGCGATCCTTCGCGAGGCGGACAAGTTCGATCTCGTGATCATGGGCGCCTCGGCCGCGCCCGAGGGCTCGGTCGTCGACAACTTCCTGTTCGGGATCCTCCCGGAGACGATCGCCGCGCGCGCCCGGCCGCCCGTGATCGTGGTGAAGACGAAGGACCCGATCGACACGGCCACGTTCGAGGAGCTCGCCGCCCGGGCCGAGTCGCTGGCGGCCGCCGAGCGCGCCGCGGAGGAATCGCGGGCGATCCCCGCCCGGGTCGAGCGCTGGTTCGGCGAGTCGAACTTCCACCATGCGGAGTTCCGCGACCTGCGACGCCTCGTCGCGCTCAAGGAGAAGCAGGGCATTACCGTCAGCCTGGTCTTACCGACCCTGAACGAGGAGGCGACGCTCGGTCCCATCGTGCGGCGGGCGCGGAAGCTGCTGATGGAGGCCGTGCCGCTCGTGGACGAGCTGTTGGTCATCGACTCCGCGTCCGTGGACCGGACCTGCGAGATCGCCGCACGCGAGGGCGCCCGTGTCGTACAGCACGCGGACGTGCTGACCCGCTACGGCTCCTACCGCGGGAAGGGCGAGTCGCTCTGGAAGAGCCTCTACGAGACGTTCGGCGACATCGTCGTCTGGTGCGACACGGACGTCCGCAACTGGCATCCGCGGATGGCCTACGGGACGCTCGGCCCGCTGCTCGTCGAGCCGCGCATCCAGTACGTCAAGGGCTACTACCAGCGCCCGATCGTGGAAGGCGGGGTGCTTCGCGAGGGCGGCGGCGGCCGGGTCACCGAGCTGGTCGCGCGGCCGCTCATCAACCTCTTCTACCCGGACCTCTCCGGGTTCATCCAGCCGCTCGCCGGCGAGTACGCCGGGCGCCGCAGCCTGCTCGAGTCGATCCCCTTCTTCACCGGCTACGCCGTCGAGATCGGGCACCTGATCGACATCGCGGAGCGGGTCGGGCTCGAGGGGCTGGGCCAGGTGGACCTGGAGCGCCGGATCCACCGCAACCAGGAGCTCGAGGGACTCTCGCGGATGAGCTTCGTGATCATCCAGGCCATCATGAAGCGCCTGGAGGAGCGCCGGCGCGCCCGGCTCTTCGCGGAGATGGGCTCGACCATGAAGCTGCCGCGCTCCGGGGCCGACCGGCTCGGCCTCGAGGTCATCGAGCTCGCCGATCGCGAGCGCCCGCCGATGATCCGGATCCCGGAGTACCTCGAGAAGCGCGCCGCGCGCTTGGGCGGGTAACGGCATGCCGGCGGGAAGCGGCGTGCCGGCGGGAAGCGGCGGCATCCACGGCCGGGCAGGCGGCATCCACGGCCGGGCAGGCGGGCGCCTCGCGGGCCGCCCGCTCACGGTCCTGGTCGCGCCAGACTCGTTCAAGGGTTCGCTGACGTCCGTCGAGGTCGCGCGAGCGCTCGCGGCCGGCTGGGCGCGTGCCCGGCCCGGGGACATGCTGGTCCTCGCGCCGCTGGCCGACGGCGGCGAGGGCACGCTCGTCGCCATCGAGGCCGCGGGCGGCTGGACCTGGCAGGAGGCGGCTGCCCACGACCCGCTCGGCCGACCGCTCACCACACGCTGGCTCCGCAACGCCGACGGGACGCGCGCGGTCGTGGAGCTTGCCGCGGCTTCGGGCCTCTCGCGGC
>Ga0209638_1001218_pt1 | contig 16568 bp, 15 predicted proteins | sample BarGraNGADG00211_FD_184490 | JGI IMG/M metagenome (GOLD analysis project Ga0209638, IMG submission 184490) | Arctic peat soil microbial communities from Barrow, Alaska - Barrow Graham LP Ref core NGADG0002-211 (SPAdes) (version 2) | ecosystem: Environmental > Terrestrial > Soil > Wetlands > Peat...
CAAAGGAGCACCCCCGCGTGTGCGGGGACGACCCGCCGCGACGGCGGCGGCGGCGGGTGGTGGGGTGGAGGAGCACCCCCGCGTGTGCGGGGACGACTCGGCCGCTCGCGCCTTCGCAGCACGGATCCGCGGAGCACCCCCGCGTGTGCGGGGACGACCCGCTGGGACCATCCCAGTTCACGCCGCAGAAGGGAGCACCCCCGCGTGTGCGGGGACGACACGCTGACCCGCTGGACGCGAGTGCGCTACAAGGGAGCACCCCCGCGTGTGCGGGGACGACAAGTCAAGGGCAACACCGAAGCGCATGGCTGCGGGAGCACCCCCGCGTGTGCGGGGACGACGGCAACGACAGCCGACGCTGCCCGCGTCACGACGGAGCACCCCCGCGTGTGCGGGGACGACCGATCCCGGCGAGTCGGCCGCGTAAATGCCCGCGGAGCACCCCCGCGTGTGCGGGGACGACACGATCGAGCGGCTGGCGGCGCAACTCAAAGGCGGAGCACCCCCGCGTGTGCGGGGACGACCTCTTCTCGGTGACTCTGCTCATCTGTGATGACGGAGCACCCCCGCGTGTGCGGGGACGACATCCCCATGAACAGATGCTCGGCGATCTACTCAGGAGCACCCCCGCGTGTGCGGGGACGACAGGCCGCCAAGTCGCTCTACCGCGATGCGATCGGGAGCACCCCCGCGTGTGCGGGGACGACACCTAGGGCTTGCCGCGACTGTCGCCGCCGAACGGAGCACCCCCGCGTGTGCGGGGACGACGATCCAGCGCAATCCTCGATATGCTGCGCGTAGGGAGCACCCCCGCGTGTGCGGGGACGACGGAGAGGGCGGCGTCGAGGATGTCAGGGTCATGGGAGCACCCCCGCGTGTGCGGGGACGACATATAGAGGACGGTGCCGGGGGCCACGATCATCGGAGCACCCCCGCGTGTGCGGGGACGACGCAGGGCATGGACGAACGAGTGGCCGGACTGGCGGAGCACCCCCGCGTGTGCGGGGACGACTTCGGGGCGCAGCGAATACCGCAGTGTTTGTCAGGAGCACCCCCGCGTGTGCGGGGACGACCTGTTCGCCGTCAGTACCGCACGGGCCACAGTCGGAGCACCCCCGCGTGTGCGGGGACGACTCGTCGGCGTGCAGGTGCCTACGTCTGGCTACGGGAGCACCCCCGCGTGTGCGGGGACGACACGTGAACGAGCGCGTTGAGGCGACTCGCCAACGGAGCACCCCCGCGTGTGCGGGGACGACGGCAGCCCACCGAGCGTCAGCAACCCCGTTATCGGAGCACCCCCGCGTGTGCGGGGACGACCCGTACTGAATGCGCAACTCGACGGGCAAACCGGGAGCACCCCCGCGTGTGCGGGGACGACTCGTATGCGGGGAACGGCGTCGGTCCGTACTCCGGAGCACCCCCGCGTGTGCGGGGACGACAGCAGCCAGTCGGCGCTGTAGTCGTCCACGAACGGAGCACCCCCGCGTGTGCGGGGACGACATGTGGCAGGCCCGAGAGGTAACCCGCATACAGGGAGCACCCCCGCGTGTGCGGGGACGACGCCAGTACCGTCGCGACTTGCGAACCTCGCGCGGGAGCACCCCCGCGTGTGCGGGGACGACGGAGGCGCGCTTGTGCAGACTGGCACCGTAGGGGGAGCACCCCCGCGTGTGCGGGGACGACGCCAGAGTCGCGTCCAGCGGTCGCACGGCGTACGGAGCACCCCCGCGTGTGCGGGGACGACGTCAAGGACGACGACGCCGAGGGCGACAACCGCGGAGCACCCCCGCGTGTGCGGGGACGACGGGCGGTCTCACTCCAGAGCAGGCGGTCAACGCGGAGCACCCCCGCGTGTGCGGGGACGACACTGCACCGACGGGCGAGACTGTCGGATGTGGCGGAGCACCCCCGCGTGTGCGGGGACGACGCCTGTGTCGCCTGCACGCTTCCGGCCGGGAACGGAGCACCCCCGCGTGTGCGGGGACGACGTCGGCGCCGCCTTGAGGAACTCTGCATACTGCGGAGCACCCCCGCGTGTGCGGGGACGACATCGCGAGGTGCCCCCACAGCGCTCCAATCCACGGAGCACCCCCGCGTGTGCGGGGACGACGAGTAGCGCACTGGCGGCATATACCAGTCGCCAGGAGCACCCCCGCGTGTGCGGGGACGACAGCGTCGCGCTCGTCCCCCCGGTGCCGATGAACGGAGCACCCCCGCGTGTGCGGGGACGACGTGATGGTCGGGGCGGTCAGCGCGCCGACGAGAGGAGCACCCCCGCGTGTGCGGGGACGACCAAGCCTGCCTAGATCAGGTCACCGAGAATGAGGGAGCACCCCCGCGTGTGCGGGGACGACGGGAGCGTGGCTGTGCCCGCATAGTAGGTGCCCGGAGCACCCCCACGTGTGCGGGGACGACGACTTCATCGCCGCGAACAACGTCCCCACGGCAGGAGCACCCCCGCGTGTGCGGGGACGACTGGCGATGCGCTCGCCGTCTCGGTACAAGTCGTGGAGCACCCCCGCATGTGCGGGGACGACGGTATTATTTTGGGCGCGCGGGTCTCCACCTGAGGAGCACCCCCGCGTGTGCGGGGACGACGCCTGTTCGCCCCCGGCCATCCTGTCGGCTACAGGAGCACCCCCGCGTGTGCGGGGACGACCCTGGCGCGGCAGGTGTGGGCATTAACGCCACGGGAGCACCCCCGCGTGTGCGGGGACGACGGGTACGTTGGGGCGCTACTGCGGCCATGAATCGGAGCACCCCCGCGTGTGCGGGGACGACACGTCAGCCGATGCAGCCGACGCAGCCGACGCAGGAGCACCCCCGCGTGTGCGGGGACGACGTTCCGTAGACCCGTAGTCCTGTCTCGAAGTTAGGAGCACCCCCGCGTGTGCGGGGACGACTCATGCAGCCGGGTGGAACTGCGGCACACGACGGGAGCACCCCCGCGTGTGCGGGGACGACCCAGGTACGTGCCGAGGTCGGAGGGCACAGCTAGGAGCACCCCCGCGTGTGCGGGGACGACCGCCGTGGCCATATGCGGGGTGGATAGTTGGGCGGAGCACCCCCGCGTGTGCGGGGACGACTGTTTCCCCGCGCCAGGCGGGAGGTTTGGTTACGGAGCACCCCCGCGTGTGCGGGGACGACGACCCGGCGGCGATCTCCCTGGTCTGGTCCACGGGAGCACCCCCGCGTGTGCGGGGACGACCTCTCCGGTGCCAAGGCGACCAAGGCCACGTCAGGAGCACCCCCGCGTGTGCGGGGACGACTCGTCACGACCACCACGGGTGTGGTGGCCGGTGGGAGCACCCCCGCGTGTGCGGGGACGACGCCACGGCCGTAAGTGATGCGTTCGCCGACACCGGAGCACCCCCGCGTGTGCGGGGACGACTCCACGCCCTACCTCGCGACCGAGACGGGCGTCGGAGCACCCCCGCGTGTGCGGGGACGACGCACAGGTAAACGGCAACCCGGACTACCTCGCGGGAGCACCCCCGCGTGTGCGGGGACGACGCCGCTCGGTGTCCAGCATGGTGCTCATGATCGGGAGCACCCCCGCGTGTGCGGGGACGACCCGCAGAGTTTCGACTAAAGGATGTGTCAAAGGGGAGCACCCCCGCGTGTGCGGGGACGACTTGGCTGGGGGCTGGCTGCAACTCAATGGCATCGGAGCACCCCCGCGTGTGCGGGGACGACCCACCGTGCGTGGCCTGTAACTGCTCCTGCAACGGAGCACCCCCGCGTGTGCGGGGACGACACGACACCGGGGCCGGACATCGCGGCGGCAAACGGAGCACCCCCGCGTGTGCGGGGACGACTCGCGTTGAGCACGATGCCACTGTCGTAGAACAGGAGCACCCCCCGCGTGTGCGGGGACGACTCAAAGCCACACTGGCCCACGTACACCCCAGCAGGAGCACCCCCGCGTGTGCGGGGACGACCGAGCGAGTGGCTGTTCAGCGTTGGCAACATGGGGAGCACCCCCGCGTGTGCGGGGACGACAGGCATAGGGCAAGGCATAGGGCAAGGGCAACGGGAGCACCCCCGCGTGTGCGGGGACGACCCGCTATTGAGCAGGATGCGACTCGTCCACCACGGAGCACCCCCGCGTGTGCGGGGACGACAGTGCTTCCGGGGGGATACCCGATTTCCAAACCGGAGCACCCCCGCGTGTGCGGGGACGACACAGGACTGGTCACTGAGTACGTCTCTGAGAACGGAGCACCCCCGCGTGTGCGGGGACGACGAGGCTGACATGCCTGAGACCACCCAGGAAGCAGGAGCACCCCCGCGTGTGCGGGGACGACGGCGTCTCAACGACCCCCGGCCCTGTTAACCCCGGAGCACCCCCGCGTGTGCGGGGACGACCGCGTAGCACCGGTCTGGCGCAGTCGGCAGCGCGGAGCACCCCCGCGTGTGCGGGGACGACGCCACCGCGCTCGTCCCCCCGACGCCGATCGACGGAGCACCCCCGCGTGTGCGGGGACGACCTGTTCAAGGCTGATACCCGGCTCTCTCGCCACTGGAGCACCCCCGCGTGTGCGGGGACGACGATACCGGAGCGTTCGGAGCCGAGGATGTGCAGGGAGCACCCCCGCGTGTGCGGGGACGACATAGGCGTGCTGATCACCGTCGCGTCGCTGGCGGGAGCACCCCCGCGTGTGCGGGGACGACGAACGATAGAGCATGTCTTGTGCCGGAGTGAGCGGAGCACCCCCGCGTGTGCGGGGACGACGCACCAATGCCGATCCTGGGTGGTTCCATGGCTGGAGCACCCCCGCGTGTGCGGGGACGACCACTCGGACCCCGGCTCTGCGGTAACAGTGGCAGGAGCACCCCCGCGTGTGCGGGGACGACCTGTATCAAGAACGGCGTGGTGAGGTCATAGGGGGAGCACCCCCGCGTGTGCGGGGACGACGCGGCCAGGAGGTCGTTACCCACCGTCACCCACGGAGCACCCCCGCGTGTGCGGGGACGACACCATCGCTGGGACACAGAGGAACGCGGGGACAGGAGCACCCCCGCGTGTGCGGGGACGACGCAATTTGCCAGCGACACGCCCGGCGCGACAAAGGAGCACCCCCGCGTGTGCGGGGACGACCTTGGGCGACTCGGTTTCGACTCTGCTAGTACCGGAGCACCCCCGCGTGTGCGGGGACGACGTGAAGTCCCACATGCGGCATCTCGCCCAGAAGGGAGCACCCCCGCGTGTGCGGGGACGACTGAACGCCGGACGGTTCTGAGCATCCCTCCCGCGGAGCACCCCCGCGTGTGCGGGGACGACATGGCCGCAGCGGGCAAGGTGAGGGAGGAGCACCCCCGCGTGTGCGGGGACGACAACGGCCTGACGACCGCGCTGACGGACTACCACGGAGCACCCCCGCGTGTGCGGGGACGACTGAAATGTACGGCGCGGTCGGCAACGGGCGCGAACGGAGCACCCCCGCGTGTGCGGGGACGACGACACCGAGGACGACGCGCTGGCTCTCGCAGAGGGAGCACCCCCGCGTGTGCGGGGACGACTTCGTGATGTACACCTCGGCCTTGGCTGCGGACGGAGCACCCCCGCGTGTGCGGGGACGACATAATCGTGTCCCGACCCTGGTCTAGGACCAGAGGAGCACCCCCGCGTGTGCGGGGACGACTCGCTTTGGTCACAGTTGCAAGCCTTGGACGCGGGAGCACCCCCGCGTGTGCGGGGACGACGTCCGCATCCACAACGGATGGCGCCCTGACAACGGAGCACCCCCGCGTGTGCGGGGACGACACTGGCGCGGCAGGCTTGACGGACGCGACAGCGGGAGCACCCCCGCGTGTGCGGGGACGACTGTGGTGGCACGGGTGGCACGGGTGGCATCGTCGGAGCACCCCCGCGTGTGCGGGGACGACGCGCAGGTTGACGTGCAGGTCCACGAATCCCACGGAGCACCCCCGCGTGTGCGGGGACGACCACACACAGGACGCTCATGCACACAACTCTCTGGGAGCACCCCCGCGTGTGCGGGGACGACGACCTTCCCGGCCTCGAAGAACTCCTGGCCTCAGGAGCACCCCCGCGTGTGCGGGGACGACCCAGTCCTGTTGGCCTGGAAAGCGTTGTTGGACGGAGCACCCCCGCGTGTGCGGGGACGACAGTTGGCCCGCGATCTCGTCAGGAATCGCGATCGGAGCACCCCCGCGTGTGCGGGGACGACGCGAGCAGGCCGTCACGGACCAACTTGATGGACGGAGCACCCCCGCGTGTGCGGGGACGACTCCAGTCCGACGTTCGGGGACGGCTGCTGGTTGGGAGCACCCCCGCGTGTGCGGGGACGACGCGGATCGCAAGGTGCAGTGCCGCTCCTGGGACGGAGCACCCCCGCGTGTGCGGGGACGACGTGACCGCGACGGGTGGCGGCGGGGATATGACGGGAGCACCCCCGCGTGTGCGGGGACGACGTGCTGGCGCTGGTGCCCACTGACTACATCGAGGGAGCACCCCCGCGTGTGCGGGGACGACCCAAGGAGAGCACCATGGCCCTAACCATTGCAGGGAGCACCCCCGCGTGTGCGGGGACGACGCTTGCTGACCTGCAACTTTAGCGGCGGTTTCGTGCTGTCAGGATCAGTCCGTCGAAGTCGACTGGGGTCCATCTGTCGCGTCCGGCGGTCCGAACTGCCCATCGTTGTTCGTTTCTTGCTGGTTCGATCATGATCGCTTGGCCCTCCCCGATGCGGAGAGTGATGGTGTCCCAGAGCCCGTCACGGACACGTCTGGAGGGGTTGCCGACAAATACTCCGGCTGAGACTTCGACCATCCATCGGGTGGCGTGACCACGCAGTCCTTCGGGGGCTGCAACGAGCACGAGGACCGTGGTCATTCGTCGACGCGCCAGTCGGCGGGCACCTCGGGACCGGAGACGACAACGAAAGGAGTCTGCGCTGTCGGCGGTGTGCTGTGGGCGGCGACGTTGGTGGCGACCTTGTCCCAGTTGATGCCACCGGGAACGGCGCCGAGCTCGTCGTCCCAGAGTTCGTGGGCCTCGGTGTCGGCGAGGTCGACGTCGGGGGTATCAGCCAGGAGTAGTTGTTTGACGTCGGCGATCACTTGGGTGAGGAGGTGTCCGTCGGAGACTTTGTCCCGGAAGGCGAGTCGTGCATCGCGTTCGCCGGTCCGGTTCGCGGCCACGAGGTCGAAGGCGAGCGGGATCGTGTACTCGGCCTTGTAGAGGTCCGCGATATCGAGGACGAATGATGTCGCGGAGCCGGTGTGGACGAAGCCGAGGGCGGGACTTGCTCCGACGCCGACGATTGCGGCGTGACACAGTCCGTAGAGCGCGGCGTGCGCGGCGGAAAGCATTCGGTTGATGTCGTCGCCTGCTTCGAATGCTTGGCCGGCGACGTATTCCCGTTTGTTCCATTGGACGCCTGTCCGTTCGGCGTTCTCGCGGTAGATCCGCCGGACGCGGGCTCCTTCGCGGCCGCGAAGTTGCTGCATGGTCTGGGTGGAGATGTCCTCACCGGGGAACCTCATCGAGTACATGGCGCGGGCGACGCCAAGGCGTTCGCGGACTCGCGTGACGAGCCATGCCTGGCGCAGGAGCAGGGTGGTGCCTCGGCTAACGCCGAGGCCGGATGCGTACATGCGCACTCCGTGCTCGCCCACCCAGCACATGGCGGTTCCAGAGTCGGCGAGAAGGCGAACGGCGCCGTGGGTGATGCGTGTACCTGGGCCGATGAGGACTGTGGAGACCATCGCGGCGGGCAGGCGGACAGTCCGCTCTCTGTTGACGAGAACGACCGCGTTCTCGTCACGATCGATGTGGCATCGCTCGACGTAGATGGTCGACATCCGGTCGGTGAGTCGGTGGAGGTCTTGTGGGTCAGCCTGCCACCACATGGACACCTTCTTTGGGTTGCAAGGGTGCGAGCGTGAGGAGGCCGCAACCGTAGGCCTTGGCGGGGCCGATGCCGTCGAGCAGTGATGCGCGTAGGGCCGTCGCGTTCGTGACGGTGAGCTTGCCCTCGAAGGTCGCGGTCTGCAGCACGACTCTCTTCCCAGCGTCGCTCTTGGAGAAGCTGTGGCGTTGGCGGTGGGTGACACGGACGGTATCGAAGGGCTCAAGATCCCCTTGAAGTCCGGGTGCGGGCAAGGGGGGGGTGGCACTGGCGACGGTGAATCCCCAGCGGTCTGTCCGCTCGAGGAACCAGCGTCGCTGGTGGGCTTCTGTGCGGTGCCCGACGCGCGCGTAGCGGCCGTAGCGGCCGTCAGGGCCTGGGGTTGGGGGGCGGACTGCTTGCACGGGATTGGCCGTGATCTTGAACCGGAATTCGCGCCCGTAGACGACTTGCTCAAGCAGTGGGTCGTAGTCGGCGACGCGGACTTGGTTCGCGTCGGATGACGGCCAGCCTGCTTGTTCGACGAGGTGTGTCCAGTCGGGATGTCCCTTGCCGAGGATGAGCAGTGTGGGGCGGTGCGGGTTGGTGGTCTCCAGGCGCCAGAGCACCCGGTCGGTGGGGGTCAAGTCAGGGAAGCCGCCGAGGATCGCGGCGTGCAGTCGTTGCGGGCTGCTCAGGAGTCCCTGGCCACCGGAGCGCAGGGGGTTCAGCCAGATTCGAGAAAGCGTGGTCATTTACGTCACCAGCCGAGAAGTTCGAAGGGGTCGTGGTCGCCGTTGTCGGGCGGTGGTTCTTGTGGGTCGTCGAATCCGCTCGGGGCCGTGATCCACAGGTGCTCGACGCGGCGCAGCGCGTAGGAGCGGTGCAGTGGGTGGAAGCTCCGGGGAGCATCGGGCACTTCGTCCCCGGTCTCGGAGTCCGCGGACGCCGTGAGCCGGACGGTTGCGGGCCGGTAGCCCCGCTCACGTTCGAGGTTGTGCCGTGCGTGGTTTGACCCTTGCCACGTCACATTTGTCAGTGCTTCGCGCACGTCGCCGGTGCCTTGGGTACCCAGGAGTAGCGGCCGCCCGGGGACGCATGCCCGCCGCCCGAGGGACAGGGGGAATGCGGGGCGGGTGACGGCTTGGGCCAGCAGGTCGATCAGGTCAGTGGGGCCGCTGACAGCGGCGACGAAGACCGCGTCTTGGAGGTAGTACCGCTGAGTGACGTGCGTCAACTTGGCGGGGGACGTCTTCTTTTGGCGTCCTTTCGTGTCCGTGCTCGCGGACAGCAGCGGGCCACCGCGGTAGTCGCTGACTGTGTGGTAGTCGCGTAGGAGGCTGCCTGGTTGGTCGATGCGGACCGCGTAGGTGAGACCGAGCAGGTCACCGAGGTCGTCTTCGCGGTGCAGTCCGCGGGCGGCGGCGAGAAGGCCGATGACCCCTGATTTGCTTGGCTCGGCACCTGTGTCTCTGCGGTTGAACTCGCTGCGGATGCCCCAGGACTGCAGCGGTCCGGCCAGGCGTAGGAGCAGCGTGCCCGCGTGGGTGCTCACCGGTCGTCTGCCAACCGGGCGGTGATCTCCCCGGCCAGTGTGTCCAGGAGGGCAGGGAACGCGACCGGGGCCCCGAACGCGTCACGGACGAGGCTGGCGTCCTCGCCGGTGGGCGGCGTGTAGGAGCTGATAACGAGGTCTGGGGTTGCGCCCCAGACTGCGGCGACCTGGTTGGTCTCCTGCGCGAGGCGGATCAGGGAGGCGCCCGCGATGCCCTGCTCGCCGCGGGCCCGCACCGGCTCTTCGAAGGCGCCGACGAGGTTGACGGGCTGGTCCGTGCGGATCGCCACCGACACGAGGCTCGGAAGGGTGCGGTGGGCGAAGGAGTTCTCGTGACCGGAGGGGATGGACCGGGCAAAGCTGTCGACGAAGAGCTTGGCCGCGTCAGCGACGGCGCCGACGTCGGAAAGGTTCTCAGCGAGCTGGTGCAGGCCGAGGGTCGCGTACCGGTAGAGGGTGGCGCTGGTGAACTCGACGTTGCCGATCATGCCGGCCCCGGTCTGGTCCGCAGTGTTCTCGTCGTCGACGGCCGTGAAGTAGTCGAACTCGGTGGCCACGGCGTGTGTTGAGATGGCGTGGGCCACCTGCGTCGCTGCGTCGACGTTCAGTGACGGGATGTCCGCGACCATCCGGCCGAAGAGTGCGACGTCGACGGGATGGCCGGTGCGTAGGACGTCGCGGACGGCGTCTTTATGTCCGGTTAGGCGTTCCTTCAGCGTCGCGTCGTCGAGGGCGGAGAGCTCGATGCCTTGGCCAGCGACGAGGTCGACGATGCGTTCGACCTGGCGCCGTCCGAAGAACAGCAGGTATGCGGTGTCCCCGGCCTTCGTACCGGCCTTGATTTCCAGGGCCGTCTCCATGAGCAGCGTCGCGATGCGCTGGGCGAGGTCGTGCTCGAGGCCGGTCCGGGCAGCGAGGCTGGCGGTGACGAGCCCGGCGATGCGCTTGGTCCGGGTGGCCCGATCTTGGGGTTCGAGCTGGTCTGCGAAGGTGGTGCGGGCGGCTCTCTTCCATGCCTGGGACGAGACCCGCGAGCGAAGGACACCACCGTAGGTCGCGGTCTTGGGGCTGCCGGCGTCGTCCCGGTTGATGTTGGACGGCGGGAGGGTCTGCAGGATGTGGATGTCGAGGTAGGTGCGGGCGATGCTCATCGGGGGCTCCTTGCGTAACGAGATCAGTGGGCAGCGGGGGAGGGGTTGGGCAGGTCTGCGGTGGGCGCGTCATTGTTGGCGGGACTCGACCAGCCGAAGTAGTCGTTTCCCCACCGGCGCCGGGAGCGTGAGCGGCCTTCCTCGAAGGGCCAGCGGGCGAGGTCCTCCAGGAGTTGGGTGTAGTCCAGGGCGATTTCTTGGCCTCGCAGCAGCGTGATTAGCGACCGCAGGTGCAGGGTCAGTTCGTGCTGGGTGTTTGCGGTCGCTGCGGCGTTGAAGCGTCGGTCTACCGCGTCGGCGGAGAATGCGTCGCTGCTGCGGAGGCGGCGCACTGCGGCCCCGAGGCTTCTCCCCGGCTTGTACATGGGTTTGTCTTGGGACTGCTGGTGCAACCCGTAGAGGCTCAGTGCGATGTGCTCGGCTTTGAGTCGGTTCGAGACGAGGCCTTTCTTGCCGAGGTCGTCGTCGTTGACGGTCTGGTAGTACGGCCAGAGCTCGGGGACGGTACCGGCCTGGCGCCCGATGCCGCGCCGCAGGGCGGCGAGCTCTTGGCCGGTGGGTCGCATGGGAGTTGCGCCCGGTGTGCTGCGGCGCCACGCGCCGTCGTCGTCGATGTGCTGCGCCCAGAAGTAAGGGCGACGCCGGTTCTCAGCCATGTCAGGCCACCTCTTCTTTGGTCGCGGGTGGGGATGTTCGCGGGGCCCTGGCCCGCGGCAGGGTCTCGGCGAGGCGGCGGCGGAAGGCTGATTCAGCGCTTCCTGCGGTGACCCGCCGCTCCGGCGAGATCGGGCGTCCGAGGAATGTCTCTGGCGGGGCGGCGCGCAGGAGCGGCTCGACGGTGTCGAGGGTGGTTGCCCTGGCGGCCTGTTGCCAGGCCACCATGGCGGACTCGATGAGCAGCTTGTTGACGTCGCTGGTCTGGAAGCCCGTCAGGATGCGCCGGACGACACCGTTCAGGGCGTGCAGCACGAGTTCGCCGGGGCGTTGGCTCTTGTCCCACGGGACGGGGTCACCTCCTGCTGCGCGGCGCAGATCGCCTTGCAGGAAGTTCGCCGCGTCGTGCAGGGCTTTGGCTTGGGATGCGATCTGTTCGAGCAGGTCCCGTAGATCTAGGTCGGCGCGCAGCGCCGCGACGGGCAGGGGGAACTGGTCGGCGATGACGTTCTCTACGACCGCGGACTGGTTGCCGTACTCCACTCCCACGGTGTGCAGCAAGAGCGGGTAGTCATCGGTGAGTACCGTTCCGCCCTCGAGGACCGCGAGCTGGGTGAGCAGGGTGCTCGTCTGGGTCTTGCTGCTCGCGTCGGGCTTGAGTGCGAGCAGAGCCGGCAGCCCGCGCCACGCGGCCTGTCCCGACTGGTGGCGCCGTGGTCGCATGGGCGGGTCGCCAGGCTTGGAGACTTTGACGATGTTCCACGCCGTGTGCGGTTCGTACTCCGGGGTGTTGACCAGCCGGTCGCCGCCGGCGACGACCACCCGCTCGACCACGACGGACCCGTCGTCGCGGTGGGTCGGCACGAGCCGGATCCGGCGGGACTGCCACGTGAGGAGCTCGACGACTCCCAGTGGCTGGCGCCGTTCCCAGACGGGGCTCGCCGGCACCTTCTTCTCCCAGTGCGGGATGTCTCGCGGGTCGGCTCCGTCGGCGCGCCAGGGCAGGTTCAGCAGGATCGTCTCGAACAGGGTCGACCCGATCGGGATGACAACGCCCAGCTGCCCCAAAGGGCCCGTCGGGTTCCCTGTGGTCTTCCCGCCCTTGACGGCAGGGTCGCCCACAGCGCCGGACTTGATCGCGGCGGTGTCCCATGCGTGCGTGCTCAACAACCAGCGGGCAGCTTCGGCTGGCGTCAACGGCACGGGGTCACCCTCGGTGCGTCCGGCGAAGAGGGGGACGTTGTTTCCCGACGGCATTGCCGGGATTAGGAGCGAGGATGCCTTGGTCTCATCGTTTGCGGTGTGCAGGCTGGCGACCTGCGCGAATGGACGGTCCGGCGAGAAAAGGTCGAACGCGCCAGCGACCGAGTTCAGGTATACCCCCAGTGGCGCCTCGGGGAAGCGACGTTCACGCCAGCGCCCGGTCAGGTCTCGCGCATCTCGTGGAGGACCGAAGGCCCGCAGGACGATCGCGACGAGTAGCCGGAGCAGTGGCGGCTCCTGGACGGCGTGCTCAAGGGCGAGACCGTCAATCTCGTGCGAGGCAAGGAGGGCTTCCCGCAGGGAGACGTCGTCGATTGATCCTCCCCGACCGACGGGCACACAAGGCTGTTCCATCAAATTGAACATGCCAATCTCCTTTCTCATTGCCGCGCTGTGTCGCCGTGCTCGGCGCCGATACGGACCTACCTCTTTGCAAAGGATCATCCGTTGCTCTACTCTCCACTGTCAAGGGTCTTTTGGGTGCTTTTCGGCTGCTCTCTCGCGCGGTGTGAGCTCGCAGCCATACTCGGTCCTGGTGGCCGGTCTTTCCCGTCCTCTGGCGGGGTGCTCCTGGATCGTCCGTAGCTCTGTTCCGTAGCTCTGGAGTCGTCCCCGCGCTGCGGGGTGCGTGGAGCCTGGGCCGGCCACCACCCTCACCGCTGCCGGGTCATCACGAGACCGAGCTCGTCGTCGTACCGCAGCGCGTGTCCGCCCAAGATTGTGGACCCGTCTTCGTCCAGGACGAGTGCTCGCGCCCAGCCGAGCCACGGATGCTTGACCCATCCGGGCAGTGGCCCTAGCTTGAGTGCGGCGTCTGTGATGGGCTTGCGGGCCGGCAGTCGGATGAGTCCAGCTGCTACGTCGTCCACGAAGTCCCTTGAGGCGTCACCGTTGGGTCCAAGTGGCTGGCCAGTCCAGGTCGAGTAGCCGCGGTCGTCTTGTCGCACGAGCACGACTTCGACCGACCGCTCGCCGTCACGGACGACGACGGACTCAGGTTCGGGGTCCACTGAGGTGACCTGGGTCGCTCCGACATGCAGCCCTTCGATTGTTTCGGCCTCGTAGTGCCCGTTGCGGGTCAGCGTGTGTATCTTCGCCTTCTCTGCCCGGGTGCCTTCGCGGTCCTTCCACTCTCGTAGGGCGTCGCCCGCGATCACGCTCCATTCCGCGGGGCCGGGGAGCTCGTTGTCGTAGGCGCGGGCGACCAGTCCGGGGACGTCTTGGGGGATCTGCCACCCAGTTCCGCGCGTAGCCTCCAGCACCAGCTCGGCGGCTCGCAGCAGCAGGTGGCTCGTGTAGATCGCTCTGGCGCCCCCCTCGAATTCTGGGAGTCCGGCGGGGTCGAGGGTGAACCCCGTCACGACGAGGACGGGCTGACAGACCTGCGCGGGCCTCGGTGGGCGTTGGTGACGGTGTAGCCGGCCGGCGCGCTGCAGCAGCAGGTCGACCGGGGCGAGGTCGGTGATCACGATGTCCGCGTCGATGTCAAAGCTTTGCTCCGCGAGTTGCGTGGCGACCACAATGCGACGCGGTGGGCGCTTCGCTGGCGGAGGCCCGAGCTCGGTCAGGGCTCGTTGGGTCCGCTCGGCGCGGTCAGCCGCGGTGAGCCGCGCGTGCAAGAGCACCACGTCGTCGCCGAACGCCCCGCGTAATGCGGAATAGGTGTGTTGAGCCCGATCAACGGTGTTGCGGATGACCAGCGCGCAACCTCCGTCGCCGAGCGTCCGCTGGAGTAGATCGACAACGGCGGTATCGGGTGCGCCCGGATCCTCCGGGAGATGGGTGACTCGGACAAGGCGCGCACCTCCGCAGCGGCCCTCTGCGCTCCGGAACTCCACGTGCGGTCCGTCGTCGTCCGCCCACGCCGCCGCGACCATCGGGTATCCAGTGCCCGACGCGCCGGTGTCGACCTCGAGGTGGTCGGGTGCCAAACCTGACGCGCCCGCCAGGTACGCGCGCGTCAGCGCGTGACGCTGCGCGGGTGCGAGGGTCGCGGACAACATGATGACGGGCGTCTGAGCCTGTCCGAGCCACCACAGCGCCTCCTGCAGGAATCCGCTCATGTACACATCGGCAGCGTGCACCTCGTCAAGCACGACAACCTTTCCCGCAAGCCCCGCGAACCGGAGCATGACGCGGCGGACGCGGGCACCCGCCATGAGGACCTGGTCGATCGTGCCCACGACGAGCGGCGTGAGCAGGGGCCGTCCATGTCCGAGGAACCAATGGGCCGGGGCCGGCACAACACCGGTCGCAGGAGCGGCAGGGTCACCTCCGACCGGGGTCTCACCGTAGGGATCGGCCATCTCGAACTGGTCATAGCCGTCCCGGTGACCGCGAGCCCGGGCCCGCCCCTCAGCGGCGGCCAACGCGGCCTTCCACTCGGGGTTGAACCGCGAGCGTCCATGGAGCAGCGCTACTGGTAGCCCGGGCTGAACAGAGTCCGCCCATCGGCGGACCCGGTGGTACATGGGGTCAGAGGTGGCTTGGGTGGGCATCCCGACGAAGATCCCGTCGGCGCCAAACCTCGCGGCCAGGACCTCCGCCGCGGCGAGTGCCGCCTCCGTCTTACCTTCGCCCATCGGTGCCTCGACTATGAGCAACAGTGGGCGCGGGGCCGTGCGGGCAACCTCGACCACGAGCGACTGTAGGGGGCGAGAGGCGAAGCCGAAGCGCTGCTGAACGACGTCGCCGGCGGGTTCGAGCAGAGCACGCCACCCCCCACGCAACTCCAACGCGGCCCATGCGTTTCGGGCTCGGACCCGCGCGGCCGGGAGGCTTACTTCACGTACGTCCCACACACCTGGCAGTACGTCGGAGTTGCTCGCGATCCAGTCGGCCATGATCACCAAACCAAGCAGGTGCAGTTGCTCAGCCTTGTTCGGGAATCGGACGGGTTCGGGTGGAAGCGGGGTGTACCCCAACGCGCGTCCCACGACGTCCACCACCGCGATCTGCACGTCCTCCCACCCCTCCTCGGAACGACCGTGAGCGTCGGCACTCGCGCGGACGAGCCCGCGAGGTGGAGTCTGGGGGACCTTGCCGTGATGGCCGGTCAACATGGTCGGGAGCCACTCTCGCGCAGGGTCTGACCATCCTTCGGCCTTGAGTCGGGCCTGCAGAATCACCCCGCCGGCAAGCCAGTGGCCCCAGTCACGGTACGAGGTGTCGGCAAAGGTCCACTCGAGCCCGGCCGCCTTCACCCCCGCGGCGAGCGACTCGGACTTGCACTGGAACGCCGGGCTGGCCTTGCCGACATCGTGAATGCCACACACCCACGCGAAAAACCTTCGGCCGTCGCCGGCAGTCAAGGCGTCGAGCCACGCCCGTGTCACCGGGGCGAGGTATTCGTCCCACATCACCTCAGCAACCGCGGCCGTGTCCAACAAGTGCGTCACCAACAGAGACGGCTGTCCGCCGCCCCTCTCCGCGCTCTTGCCCCACAGCACCCCGAGCTGCGCGACAGCACCATCAGGGGTCCCCCCCGCAGCCAACAAATCCCGAACGGTGACGGCGGACTCTGACTCCATGCATCGCAACGTACCGGCGGGCACCCACAGACGCGCCGTGAACTGCGGCACTTGACCCGGTCGGGACGCGACGTGGCCCGCGACGAGCAGACTGGACCGGTTCGGGGAGGCGCCCGAACCCGCGCAGCGCGAGCAGGTCGCCAGGGCACTGGTCAACAAGGGGTCCGCCGGGGCCGGCTCGACCGCTCGGAAGAGGAGATGCTGGTCTACGAAAAGGTGGTGACCCGGCGATCACCTTAAGCCGGTTGAGCCAACCCGTTCGCTGCAACAAATTCTCGCGACTGGCCAAGCAACGTGCACACCGTCCGCACAACCAGATCCCGTACACCGCAACCTTGTTCACTAGCCCCACACCTTCGACGTGCCGAAGGTGTGGGGCGACGTGATCATCACCTGAACCAGGCGGAGGTGAGAACTCGCGCGCCTTGGCTGTGATCTCGGACATCAATAGGCGTCCCGGCTATGTCACTGTCCCATTATCCGAAATTGGCCCGTTCACAGATCGTAGAAAAATTGACGGGTTAAGTGACATTCTGGGGTCTTCCGTGGGACCGCCGC
>Ga0209638_1001219_pt1 | contig 16560 bp, 19 predicted proteins | sample BarGraNGADG00211_FD_184490 | JGI IMG/M metagenome (GOLD analysis project Ga0209638, IMG submission 184490) | Arctic peat soil microbial communities from Barrow, Alaska - Barrow Graham LP Ref core NGADG0002-211 (SPAdes) (version 2) | ecosystem: Environmental > Terrestrial > Soil > Wetlands > Peat...
GTCGTCGCCCGGCTCGTATTCGCGAAGCCCAGCGAGGTCCACGCCGCTCCCGTAGAACAGGCTGCGGTAGTCGCCCTGGAGCAGGCCGTCGAGACGCCGGACGACGTGCCAGTCGAGCCGCTGGAGGATGCGCTCAGGCGCCGAGGCGGGCGTGGGACGCCTCCCGAAGTGGAACGACGGGGGCGGGCACGCGCTTGAGCACCGTCGCCAGCACGTTGTCGCTCGTCACGTCGTCGGAGAGTGACTCGAACGAGAGCACGATCCGGTGGCGCATCACGTCATGGACCATGTCGAAGACGTCCTGCGGGAGCACGTAGTCGCGGCCGCGAACGTAGGCGAGCGCACGGGCGGTGAGGATCAGGTTGATCGACGCGCGCGGGCTTGCCCCGTACGTGATGTAGTGGGCCAGCTCCGGCATCCCGTACGCCTTCGGGTTGCGGGTGGCCGTGGCCAGGCGCACGGCGTAGTCGATGAGGGCGGGGTCGACGTAGACGGCGTCGGCCTCCTTCTGCAGAGCCAGGAGGTTGTCCGTCGTCAGCACGCGCTGGACGGGGTCCAGGCGACCGGTCATCCGCTCGACGATGACGAACTCCTCGGTGGTGCTGGGGTAGCCCACGAGGACCTTGAGCATGAACCGGTCGACCTGCGCCTCGGGGAGGGCGTAGGTGCCCTCCGTCTCGATGGGATTCTGGGTGGCGAGCACGAGGAAGGGGTCGGGCACGTTGAACGTCTCGCGCCCGATCGTGACCTGGCGCTCCTGCATCACCTCCAGCAGCGCGCTCTGCACCTTGGCGGGCGCGCGGTTGATCTCGTCGGCGAGCAGGAGGTTGGTGAAGACCGGCCCGAGCGAGGTGCTGAACTCGCCGGTCTTCTGGTTGTAGATGCGGGTCCCGACGAGGTCCGACGGGACGAGGTCGGGCGTGAACTGGATCCGCTTGAAGTCGCCGCCGATCGACGACGCGAGCGTCTTGATGGCCATCGTCTTGGCCAGGCCGGGAACCCCCTCCACCAGGAGGTGGCCCCGCGCCAGCAGGGCCACGACCATCCGCTCGAGCAGGTGGTCCTGGCCGACGATGACCTTCTTGACCTCGTAGAGCACGCGCTCCAGCGGTGCGATCCGCTCTTCGCTCGCCGCGTCGTCCACTGGCATTCCCCTCGTTCGCGCCGTGTCCGCAACGACCACGCCGGCCGCGCCCTCGGCGATCGATGGCTAGTCGGGCGGGAGCCCCGCTGCCCCACCCGCGACGTCGATCGGGACGGCCAGGCCGATCCCGATGAAGACGCCTTCCTTCGTGGGGTTCACGAGGGCGTCCACGATCCCGATGACCTGGCCGTCCCGGTTGAGCAGCGGGCCACCGGAGTTGCCCGGGTTGACCGCGGCGTCGACCTGGATCAGGTTCTGCAGCACCTGGCTGCTGTTCGGTAGCTGGAACGAGCGCCCAAGGCCCGAGACGACGCCCGAGCTCATGGAGCCATACAGGCCGAAGGGGTTGCCGACCACGAAGGCGTCGCTCCCGACGCGGATGGCGTTCGGGTTCCCGAGCGTCGCCGGGACGATGACGCTCGGCGGCGTCGCTGCCCGCAGGACGGCGATGTCGTGCTGCGGCTGGCGCACGGTGACCTGCGCGGTGGACTTGGTCCCATCGGCGAACGTGAGCTGGATGGCATCCGCGCCGGCGACCACGTGCAGGCACGTGAGGATGTCGCCCGCCTGGTCGATGACCACGCCGGTGCCGATGCCCTCGCCCGCCTTCCCGGTCCCGGTCGGAAGCTGGGTCTCGACGAGGACGAGCGACGGACGGATCGCCTGGTAGACGAGCTCGGACGCGGCCGGCGCGGGCGTCTGCGAGGCAAGCACGCTGGCAACCGTGTCCCGCACCTCGCCCTGGTTCAGCTGGTGGGGGCCGGGGACGATCTGGCCGTAGAGCAGGACCGCGAGGAGCGCGGCCGCAACGCCGGCCGCGAACAGGCCGGCCGTTCGAAGCCGCCGCGCGATTCCGCGGAGCTTCTGTCGCGGCGGGGGAAGGCCCGATGCCCCCGCCGCGCCAAGGTCGTCGGTCATGGGATGCTAGCCGGACACGGCGACGACAGGCGAGGTTCCGAGGACGGCTCCCCTGGAATCGCGGCCCACGACCCGCACGTACGTGGCGGCACCCTCGACGGGGATCGACGTCTCGAAGCCGGTGCGCGGAGCGGAGCCGGCCCGCACCAGCACGTCGGCCCGCGAGCCGGCGAGGACGTCCCAGCTCGCGACGTCCGTCGCGCCGTTCCAGCTGGCGAACGCGGTCACCGCGCCGCCCGGACCCGCCACCGCCGCCGCGGCCGGAAGCTCCACCGGCCGGCCGGTCCACGGGAAGCGGAAGTTGCGGTACGACTGGACCGCGGCTGGGTACGTGGCGTCGAACACCAGCTCGCCGCTCCCCGAGAACTCGCTGACGTAGCCCGCGTCACCCCATCCCACGAGAACGGTGCCCCGCGGAAGGAGCTGCAGGTTGCCCTGGCTCTTCGCGAACAGGGGGGTGGGATGCTCGAAGGCGCGCACCAGCGTCGCCGTCTCCGCCTGCTCGTCGAGCCGAAGGACGATCGCGCGTGAGTGGCCGGGGCTCGTGCTGTCGTCGAAGATCGTCAGCGTCCCGTCCGCCTGCCGGCGGGCGTCGTGCTGCCACGAGAAGTTCGCGCCAGCGCCCATGGCGAAGTCGCTCTGCTTTCCGCCCAGCCGCCAGACGATCGCCCCGGAGGCCCGGTCGATCTTGTAGACGGTCGAGGTGTTGCGCGCGGAGACGAGCAGGCCGCCGTCGGTGTCCACGTCGATCGAGTTGGCGTGCACGTAGTCGTAGATCGCGGTCGCATCCGCCGAATACGGAATGGAGGACTCGTCGATCGAGACATGGTCCACCGTGTGCCACTCGAAGAGGACGGCGCCGGTCTGCAGGTCGATCTCCTGGACGGCGCAGTCGAGCACCTGCCCGTTCAGGCCCGCGCCACCCGGCGCGGATGTGGCCGGGACGCCGGCGTCGGCCAGCAGGAGCGCGCTGCCCTGTGGGGTCACCTGGAACTCGTGGAGGTCGGCGCGCCGCCCGTTGCCGGCCCGGATCCGGGTGATCTCGCGGTAGGAGCGGTCGGTGACGACGACGTCGCCGGTGCCGATTCCACCGTTGACAATGCCTTCCCACCAGGCAAGCGCGGGTTGACCGGCGAACCGGATGACGTGGAAGTTCGTGACCTGCGTCCCGCTGTCCGGCCGCAGCCAGACCAGCTCGCCGTCGTTCGTGAAGATCGCGGGCCCGTCGCGCCCGCTGCCGTTCGACGGCGTGCAGAACAGGAGGCCCGGCGCCACCGCGCCGGCCGGGACCTGGACGAGGACCGCCGGTGGCGTCAGGTCGGGCCGCGAGCGGTAGTGGTTCCGGAACGCCGAGTAGTCCGCGGACGGCTGCGGCGATGCCGGCGGCGTGGCCGCATCCAGCGGCCCGAACGACGTCCCGGACGGCGCCGGCTGAGCGCGCCCGACCTGGCTGCCGATCTCGGCCGCGGCGACGACGGCCGCTGCGCCGCCAACCGCAGCGAGACCCAGCGAGGCGAGGAATCGTCGCCGGCTCAGGCGTGGCTGGAGGGGCGCGTCCACGTTGACCTCCCCGTGCGGTGACGCCGCATCACGGAGGCCTGCTGGTGAAGGTCCGCGACGGCAATGCAGGACGGCCGGCGAGCGGGACGCACGACGGCCAGGGCCAGTCTCGCCTGGAACGCTGAATGGTTTCTGAAATCTGGCCGGTGCCGCGATCTCCTCGCCCACGGACGCGACGAAGGGTCGCAGTGGGCCAGCCGGGCGGGCGCAGCATTCCCAGCTCGGGGCATGCTGACCGCCCGACCGTACAATGCAGGTCCACGCGCCAAGCTGCCGGAGGACCTGCGTTCGTGCCGCCGATCACCGAGCTCACCAGGATCGAGCCGATCCATCGTGAGCGGCTGTCCCGCCAGGGCGTGTTCACCACCGGCCTGTTGCTGGAGGTGTCCGAGACGCCGACGCGTCGCCAGACGCTCGCCGACCAGCTGGACGCGTCCACGAACGACGTGCTCCGCTGGCGCGACGAGGCGCTGCTCATGAACCTCGCCGGCTTCGGGTCGCGCGAGCACGACCTGTTCGCGTACGCCGGCTTCGAAGGGCTGGGCGCGGTGCTGAAGGTGGACCTGGCCACGTTCGGTGCGGCCATCGCGCGCGCCGCCGGCCGGCTCCAGGTCGAGCCGCCCACCGATCTCGTGGTCGAGACGTGGTGGGAGCAGGCCCGCACGCTGCAGGACGGATGACGGTCGTCGTGGCCGCGCGGTCCCGGGAAGGGGCCGGGCGGTCGCCGGCCGCCCTGGTCGTGGGGGTCGCGACGATCCTGGCCCTCGTGGGAATCGCCATCGCGGTCTTCTTCAACCCGGTCTGGGTCTCGTTCGAGCAGGGCCGTACGCGCGCGGACCTGTGGACCGGGTACACGCCGGCGGTCGTGCGGACCGTCACCGATTCGGTCCTCGCCGAGGTCTACCTGGGTCCGGGCACCTTCACCCAGTCCGTCGACGGGACGCCGGTCTTCAACGATCGAGAGCGTGCGCACATGGCCAACGTGCACGGGGTGGTCGTCGCGTTCTTCCTGCTGGTCCTGGCGGCCGCGGTCGTCCTCCTCGTGGGCGGGGTTCGTTCGCGCGGCGCGGCCTGGTACTGGCGCGCGATCGCTCGAGCGTCGGCGATCCTGGCCGTCGGCGCCGTCGTCGTGGGCGCCGCATTCGCGCTCGTGTTCGAGCAGGCGTTCACCATCTTCCACGACCTGTTCTTCGCGTCCGGCACGTGGACCTTCGACCCGGCCACGGACCGCCTGGTCCAGCTCTTCCCGTACGACTTCTGGACCGAGACGAGCGTCGCGATCGCGGTCGTGGGCCTGCTCTTGACCCTTGCGACGTGGGCCTTCGCACGCCGCCGCGCTCGCGGGCAGGCCTGAGATGCTCCTGCGCGGGATACCGGTGGCGCGCCTCCTGGGCACGGAGATCCGGGTCCACGTCTCGTGGACGCTGATCGCGGCGTTCCTCGTCGCGTCGCTCGGGGCCGTGGACCTGCCGGGACGCTACCCCGGCTGGCCGAACGGCCTGGCGTGGGCCGTCGCCGTTGCCGCCGGCGCGGGTTTCTTCGCCGCCGTGCTGCTCCACGAGCTCGCCCACGTCGCGGTCGGGCGCCGCGCCCACGTGGCACCGGCTTCGGTCACGCTCCTGCTCTTCGGCGGCGTGTCCACGCCGGAGCGCGGCGCGAGCACGGCTGCCTGGGAGGCCGCGATCGCGGCCGCCGGCCCGCTCGCGAGCGTCGTGATCGGCGTCGCCGCCCTCAGCGCGGCGGCCGCGGTGGCGGGTCCCGCGACGTCGGACATCGGGGCCCAGGCGCTCGGGGAGGCCCTGGCCGACGTCGGGCTCCTGAGCTGCTTCGTCGGGCTGGTCAACCTCGCGCCGGTCTTTCCGCTCGACGGCAGCCGCCTGCTTCGTGCGCTCGTCTGGTGGCTGACCGGGGAGGAGGGTCGCGGGACGCGCACTGCCGGTGCTGCCGGCCGCCTGATCGGCGTCGGGATGATGGGCGGTGGCGTGCTCCTCGCGTTCACGGGGGACCTCGTCGACGGGTTCTTCCTCGGGCTGCTGGGCTGGTTCGTCCGCAGCTCCAGCGGCGCCCAGGCCCGGCAGGAGGCCCTGGAGGGGCTGATCGCTGACGCCACGGTCGGTGACGCCATGGAGCGGGACCTCCCGGTGGTTCCGCCGCAGGTCACGCTGGACACGTTCGCATCTGTTCTCTCCGGGCCGGATCCGGTGTCTGTGGTCCGGGTCATGGCCGGTGGGCGCCTGGTCGGGCTCGTCGGGCGACGCGAGCTCCGGCGGGCGGGACGATCCGCCTGGCCTCGAACCCAGGCGGCCCTGGCCATGACGCCCGCGGACCTGCTTCCGCCGGTCGCCCTTGGCGACACGCTCGGCGCCGCGCTGGCGCGCCTTCAGGCGTCCAACGTCGAGGGCCTCCCCGTCGTCGACGGCGGGGAGCTCGTGGGGATCCTCACCCGATACGGGATCGGCCGGCTGGTCCACGAACGGTCCCAGCAGGTGCGGGCGCCGCGATGAACGAGCTGATGCCCATCGAGGATGCGCGGGCTCGGGTCCTGGCGGCCATCCCGTCGGCGCTGCCCCCCGAGACCGTCGCGCTCGCGGATGCCCTCGGCCGGGTGCTGGCCGCCGACGTCGCGGCGGCGACCGACCTGCCGCCCTGGGACAACTCCGCGATGGACGGGTATGCGATCCGCGCGGCCGACGTCGCAGGCGCGAGCGAAACCGCGCCGGCGCTGCTGCGCGTGACCGGCGAGGTCGCCGCGGGCGGCGCCGTCCTGGCGGCCGTCGTGCCGGGCACGGCCGTCCGGATCGCCACGGGCGCGCCGATGCCGCCCGGCGCCGACGCGGTCGTGGCGGTGGAGCAGACGACGCCGCTCGCCGAGGACGCGACCGCCGGCCCGCGTGGCCGGGAGGCGACCGGGCCGCTCCCCGCGCGGATCCGGGTCCACGAGGCGACCCAGCCGGTTCGCAACGTCCGGCTGCGTGCCAGCGACCTGCAGGCGGGGCGCCGTTTCCTCGCCGCGGGGCGCGCCATCGGCCCGGCGGAGCTGGCGATCATCGCGGCGGGCGGCGTCGCGCAGGTCCATGTTCATCGCCGGCCACGTGTCGCGGTGCTGTCCACGGGGGATGAGCTCCGGCGTGCCGGCACGGACCTGGGCGCGTCCGGGATCCCGGATGCGAACGGGCCGGCGCTTGTGGCGCTCTGCGCGGCGGCGGGCGCGGAGGCGCGCCACGTCGGCATCGCGCCGGATCGCCTGGAGCCCACGCTCGATCTGCTCCACGTCGCGCTGGCGGACGCCGACCTCGTGATCGTCAGCGGCGGCGTCTCGGTGGGCCCGTACGACGTGGTCCGCGGCGCGTTCGGGCGGGTCGGGACGGTGGACCTGTGGCGCGCCGCGCTCCAGCCGGGCAAGCCGTTCGCGTTCGGCACCGCCCCGCGCCCCGGGCAGGCCGGACCGCCGGTGCTCCTGTTCGGGCTGCCCGGGAACCCGGTCTCGGTGTTCGTCACCTTCGAGGTCTTCGTCCGGCCCGCCCTGCGCCGACTGGCCGGTCGGGCCAACGATGCGCTGCTGCGGCCGGTCGACGCCGCGGTCCTCGAGGAGCCGGTCACGAAGTCGCTCGGCCGGCGGACCTTCCTGCGGGTGGCGGCCCGCCGCGATCCCGTCACGGGGACGCCGGTCCGCGATCCGGCCGGCCGCGTGCGGGTGTCCCTGGCCGGCGGCCAGGAGAGCCACCAGCTGTCGGCGCTTGCGGCCGCCGATGCGTTCGCGGTCGTGCCAGAATCGGTCGCCGGCCTGCCCGCCGGCGCCGGGGTCGAGCTCTGGTGGCTCGACCGCCCCTGACGGGCGTCGGAGGGGCCGGCCGTCCGGCACAGGCCGGGCGGGTTCCCGGCACGGAGGTGGCATGGACGAGCGATCGCAGCCCCGGGCGGATCGCCGCCGGCTGACCCACGTGGACCGCGGAGGGCGTCCGCGGATGGTGGACGTCTCCGCCAAGCCGATCACCGCGCGGCGTGCGGTTGCCGAGGCCGAGGTCGTCTGCAGCCAGGAGACCCTGAGCCTGGTCATCGACGGCCGCGGCCCGAAGGGCGACGTCCTCACCGTCGCCGAGATCGCGGGGGTCATGGGTGGCAAGCGCACCGCAGACCTGATCCCGCTCTGCCATCCCCTCGCGCTGAGCGACCTGGTCGTCTCGATCACGCCGGACCGCGCCGCGTCCGCCCTGCGGATCCGGGCAGAGGCGGCGACGGTCGGGCCGACGGGCGTGGAGATGGAGGCCCTCGTGGCCGCGAGCGTCGCGGCCCTCACGGTCTACGACATGGTGAAGGGCGTCGAGAAGGGCGTCGAGATCCGGCACGTCCGACTCGTGAGCAAGGTCGGCGGGAAGTCGGGCGAGTGGCGGCGCGAGGGCCTCGACCTCGCGCAGGCGGCGGCACCGCCGGCCGGCCTGCCCGCGGGCGGGTTCGTCCCGGGCTCGCCGCCGGTGACCCGTCCGAAGGGCGTCCGCGGCCCGGCGCGCGCAGGCGCAGTCCCGCGCGCCGGGGGGATCCGCCGGCCGGGGCGCCGGCCGGGACCCTAATCCATGGCCGCGGGATCCCGGACTGCGTTCATCCTCACCGTGAGCGACCGTGGCTCCAGCGGTGACCGGGCCGACACGTCCGGCGACGGCCTCGCCGCACGGCTCACCGCGCTCGGCTTCACGGTCGAGCGCGAGATCGTCCCGGACGAGCGGCGCCGGATCGAGTCCATGCTCGTGGCTGCGGCGTCCCGCCACCCGCTGATCGTGACGACGGGAGGGACCGGCCTGACGCCGCGGGACGTGACGCCCCAGGCGACCCTTGCCGTCATCGACTACCAGGTGCCGGGCTTCGCCGAGGCGATGCGGGCCGACGGTCGCGCGAAGACGCCAATGGCGATCCTGTCGCGCGCAGTGGTCGGCGTCCGCGGCCGGACGCTGATCGTCAATGTTCCGGGCAGCCCGCGCGCGGCGCTCGATTCGCTGGCGGTCCTCGAGCCGGTCCTGGACCACGCGCTCGAGACGCTTCGCGGACCGCACGAGCACGCGGGGTGGGGGAGCGACGCCGGCTGACGCGCCTGCGCGTGGCGCGCTCGTCTGGGAGGCGACCCGCTCCCGCCCCGGGGCCGCAAGCGCATCTCATCGCGGACGGCCGGTGCTAGGATCGCCCGGTGACGGCAGCCCCCGCCCTTGGCCGGCTCACCGACGACCAGCGCGCCATCCGTGACGCGGTGCGAACGCTCGCACGTGAACGGGTCGCGCCGCGGGCGGCCGAGATCGACCGGAGCGCCACGTTCCCCGAGGATCTCCGGGCCCTGCTCGCGGAGCAGGGAATCCTGGGCCTGCCCTTCCCCGAGCGTTTCGGCGGCCTGGGAGCGGACCTGCTGACCGTCTGCCTGGCGATCGAGGCGCTCTCGGCGGCCTGCGCGACGACCGGCCTGATCCTCGCCGTACAGGAGCTCGGCGCGCTGCCCCTCCTGCTCGCGGGGACGGAGGAGCAGCTCGAGCGGTTCGTGCCGGGGCTCGCCGCGGGCCGCGACCTGATCGCCTTTGCCCTGACGGAGGCCGACGCCGGCTCCGACGCTGCGGCCGTCCGGACCCGCGCGATCCGTGACGGCGAGTCGTACGTCGTCTCCGGAACCAAGCGCTTCATCAGCCACGGGAGCGTCGCGCACCTCGTGATCGTCTTCGCCGTGACCGACCCGGAGGCGGACCGCCGCCGCCGGATCTCGGCGTTCGTCGTCGAGACGGACAGCCCGGGCTTCTCGGTCAGCCGGCTCGAGCACAAGCTGGGCATCCGCGGCTCGCCGACGGCGGAGCTCGCCTTCGACGAGGTGCGCGTGCCGGTCGCCAACCGGATCGGCGCCGAGGGCGATGGCTTCGATCTCGCGATGCGGACGCTGGACCGCTCGCGGCCCGGGATCGCCGCCCAGGCGATCGGGATCGCGCAGGGAGCGCTCGACGCGGCCGCCGCGTACGCCGGCCAGCGCCGCCAGTTCGGCAGGGCGATCGGCGAGTTCCAGCTGGTCCAGGGCCTGCTGGCGGACATGGACGCACGGACCGAGGCGGCACGCCAGCTCCTTTACACGGCCTGCGACGAGATCGAGCACGGCGCGCCCGATGCGGGGCGGTGGTCGGCGCTGTGTAAACTCGTGGCGGGGGACGCGGCGATGGCCGTCACCACCGACGCGGTGCAGGTCTTCGGAGGCTACGGGTACCTCGACGACTTCCCGGTCGAGCGGATGATGCGCGACGCGAAGATCACGCAGCTCTACGAGGGAACGCAACAGATCCAGCGGCTCGTCATCGCCCGGGCGCTCCTCGCCCGCAACGCCTAGAACCCCCCCGTTCGGTTCACGCAGGGAGAGATCCAGATCGTGCGGATCGTGGTGCTCGTGAAGCCGGTGCCGGACCCCGGTGAGGAACGCCTCGGCGCCGATGGCCGGCTGGACCGCACCGTGAGCGCGGTGATCAACGGCAACGACGAGTACGTCCTCGAGGCCGCCCTCCAGCTTCTCGACGCGAACGGGGGCGACGTGACCCTCCTGTCGATGGCGCCCGCCGGCATCACCGATCCCATCCGCAAGGCGCTGGCGATGGGCGCGACGCGCGCGGTGCTCGTGAGCGATCCAGCCCTCGTCGGCGCGTGCGCCTGGTCGACGGCGCAGGTCCTCGCTGCGGCGCTGCAGACCCTCGAGTACGACCTCGTGCTCGTGGGAGCCGACACGTCGGACGGCGGCGGCGGGGTCGTGGGGGCCGCGGTCGCGACACTCCTGCACCACCCCTATCTGTCCCACGCGCGAAAGATCGAGCCGTTCGAGGGCGGCGTTCGCGTCGAGCGCCTGAGCGCCTCCGGCCATGACGTCCTGGAGGCGGCCCTCCCCGCCGTCGTCGGAGGGACGCAGCTCCTCGGCGAGCCGCGCTACCCGACGCTCCGCGGGATCATGGGGGCACGCTCGAAGGAGATCGCGATCCGGACGCTCGCCGAGATCGGCCTCGCCGATCGCGCCGTGGGCGGTGCGCACGCCACCACGACGCTGCTCGACGCCCGGCCGCCGGCCTCGCGCGGCTCGACGCGCGTCGTTCGCGGCGCCGATCCCGCCGCCGCCGCCGCGGCGATCGTCGACTTCCTCGTCGAGCGGCGCGCCATCTGATGGGCGGGATCTGGGTGGTCGGCGAGGTCGACGGGGACGGTGCCCTCACGAAGCTCTCGTGCGAAGCGGCGACGGCGTCCCGCCTCCTCGGTGAGGCGGCGATGCTCGACGTGCGCGGCGTCGTGGTGGCCGCCGAGCCCGACGCGGCAGCGGCCAGCATGACGGCGTTCCTCCCGGTCGTGATCGCGGTGCGGGCCCCAGAGGCGCTGGAACGGCCGGCGGCGGCGGTCGTCGCCGCTCGGGTTGCCGCGCTTGCCGGCGCCGCAGCGGAGCCGCCCGCGTACGTCGTGGTTGGCGCGACGCCGGACGGCCGCGATCTCGCGGGCGCGCTGGCGGCCCTCCTCGGAGTTGGGATCCTGGTCGGTGCCACGGGCCTCGCATGGGCGGACGCGGCGGACGGCCTGCCGGCGGGCCCGCGGGTGGAGATGCAGCCGTTCGGCGGACGGGTCGTGACGACGAGCGCCTTCACCGGTGAGCGGGGCATCATCCTTCTCCGGCCGAACATGGTCGCCGCGGAGCCGCTCGCCGCTCTCGGCCGCGTGGAAGCCGCCGCGACCCAGGAGATCGTCGATCCCGCGCCCGTCCGGGTCGTCGAGCGCGTCGTCACGCAGTCGACCGGGCCGGCCATCGAGGACGCGCGCGTCATCGTCGCCGGCGGCCGTGGCGTGGGCGGCCCGGACGGGTTCTCCGGCCTCGCCGACCTCGCCGGGCTGCTGGGTGGCGCGGTCGGCGCGACGCGGGCTGCGGTCGATGCCGGCTGGGTGGACTATGCGATCCAGATCGGTCAGACGGGCAAGACGGTGAAGCCCGCCGTCTACCTCGCGTTCGGCGTCTCGGGCGCCATCCAGCACAAGGTCGGCATGCAGACGTCGGAGATCATCGTCGCCGTGAACCGCGACCCGGACGCCCCGATCGGTGAGTTCGCGGACCTGTTCGTCGTCGCAGACCTCGCGGCCGTCGTCCCGGCGCTGGCGTCTGCCCTGCGCGCCCGGGCCGGATAGGGCGATCGACGATGCCGGAGCCGATCCTCCTCGCCATCCCGCTGCTCCTCTTCGCGCTCCTCGCCGTCACGTTCCTGCTGGTGCTGCGGCGTGCCGCACGCGTCGTCGCCCAGACCCGGGAGCTGGACGGCTTCCGCCAATCGGCGGGCGACCTGGCAGCCCGGATCGCGGCGAGTCTGGCCGGCGCATCGGAGCGGATCGATGCCGTGCGCCGCGGGCAGGTGGCGGCCGACACGATCATCGAGACGCTCGACACGGCGCGTGACGCGATGGAGCGCTACCGCGTCGAGACGGAGGCACTGGTGCCGCCGGCCGGGTACGAGCGGCTGCGCGAGCGGCTCGGCGAGGAGCTGGGTCGCGCGGCACGCGCGTTCGACATGGTCGACCACGGATGCGCGACGCTCACGGCTGCCAGCGTCGGCCGGGCTCGCGGGGCCGAGGGCCAGACCGCGATCAAGCGCGGCTACCTCAACATCCTCCACGCCCGGGAAGCGATCGTCGAGATCGCCACCAACCTGCGCTCGCCGCGCCCCTCCCGGAACGCGCCGCGCTGGTTCAGCGGCCGATCGACGGATTGAGGACAGGAACGAGCGACTCGCCGTCCTCGCAGTCTGCGCGGCCTGCGTTGTCCGGGAGCGCACCGCGTCCTCGCGGTCGTCGCCGTCCGCGGCGGCGGCGGCCGTGGTCGCGCAGGGTCCCGACGTTCCGCTATGTCGTGGTATCGTGACCCGGCACCACAAGATGTAGTGGTCGGGAGCGGAGGAGTGGCTGATGCACTGCCCGCAATGCGAGTCCCGTGACTCGCGGGTGGTGGACTCCCGCGACCTCGACGATGCGGCCACGATCCGCCGGCGGCGCGAATGCCTGGCCTGCGGGGCGCGCTTCACGACGTACGAGCGGATCGAGGCGGCCAGGCTCGTCGTGATCAAGCGCGACGGGGTTCGCCAGGAGTTTGATCGCGAAAAGCTCGCTGCCGGGCTCCGCAAGGCGCTCACCCGGCGGCCGGTCCCTGAGGGCGCCGCCGAACGGGCAGTCGACGAGATCGAGGCCGCGCTCCGCGCGGGCGGCACCTCGGAGGTCGAGTCGGCACGGGTCGGCGAGCTGGCGATGGACAAGCTTCGCGTGCTGGACCACATCGCCTATATCCGCTTCGCGAGCGTCTACCAGAGCTTCGAGGATCTCGCCACCCTCAAGCGCGAGGTGGACTCGCTCTACGCGCAGCGCGAGATCGAACCGGAGCCCGCCCGGTGAGCGTCCTGGCGGATCGAGACATCCGGGCCGAGCTCGAATCCGGCCGCGTGCGGATCGAGCCATATGATCCGGTCGACCTCCAGCCGAGCTCCGTCGACCTCCACCTGGACCGGAGCTTCCGGGTCTTCCGCAACAACCGGTACGCGTTCATCGACGTCCGCCAGCCCCAGCCGGACCTGACCGAGCTCCTCACCATCACGGACGACGAGCCGTTCATCCTCCATCCGGGGGAGTTCGTCCTGGGCCAGACGGTCGAGTGGGTGGAGCTGCCGGATGACCTGGTCGCCCGCCTCGAAGGAAAGAGTTCTTTGGGCCGCCTCGGCCTGCTGATCCACTCGACCGCTGGCTACGTGGACCCCGGCTGGAAGGGCAACCTCACGCTCGAGCTCTCGAACGTGGCGAGCCTGCCGATCGCGCTCTACCAGGGCATGCGGATCGGCCAGATCAGCTTCTTCCGCATGTCGAGCCCGGTCGAGCGGCCGTACGGCAGCGCCGGGCTCGGTTCGAAGTACCAGGGCCAGAGCGAGCCCACGGCCTCGGCATTCCACCGCGACTTCGCGGCGGGACGCCATCGCGGCGCCGACCCGGCGGGCTGACGGTCGCGTGGCGCTCAACGACGCGGTCCACTGGTCGGCCGACCTCGGGGCGGGTGTTCGGGTCGCGCTGGTCCAGGCCGGGACGTTCCGCTCCGACGCCGGCGCGCTGTTCGGGCCGGTCCCGCGCGTCCTGTGGGGCAAGCTCATCGCGGACGAGATCGACGGCGAGGGCCGCCTCCTGCAGGCGCTGAACTGCCTGCTGATCGAGACGCCGGCGGGCCGGGTGCTCGTGGAGACGGGGATCGGCGAGCGCCTCGACGAGCGCGGCCGCAGCTGGCGCGCGCTGGCCGGGGACCCGATCGTGCCCGCCCTCGAGCGGGCCGGCTTCGAGTCGGCAAGCGTCGACATCGTGGCGATGAGCCACCTCCACTACGACCACGCCGGCGGGCTCCTGCGCGCCGACGGGACGCGCGCCTTCCCGCGGGCCCGGATCGTCGCGCAGCGCGCGGAATGGGAGATCGCGCTCGATTCGAACCCGCGGATCGTGGCGTCCTACGACCAGCCGGAGCTGCGCCTCGTCCGCGAGTGGGGGAGCACGGGCGCAGCCGACGGCGAAGTGGAGCTGTTGCCGGGCGTCTGGGCCGTCCCGACCGGCGGGCACACGGCGGGACACCAGGCAATCGTCGTGCGGGCCCCGGGCCGGACGCTTGCCTTCCTCGGCGACATCGCGATGCGGCCCTGGTCGGCCAACCCGCGCTGGATCCCGGCGTTCGACGATTTCCCGCTCGATTCGGTGGCGCAGAAGGCGACGCTCTTCGCCCGGGCCGCCGAGGAGCGATGGACGGTGGTCCTCTCGCACGAGCGTGAGCGGCCCGTGGGACGCCTCGTGCCCGATCGGGACCGGTTCGCCTGGGAGCCGCTCGTCTAGGGCCGGGTCGTCCCGGGTGCGCCGGGCGAGTTGCCCCCCGCGGGTGAGAGCCCAACGAGCGCAAGGTTCGCGGCTGCGATCTGTCCGTCCACCGGTCCCTGCACGATCGCCCGGATGATCCCGCCCGCATCGAGGAAGAGCTGGGTCGGGAGCCCGTAGACCCGGTAGCGCCGGAAGACGTCGCCGGAGAGGTCCGCGGCAACGGTGTACGGGAGCCCGTACTTCGTCGCGTAGGCGCGCACGTCATCGACCGTTGATTCCTGGACGCTGATCGCCACGAGCGCGAGTCCCTGATTTCGGTAGGCCGCGAACGTGTCTCGAAGGATGGGCGTCTCGGCCTGGCACGGCGGGCACCAGCTTGCCCAGAAACTGATCCAGACCGGGTGGCCGCGAAGGTCCGCGAGCCGGACCGGGGCCCCCGACAGGTCGCGCAGCGGGGTCGTTGTCCCGTCGGCGGCGCCGATCTCGAGCTCCGGGGCGCGGTCCCCGACCCGCAGCCCCTCGACGGCAGGGCCGATCGCGAACTGCGTCGGCTGCGGGGCGACGCCCGGAGCGGGCGTGGATGCGATCGGCGCGGTCACTGCCGCCAGCACGGCGGCGACGATCACGACCGTGCCGAGCGCCGCGGCCAGCTGGCGGCCCGTGAACGGCCCGATCACGCCGCGGCGCGGGTAGGGCGCCTCGGGCGACGGGGCCGGCATGCTGTCTAGACCCCGGGCGCGAGGCGCGCGAGGAGCGTCAGCACGTCAAAGACCATGGCGATGCCGATCGCGACCACCAGGAGCCCGCCGACGAAGCTGACGGCGCGCCCGTGGCGCACGAGCGGCCGGATGACGCCGGGCGCCCGGTCGTACACGATCGCGAGCGCCACGAACGGGAGGCCGAGCCCAAGGCTGTAGGCGAACAGGAGAAGCCCGCCCTGGAACGTCTGTCCGGACGAGGCGGCGACGGTGAGGATGCTGCCCAGGATGATCCCGATGCACGGGGTCCAGCCGACGGCGAACACGACGCCGAGCCCGAAGGACGCGAGCCAGCCGCCGCGCCCGCCGACCAGCCGCCCTCCGAGCCGCTCCCCGAGGCCCGGCGCACCCCTTCCCGCGCCCGGTGTGCCGAACGAGATCGTGCCGCTCGACCGGGCCAGCTGGCCGGCCGCGCCCACCTCCAGTGGGCGCCACGTCCGCTGGAACAGGCGCTGGATGGCGGGGAGCGTCAGGATGCCGGCCAGGTTGAGCCCCATGACGATGAGCAGGAGGCCGCCGATGGTTCGAAGGGTCGGCAGGATGTCGTAGAGGCCGCCGCCGATGAGGGACGCGCTCACGCCCAGGAACGTGAAGACCGACGCGAACCCAACCACGTAGGCCAGCGAATGGCGGACCGCCAGCCACCGCGCGGAACCCGCCGCGCCGGGCTCCTCGCCTCGAACGACGGCCACCACGGTCAGCTGCCCAATGTAGGCGGGAACGAGCGGGAGCACGCACGGCGAGACGAAGCTGATGATGCCCGCCCCGAACGCGAGCAGGAGGGTCAGGTCGGACGCGGGCACGGCTCAGGCGCTCCGGCCGTCGAGGGCCGCCGCCAGGAACGTGCGGATGGCGTCAGCGCGGATCGCCAGCGGGAGCCGGCTGCCCCCAAGGTCCAGGACCGGAATCTGCTCGAAGAGCTCGCGCTCGACGGCGGGATCGTCGGTGATGCTGCGCTCCACGATCGCCGGGACCCGTCGCCCGGTCGCCGCGCGCTCGGCCAGGATGACGGTGACGAGCTGGCGCGCGTCGTCGCACAGGTGGCAGCCGTCCCGGCGCCACAGCACGAGATCGGGGAGGGGAGTCGGGGCCGCCTGGTCCATCGCGCGGCATTCTACGGCGCAGCCGGGCCGCGGGCGCCGACGCGTCCCGATCCGCCGGTAGTGCCTAGAGCGTCGGTGCGCCGCGACGCTGCTGTACGATCGATGCCCACGCCCCCGTAGCTCAGTGGATAGAGCGAGGCCGTCCTAAGGCCTGCGTCGGCGGTTCGAGTCCGTCCGGGGGCGCTCTGCAACATCGTCGACCTCTTCGAAGAAGGGCCTT